>VOFB01004365.1_pt1 | contig 39443 bp, 51 predicted proteins | sample 5384141 | NCBI WGS metagenome assembly VOFB01 (sample SAMN12384721, study PRJNA508395) | human gut metagenome | isolation source: healthy gut A | host: Homo sapiens
AATAATCCCATTGCGCAGGGAACCGGCGATGACCGAGGGTATATTCCGTTTTGAAAATCTGACAGCTGGCCGCTACTATCTGCGTGAATTGGAAAATGAGGATATATTCCCCGACACGCAGAAAAAGACCGTGTATGTAAAGTCCGGCGAAACCACAGAAATCGAGTGGAAGAATACGCCCATCACCGGCCAAATCCAGATCGTCAAGACCTCGGAAGATTATAACTCAATGAACGGCTGGCCCGCCGGCACGCCCATCCCCAACACCGTCTTTGAAAGTTTACAATGCCCGCACCAACCGCCTGGTGGATACCATCAAGACGGATAAAAACGGCTTGGCGGTCAGTAAGCCTCTGCCTCTGGCGCGGTACAAAATCGTAGAATCCAAGGCGGCGGAGTTTTATGGGCTGGATAAGACGCCCATGGCGCTGGAATCTTTTTATTGGCGTGACACCCTGCCCGTCAAGGCGGTGCGCCTTGAAAAGATCTACACCGGCATCGACCAATAAGTGCCTGTACACGAATGTGTCGATCAGAAAACCGGCTTTACGTGGAGGTCATGCCGGAGCAGCTTGTCCGCTAACCACCGGTATTGCTGAGATTCCACCACGAGCACTGGAGTCGTTCTGGAGACACTCTGCCCGTCAAAGGCGATTGCGCCTTGAAAAGATCTACACCGGCACGTGGAATATCCCCGGAAATTATAAGATCGTGGTACAAACCAATCCTCTTTGCCTGCCTGATTTTACCTGGCGCGAAATACATCTGGAACATCATCGGGATCCAGGCCAAGAGAGAACAATTAAAAGCCTGATCAGGACCCTCCTGCCGGATATAAACCGATGAGGCAATGGTTGCATGGATAGTGTATATGGATGATGTAGGCAGACATGGTACCTTCATACCCTTGCGTTAAAAGCGCCCTGCTTATAAATACCCATTTGAGAGATGGGCTTTCAGGAGAATCTTAATGAGAATGGTAGGAAATTGTTCTGTGTCACCAAGAATACGGAAGCATAATGCCGTCATTACAACGATGCTTTTTGCTTTTTGTATTATTTACGTTTTCCGCTTGTGCATCTGTAACTCCTGATGACCAAACATCAAAGCCAATATTACGGAGAATGGTGCATCAACGGGCTGTTCAGACTATGATAATACAAGCACGCCTGAGTTTTTCAATGACCTCGGGAAAACGCTTGATGAATTGAAAACGAGCATCCGGAAGGCAACGTGATTGTAAGGCCGGATGGATTTCCAGACAGTGCTGCTATATGCTTTGGAGCCTCAGAGTCGGAATATCTTTACTGCTTTTTCGGCGCACAGAGTGGCGATGCTGAAAAGGCTATGAACGAATATGAAGACCAGCTGGAATGTTCCGGTTTTGTCACCACCGCATGCATACTCTTTCCGGACATGGAAGATGAAATGTCCTTTGAAGATTTCTTCTCCTTGATTGGTGTTGACGATTATGAGTATTTAGGAGAAGATACGACTGCAGCAGGTTGGTTAAGATTCACGTATCATGATATGGAAGTCATGGTGAATACAAACGAAGCCGCTCCTGGCGGCGGATGGGATTTCACAGGAGCAGAGATCGTGAAGCGTGATGCTCCGTGTCAATCGTGGACACGGAAATATTCAATACCAATCAGGACTTAGCGGATGCGGTCATGTTCGATTGATCTACATTATAATGGTCTAAAAGCAAAAATATTCTATAAGGAAAGCCGTCGCCCTGCCTGGGCGGCGGCTTTTGCATTTCTGGAGGTGAGTGAAGATATTTATTGGGGACTTTGTTGCCGCGACAGTCCTGGATTAGGAAGTAGGCAGATGGTGTCACCCCCGTATTTAGCAAGGAGCCTCATAAAAAGCTTGCATAAAAGTGTTATCTTGATATAATACTATCAAGAAATTGATAAGGAGGGCTTTCTATGCAAATCAGACCATCCTCTGCTCTGCGGAATGAGTATACGCAGATCTCCGAGCTGGCAAAGGCATCCGGTGAACCGATCTTCATCACGAACAAGGGTGAAGATGACGGTGTTTATATGAGCATGGCAGCATACGAGGAGCGGGAAAAAATGTTCCGACACCGCGACAAAATTTATGCTGCGGAACTCAGCAGATTGAGCGGAGAGCCTGTCTGCACGCCGGAGGAGCTTGACGAAAGAATGGAGGAGCTGTTCCGTGCCTACGAAAATAAACTGGTCTATCTTCCACCTGCTCAACACGACTTCGAGGAGATCGTAAGTATCACATTACGGGCAGGAACTCCCCGACGCGCGGAAAATTTACAGTACGATGAAAACGACCATCTAAAACGTCTGGGGCATTTTGATTATTGATCGGGCAAAATCCTTGCGGCAAGCGGTTTAAACTTGTTCAGCGAACTTTGTTGCCACCGACAGTTTTGGATCAGCTGGTGGGGACTGGATCTGCGGGCGAATCGTGCAGGCTTTCTCTATAGGCCGTCGCCCATCTGGGCGGCTGATGGATGGGTCAGGATTTTTTGTTGCCGCGACAGTTTTCCGGTCAGCGTGGTGGACTGGATCTTAGATAGGGGCAATACTTTGCCGGCATGGGCGCAGTGCAGAACTTTTGAACTGGAATGGGTTTGTGCCATCATTCTCTTTTTCTCCCGCCTCCGGGCTCTATGTTTATCGTCAGCGTGGTGGTTCTGGGCCTTTGAATGCGGCATTGAATACCCACCGGCAGGGGCAATCTCCAGCAGTGCGGGATGAATATCATCAAGGGGGCTTTCTGGCGGTGAGCCTGTTCACCGTTGTCCCCGTCCGGCTCTATGCCTTATCGGTGTCGCTGCAGGAACCTTTTTCCGCGGGACTCACAGGCTATGGGCGGAGCATTGGTGGTGGGTAGACATCATTACGGAGCTCAATGAGATTCAGACCCTGTCGGATGGTGACTCAGCGTCGGCCGGAATCACCAGCCCCATCATGCTTCTCTTTTGCGTGATCCTTATGGGCTATCTCAAGTGGGCGGGACGCTGAAACGGGTCAAAAAAAGCCTGGGGCGGATTTTCAAAAAGTCCTCGAAGCGTTCCTCCAAGTTGAAGAACCATACCTTCATGTTGTTAGACCTGAGACCGGGCGCTGGGAATATGCTGGGGGCATATTGGGAGTACGATCCTCCATGGCTTGGATCGTTTGGGACGCCCAACACTTCGGAGTGCCCCAAAGACGCCGTCGAGTGTTCCTTGTGGCAGATTTTGCAGGCTACAGCGCCATCCCGATACTCGCTATCCCAGACAGCGTGCCTGGGTATTCTGCGCCGCGCAGAGTGCCGCGGCAAATCGCTGCCACCCTTATTGGAAGCAGCTTTGCGTATGCAGGCAGGGCTGACCCGCCCGCGCCCATATCCGGCGAAGCGAAAGCTTATCATATCAACCAACGCAGCGAAGGCATTGACCTGGACGGCGTATCAGGCGCGTTGATGGCAACGCAGAACCTCCAAATGCAGACCTTTATTACAAATCCCGGCAGCAGTCAGAGTGGTCCGCAAAAGCAGATCGCATTCGCCGCCAACCAGCGGGACGAGGTGCGTGACCTGCATGATGTGGCAGGCGCGCTGGGCGCACAGCCGGGGATGAAGCAGCAGACCTTTGTCGCTGGACTTGTAACGAAAGGAAACGGAGATTGTTTTTTACACCGGAAAAACATGCTGCACTCTTAACCGGAGGAGGACAGGCAGGACAGGGTTATCCATGTATTTTCGTCGCTGGCTTCTCGGCCGGGGCAGGTGCAAGCGCCGGAACCATTGGATATCAGGAGGACGTAGCGCCCACGCTGAAAGGCAGCCCCGGCGGGAACTGTATGCCCAGCATCCTCTGCATCAATGATCAGGGTGGGCAGATCATGGAGTGCAGCGAGAATGTCACCGGAACCCTGCGGGCACAGGAGCATGGACATCAGCCTTTAGTGCTGCGTCCGGGAAAGCCTTTACTGTATGAAAACTATGGAATAGACAGCCGCATATACAGGCCCCCATAAGATAGCACCAACGCTTTCAGCCAGAATGGGTACGGGCGGTTTGAACACCTCGATTGTTCAACAGGTGCCGGAGGAAGTCATCTGCATTGCGGGCAACGCCATTGACCGCCAGCCACAAAACGGCGGCAACGGCTTCGGCTGGCAGCGGGATATTTCCTATACCTTGACCGCCACAGACCGCCACAGCGTCTATGCTCGCCAGCGGGTAGATCAGTTCAGGGATGATGAGATCGCCTCCACGGAGAGCGCGCGGCAGCACAAGGACGCTACAGACCTCATCTGCCAGCCACCCTCTACTTGGGATGCGGACTGCCGGAATCTCATTCGCCGCCTCACGCCTTTGGAGTGCGAACGGCTCCAGGGCTATCCGGATGGCTGGACCGATGTTCCTGGCGCTTCGGACTCCGCACGCTACAAAGCCCTCGGCAACAGCGTTGCCATTCCCTGCGTGGAATACCTCATGCAGCGGGTGGCTATGGTCATTACGCTTGGTTTGGAGTGGGAGTTTTAGTTGGCCTTGGTAATAGCTTTTGCACTTGCTTTCGGGTATCTTAGCTTTACCATCAAAGTGACTGGAGGAACTGCTATGGCAGAAAAAACGCGCAACCTCTGCGCGGAAATTCCTTTGGAGCTGCATACCAAAGTACGGCAGCGACAGGCGGAATCCGGCGAGACCCTAAGCCGGTACATGACCGCGCTCATCACAAAATTTTATGAAATGGAGGAACGGCAGACGATGGAGAAGGAAGTAACAAGACCTGTCTGTGTGCAGGTGCCGGTAGAATTGTTCGAGCAGTTCAAGACGTATCTGAAACAGCACGGGATGACGCAGAAGGACTTTGTCATGCTGCATCCAGCAGGCGCTGGCGGAGGACGCCGGCGCTGGTGAAGAATAAGAAATACATCGCGCGAACCGCTGCTGAGATTCTCGGCAGCGGTTTTGCTTTTTGGAGGAACAAAATGTTTATTTACCCCGAAAACTTGAAAGCCAAGCCCATGCTGTGGCTCTGGCTGCTGCGGGACATCGGCGTCATCGGCATCGGCGCTCTGCTCTCTGTGCTGGCGCTGACGCAGGGGCTTGGCATGGGCTTGCTGGTGGTCACGGCGCTGTATGCCTTCCTCACCATTCAGGTGGATGGCTCCAGCATTCTGGATTTCCTGCGCCGTGCCGCCCGTTTTTCTCTTTCTATGCCAACAATATTACGAATGGAGGCTGGACCCATGAATCGGAAACAGAAAAAGGAGCTGCGCCAGCGGCAGTCGACCCGGCAGCTCATGGGCATCGTCCGCGTGACGCCCCACGGCATCGTGACAGATTCCGGAGAGCGGGTCTTCTTCCTGATCCAGCCGGACAATCTCTCCGTCCTGTCCCCGGAGGTCATCCGGGGCCGCGTCCGCTCCCTCACCATGCTTCTCAGCACCCAGCCCTCGCTGGAAATTCTGGCGCTGGACTCCCGCGAATCCTTCCAGCGGAACAAGGAATATTACCTGCGGCGACTGGAGGAGGAAACGGAGCCTGCCGTGCGGGAGCTGTTGGAGCGGGACATGGCCCATTTGGACGCCATCCAATTCTCATCCGCCTCCTCCCGCAAATTTGTGCTGGTGCTCCCACTGGATGAAAAAGCCGGTGCGGACGAAAGCGCGCTGCGGCAGTTGGAGAAAGCCATCTGCGACCACGGGCTCCGTGTGCGTCTGGCGGAGGAGCAGGATGTGAAGCGCCTGCTGGCGATCTACTACCGGCAGGATCTCACCACGGAGGTATTCCGTGATTTCGATGGAGAGGAGTATGTACATGGCTAAGAAGAAAGCAAAAGAAGAAAAAGAAAGCGCCAGAGCAGATCCAGCGCCCCAAAGATTTTCTGGACATGATCGCGCCGGCGGCGGTGAAGTTCAACACAGACCACTTCATCCTTGGCAGCCGCTATCACACGGCGATGGCGCTGAAAAAGCTACCCGCCCATGACGGATGAGCTGGCGCTGCTACGGGGCCTTGGCGATATGGGCGGCGTCAACCTGCGTCTGACGGCGCGGCAGGTCACGCCTGCCGAGGAGGACGCCATCCTCCACGCCGCCACCAACAAAAGCCGCATGGAGCGGAGCAACACCAACGACTACAAGCAAAGCGTCACGGCGGAGGCCAACCTGCGGGATATGGCGGAGTTGCTGGCGAAGCAGCGGCAGGAAAAGGAGCCGCTCATCCACTGCGGCGTGTATCTGGACATTGCCGCGGCAGACACGGAAAAGCTGCGCGCGGCGCGGGACACGGTATCCGCCCAACTGGTGCGCTCCCGCATGGGCGCCGATCCGCTGCTCCTGCGCCAGCGGGAGGGCTTTCTTTCCGCCAACCCCGCGGGCGGCAGCCAGCTCGCCAATTTTGCGGAACGTGTTCTGCCCGCCAGAAGCGTTGCCAATTTATATCCCATGAACTATTCCGGCAAAACCGATCCCGAAGGCTTTTTCATCGGGCGTGACCGCTTCGGCTCCAACATCATTGTGGACTTCGACCGCCGTGCCCCCGACAAGACCAACGCCAGCGCCCTCATCCTTGGCAACACTGGGCAGGGCAAAAGTTATCTTCTGAAGCTCCTGCTCTGCAATGTGCGGGAGGCGGGCAAAAGCGTGATCTCTCTGGACTCCGAGCACGAAATGGAGGACGAGTGCCGCGCCCTGGGCGGCTGCTTTTTGGACTACTTGAGCGGGCAGTACCGCATCAACCTGCTGGAGCCCCGCTGCTGGGACGATGGCAGCGGGCCGGAAGACCCGGACGCGCCGGACGCTTTCCGGGGGACGCTGCTCTCCCAGCACATCTCCTTCCTGCGGGATGTGTTCCGCGTCTACAAGGGCTTTGACACGCCCCACATCGACACGCTGGAGCTGATGGTGGAGCGGCTCTATCAAAAGTGGAACATCACCGACCGCACGGACTTTGCGTCGATGCGGCCGGAGGATTACCCCATCCTCTCTGACCTCTACGATACGATCCAGGATGCCTATGACAACTATGACGCCGCCGGTCTTTATCCGCGGAAATGCTGCGGATCTGCTGCTGGGGCTCCATTCCATGTGCCGCGGTGCGGATGCCCGGTTCTTCAACGGGCATACCAATATCATGAACTCCAAATTCCTTGTTTTTTCTGTGTCAAGGGGCTGGATAACATGGCGGAAAATCTGCGAAACACGCTGCTGTTCAGTCTGCTGTCCTATATGTCGGATCAGCTTCTGACGCTGGGTAATTCCGTGGCCGCCATTGACGAGCTGTACCTGTGGCTGTCCGATCCCACCGTCATCACCTACATCCGCAACGCGCTTAAAAGAGTACGAAAAAAGGAATCCGCCCTGTTCCTTGCCAGCCAGAATCTGGAGGACTTCACCCAACCGGGGATACGGGAGCTGACACGCCCCCTCTTTTCCATCCCCGTCCATCAATTTATCTTTAACGGCGGCAATGTGGATAAGAAATTCTTCATGGATAACCTCCAGCTGGAGGAGTCCGAATATGCCCTGATCCGGGACCCGCAGCGCGGCTCCTGTCTCTACAAGTGCGGCAACGAGCGGTATCTCTTGCAGGTGCAGGCCCCAGAGTACAAGCAGGCACTCTTCGGAACGGCAGGTGGACGGTAATGGCGGTACCCGTCGCGGCACTGGCGAAGCTCGCCGCTGCAGCGCTCTCTCGGACGAGGACACCCGGAAAAGGCTAGGCTGGATCGTGGCGGCGATCTGTTCGCCGTTGATCCTGACGCTGGCGCTGATCTGCTCTCTGCTCTCCGGCAGCGCGGAGCATAACAATTCCGCTGTTCTGCTGTGCTTCAACGTCGGCAGCATTCCGGGCAAAACGCCTGCGGAATATGTAGATACATTGAAGATATGCGCCGCAGCTTTACGCTGCTGGACGACGCCATCGCCGCTGTCAATGACATGACGGAGAACAGCGACAGCCTTGACGGTATCCGCGTCAAGGCTGTTTTCTACGCCATTTTCTTTGGAGAGGACGCACCAAGCAAGAGAGCGCATAAGCGACAGTTTGTGGACTGCTTTGTGACCTACGAGGAACGCACCCACACTGTTACCGCCGAGGATGGGACGGAAACCGATGAAAGCTACACCGTGGCGATACCCGTTGCGGACATAGCCGCCGTGTACGGCAATCTTGAAATCGTGCTTCACTTGGAAATATCTGCGGAGCAGAAGTCCAACGCCGACAGTGTGTACAATTTGGCGCGCTATGGCGTTGCCGGAGGTTCGGAGGGCTGGATACCCGGCGCGGATGTCGCATCGATCCCATCACCGGGAAGCGCAAAGGGACACGGCGGCATGGACTTGGCAGTCCCCACCGGCACGCCCATCCGCGCGGCGCTGCCGGGGACTGTGACGGTCTCCAAGTACAACGCCGGAGGCTATGGCTACTATGTCATGATCGACCACGGCAATGGCCTTGCCACGCTATACGGCCACTGCTCCAAACTGCTGGCAAAAGTGGGCCAGACGGTGGAGGCGGGAGACATCATCGCCCTCTCCGGCAGCACCGGGGCTCCACCGGTCCGCATCTCCACTTCGAGGCGCGCGTCAATGGGGAGCGGACGAATCCAAGGGCATATCTGCCGAAAGGCTGAAAGGAAGGAAATGATTATGAATATAACAGCAACGCAAATCACGCCGGAGCGTGAGCGGGAACTGGTGGAGAACCGTGATTTCAGCAGCCGCTATGACGCTGGGAATCTTTTATGACATCCTGCGTCACGGGCTCGGCATGGATCACAGCGATATGGAGGCGCTGGGCCCAGCTCCGCGACTACTACGAGAGGTCGAATAATATGGCATGAGAAAGTCCCCAGACCGTCCACGGTCTATCATTTGACGCAAAAAGGCAATCTCGACAGCATTCTGGACGACGGCGTGATCCGCCGCTTCAACGATACGGAATGCTGGTTCTGCGAGAGCCTCGATAAATGCGGGCATACATGGAGCAGACCGTGATGGGGTAAACCGTATCGCACCGCAGATGGGCAACTCTGCCATTACTTTATACTCGGAAGCATACATTCTTCTCAAGCTTGCTCCCATCCGGCAGGAAAATGCCTGGTATCGCGGACTCAGGAACAGTCTTCAAGCAGTTCTGATGAAATGATGCAGGCAGAAAGAGAATTCTTCCCACTGAGTATTGGATATCGCGGTGATATGGCATTTCAAAATGCAGAAGTGATTGATGTGCCAAAATTTCTTGCCGGGGAGATCGTCAGCCACAAAGAACTGACCTCCAGTGAACTGTGGGGCCTGTTATTTGAGCGAACCGAGGCAGAGATGCTGCCTATATGCGTGGGCGGATCATCTGGAACATGACGAACTGATTCAGTCCGCGGCGGAGATCTCCGCCATGCAGGTGTGCCGCAGAGGACTGATGGCGGAGAGGAAAAACTGACAAGAAGAAATGTTCTATTTTTACTGCAGGTGGAAAAGCCGCTGGGAATGATTTTATGAAGTGTGGATGGAGCAGCAGAATGCCGAAGAAGGTAATGCTTTTTCCCGATTGCTTGCGGAACTGTACAAGCAGAAGGGAAATGGGTATCTGATCGATGATGAACAGCCAGAAACCGTGAAGCAGATGCTGGAATCCTGTCCAAACAATTGCTTCATGCTTCTGATGCCGCAAGGTATTTTTAAAGCTTGCCTCCGATGAAGCTGAAAAGGCTCTGCGCGGTGAAGAATACACTGTACTTGGACTATTCCGGAGATTCGGAATCGATTAAGACAGCAGGCTTGCTGGAAATGGTAGTCATTGATAATGAGGAAGGATAAGCAGGGCTGCTGGTATGTCCTGGTTGTCCATCCAAAGCTGGGCTTCCAGCTCCGCGACTAGACGGGAAAAAGAAAATCATCCAGACCTGATACGGAATGTCGGTTCTGGATGACGGCGTGATCCGCCGCTTCAATACGGAATGCTGGTTCTGCGAGAGCCTCGATAAGATGCGGGGAGCAGACCGTGATGTGCGAGGGCAAGCCCTATTACGCCGTAGGCGGTCAGCTCTGCCGCTATCCCAAATTCGTGCCGGAGGACTATGTTCTTCCTCAAGCTCACGCCCAGCCACGAAGATAACTGGTACCGCTGGGATCAGGAGATGCCGCCCGGAAGCCCCAAAGAACTGGCGCGGGCGGCAAGAGTTTTCCGCTCTGCTGAAGATCGGCTACCGCGGCGACCTCGCCTTCCGCAACGCGGAGGTCATTGATGTGCCGATGTTTCTTCACAGATGGGATCGTGCAGAACGATTCGGTGCAGACCACATCGGAACTGCGGGACCTGTTTGAACACGTCGAGCGCGAGCAGAGGAACTACTGAAAAGCTATCCGAACGACTACTTTCAGCTCATGCTAACGCCAGGAGAGATCGCGGCGAATGGTTCTGACTCCATCCGAAACAGAGACCATGCGTTTAGACCGCGAACGAGTATGGAAATCCTGGCGGTATGGATGACCAGATGCCGGTCGAAGCGCATGGGAAATCGGAGATGGAGGTGGGTCAAAAGAGACGAGCATTTCTCATACGCTGTTTGAAATCTGTGAGCAGACGGCGCTGCAAAAACAGACAGATGCGGATGAAATAGGAGGAACATCATGAAAAAGGAAAATGTCACGATCTCATTCGAGAGCGAGCAGCTTGCCGCTCTCGAATTTTCGCTCAAAAAGAAGAACACCAGTGTACAGGCGCAATTGGAGGAGCTGCTCAAATGCCTCTACGAATCAGCGAGGTGCCGGAGCCGGTGCGGGAATATCTGGACAGCCGCGCGGCGCCCACTGCCCGCCCGCGCCGTCCGGCAAGACCGGCGAAGCCGCAGCCGCGGGAGGAGATCCCCTCTGCATTGGCGCAGCCCACCAACGAAAGGACCGGTGTGTGAGATGGCGGATCATGTAGACATCACGCTGTGGATCAACCGGCGATGGAAGGATGCCATTGAAAAGCATCTCAAGGATGAAACCTTGCAGGAGCATCTGGAGGATGTACTGGACGAGCTGTGCAATCAGCTTCCAGAGCAGGAATATAAGCGCATCAGTGCCGAAATTTACGCGGAGGATGCCGCGCGGCGCGCAGAGGAAGAAGCAGCCCGCACCTACGCCGCCTACCATGTGGTAGAGAACGGGCAGGAGTGGTACTTCAAGACCTCGCCCGGTGAGGAACTGCTGGATGCCGCAAAAAAGCTGCGCAGCTATGTCACTGCGGAGAAAGGCTCCGGGCCGGATCTGTTCATCAAGCTGTTCGCGGACGGGCAGCCCATCACGGCGGAGGAGTACGACGCGCTCACAGCCCTTCGCATGGAGAACACCGGCAAGGTGCGCGGTGTGTTCGACATCAACTTCGACAAGCGGGAGTTCTCCGCCGTTCACATCATGGACGGCTGGCAGACCTGGGCGATGCGGGATGTATCCGTGTCGGCGTACCATGCCACCCGGTCACAATTCGCATCGAGCGATGATCAGTGGCGCAAGCTGCTGGATCATCTGAGCGGTAAGGAGATCACCTCGGCGGGACACCTCTCCGCGCGGATTTTTTCTTTCGGTGATGAGATCATCGAGATGGACGGCAAGCTCAATTTTTATGTGCAGGCGGAGTTCGATGTGGACGCAGTCTTCGGCACCTTCGTCTGCACGGATAAAAACGATGACTGGCTCAACATCTACGCCAACTACGACATGGAGAAAAACCGCCCCTGCGACACGCTGGAGCTGTGCCTCTGCAAAGCGGATGGCACAGAGGAAACCTGGAGCTATCGGCTCAACGCAGCTGAGCAGGATGTTCTGCTGCGGAAGATGGAGGAATACTGTCAGAAGCAGACCGGCATGAGTCTCCGCGACTACGCACAGCAGTTTCGAGAGGAACCGGAACAGCGGCAGGGTCCGGTGATGAAACTGTAAGCACAAACTCAGCAAGGCTGAAACGCTCGCGGCTGCGGAAACAACAGCGTCCAGGCTGCGCGCGTGCCTGCGGGGCCCGCGGCGCCGCCGAACTGCGACAACACGCCATAAGGCGTGCATCCACTGTTATTCTGCTCCCTCGGTTTTCTTTCCGAATTTGGCAATTTTGCGCAGACAAAGCCAACGCGCTGCGCAGGGCGGAGAAGGCCCGCACCTGTTTCGCCCTGTGAGCCGCTGTGTGCGCGGTTAGGGGCTGGGGTGGCGTGTGTACCCGCCGCAGCCCCTTGAAACGAACGCTGCGGCGTTTGTGGGTAATGTGTGAAAAGGCCCTGTGAATACCGCTCCGACGATGGAGAAATGAGCCTTTGGGGATGGTGTTTTCCTCCCGGCCATGCCCTGTTTCGGAGGGTTTATATTTGCCCGTTCGATAGTGGCACAAGATAAAAGAGGGCCCCTAACTGGGCCCCTCAGCCACAAAGCCCCCGCAGTGCGGGGCTTTCAGAAACTGGACAAGGTGCAGTCTTTTGAGCGTTTTGAAAACAGGTGCAGTCTGGTTTCCGCAAAAACGCAGTTGTTTCCGGATTTGCGCCTTTTTCAGACCGACGGCAAGGAAAAGAACAGGAAAATGGAAGAAAAAGCGGAAAGCGCACAGTGGTTTGGCTCCCGCCAAGCATGATCGACCGCATGGACGGATGGCTGAAGGCTGACAATTGCAAAAACCGCAGTGAGTTTATCAACAAAGGCGCTGCGCTTTTACATGGGCTATCTCGGCACCGAGGACAACACCGCGTATCTCTCGAAGGCTATCCTGACAGCCATTCAGGGTACACTGGACGACAACAACAATCGGCTCTGCCGCATTCTTTAAGTGGGCGGTGGAGCTGAACATGATGTGCCACACCATCGCCGCGCACTTCCGTACCGATCCCATCCACACACGGGAGCTGCGAGCCTACGCCGTGGATGAGGTGAAACGCACCAACGGTCAGGTGAGTTTTGAAAACGCGGTGCGGAGCCAGCGGCGTATAGAGCCGGAGGATGAATGGCCCGGATCGTATTGATCTCGCCCTACCTCAAGGGCGGACAGAATGCCGCGAAGCTGGCCCAGCGTACTCGCTACGTTGCCACCCGTCCCGGCGTGGAGCTGCTGGCGGATGAGCGCAGTACGCTCCCCGCCACAAAAAAGCAGCAGGACTTCATTGCACGGCTGCTGAAGTCCTTCCCCTCCTGTTGGGAACTCATTGAGTACGAGGAGTATCTGGAGCATCCCACTCAGGGCAATGCCTCTGCGTTCATCCAGCAGGTGCGGGAAAACTACATGGAGGCGCTGGATCAAAAGGAAAATTTCATCGACTACATCTCCCACCGCCCCGGCGTCCAGAAGGACGGCGAGCACGGGCTGTGGGACGCTCACGGCAAGGTACAAAATCTCGCGCAGGCGGTACGGGAGGTGGCGGAGCACACCGGGAATGTGTGGACGCCGGTAATTGCGCTGCGCCGTGAGGACGCGGAGCGGCTGGGCTATGACAGCGCGGAAAGCTGGCAGGCGCTGGTGAACGCCTCCGTCTGTGACATCGCCGCGGCATATAAGATCCAGCCGGACAACCTGCGCTGGTATGCCGCCTTCCACCGAAAGCCGAATCAGGTGCATATCCACATGATCCTCTTCTCTGCGGATTCCAAGGAAGGGTATCTCACCAAGGAAGGCATCCGGCAGGTGAAGTCCGCCTTCGCCAGACGGATCTATCATGCAGATCGGATGCACATCTACCAGCAAAAGGACATCGCGCGTCAGGAACTCCAGACGCGAACACGCAAGGCCATGGTGGAATGCATCGCACAACTGAAACATGGTGCAGTGGATAACCCACGGCTGGAGCAGCTCACCGAGGAGCTGGCGGAACGCCTGCTGGCGGTCAAGGGCCGAAAGGTCTACGGCTACCTGCCGCCAAGGGTCAAGGCCATCGTGGATGCAATCGTGGAGGAGCTGGCGAAGGACGAGCGGGTGTCCGTCGCCTACGAAACGTGGCAGACACTCTACGAGCAGGTGTGCCTGATTACGATCAGCGGCCGCCAAAGCGCCTGCCGCTCTCGCGGCAAAAGGAGTTCCGGAGTGTCCGCAACATGGTCATTCAGGAAACGCTGCAATGGACGACTGAGCGGCAGCGGTACGCCGATGTGCGGAGAATCCTTCCACGCAGGAATCGATTATCGCCTGAAAAAGGATGCGGCCATGAAGCCGCGCCAAAGAACTCTGAGGTCACGGCACTTGCCGTCGGCGCAGCCCAAATCTGACCGTTCGACGAGTGCCGCACCAGAAGATTCCGCCTCCTCTGATGCTACCGCTTCTGAGGGTACCACGCCGCCTGCGGCTGAAGATGCACCGGCTTTTCTCAGCAGCCATCACCCCAATCAGCAGAAAGGAGAGCGCACCGGCAGGATCAGATTATCGTGCCCCCACGGTGGGTGAAACCATCGTGCGGATGCTGCATCACATGAGCAGGATCTTCGAGGACAACAGCAAGATCGACCAGATCCACCGCGGCTTGCAGATCGACCGCAAGCGCCGACAGGAATTGCAGCGCAAGCGGCTGGCGATGGGACACAAGCCGGACGACCATGAGGAGCAGACATTCAGATAGCGCAAAGCAGAATTATGAAAGGACATGTCATGAGCAAATTTATCTATTTCACGCCGGAGGAAAAAGGCGCGTGCGCAAAACACGGATCTCGTGTCGCTGCTGCGCGCCCAGGGGAACGACCCGTGCGCTCCGGCCGAGAGTTCCGTCCCCCCAACGATCCCAGCATCACCGTGCGGGGCAACAAATGGTTTGACCACCCGCGCGGGTCGGCGGCTATGCCGTCAGCTTTGTCCAACGCTACTACCGTCTCCCTTATCCGGAGGCGGTTTTACTTTTGCTGGGCAGAAAGAACAGAAAAACATATGAACAGGCAAAGCCTGTGAATGAAGTTCCGAAGCCCTTCGCGCTGCCGGAGCCTTACGGAACCATGCGGCGTATGTACGCCTACCTCATGCGTCAGCGCCACATTGACCGGGAGGTCATCTCCTATTTCGTACATGAAAAGCTGCTCTACGAGGACACGCATCACAACTGCGTTTTCGTGGGGCTGGATGACAGCGGTGAGGCCAAGCACGCGCACATCCGCAGTACCAACAGCGAGGGACGGGTGTTCCGCATGAACATTGAGGGCAGCGCAAGCGAGCATTGCTTCCACAAAAACGGGACCGACAAGTCCCTCTATGTCTTCGAAGCCCCCATCGACCTCCTGTCCCACATCACCCTCTACCCATACGGCTGGCAGGAACACAGCTACGTCGCCTGCTGCGGGACTTCCATCCAACCGGTGCTGGAACGGCTACGGCAGAATCCAAAGCTGGACACGGTGTACCTCTGCCTCGACAACGATGACGCGGGCAATGACGCCTGCGACCGCATGACGGATACGCTGGAGGACATGGGCTTGGAGGTACAGCGGCTCTGCCCTGCGCGCAAGGACTGGAACGACACCCTCCGCGCCAAATTTGAGAAAAAGGAGAAGACGCATGAACGAAAACGTATGGCCCCTGATTTTGCTTGGCGGCGGGCTGCTGGCATTCTTGCTCGTAGTGTCCTTCCTCTCCAAGAATTATTCTCTCAACAATTTCAAGAGCAAAACTGTCGGCGACGGTCAGCACGGAACGGCGCGTTGGGCAACGCCCAAGGAGATCCACGACCTATCATGTGGTCCTGTTTTCGCCCCGCCGCTGGCGCAAAAGGGGAAGGAGCTGCCCCGGAGCAGGGGCATCATCCTCGGCAGCGTGGGCGGCAGAAAGCGCAGAGATAAAAAGGCGTGATTTTACAGGCCACTCACAAGCTGCTGGAGAGGCTCCGCCGTCCTACAGCAGGGAAAAAGAAAAGGAAAGCCGAAGAAAAAAGAAGTCGGCGATTTCCAAAATCAAAAATGTGGTGGAAGATCAGGGGATGTCCGTGCGCTGGTGGACAGCGACGATGTACATTGCCTTATGATCGGTGCATCCGGTGTCGGCAAGACAGCATACTTTCTGTACCCAAATCTCGAATACGCCTGCGCCTGCGGCATGAGCTATTTGGCGCTGGACACCAAGGGCGACCTCGCACGTAACTACGGCTGCATCGCATCGAAATATTACGGCTATCAGGTCACGGTCATTGACCTGCGCAATCCGACATGCTCGGACGGTTTCAATTTTATGACGCTCGTGAACCACTATATGGACAGAGCAAAAGAGACCCGTAAATCTCACTGCCAAAGGCGAAAGCAGAGAACTATGCCAAGATCCTCGCCAAAACCATCATCAGCCCGGATGGGCTCCTCGCAATATGGCGACAATGCATTCTTCTATGAGAGTGCAGAGGGTGTGCTGGCCGTGGTTATGTTGCTTGCAGAATTTATCCTGCCGGAAACGGACGGCACGGAGAAGCGGACACATCGTCTCGGCGTTCAAGCTGGTGCAGGACTTACTGGCGATGCCGGGCGGCGGGCGGGGAAAGAACGGATTCCATGTGCTGATGGACATGCTTCCGTCCGTACATAAGGGCGGTGGCTGGCTGGCGCGGCGCTGACGGCGGCAGATCAGGCGATGGCATCGGTCATGTCTACAGTGCTCTCGAAACTGAACGCCTTTCTGGACTCTGAGCTCGAGCAGGTCATCTGCCGCGATAATCCCATCGATGCAGAACGCTTTGCGTCGAGCAAGTGCGCCATTTTGTTGTCATTCCAGAGGAAGATCCTACGAAAATTTTATCGCCAGCCTGATGATCCAAAACCTTTCACGCGAGCTCTTTTCCGTGGCGGACGATAATGAAGGAGACTCAAAAATCGCGTGGTCTTTATGCGGATGAGTTTGGTACGATGCCGCCCTTCGACGTACTGCCGCTGTTCACCGCGGGCCGCTCCCGCGGGCTGACGCTGGTGCCAATCATCCAGAGCCTTGCCCAACTGGAAAGAACTACGGGAAAGAGGGCGCGGAAATTGTTTGCGATAACTGTCAGGACACCATCTTCGGCGGCTTTGCACCGCAGAGCAAGACAGCGGAGGCACTCTCTGCGGCGCTGGGAAGCCGGACGGTGCTGTCCGGCTCTGTCAGTCCAGGGCAAGGAGAGCAGCCAGTCGCTCCAGATGATGGAGGCCTCTCATGACGGCGGACGAGCTCAAGTCCATCCCCAAGGGAGAATTTGTTGTGATGAAGACGGGCAGGCACCCGATGCGGACACACCTTCGGCTGTTTCTTGACTGGGGTATCACCTTCGAGAAAGACTGCCCGATGCCGGAGCCGGTCATCCGCAGAGTGGCCTATGCGGGCTGCGAGGAACTGATGGCGAATATTCGCAAACAATACTCTGCGGAGAAGACGCCCTACAATGCAATGCAGGGTGATAAAAGATGAGCGATTTTAATTTTATTTACGCCGAGGAGCATCTGAGTCACCGGGAAAAGGCGGTATATATCTATCTTCGGGACCGGGCAAACGTTTCCGGTGTCTGCTGGCCTGGGATCAAGACCATTGCCCGAGAATTGGGACTTTCGCCGCGGACAGTCCAGCGGGCTCTGGCGATCTGGAGCGCAGGCAGCTCATCGAGAAGCGAAACCGTCGCCGCGCCAACGGCAGCCCTCACCAGCAATTTATACCGGCTGACCAAGCACAAAACGTCACAGCCTCCCGCCAAGGGGGACTGTGACGTTTTTCTCAAAAAATTCTGTCCATAGGGTAGCGTCACCATGGCGCATCCAGAAGAGCCTACTCTACCGGAGGATACAGGACAGAGAAAGAACAAGAATATGGAGGAACTTATGAAGATGATCGTTAGAAGAACAGTGCTGGCTGTCTGCACCCTTGTCCTGGCATTGATCCTGCCCGCCGCCGCTTCCGCTGCCTGCACAGGCTTTGATGACGTGCCGGAGACTGCAGGCTGCTACGAAAGCGTGATATATCTTGCGGAGCATGAGATTACGCAAGGCGCAGGGAACGGATACTTTTCCCCGGATGCGCCGGTTACAACCAGTCAATGGGCTGTCATGCTCTGCCGCGCCTATGGTGGAAACCAAAGGAAACTCGTGGAGCGAACTGAGCCAAAGCGCTGTGGAGCAATCCTACCGGAGGGGCTGGCTGAACGAAACCGCACTCTCCGCGCCCAATATCCAGCTATGCCGGGGAGCGCTGCTCAAAAGCGCCTTTGCCACAGCTAAGATCCCCGTTTACGACAGCGTACTCTATGAGGGCGGCGTGTCGCTGCACGATTATGAAAATTGCATCCGCATCGGAAAGGAGCTTCAGCTCTGCGGCGAGGCGAACGCTGCAAACGAGATCGTCACCCACAGGGACGCTGCCATGCTCCTTCACGCAATTCTGACCCGCGCCTTCACCGTGGAGGCTCCGCCCGCGCCGGTGGCTCTGGTAAACGCGGCAGGCGTCAACATCAATGACTACCTGCTGGCGCTGCGGCAGGTGCCGGAGCCGGTGATTGCCACCTTCAACGCCGCTGGCTGGACGTACCGTATCGACTTCGACTACATCAGCGAACTCAGCAAGCAGCTGAACATGAGCTGCATTGGAGCCACCAACTACAGCCAGAAAACCATCTACCTCTCGGATGCCAGCGCGACGCTCCATGAGTTCGGACATTTTCTCGATTGGATGCTGGGATTCCCTCGCAGAGCATGAGCAGCTATATCTGGCGGAGGCGCAGAACTCCGGGCTGCGGAATTACGCCAAAACCAACGCCAGGGAATACTTCGCAGACTGCTTTGCATACTGGGTGAAGTATGCGGAAAATGCCAATGCCATATCGTTGCTGCAAGAATGCGCTCCGATGACGTATCGGTATATGGAAGATTTGATGAGGATAGCAAACCGACTCTAAAATACGTGTCAATAACAGATAGAATCCCAACTTACTTTCGAGGCATTTATGGTTTAAACCATAAACGCAAACAATTCGGATTTCACTTGCTCACAATGTTTCCAAGATTCTATGCAGAAATCGTGCCTCATTATAGGACTTGCAGAGATATGCAATGCCGTAACCGCTAACTTTTCCAGATCATGCTCCATTGCAGTGCCTCTGCATAGGGTACAGAATTTTTCATTTCCCATTTTAAACGATTTTGATTCGCGTCGTAGGCAAAGCTACTCTCGAGATTATTGCAGCTGCTTCAGCACGTGTAATGGTGTCAGATGGTCTGAATGCTCTGGTTCTTTCATCTCCGGTCAAGATGCCTGCTCTGTAAAGAGCAAGTATCTCATCAGCGTATTCGCTTCGTTCGCTTACGTCAGGAATATAATCATAGTCAATGTCGTTGACAACGGCAAAATCAGATGTTGCTTTCGCGAAAATATGTGCTATTTGCGCTCGTGTTGCGTAAGCATCGAGGCTGGAATATTCGTCGCTCGAGACAATTCGATTTTTTACACAATAGTTCAGATAGGCATCATACCATTTACCACCATCTGATGCTGAAAAAGAGATTGTCTGGTTATTACATGTGGCATGGACAACAGCAGCCATTTTAATTGCTTCGCTCAGTGTGATATTGCCTATAGGGTGAAATGTACCGTCAGTATATCCGTTCATAATGCCCAACTGGACAACTGACTTTATAACGCCCTGTTGCTGACTTCCATACCATGCTGACTCATCCGCGTCCAGGAAGCCATAATAGTCGGTAGACGCACTGAACTTGCTGTCGGTATCTGTAAGGCTATCCGTATCAATGCAGGTAATACTATTCCGAATTGTCTCTGACCATCCCCATAGACGGCCGAGGTTGTCCCTATACTGCCACTCTGCCGGCAAATATATAGCCGTATTGTCGCCGTCTTGTTGGAAAGCCCTTGCTTCGGTGATTGTGTCTGATTTAATAGACAGCTGTTGGTACTCTTTCAGCTTGGAATTGTCGGAGAAACCGTTGGTCATATAAAGCTGCACAGAATCATCATTTTGCTTCTTGGCATGAACGATCAAACCGGCAGTGTCTCCCAACCTTTTTCCGTCGCTGAGCCTCACAAGGCCGCCTCTGTTCAGACTATTGCTCTTTTCCGGGCCGACAAGATACGACAAGTACACCTCGTTACCGCAGCTTGTCATGGAAGCGTAAAGTTCACAAATTCTTGGGGCAAAACCTTATTATCGCTAACTGGGATACTGTACTGATTGATCCATTTTCCGTGTTCATTCAAAAGGAATACCTTGCCAGTATAGGCATCTACAAAACATGGCCTGCCATTCAATGCCGAAATCGCATAAGGCTCTGTGTCAGCATGAATGTCCACAGATTTGACGATCTCATCACTATCCCAGTAGCACAACGAACCTCCATTTCCCCATAAGGCAATATTTTCGCAGAGAACAACATTACTGGCCGCAGCTACATTAACATTGTCTTGAAGAATAAAAAGACTGTATTGCGAACCCTTTGGATTCTTCGGATAGAATAGGTCAAGCCAAACTGAACCATTTGGTTGGACAGACATATTCTGAATGATCATCTCATCTTCTAAATCTTCGCCGCTTCGATAGCATGCCTGCAATTCAAGCGTCTTTTCATTTATACAGGCTACTGCATCTTTGCCTATCGAGCTATCATGCAAAAGAAGCCATATATGATCGTCTTGAGCTATCATATCTTTCACATAATAGGAATCTATTCCGCAGCTCAGTTTAAATTGTTCTCACGATCAATAGCCGCAACACTGGAATTGAATATGACCGCAACGACCAACGGGAGTATTATGCTGACCTTTTTGAGTTTGTCTATTCCGTTTCTTTCCATGAGAATGCCTCCACTGCAAAATCATTTTGTTTTATCAATAGCCATACTAAAGGAGCTGATGGGATAAGTCAATAATTCTTTTAACGACTGATATATAGATGTAAAAAGAGAACACATTCTTACAAGAAATAACGCGCCATTCATCTTTCGACAAGTCAGCCAAATAAATGTTTTCAGCTATGTGCAAAATGTTCTTCAAGTGGTACATCAATGTAAATTATAGGTTGTTTTCCGTGCCAAACCATACACGCACACTATAGATATTTCGAAATTCTTCAAGGGTTTGATATCCCCGCACATCTGTTATAGAATGGAACGAAAACCGGTCTGGGTAAAGAAATGAGATCTTGCTGGTCGTATTGCTTTTTTATGTTGGGACAGCAATACGACGGCGGAGAACAGGGAATCTTCCAAAATTCCCGATAAAAATTCTTGCTTTGATGTAGTAGTTCACCCCAATTTGCAAGGTAATAAATAGAAGGGTGTGATTCCTTGTGGATGATATTAAGATCATTGATTTGTTCTTTGCACGTTCTGAGCTTGCAATCGAAGCGCTGGACGGCAAATATGGGGCGATTTGCCATAATCTTTCCCGCAGCATTTTGAAGGATCAGCAGGACGCAGAGGAATGCGTGAATGATGCCTATCTCGGCGTTTGGAACGCGATCCCTCCGCACAGGCCCAATCCGCTGTCCGTCTTTGTCTGCAAGATCGTTCGGAATATTTCTATCATGCGTTATCGGGCCAATACAGCGCTCAAGCGAAACAGCAATTACGACTCGACAATGGAGGAATTGGAAAATTGTCTTTCTTCCTCAGTCTCGGTTGAAGACTCTCTCGAGGAAAAAGAGCTGATTGCGATCATTGAAGATTTTCTCAGGGGCCTATCACAGGAAAACCGCGTGATCTTCCTGCGGCGCTACTGGTTCTCCGATAGCTATGTAGAAATCGCAGCCCGAACCGGTCTGACGGAAAAGAATGTCTCTGTCCGGCTTTCCCGAATTCGTAAGCAATTACAAACGCATCTTGCAGAAAGGGGTGTTTTGGCTTGTTGACATTGGCTCAAAAATTCTCCAGCGCATTAAATGAGATCGATGACAAATTTATTGTCGAAGCCATTGAATATCAGCATCATAAGGTAAAACTTTCTCGTGGCAAATCTCTCCTTCTCATAGCTGTACTTATCGTCGGCTAACTGCTACAGTAATGGCTGCGCACCTTTTGGGGAATTGGCGATCTTCTCCTATTTCCGAAACAACGTGAAAGCGGTGAATATGCGCAGGGGAGAGGTCATGCCAAAACCATGTATGATTGGCCTTTCCGAATATATGAACACCCCCCTGAGGGTCAGGCATTGTCCGAGTGGTCAGCATTTCTGAATCAGTATGATCCGGACGGCACGATTGCCTCATCTCTCGGTAATGTGATCGATGAAAGTCTGCAGCGTTATTCCGGCTACACAGTTTACAAATGAGGGGCGATAGAGCGGAAATGTCAGATTTTCCACTCTATCTGAACACGGTCGCTGGTGGCCTTGATCGTAGAGATCAAACCATCGGCGGCTTTTCTTTGTCGTCAAAATCTATGCTGTCCCAGTTGTCGAGATAATAGGACAACTTCTTTATCTGCTGGGGCGATATGGTTTCAACACTCAATTCGGCGATTGCCTTTGAAATAGTCTGGCGTCGGGTGTCCAGTTCTTCAATTTTTTTTTTGTTAGCGTAGGCAAGCAAGGTCGCATTGGCTCCGGTCAGCGTATCCAGCAGCTTTTCAATTTCTGCCTCCACCTGTGCCAGTTCCACTTGATAGGCAGTCAGTTTCGGATTGACTTTTTCCTCTCTGCCGTGGAGTATCTGAAAATCTTTGAACTTTTCCTGCATGGCCGAGAAAATGAATTGCTCAAATTCTTCTTTGCGGATTTTCCCGCAGCCCGGACAGCCTTTGTTTTCCGTCCGTTTGGTACAGCGGAAATATCCGGTGCTGTTTGGTACATGGGTGGCTTTCAGAGCATACCCACAATGACCGCATTTGATTTTTCCGGCCAGCCAAGTATTTTTCGGTTTTCGTCCCTGCTGGAAGGTGGTATTTGCCATAAGTTTTTTCGACATTTCAGCCATGTGTCAGAGGAAATGAGTGCTTCATGAGGAGCGATAACAAGTATCTGGTCTTTTAAGCACCTGTCCTTGTCCTCCTTCACATCCGTCCCTGATAGAGATAGCAGCCGTTTGTTCCGGCAAAGTCAGAAGCGTCATTGACAATCGCTGCGTAAACGGGGTTTCTTAAAAGCTGGGAAAAGAAATGTACGGAACATGGATTTGCCATAAATTTTTATGTCATGTTCCTCGAAGTATCGGGTAATATCTCCGAAGGAGGTTTCCGGTTCAGCGTACATTTCAAACATCAGCCGAACATGGTCAGCGGCTACGGGGTCGGCAACCATTTTCTTTGTGCGGATACCCTCTACCACAGTAGGCTCTAACTGATAACCGTATGGTGCCTGTCCGCTCATGTGAAAGCCTTTCAGGCACCGTGAATAGTAGGCGTCTGTGACACGCTTCTGAATTGTCTCACGTTCAAGCTGGGCGAATACAATGCAGATATTCAGCATGGCCCGGCCCATCGGGGTCGAAGTATCAAACTTTTCTGTGGATGATACAAACTCCACATCATACTCTTGAAACAGCTCCATCATCGTTGCAAAGTCCAGAATAGAGCGGCTTATACGGTCCAGTTTGTACACGATGACCCGCCTGACCTTTCCCTTGCGGATCTCGCTCAGCAGCTTTTGAAACTCCGGCCTGTCCGTATTTTTACCGGAATAGCCTTTGTCCTTGAATACCCGGCAGCTCCGCCTTTCAATTCATACTTGCAAAAGTCAATCTGACTTTCAATGCTGATGCTGTCCTTGCGGTCTACTGACTGTCTTGCGTAAATACAATCTTCTCTGATATATTCCATATTGGGCTCCTTTCCTTGTTGGAATGGAGCTACCAACCACTACAACTATATTATACCATCAGCAGCCCCGGACAACAATGTTGCGAATAATTAGGGAAATCTGTCCCCATATTTGCGGAACACCTCATAAAGACAACGCTCAATTTCTTTTTTGCGCTGTGCTTTCTCCTTCGGGGGAAGTACCGGCGTGAGGCTTTCCAGCACAATGATCTTCCCTTGAAATGCGACAGCCTTTGTTTCTCGTTCATAAGTGACAGCTTGCGTCATTGAAAACCTCCTTTGCGAAAGTGCGTGTATATGCCTGCCTTTCCCACTTGTCCCGTGGGGAAATGTCAAAAGACGGCACCCAGCAGGTGCCGCCCGCTGGCTTTCTCCACTTCGGGTCAATGTGGCCCGAGGTCAGTAAGGACTGGAATGGTACTTTTCTTTGGCGTCCTCCACGCTGTTGAGGTCAAATACTTCATAAAGCAAGCCGGGGATCATTCAAACGCATTTCCCATAAAAGTGCTCCTTTTTTGAAAAGATGGGGAGCCACGCCGGATCGGTTGGCCTATCATCAGACAGCATTGCCGGGGGCTCCCCATAGGTTTTTATTTCATTTCAGACACACCGGACGGGCATAGGCTTCATGCCCCATAGTATTTCAACTCTCCCCATTCTGATGGCAAGGCGTTCTCATTGCCTGCGACGGCTCACGGCTTGCAAGACCGCTTCAACGCTCGGACTGTGACTAAACGCAAGTATCCGGGTTCTGCGCCTGTTCCGGTGGAGCCAGCCTTGCCCCACCTATGGCATGGACCTGTTCGCTCGCTCAGTTTTACAAAGACTGTATTCTCTGAAATCCGAGGTCATGGCGGGTCTGTCACACAGCGCGTTCCCCTTCGTATCCGGGTGTCTTTTTATTCGATTTTCAATCTGCATGAGGCTTGTCTGAACCTCGGGCCATTGTGACCCGAAGTGTTTTACCTCTCATAAACCATTTCATTTTCCGGTCTAAATCGGTACGCCTTACAAAGAATTTTTCAAAATTTTTTCTAAGCGCCGCAGACCTCGCTCGATTGCGACACGAACCACTTTTTCATGGACGCCCTCTGCCCGGGCAATGTCCTGTTTGGTCATGCCGAGAATAAAATGAGCATAAATCCGTTTTGCCTGTTTGTCCGGCAACTGGAAATCGCTGCGTGAAGCTCCTGCATGGTCACTTTCCGCTCATACAGTTCATGGGGAGATAAGGCGACAAAGACAGCCTCATGCTCCAGCCCGTCATCCCGATCAAGGGAATAGTAGGCTTTGTGGCGGTATGTACGCAGCCGATAAGCAGCCTCTTTACGATCAAACTCTTTGAACATTTCTGCAACTTCTTCCGATACTTCCATGAAGCAATCCGATGTATAGAATGGGTAATAGTCCCGCAAATTGATAATAGCCATATTGACCTCCGTTTCGGTTGTTGGTTGACGAGTGACCGAAACGAAGGCGGCGGGGAGCGGCACCGGGGAATGACTTCGGGCCAACATGACCCGAAGCAGCCCCATAAGAACACAAAAGCGCCCGGGCGGCATGAAGCCACACGAACGCATGAAGTTACATATTCATTTATGTACTGTCTGATTTCACATTCATAACCAGACTGTCCCGGAGGGGGCGCTACGCTTTTTTTAGCTGGTGCAGATCATGGGTACTGTGAAAAAAGACAAAAATAGACACGGCGGCAATCCTCCTTATATGCCGCCGCGGATTTGCACGGTGTTAGGTCGTCGTTATTTTAAGGTAGACGAAAAGAAACGGCGGCTCTGAAAATCAAAGCCGCCGCTTCATAGGCGCGTGAAAATGTGTCTGCTGTACGACGGCTTTTTTTCTTTTGCCGTCGTCCGGCAGATTAACATATGAAACTATAATTCATTTATGGTTGCAGTAATCGACATATTGCGAATTCGTTTTGCCGGAGCATATACAGCTGCGATTGCCGCAATCGAGACAAACAGAAGAATAACGCCCAAAGAGGTAATTGGGAACTGCCACACAGCAGATGGAAAATGCCCTGCAATAAGGAAATCATACAGCGATTTGCTAAGCGGCAAGCCAATAGCGCAACCAACAACGCACCCCAAAACAGCATAGGTGAATGCTTCACAAGCAATCATTTTCGTCATTTGCCGTTCATCCATTCCTACTGCCCGCATAGCTCCATATTGCTTCATTCTGGCAGACACACTCATGGAAATGCTATTGACAATGTTCATTACCGTTACCAGTGCAATAATTGCCAAAAACGCATAAACACAGAAAACAAAAGCCATATAAGTTCCCGTAGTGCGCTCGTCGCGTTTATCTCGAAAGCTATATGTTTGATCTACGGAATTCTGGATTGCCTGAACATTTTCGTCCGTAACATCTCCCGTTGTTTGTATCAGCACAAGAGAATAACCTTCCTCTCCTGTCAAACGGACAAATGTTTCATCAGAGGTAATCAATGTGAGCTTTCCATTTGTCAATCCATTCTCACTAAATGGGTCGTTTTTTAACAGTCCGGCTATGGTAAGGGTTTCATCCCCAATCTGAACAGTGTCACCGATTTTCCATGTGCTGTCCTGATCGGATGTTGCCAAAACAAAATTGCTGTCCCCAAAAACTTTGGACAGATCACTCCCCCTTTTCAAAGCACTGTCTTTTTTCAGACATTGTAAATCAAAATCGTCATAAGAAATCAAATCGACTGTGCCAGAAAAGTTGGTATCGTCGTTTAGTTTGGCAGAAACATCAAATACACTACGACGCCCGTAAACTTCCTTCACTCCATCCATTTCGCGGATGGTTGTAAGCAGTTCCCAAGGAATCGCATTACCGTCAGCACTTGCAATATCTATATCTGATGCGGCAGCCGACTGAGGAATCAGGTAATCCACAAAATCGACCATAATAGAAAAGCTCAAAAACAGGATGATGCTAAGTGCAAAAGAACCTGTCATCAGGAATAAATTTTTCTTCCCGGAGACCGCATGGCCGATACCGAGAAGGGCTTCAATCTTTCCGAAGCCTGTATACTGGGAATGACGCATTGTTTTTCCGTGGTCTGCATTTCCAGACACCGCTGTGATAGGAGATACCTTCGCGGCATGTTTCGCCGGAGCATTTGCGGCGATCAGTACAGTAATCAGTCCCACAAAGATACCGCAAGCAATGCCAAAAATACTAATACCAAAGAGGGGAATATCAGAAAATTCTTCTCTGACTACAAAGCGCAGTACCGCACACAGCCCCCATGTAGTAACAACCCCTAAAATAAGACCGATGGGTACAGCCGTTTTGCACCAGTTCAATGCCTCCAGACGAACAAAGCGAATAATCTGCTGCTTACTCATACCAATGCAGCGCATCATTCCGAAAAATTTGGTTCTCTGTGCAACGCTACTGTTCATACTGCTGGAAATCATCAAAACGCCTGCAATCAAAATCAGCAGGAACAGAACAACCGCAACAGAAAGAAGGGTTTGCCCCATGGAACTGCCGAGCAAGTCTCCAATAGAGAAACTTCCATGCTTACCAACCAATCGGGCCTGTTCCATCCGAAAACCCATTTCTGCCATACTGAATACTGCTGTTACCATAAACACAGCAAATACAATGCAAAGCAGCGTCATACGATTTTGTCGGCGGTGAACTTTAGCGGAGATGGGAATAAGACTAAGATAGCTTTTCATTCACGGCACCTCCCAAAATCAGTCAAAGTGCCATCCGATACCTGTAATACCCGGTCTGCCGTTTGCGCAATACTGCGGTTGTGGGTAATCATAATGATGGTCTGCTCGTATTTTTTCGATGTTTCTTTGAGCAATGCTATGACCTCACTGCTGTTTTGTGAGTCCAAATTTCCTGTTGGCTCGTCTGCCAGAATCAGAGAAGGACGGGTAATCAATGCGCGGCCAATCGCCACTCTCTGCTGTTGACCGCCGGAAAGCTGACTGGGTAAATGATTGCGACGATCTTTCAAATTCAAAACCGTCAGCAGTTCCTCCAAATATCTCTTGTCCGGCTTTTGATAATCCAGCAACAGCGGAAAAATCATATTTTGTTCCACCGTCAACTCCGGGATAAGGTTAAACGCCTGAAAGATAAAGCCGATATTCCTGCGGCGAAATACCGTCAGTTTTCGGTCATTCATGGAAAAAATGTCCTTACCATCAATCAGCACCTTTCCCGAAGTTGGCATATCCAGCGCACCGATCATATTCAGCAGTGTGCTTTTACCCGAGCCAGATTCTCCGACGATTGCCACATACTCGCCCTTTGGAACAGAAAAGCTGACATCCTTTAATGCCTTGACAGAGGTTTCTCCGTTGCCATAGGTCTTACTGATATTTTTGACTTCTAATAAGTTCATAGTGTAAACACCTCTTTCTGAATGATTTTGCGATATAGGCAGGCTGTCTTTGTTTGTCCTGCCTATGTGTGAGAGAATAGCACCTGAATCTTACTGTAAGCCTACAGCCAGCCTACAATTTTGTAGGAATCAGAAAATTCATTGTGAAAGTTGTCCCGATACCTAATTCGCTGTCAACCTCAATGGTGCCGTTATGTGCTTCAACGATTGCCTTTGCCAAAGGTAATCCCAGTCCAATCCCTTGCTTGTCCTTAGAAAAACGACTGCGATAAAACCGCTTGAAGATGTGATGTATATCTTCTGGGTGGATGCCGCATCCATTATCCGTTATCACAATTTGGACACCAGACGGCAACTCGTTCCACGCAACACGAATTGTTGCACCACTTTCTGTATGGTCAAACGCATTTTTCACAATATTGTCGATTGCCTCATTCAACCAATCACGATCACAAAAAAGAGAAAGATGATCCGAGCCAGACAGAATGATTTCTTTCTTTTCCTGTCTGGCTCTATATGCAAAATGCAGTTCAATATCCCGCATCATATCTGCAACATTTTCTGCGTTCTTTTCCAAGACAATGGCTCCGGCATCCAATCTTGTAATCTTGAGCAGACTTTGCACCAGTGTTTCGATACGGTCAAGTTCCTGCTCAGACAAACCCGCAAATTCTTTCACGGAGGACACTTCTATATCCTCGTCTTGAAGGAGTCCGTTATAAATATTGAGTGCTGCCAGCGGTGTTTTCAGTTGGTGTGAAATGTCGGAGATTGTATTTTTCAAAAACTCTTTCTCTCGCAACTCGTTATCTGCATGGGCATTTAACACTGCCGCTAAAGAATTGATGGAATGAAACAGTCGGTACAATTCGCCCTCATTGTCACATTCAATACGGGCATTGCGATCACCATCAAGATACGCATTGATTTGTAATATCGCCTGCTCCATGATCTGATTTTGCCGATTAAAATATACAAAGCAGACTGCCCATACAGCACCACCAGCCAATAGAAAAAGGATTAGCAATAACAGAGAAAGCCGTCGATATGACAGCCATAGAAAAACCTCGGCTAAGAGAAATGTAACCCCAAAAACCAGTGAAAGCGAAAGAAATAGATTTTTGATTTCTTTATTTGCCAGTATCTTCATTCTGTACCTCACCCGATAATATTCCATTTATATCCCATACCTCGAACAGTCAGGAGCATTTGCGGTTCGCTTGGATTATCCTCAATCTTCATACGAAGCCGACGCATATAGACCGTAAGGGTACTACTGTCGATATAATTTCCGTCGCAATCCCATAGCTTATCTAAAATTTGTCCCTTTGTCAGCACCATGCTTGGGTTTCTCATAAACAAGCACAGTAGCTTGTATTCCGCGGCAGTCAAATCCAACAGCTCCCCATTTTTGAAAACCTGTCCTTGCAGCAAAAGAACCTTGATGCCATTCGACTGCAATTCTGTGTCTGCTGCTTGAAAAGAATTTGCACGTCGAAGTAAGGCGTTAATCCTTGAAACGAGAACCGCCCAGTTTGAACGGTTTTGTGATATAGTCATCACCTCCAATATCCAGCCCCATAATAATACTTGTTTCCTCATCCGAAGCCGTCAGAAAAATAATTGGCACCTTTGATGTAAGTCGAACTCTTTTGCAAAATTCAAAGCCAGACCCATCTGGCAGAGATACGTCCAACACCAACAAATCATATTTTCCGTCCGTCCACAATTCCTCCGCTTCTTTGAGCGTTCTGGCGATATTTAATTCAAATCCCTGCTTTTTGAAAGCAAAAGAAAGCCCGTTAATCAGGCTTAGATCATCTTCAAGAAGTAATATATTACTCATACTTTTTTACCTTTCCTTGTTTTGTTCGACCATCAATCGGCTTTTCCGCAGTTTTAGGGAGCAGCCAAACACCGGCCATTTTCACAGCGCCGGGGATACGCCCACCAGCACAATAATAATTTACCCTACGAGGTGTCACGCCCCTCCACAGGATATATTATAGTTCTCTATCTCGAATAATACAAGTTAGAGCCTACACGGATGCGAAATAAAATACTACTTAATGTAAAATTTCATTACATTCTCATAATCCAACCGAAATGTAGAATGATATAGGGTGATATGAGAATGAACCAAAATGAAAGAAGGTTTGACTTTCACGGCCTTGGGGCGGCTCTCAAACGGGCCAGAGAAGAAAAGGGCTGGACACAAGCCTATGTTGCGGAATTAGTAGACCGTGACTCCCGTACCATTATGAATATTGAGAACAAAGGTCAGTATCCCAGCTTCGACCTTTTTGTTAAACTCATTACCATGTTTGACGTTTCAGTTGACCAGTTTATTCATGCGGACGGAGGGGCAAGGTCAAGCTCTTGCAGAAAGCACATTGATGTACTTCTAAACTCCATGAACGAAAAAGAGCTTGTCGTGATAGAAGCCACAGCCGAGGGCATTAAGAAAGCCAGAGAAACGGAGGTTCCAGAATAAGGGCCTCTGTTTTTTTGCGCCATTTTAGGGGCTGCCGCTAAGTGGCAAGCAATGCCTCTGTGGCCACAAGTGGCACAAAGGCGGCTTGTTGGGGCTCGCCCCAAACCCGTATCTTCGGGCCAACATGGCCCGAAGTGTCAGCGTCGCTTTGCTCCTTATTTTCATAACCTTAACGCTCCTTTTCCTGTTTTCTTCCCGGCTCGGTGTAGCCCATCAGAGTGTCAATGTTCGCCTTGATTGTGACGATCTCCTGCATATCCCGTCGTGCCTTCTGGTATTCTCCATAGAGCTGTTTTTTCTTTGCTGTGAGCTTGCGGCCTTCCTCCTTCAGCACATCCATTTTAGGGAGCTTCGCCCCGCCCAGCAGAGAGCGCATTTCCGCTTGTGCAACCCGGTACAGTTCAAGGTCGGCCTCATGCTCCGCAAGGAATTTCCGACTGTACTTCGTCGCCTTATACTGCTCAAAGACTGGGCGGGTTTTGGCATACTGAACCGTTGCGGCCTTTAGCCCGGCATTGGTTTTCATGGCCTGTTCCGTCTGCTTGACCTGTTCGGAAATAACATGGAAACGGTCTGCCGCCTCGGTAGCTTTCTTCGCCAACTGCTCATAATCGGTCAGGTTATTGTCCTGTATATAGGCAAGAGCGGCGGCCATCTGCTTAATGTTAAATACCTTCGCCCAGCGTTCATATCCCGGCCCCTTACCGGCAGCCAGCTTTGCTTGAATATCCACCGCCAGACTGATTTTCCGCTCCGAGCGCCCGGGGCGTTTTTCTTTGCCCTCAATGGCGGCCAGAACATCTTGCAAGTCGTAGCCGTCCCCCAGCGTGGAGGCACGCAGACGGGTGAAGCGTTCCTGTCCCTGCCCGGTCAGCCGGAAGCTGATACCGCCGCCCCGAACCGTCTTGACCTCATACCCGGCCCGCTTCATCAAATTGAGAAATTCGTCCAGATCAGCGGGGCGTTCCGCCAGCGCAGTATCAATAGCAAGGCGCAGTCGGTCCTGATAGGAAAGCGGCCCTTTCCGGTCTTTCTGCCACTCCCCATAGTTCCGATACTTGCTCTTGCTCCGGGGCTTCGGGTTCTCCACGATGGACAGCCCGTTTTCAAGGCACAGCCTGTCAGAGAGCCGCCGAAGGGCGAAGCTGGAGCCCCAAAAATTTCGGAATTTCCGGGTGCAGTCAAGGGTGGTGGAGTTGTAATAAATGTGACAATGGATGTGCTGCTTATCGGTGTGCGTGGTAACGATAAAAGCGTGCCGCCCCTTTGTCCAGCGCATAGCCAGCTCATAGCCGATACGGTTCGCCTCCTTCGGGGTGATCTCGCCCGGATAGAAGGATTGTCGTATCTGATAGCACAGCACATCATTTTCTTTCTTCTGTTCCCGGCCCGTCATAGCGGCATAGCTGGCCTTTGCCAAAAGGAACTCGTCCGCCACGGTGGCCGGATCACATTCATAAGCGAAGATATACTTTCCGCTTTCTGTTTTCTCCGGGTCCTTGCCATAGTCCAGACAATCCCGGATAGCCTCGGCAATCGTTTCGCCTTCGCCTGCATGGCGCTGCAACAAAGTTGTGGTAGCCAGAAATCATCCCTCCTTTCCATGAGAAAGGGGCGGCCCATTCAGACCGCCCCGACTTCGGGCCAGTATGGCCCGAGGCTGCTTAACTTGCCAGAAACCGGTACAGAGCGGATTTGCCTCCGTCCAGCGCCCAAAGAAGGGAGCCCGCCGCCGCTTGCAGTCCATACGGCGAAAGAAGGAAGGCAAGAAACAGAAATACAATCCCACCTATGGGCGTCGGCGTGAAAAAAGAGCGACACCCAGCACCGCCAGGATCACAGAGGCAATCGTCAGCAGGACGGCACAAATATCCAACAGGAACACCAGCAGAGCCGCCAGAAGGGACAACGCCAAAGCAAAGGGAGCAACCAATATTTTCAGCAGTATCTTCATCTTCAAAACCTCCTTTATCTATCCTTCCTACCTCTATTTTATCATGCCTGCCCGGGGACATAAATGTTGCGAAAGATTAGTGAATCCTGTCCCAAACCTTATCAAGCGGTTTTGCGTCCAGCCCGGGGCGTGGGTGGGATGGGCGTGTTGTTGGGTACGCCGTCAATCATGTTGCAGTTCTGCTCCGTGGAGAGCTCGGCGGTTTTCAGATAGTTGTCTTTTTTCGTGCATGGCGATCCTCCTTTATCGTTCCTCATGGTTTTTATGGCTCCGCCTCTGGCCGGGCTCCTTCGGGGGTTCCTGCCCTCTGGTTCCGTCTTTGAGCCGGGCAGTAATGGATGGGCGCACCCGGTCAGGATTGCCCGGTGCTGGTTTCAGTTCATAATCCTCCATCTGCTTTTCGGTCAGCGGCTTTGCGTAGGTCAGTTCGCCCCATGCCATCAGCCTGCCGTCTGCCACAGGACGCCGCCTGTCGTCATCGTAGTTGACGATGGAAAGAGGCTGGTTATCCGGCGGCTTCGGGTAAGTTCCTATGTCCACGGGCCGCTGGGTGGAATAATAGCGGTAAACGCCCTCCGGTCCCAGCTCGGTATGCTTGACCGCCGCATGGTAAAGCTGCTGATAGTCGTCCACCCGGCGGTCAAAGTCCCTCTGCGCCCACGCCTGACTGGTTCCATAGCGGCCCCAGTAGTAATCCCGATGGCCGTTTTCCCCCTCGGTAAACTGCCAGGTCACAAAGGGGCTCGGCGCTCCCGGATTATGCCCCAGCGCAAAGCCGTGTCCGGTTTCAAAGGTGGCAGCTTTCAAAATCACATATCCTTGTACTGTCTCCAAGAGATACCTTCTTTCTGTGCCTCGGGTTAACATGACCCGAAGTGCTGGATGTTACGAAATAAGAGGGCAGACCGGGGAGAAATGTAATAAGATATTCCCACCCCTGAAACACCCTCAAAAAGCCCGGAATGTCAAGCCTTTGAGGCGGCAAATCGTAACAGCCGCCCGGCCTTTTCTCCCGCATTTTCCTCATGCGATCCCGGCTTTTTCGGCGGTTTCCTTCGGCCTTGCAAGCGTCGGAACAGTAAGCTTGACGCCCCTCGGGCAGAAACGCCTTTCCGCAGACCGCACAGGCCCGCAGCTCCGGGGAGATGCCTTCCGTTGTCAGCGACGCTTGAAGCTCCGGGTTAAGAGGTAGGACAGCCTCACGGAAAATAACGGCAGTACGCCCCTGTCCAGCACTTGTGCAGCATATAGCAGGCACAGTCAAGAGGAAGGCACAGGCCGCTTTCCCGGCCATAGTTGCGCACATCCCCATGACAAGAGAACGGATTTTCTTCTTCTCGTCACGGGTCAGCTCCCGGGCGTCCATTTAAGACTTCGGGCCACGATGGCCCTGAAGGGCGGACTCCACGATCAGCGCCCGGAACTTCTTCCGGCACTGTTTTTCTTTCCTTTGCACTCCTTGTAATAACGACATCCCTTACAAGGGTCGTCATTGTTCCAGCCGGGGTGCGGTACTTCCTTCATCATTCGTTCAAAAGGGCTGCTTGTAAAATTCATTCTCATTCCTCCGTATCTTCCTCCCATGGCGGGGTAACTTCGTCCTCGGGTTCCTCTGCGATCTCCTCCAGCTCCCCGTCCTCATATTCGCAGTAATCATCTTCCAAATCCGGGGCCTCATGCTTCGGCTTGTAAATCTTGAAATAGTAACCAATCCCACCGCCGGCCAGCACCACCGCGCCGATCAGGAGCATAGAGAGAAGGGGGCTGTCCTTTTTCTCCGGCTCGGATTCCGGTACTTCCTCCACAGGTTCGGTGGGCTTTGGCTCTGGCTCCGGGGTCACTTCTTTGGGCGGTTCCTTGCCCTGTTCGGCAAGAGGAAGAAGGTCGTCTACGGTAACGGTATTGAGGAAATAGACGTTCTCGCTGGTTTTCTGTTTGTCGATCACCAGATAAAACACGCTCTCGTCTGCTGTGGTAATGGTGTAAAACTCCTTTACCGTCCTCGTCGGTGGCGTTGTCCACCACGGTTCCCGTCCCGTCCGGGGTAAAGGGGTTCTGTGTTTCCGGCTCCGCTTCGGTTTCCACCGGGGCGGGCGTTGTCTCCGGCTGTGGCTCGCTGCTCTGGGCGTAGGCCGGGACCGTAAAGATCAGGCAACACAAAAGGCTGGCAGCCATCGCCGCCAGCTGCACGATCTGGCTGTTTTCTTCCTCCTGTTTCTGCTTTTCCAACTCCCGGATTTTGGCCTGCCACTCGGCAGCCTTCTCCCGTGCTTTTTCCAGTTCCTTATCGAGCTTGTCGATCTTGTTCATGCAAGGACTCCTTTCCTCTGGCTCACAAACGCCCGAAGGCATAGAAATGTGTCTGCCAGTAGCTTGAATTGATGTTTGCGTATTGGATGGGCGAACCACAATGAAGCATCATCCCGTCGCCCACATAAATCCCCACATGGGATACAGGGCCGGGGCTGTCATAGGTTCCCGTGAAAAGATAATGTCGCCGGGCTTTGCCTCGGAGGGGGAAATGATAGCGCACTGGTTATAAATGCCCTGCGCCGTGGTACGGGGCAGGTTGTGGACGCCGCTGGCCGTGTACACCCAGCAGACAAAGCCCGAACAGTCAAAGGAGGTGGACGGGCTGGAGCCGCCCCCACATAGGGCCAGCCGATGTACTTTGTGGCTTCTTCCATGAGCGCCGCAAAAGCCGGGTCATCCAGCGCCTCGCCGGGTATCTCATAGCTGGGGCCGGTATCTTCGCCGCCGTTGTAAATCCCTTCCCACAGATAGGGTTTGTTGCCTTTGAGCTGCTGCATAACGATGTAGATTTCCCGCTGCTGTTCGTTAAGCCTCGGCAGGATCACGGCGGGCAGCGTCTTGTTTGTGAGGGTCACATTGAGAATGTAATACTCATAGGGGACTTCCTCGGTGGTGGTTTCCCCTGTCTCCGGGTCGGTGCTGGTTTCGGTGCGGTAGCGTATCTCGACTTCCTCCGTCAAGGTCAGCTCATACTGTGCCTCAAAGATTTCTCGCAGCTCGTCCTGCACCTGTTCACGGAAATACACATGGTACTTTGCCGAGAGATAGGACGCCAGCTCATAGGGGTTATGGCCGATCTCGTCCACCGAATAGCGGTACTCGTCATAGCCGGGATGGGTGCTTTCGATGTTTGCCACCGTCTGCGCCAGCTCGTTTTCCAACGCTGTGTAGTCCTCGTCCACCCCCAGCAGGTCCGTATCCTCCGAGGCGTAGGAGGTGCCGGATAACGCATTGGCAAGGCCGCTGCCAAGCGTGGGAAAGATGGAGCTTACCGCCGACACAAGAAAACAGAGCAGCAACAGCAGGAGCAGGACCAGCACCGCCACGGGATGACGGGTCACAAACTGCGCCGCCCGCCGGGTCGCAGTTCCCGAAGCGGCAGCGGTTTTCTTTGCGGCCTTTGCGCCCTGTTTTGCAGCCGCCTTTGCCTCTTTGGAATACCGGCGTTTCAGTTTCCATTTCTGCTGCACACGGGAAAGCGGATTGGGTGCTCGGAGGCCATCTTCTGAAAATCCACATTGGCCCGGGCTTTTATGTCCTTCCGTTCCCACTTTGCCACCTTCCGGGCTGGGTGTTCCTGCCAGCGGCGTTTGGCATAGCGGGTCAGTTTCCGGGTTCCGGCCTCTGCGGCCAGCTCGGATTTATGGGCTCCTTCCACACCCACATTTTCATGCTCGACCTCGTGTATCTTGTTGTGGACATAGAACCATGCTTCTGCCGCGGGCTCCCCGGACTGCCTTTTTGCAAGCCCCGGCGGCTTCTTCGCTGCCCGTTTTGCTTCGGTCTTGTCCAGTTTCTCCCGGGCCTTTCCCAGCTTTTCCCCGGCGTGTTCCGCTTTTGCCTGTGCTTTCTGGTACTTGTCCTTTTGCTCCCGGCCTTCTCGGCTGTGCCCGCCGGCTCCTGTGCCTTGCCGGTATCCTGCGGCCCTTCCGCTTCATCTTCCTGCCTCATGCGGTCAGAGGGACGGCTTTTCCGTCTGTCCTCTTGAAACTTACCGCTTTTGGACTTCAGACCATCATGGCCCGAAGGGCTGTCCTGTCCGGTATCCTCGTCCTCAAACCGCAGACGCCGGGATGGTGCGGGGGAAGGCCCTTCCCGTTCAGCCGGTCCGGGGCGATTGCTCCCCGGTATCCTCCGTCGGCCCCGGCCTTTGAAAATTCTGTTTGTCCGGTTTCTTTCCGATGACGTATCCCTCCTTTCCAAACCTCGGGCCAACATGGCCCGAAGTGTGTTATGCCCGGTTCATTTCCTGTTTTTTGTCCTCCGGGCGGGTGGTCATAATGGCGTACAGCTCCGTGTTCTGCGGGAAGCGGTCAACAAACGGATGGTGGTGTTCCCGAAGAACAGCAGCCCTTCGCCGGAATTGGTATGGGTCACATAGGAAAGCTGATGGGGGCTGATCCCAAGCTGTTTGGCTAAAATCTGCCGGTCCCCCTGTGCCTGCGAGAGAAGCACAAGGAAGTCCGAGTTTTCAAAGATGTTCTCGAGGAACAGAGCAGGTCATACAGGGTTTGGAGGGTCGGCATTTTGCTTGTTTCCGGGTTCTGCAAATGCTCCCGGTACATCTGGCGTACACAGCGGTCAATGACGGTCCGCTCCACCGGCTGCAAGCCGTCCTTGCCGCCAACGATCAGCTCCATCAGCGACAGAATAAAGTCGGCTTTCAGCGCCATCGGGTTTTCCTCGTCGAAGCTCAAATCAATGTCCATCGGGTTAATGTGGTGCGGGCTGTCCGGGGCAATCTCGATGACCTGACCGCCCAGCCGCTTGATAAGGGGCGAGTATTCGCCCATCGGGTCAACCACAATGATCCGGTCACGGGTGGCAAGGAACACGTTCACAAGCTCCCGCTTTGCGGCAAAGGATTTGCCGGAGCCCGGCACGCCGAGGAACAGGCCGTTGGGGTTTTTGAGCTTTTTCCGGTTTGCCATGATGACGTTATGGGAAAGTGCGTTGAGCCCGTAATAGACGGCTTCGCCATCCATGCGGAGCTCCTGCGTCATAAAGGGAACGAAAATGGCCGTGGAGCTGGTCGTCATACCGCGCTTGATCTCAATGCCGTTATGGCCCAGTGGAAGGCTGGAAAGAAAACCATCCTCCTGCTGGAAGTCCAGCCGCTTCAAGGTGCAGTTGTATTTCTGGACGATACCCGACACCGTGAACAGGTCATTGTCCAGCTCCCGGCGGGTCGGGGCCATGTTTACCACAAGGAAGGTCAGAAGGAACATTCGCTCATTCCGGCTCTGTAAATCTTCCAAGAGGGTCTTTGCGTCGTTGCTGTACGTTACAAGGTCGGGCGGAAGTATGTCCATGTCGTACCCTGACCGGGCTGCCTTCTTTTGTTCCTCCACCTTCATCTTGTCAATGTCGGAGACTTTGGCCTTGATGGATTTTACGGCGGCGGCCTGATCGACGGTTTGGATATGGAGAGTGATGGTCATTTCCGCATCCATTTCCAAAAGCTCCGCCAGCAGCTTGTCCGAGAGCTCTGAGGCCAAAATCTGCAAGTAGGAGGCGGCGCCCCAAGTCGTCCCCACCCGTAACAGACGGCTGAAACGAAAATCGAAACTGGAAAACCGGAAGGGGAGCCGCTGCCGGGGTGGAGCTGCCCGTGAAGGAGCTCCAGCCGTTCCAGCCCCGAGAGGGAGCGGCACTTGACGCCCAGCTTTTTGAAGTTACCGCAAATGTCCGCCTCCACACGTTCCAGCCTTGCCCTGGCGGTGGGAAGGTCGTCCACGTTCACGCCGAAGGTCAGGAGCTTTGTGCGGACAATGCCGTTGTTGCTTTTGGCGATCTGGTTTTCCAGCATTTCCACATACTCACACCGGACGCTGTTGTAATCATCGTCCTGCATGGGGATGTTCACGCTGTACCGGCTGCCCGGGCGGCTCCGGTGGTTGAGGAAGGAAAGCTGGAACGGAAGGCTGCTGTCAAAGTAGTTGAGGCAGGCGCTCCTTTCCCGGTAAGGGAGGGTCTGCTGGGCGGTGGTGGGAATGTTCTTTCCTTTCGTGAACAGGCCGGTAAGGCCCTGCTTTTCAGGCTTTCTGCCTGCGGGCTTTCCGCGCCCTTCTGCTGTTTTGTCCAGCAGCTCCCGGAGCACTACGCTTTCCTGTGCGTCCTCTCATAGCAAATAGCCCTTGTCCTTGAAGCCGCACTTTTCGGCGCTGGGGAGAGGACGGCGGCTACCTCATTTGCCACCATCGTTCCGCCGTGGCTGGCGGTAGATACCAGAAACACCCCGGACAGAGGGTTTTCACAATTCTGCACCTCGCCCCACGGGGGCTTTTCGGCGCATGGAACATTCCGCCCGTCCGGCTCAGTCTGCCTGCATGAGCGCTTTTTGCCTTTTCTAAGATGGCTTTCAGTTCGGGGAAAATAGGCATATTTCCGCAGGACATATGGGCGGCGCCGCAGGCGTTCATCAACAGGGGTATAGGCATCGCTGTCCGCTTTGGTACAGCGGCCCAGCAGTTTTCCGTCGTAATAGCAGGCCGCGTCATAGTCCGTCCGTTTGCGTGGCATGGTTTCCGCCTCCTTTCTGCTTCGGGCCAGCATGGCCCGAGGTCAACGCCTGCGCTGCGGCTGGGCTTTTCCTTCGGAGGCCGTTCTGCCTTTGCCTGTTCGGCAGCCGCTTTTCCGGCTTTGAGCTGGTCGCTGATGGATGCACGCCCCACAGAGCCACGCTCCGCCATCTGTTCCAGTTTTGCTTCATAGGCTTCCAGCACAGCGGTGTTGAGCTGTGGGTCGTGCCTACGCAATGTGGCGATCTCGCCAACGCTCTGATTGACGTTATCGAAAAGACCATCAGATTTCCCCATGATACCATCGACGAGCAGACCTTTCAGCCATTCAACGATTGCGTCGATGATAAAGTCCATACATCAGCTCCTTTTCTGGAAA
>VOFB01003855.1_pt1 | contig 39425 bp, 51 predicted proteins | sample 5384141 | NCBI WGS metagenome assembly VOFB01 (sample SAMN12384721, study PRJNA508395) | human gut metagenome | isolation source: healthy gut A | host: Homo sapiens
GCGTCGACGTGGCTTTTCTCTACCGCCCCGAAGTCTTCAAACTGGAGGGCAGCTATCCGGTGAAAACCGTCGTGCCGTCGCTCCCTAATTTCAAGACCCGCGACATCCTGACGATGTGGGGAACCATCGAGAACGAACCCTTCTTCTTTATGGTGGCGCACTGGCCTTCGCGGCTGGGCGGCAAGGACGCTTCGGAATTCAAACGCATCGCCGTCGGGGAGCAGATGCGCCGGATCGCCGATTCGGTGCTGAAAGCCGACCCTGCGACCCGGATCGTTGCCATGGGCGACTTCAACGACGACCCTACGGATCCGAGCATGGCCGAAGGCCTGGGTGCCCGAACGCGCATGAAGGAGCTCGAACCCGGCGATTTCTACAATCCCTTCGGAGACATGCTGCGTGCGGGGATCGGTACGCTCGCCTACGGCGACGCCTGGAACCTTTTCGACAACATCGTGGTCTCGGGGAACATGGTCTCGGGCGACGACGGCATGCAACTGCGCAAGGCTCCCGGTTCGAAGTACTACGGCAACATCTTCCGCAGGCATTACATGGTGCAGCGGGAAGGGCAGTACAAAGGTTATCCGCTGCGTACCTATGTGGGAAACAACTTCCAGGGCGGTTACAGCGACCACTTCCCGGTGTATATCTATTTTGCCAAATAAATTACTTACATAGTCTATGAAAATCAAGAGTCTACTAATTTTAGTACTCTCCGTGTCCGCGCTGACCGCCTTTGCACAGGACGGCGGCGTCAGGGGCAGGGTCGTTTCGCGTGCGGGGCGTGTGGCCCTCGACGGCGTGAAGGTTACGATGACGCCGGGCGACGTTACCGTGATGTCCGATGAGCGGGGTAATTTCCTCATCGAGAATGTCCCTGCGGGCGAATACTCGCTGCAGTTCGAGACCCCCGAGTTCGAACCCCTCACCATCGCCGTGCGCGTGGGTTCGCAGGTGCGCGACATCAATGCGGTCGTGTTGGTGCCCGACGTGCCCCGGCAGATGATCGACGACGCCGTGTTCGCCGAGTTCGACATGGAGACCGTCGACGATGCGCAGGCATTGCCTACGTCGCTCTCGGCCTCCAAGGACATCTTCAACAACATTGCGTCCTACAAATTCAGTGAGATGCGCTTCAACGTCCGCGGTTACGATTCGCAGTACCAGGACGTCTACATGAACGGCATCCGGCTCAACGACGCCCTCACGGGCTATACGCCGTGGTCGCTGTGGAGCGGCCTGAACGACGCCACACGTAACCAGGAGGTGACGTCGGGTATCGTGGCCTCGGACGTCGGGCTGGGCGGCATCGGCGGTACGACCAACATCATCACCAGCCCGTCGCAGATGCGCAAGGGGTTGCGTGCCAGCCTCGTGAACGGCAATTCGATGTACCGTTTCCGTGCAATGGTCACCTATGCCTCGGGCTATCAGGACAACGGCTGGTCGTATGCCTTTTCGGTTTCGACCCGCCAGGGCGGCAACTCCTATGTCAATGGCGTCTATTACAACGCTTTCGGTTATTTCGCCGCCGTCGAAAAGCAGTTCGGCCAGCGCCACCGCCTGGCGCTGACCCTGTTGGGTGCCCCCACCGAACGCGGTGCGCAGCAGGCCGCCACGCAGGAGGCCTACGACCTGGTAGGCAATAACTATTACAACCCCAACTGGGGCTGGCAGGACGGCAAGAAACGTAACGCCCGTGTGCGCAACAACCACGAACCCGTCGTGATGCTCAACTACACGTTCGACATCTCCGACCGTTCGAAGCTGGAGCTGGCCACGGCGCTGCGCTTCGGCAGGAACGGCTACTCGGCACTGACGTGGCAGAACGGCCCCGACCCGCGCCCCGACTACTACCGTTACCTGCCGAGCTATTTCGCCCTCGACAAGAACTATGTCGGTGCCGCATGGCAGCAGGTCTACTGGCAGGCCAACTACCAGAACATCCGGCATTTCGACTGGGAGCAGATGTACCAGACCAACTATAACCAGAACGATCCCCTCGACGAGCAGATCTACGGCCCCGGCCGGCGGTCGAACTACATGGTCGAGGAGCGTCATACCGATCAGCTGGACTGGAACCTCGCGGCCAGTTTTTCGCACATCTTCCGCGACAATTCCAGGATCAACGGCGGGCTTTCGCTGCGCCGTAACCGTACGGAGTACTACTCGCAGGTGAAAGACCTCCTGGGGGGCGACTATTGGGCCGACGTCGACAAATTCGCCGAACGCGATTTCGGCTCGAATACAGAGGCTTACCAGAATAACCTCGACTATTACAACAAGTACGGCCATGCGCATGCCGCCAAGGTGGGCGATAAGTACAGCTACGATTACTATGCCCACGTGCTCAGCACCCGGGCGTGGGCATCGTACGGTTTCAACATCGGCGGCTTGGGCATCACCGTGGGCGGCGAAGTGGGCTATGCGAAGCTGTGGCGCGAGGGTTTGTGGCGCAAGGGGCTCTTCCCCGACAATTCGAAGGGCGACTCCCGGAAACTGGATTACCTGACCTACAAGGCCAAGGGTAACTTCTCGTACCGCTTCTCCGCGGCGCATGCCGTCGAGGCGAACGTCGTCTACATGCAGGAAGCGCCCGAGTTTCAGTCCTCGTTCGTTTCGCCCCGTACGCGCAACACCACGACACCGGGGCTTTCGGCCGAGCGCGTCCTCGGCGTGGATGCGTCGTACAACCTGCGCTACGGCGATTTCAAGGCGCGCATTTCGGGCTATTATACCCGCATCTACGACCAGTCGAAGGTGATTTCCTATTACGACGACGTGGCGGCCACCTTTACCAATTTCGCCATGAGCGGCATCGACAAGGTGCATTTCGGCCTCGAGGCGGCCGTCTCGATCCCGATCTACCACACGCTAGCCCTGAACGGCGCCGTGAGCTGGGGACAATATACCTACGATTCGAACCCCTATTACCTGCAAACGCAGGACAACAGCGGCGATATCGTCTCCGACGGTTATGTCTACTGGAAGGATTTCCGGGTCGAGAGCACACCCCAGACGGCCGTCAACGTCGGCCTGTCGTGGCGCTCGAACAACAACATCTACCTCTCGGCCGACTTCAACTATTACAACAACATGTATCTCTCGATGAGCCCGATCTACCGTACCGACGCCGTAATCACGGGCGGTATGGCGCCCGGCGACATCGAACACCTGCGACGCCAGGAGAAGTTCGACTCGGCTTATACGCTCAATGCCAGCATCGGCAAGAACTGGTATATCCACCGTAAGTACACGCTGGGCTTCAGCCTCGACGTTAAGAACATCCTGAACAACCAGGACATCAAGACCGGCGGCTATGAGCAGACACGCCTCTCGAAGAATACCGAGACCACCGTGACGACCTACCAGGCCTTCGACTCGAAGTATTTCTACATGTTCGGTACGACCTATTACCTCAATCTCTATTTCCGTTTCTGACGGTTGGACGAATAAAACATGAATGCTATGGATAAATTATTCAAATTGTTACTGGCGGCTGCCGCAGCCCTGTTTTTCACAGGCTGTTACAGCGATTACCTGAATCCGGGGCCGGCCAGGGTCTACACCCGCGCCGATTTCGAGGCGAAGGGACTGGAATACATTTCCGTCGGGGAGCTGAAGGCGCGCTTTCGGGCCGAGAATGCGGGTATGAACGACGGTACCGTGGCGTCGTGGACGGTCGACGAGCCGCTGTTCACCTCGGGCAAGGTCATTTCGACCGACCGCTTCGGCAATGTCTACAAGTCGGTATACCTCTACGACGAGGCCTCCGAGTCGGCCATCGAGCTCAAGCTCAATACGGGCAACTACCTGTTCCATCCCGTCGGGCAGATCGTCTACGTCGATCTCGAAGGGCTCGTGCTGGGGAACTACCGCGGCATGGTCAGCATCGGTACGACCTCCTACAATGCGAGCTATTCGAACGACAATATCGAGAGCAAGATCATGCAGGACGAGCACATCTTTTCGGGCGAACAGCAGCCGATGCTGAAGTCCGATACGCTGGTCGTTACGCGCGACAACTACCGGACTGTGCTGTCGGACGACGACCTGGGGCGCCTGGTGCGTTTCGAAGGGGTCGAAAGCCGCTTCGGCACGGCGCTGTGGGGCTACAAGAACACCTTTCCCAATTATTTCGCCAATTCCGTCTCCTACGACGTGAATTCCCCCGGGTGGGAGGATATCGACCAGTGGGCTACCTGGGCGACGATGCGCATGTTGCCCGGTACGAATGCCGACACGTTTTTCTACGGCTCGGCCTGGTTCACCTACGATGCGCAGGCCGCCGGTACCGGCACGAATGCCGCTCCGGGTAACTATGTGGTGCGTACGAGCGGTTACAGCCAGTTCCGCGACAACAAAATCCCCGTATCCGGTTCGGTCGTTGACCTGACGGCCATCTATACCAAGTTTACCAACGGCTCGGGCAATTATGCGACCTACCAGCTGACGCTCAACACCGACCGGGACGTGGTGGTGAAGTGATACCGCCCTCCCCGGGACGAGGCGGTGTCCCGATAAGCGTTCATACCCTGCGCAAACCGGGGAGCGTATCCGGGAACCGCATACGAAAAAAGGCTGTCTGACAAATCTCAGACAGCCTTTTTTCAGATACCGGCACTCAGCGTTTGTTCCACGCGCTCGAAGTCTGGTAATAGCCGATGGCGCGCGAGACCTGTTCGGGGTTTTCCGTTTCCATCGGTTCGAGGTTGTGGGGATTGTCCTCCGTGGGAGCGACGCGGTATTGCTCGAACCGCCGCACGGGCGAGAGGATGGTGAACACGTCGCCTTCGAGGTAGCCCAGATCCTGATAGGTGGCGATGAATGCGCGGTTGACATAGCCCTCGTCGTAAATGCTGCGGCCGTAGAAATGCGAGTCGTAGCTCATGTTGAGCAGCGAAAGCAGGGTAGGCATCAGGTCGATCTGCGAAACGATGCCCCCGACATGCTGCGGCTCGACGAAGCCCGGGGCGTAGATCAGTGCCGGGATATGGTATTTTTCGAGCGGGATTTCCGTGCGGCCCGCGCTCGATGCGCAGTGGTCGGCCGTGATGAGGAAAATCGTATTGGCGAACCAGGGTTGTTTCGACGCTTCGGCGAAGAACCGCCCCAGTGCATAGTCGGTATACATCACGCCTCCGTTGCGGGACTTCGCGTCGTGCGGTATGCTGACCTTCCCGGCCGGGTAGGTGAAGGGGCGGTGGTTGCTGACCGTCATGACATGGGCGAAGAACGGCTTGCCGTCGCCGGCGTCTTCGTTGAGCGTGCGGATGACCTTGCGGTAGGCGTCTTCGTCGCATACGCCCCAGATGTTGGCGAAGGTGATTTCCCCGGGCTCGTACTGCCGTTGGTCGACGATCTCATAGCCGTTGCCCGAGAAGAAGGTCTCCATATTGTCGAAATAGCTGTTGCCGCCGTAAAAATATTTCACGGTGTAACCTTTGTCGCGCAGCAGGGCGCCGGTCGAATGCATCCCCGCATTGTTCGGGCGCTTGATGATGCTTTGTCCCGGGCAGGGCGGCAGCGAAAGCGTCACGGCCTCCAGCCCGCGTACCGTGCGGTTACCCGTGGCATAGACGCGGTCGAACGCCAGGCTCCGGTCGTAGAGCGAGTCGAGCACGGGCGTCAGCTGCCTGGTGTTGCCGAAATGACCCATGAACGAGGCGCTCATGCTCTCGATCGTTATCAGTACGATGTTGCGCCGTATCTCGGGCCCCTCGCTGCGGACGGCATGCAGGTTGTCGCCCGTGCTGCCGTACACACCGTGTACGAACTCCTCGGCCTTGGCTTCGGGCTCGGTGATGTAGAACTGTTCGTAGTCGAGTTCGTTCTTGACGAACGCGTCGTAGAACTTGTAGAGTCCGTTGGCTTGCAATTCGTTCACGTAGACGTTGTCGCTGTCCTGGAACCGGGTATTGAAATGCAGCAGCCAAACCGCCAGTAGCATGGCTGCGATATAGGCCGGCCCGGCGACAGCCTTCCAGCGCCATCCGATCAGCCGGTCGGCCTGCCCCAGGTCGCGGCGGAAAAGGTACCAGGTGATGAGCAGCGTCACTACGATTATCCCGAGCGACATCGGCAGTACGGGGTAGGATTCCATGATGTTGCCCACCACTTCGTTGGTATAGACCAGGTAATCGACGGCGATGAAGTTGTAGCGTACGCCGAATTCGCTCCAGAAGAAATATTCGCTGATCGCGTTGAAGACGATAGCCCCCACGTAGAGCGTGATGATCAGTGCGAACCATACCGTCGTCCAGTAGCTGCGGAATCCCCGGAAGAAGAGCCGTAGGGCGAACGTCCCGGCCCAGAAGCCGAGGATGCCCGAGGCTACCTGCGGTGCGACGCTGCCGTATTCGTCGAATATCGTGTTGCAGAAGGTCACGTAGCAGAATGCCGCAACGAGAATTCCGAGGATGATGTAGCCCCACGGTTTGCCGTACTTGGTTTCGGAGACGCTCATCATGAAGAGCCACAGGAAGCCGAAGCCGATCGTTGCGGCACAAAGGTCGTTCATGGCGCCCAGCAGGAATACCTGGCACCACTCGCCCGGTGAAAAACCGAGGTCGCTGGTCTGCCCGTTGAAGAGCAGCACGATGCGGAGTACGAGCCCCGCGACGATCGTCAGAATGGATATTTTAAGATAGAGGCCTGAGACCAGGTTGAGACTACGAGACATGGTGGCAGCACTTTGGTTTAAAATTTTTGCAAAGGTAATATTTTTACCTCCTGTTGCAAACAAAAAGGCAGCCGTTTTCACGGCTGCCTTTCATTCTGTCGGATGGGGGCTTATTTCGCCTCTTCCTTTGCGGGACGCATGATGACTTTCACGAGGTTACCGTCGGAAAGCACCTTCTTGGCCATGGCCTGTACGTCGGCGTCGGTCAGCGTCTTGAGCACCTCTTCGTAATCGGCCAGGTAGTCGAGCCCTGAGCCGTATTTGCTGTTGAGGTAGTTCATCCAGCTGGCATTCTGTTCGAGGCTGTTTTTCCAGCTCTTGAGCATGAACTCGCGGTTTTTCTCGATGTCTTCGCTCTTGGGGCCGTTGGCGGCGATCTCTTCGATCTCCTTCATTACGATCTCGCGCAGCTCGTCGGCCATCTCCTCGTTGGTGTCGAACGAAATGGTCATGTTGTAGGTCTCGCTCGGGATGTATTCCGTCGAACCGGATACTTGTACGCCGTACGTGCCGCCCTTCTCCTCGCGGATCGAAACCAGATAGCGCGAGTTGAGCGCCTGCGTCAGGAACGACAGGGCAGCCTTGTTCTTGAGCGTGTAGGGCATCTCGCCGGAGAACATGTAACGTACCGAAACCTTGGGCTGTTGCATCGAGGCCGTGAAGTCCTCGGTCACCTCGCCCTTCACGGGATCGCATTTGTCGTCCGCGAACGTCATCGGTTTCTTCGAGGTCGGGATTGAGCCGATATATTTTTCAACGAGCGGTTTGAGCGTTTCGAGGTCTACGTTGCCCACGAACTTGAATACGAAGCTGTTGGCATCCGGATAGAGTTTCTTGTAGATGGCCGGCAGCGCCTCGAAGCTGAACTTGTCGATGATCTCGGTCGAAACCATCTGGCGGCGCGGGTTGTTGCCGTATGCCACGTCGATGAACTTGTCTTCCATCAGGTAGTCGGGGTTCGACTTGACGTTCTCCAACTGTGCGCGCAGCATCTTCATGAGCGTGTTGTAGTCGTTCTCGTCGAAACGCGGCTGCGTGAAGTTCAGGTAGAGCAACTGGAACATCGTCTCCAGGTCTTTGGGCGAGCAGTAGCCGTTCACGGCGCTGGCATAGTTCTCCACCGAGGGCTGAACCGAAGCCGACTTGCCCGAAAGCTGTTTCTTGAGATCCGTCGCCGAGAATTTGCCGACGCCCGACATCGAGTTGAATGCGGGCATCATCTCGCCCATGTAGAACTCCTCGTCCGAGAGGATCGACAGTCCGCCTTTGGCCACGGCGCTCATGCGCACCTCGTCGGCCTTGTAGGTCGTGGGCTTCACGATAACCTTCACTCCGTTGGCCAGCGTCCATTCCGTCGTGCCGTACTCGGCGTTCTGTGCGGTCTTCTTCACGGGCGAACCTTCCAGGGTAGTTCCTTCGGGGATCAGCGGTTCCTTGACCGTGTTGTCCTCATATGCCTCGATCTCGGCTGCAGCGACCTTGTCGCGGATGGCGAGAATCTCCTCGGTCGTCGGATTTTCGACACCCTCCTTTTCAGGTGCCGTGATGACGATTACCTGGTTGTTGGGGTAGATCGCCTGCTGTGCGAATGCGTTGACAGCCTCGACGTTGAGCGCCTTGATCAGCATGCTGTCCAGCTGCCATTCGGTTTTGGCGTCGGGCATGGGGCGGTTTTGCTGGAAGTTATCCAGATAGGTCTGTACGAATTCGGCGTTGCGACGGTCGTTGCGGTTCGTGTACGAACGCTCGGCGCGGCGCATCAGGTCGTTTTGTGCACGCTCGAACTCACCCTGCGTGAAGCCGTGGCGGCGCACCTTCTCCATCTCCGTGTAGAGGGCTTCGAAACCCTGTGTCAGTTTGCCGTCCTGCGTCATGGCGACGAAGGTCGTGGCCTCGAGCGTCGGGATTACGCCGATGCTGCCCGAGTTCATGCCTGCGCCCAGGAACGGGGCGTCGGGCTGCATCGAAATCTCCTGCAGACGGGCATTCTCCATCGTGGTCATGTAAGCCTGTACCACGTCGAGCATCTCGCCGTATACCAGGTTGTTGTACTGCTCGGGTACGGCCGGGCGCTTTACGAAGACCTGCACGCGCGAACCCTGCATTTCGGGATCGGTGTAGATGCTGACGATCGGCTCTTCGTTGTCGGGCACCGTGATCACCTCTTTCTGTGCGGCATCGGCGGCCGGGGCCGGAATATCGCTCATCAGCGTTTTGAGCTTGTTTTCGACGGCGTCGACGTCGATGTCACCCACGATCACGACCGCCTGATAGTCGGGGCGGTACCACGTGTTGTAGAAATCCTCCAGTTCCTTGTGCTGGAAGCCTTTCAGCCCGTCGAGATAGCCGATCAGGTTGCGGTGCTCGTATTTCGTGCCCTTGCCCAGCGCCTGAAGCATCTTCATGGTCGAACGCCACGACGCGCCGTCGCGGGTGCGCAGCTCCTCCATGATGACGCCGCGCTCGGAGTCGATCTCCTCAGGTTCGAGCGCGATGAAGTGCGACCAGTCGTGCAGGATCAGCAGCGCACTGTCGATGATGCCCTCGCGCGAGGTCGGGACGTCCTTCATCATGTACGAAGTCATGTCCCAGCTGGTGCCGGCGTTGAGGTTGGCGCCGAATTTCACGCCTACCTTCTCCAGGTATTCGATCATCTGCTTGCCGGGGAGGTTTTTCGTGCCGTTGAAGGCCATGTGCTCGAGGAAGTGGGCGAGGCCCTGCTGTGCGTCGTTCTCCTGGATGGCTCCCACGTCGTGCAGGATGTGGAAATCCGCCTGTCCTTTCGGCTTTTCGTTGTGGCGGATGTAATAGGTCATTCCGTTTTCGAGTTTACCCGTCCGGACATCCTTGTCCGCCGGGATCGGCTCCATCGGGTTGAGCTGGGCCATTGCGCTCGTCATTGCGAAGGCGGCTGCAACCAGCATTGTTAATTTTTTCATAATCGATCGTATTAGGGTTTTTGTGTTATTCTTTTTCTGCGGGCAGGTCGGGGCGGTATTCGATGATGTCCCCCGGCTGGCAGTCGAGCTCGCGGCAGATCGCTTCGAGCGTCGAGAACCGGATGGCTTTCGCTTTCCCGTTTTTGAGGATCGAGAGGTTGGCGGGCGTGATGTCCACGCGTTCGGCGAGTTCGCCGAGCGACATCTTGCGCTTTGCCATCATGACGTCTATATTGATGATTATAGCCATAATGTCGTCCCCCCCCCTTTAATTGTCTGTATCGTTGCCATGCTATGTTACTTATTTTAGATAGTCAGTTTCTGCTCTTCGCTCAGTTGTGTCCCGAGGGAAAGCACCTCGGCCATGAAGAGGAACAGAATGCCGACGATCACGTTCCAGTAGCTCAGCGGAAATGTCCCCACGACCTCGAAAGAGGTGCCTTCGAGCAGTCGTGCCGCCTCGGTGTTGCTGATGTATTTCATCAGAGCCTCGCTTAGTTCCGCTACGAGGATCAGGATGCCGATGGCGCGCGTGCGCAGGATGTTGCTGTGGCGTAGCGGCTGCTCGTCGCGGATCGACTTGCGGAGCGAGTTGATGATCAGGGCTATCAGCACGAGGATCGTCAGGTACGAGAGGCCCGTTATCACCATCAGCAGGTAGCAGTAGACATTGTTGCCCATCACCTTGAACGCGTTGCCGAGCGTGTAGGCCTCGTCCACCTGTACGCGCAGGTCTATCCGGCTGATTGTCGGTTCGATGCTGGCCGGGAGCCCCTCGATCACGACCGGCTCGGCGGCCTTGCGCACTACCGGGGCGGAGACGTAATAGGAGCGTATGCCGCCTTGTGGGATCTCGATCTCCAGCGTGTCCTGCGCATCGCGCCATCCGCGCGAGAAATCCGGGACGAAGCTCGCTGCGAAACCTACGATCAGCGCCGCGAAGTAGATGATGTAGATCATCAGCAAATGTTTGTGCAGTCTCTTTTTGTTCTGCATGCGTTCGTTTTTAAGTTTCGATAGTGCAAATTTAGTATTTATTTTCGAAAAACAAATAATATTTATCGTTTTTCGATAAAATAATTGGTCGCGGATAAAAAAGGACGGCACCAGCGCCGTCCTTCGCCTGCTGTGGCGCGTATTTATTCCACGTTGTCTTTCAGTTGTTTCCAGAACGAGGCTTCGATGGCCATTGCGATCGAAGCGGCCAGCACGAAGAGTACGAACATCACGACGAAGGTGATGAAGGCGATAGTCGTCCCTATGTTTAGGTAGGGTATCCAGATAGTTACCAGCCACAGGGTCACTGCCACGACGATCGGGGGGCGTTCTTGACGCCGATTTCGATCGAATCCTTCAGGGTTTCCGCGAAGTCGAGTTTCTTCATTTCCATAACTAACGCTTTTATTGAGGGTTAATGTTCAACCAAATATACGAAAAATTCTTATCTTTGCCGCCATGCAACGCTAAATATCAATTACATGGGAGAAAAATCGCATTATAATTACCGTGTCGAACCGCAGGATGTGGATTTCACGCTCCGGGCCACGATCCCGTCGCTGGGCTCGGCGATCCTCAATACGGCGGGCATCGACGCCCACGGCAAGGGTTTCGGGGTCGACGCCCTCAATGCCGACAACCATTCGTGGGTGCTCTCGCGCATGGCCGTGGAATTCGACTGCCAGCCAGGGCAGTATACCGACTATACGATCGCCACGTGGATCAACGAATACGGGCGGGTGCTCTCGACGCGTAATTTCACGCTGACCGACGCCGCGGGCAACGAATTCGGCCGTGCCGTGACGCAGTGGGCGATGATCGACCTTCGGAGCCGTTCGGCGCTCGACCTGTCGTGGGTGGGCGACGCCCATGCCGACGCCATCGTCGATGCCCCTTCGCCGACCGACAAGCCGCGAAAGATCCGCGATGTCGACCCGGCGCAGACGGCCGTGCACAAAGTCGTTTACAGCGACATCGATTTTAACCGCCATGTCAATACGATGCGCTATATAGAAATGATGATCGACATGCTGCCCCTGGAAATGCTGATGCAGGAGGCGCCCGTGCGCTTCGACATCCATTTCCTGCGCGAATGCCGTTACGGCCAGACGCTTACCGTCGGTTACGAGCAGCGCGGCCTTACGGCGCTGTTCGAGATACGCAGCGATGCCGGTACGGTGGCCGTACGTGCCTCTATCGAGTGGAAATAGGCCTGCGGGGAATGTCCTGCCGGCACTCCGTGGAACGGGTTTTGCAGGTAGGGCTGCAAAACCTTTTTTCATTATGGAAACCGCAGTTAAAACACAAAACAAGTATCAGGTGAGCATCGACCTGCTGAACGATGCCGTGGGCAAGGAGATCGCCACTTCACTCCAGTACATGTATTTCCACACCCATTTCGAGGATGACCGCTACCAGTACCTTTCGAAGATCATGCGCGAAATCTCGATCGCCGAGATGCGCCATATCGAGGAGTTCTCAGACCGCATCATGTTCCTGCAGGGCGACGTCGACATGAACGCCTCGTTCCGGACCAAGCAGGTGACCGACGCCAAGGAGATGCTCCGCCTGGCCATGCAGTTGGAGCAGAGCACGATCGACTCCTATAACGAGGCTTCGCGCATCGCCTCCGAACACAAGGACGCCGTGACGCACAAGATGTTTCAGGACATCATCGCCGAGGAGGAGCAACACCTCGATACCTTCCGCACCGAGTTGCAGCATATGCTCGACTACGGCGAGGAGTACCTGGCGCTGCAGTCCGCAGCGGGCAGCAAGCATACCGCCAAGAGTTTCAAACATACTGACGACGGCGAATAACCGTCCCTGGCCCGAGTCTGCGGGGTGCCGTTCGCGGCGCCCCGTTTTTTGTGCGGGCTTTTCCCGGTGAATCCCGTCCGGCAGGCTCTTCGCTGTGCGTTCTTCCCGCCGGACACTTGCCGCCATGCTTTCCCTGCCGGTTTTTCTCCGTGTGTTTTTCCTCCGGGCTCTTTGCTGCGTCTTTTTACGGAGCCTCGTCCCGGCCGGGAACCAGGCCGGGGCGGGTGCCGGACTGCCGGGATCTTCCCGTTATGCCCCTGCGCATGGAATCGCGGTGGCGCGAAAAGTTTGCCCTGTCCGTATATTATAAGGGGCAGAACGAAAACTCCAAAAGCGTAGAAATAGGGAAAGCAGTTAAAATGCAATGAGTTAGGAGAGAACGCCCTAATTCCGGCGACGCAATTTACCGTAATTTCGATGTAAGAATTTCAAGAAAAAACACCCTGGATCGAGGTGCAAGCGTAATTTCAGGGTGTGATCCACCGCAAAAACAAGCCTGTGCAAGCGTTTAAACAGCGTTTGTGCGGGCTTTAAACCTGATGCAGGTTACTTGATGGAGTTCAACCGCAGCGATGCCTTGATGAACGCGAGCGCCCGGATGCGGCTGATGTGAATATCCATCGGTTTGTGGTGTTCGTTGTAGCTGACCAGCGTGATGTGATCCGGCAACTCCGATCGTTGCAGGTACTTCACTGAAACATATTCGTCCCCGTCAACATCGAACGATACCAGGTACATTTCGCCCCATACGATATTATTGATAATGTCGTGTATCTGCTTGTAAAACACGATATCACCGCTTTTCAGCAACGGGTACATCGAATCGCCCACGATACGCAGGCCGCCGTCGCACTTGGGGATCAGCGTCGTCTCCATGACCTCGATGATGGATTGGCTGTATTGATTTGCGAATAGAGGAACGAGACCAGCCACCGCTTCCATATCGTATATAGGTATCTGTTGACGTTCTACGAGGCGATCTGTCCGCAGTTTGAAAACCTTATCCACGACAACGTCGGCGATATTCCTTTCGAAGCTCTCCTCTCCTTTCGGATATTCGGTAAAGGGTGGTGTTTTTTGGAGTTTTCGTATACCACCCTTTTTACCACCCTTTTCACCACCTTCTGAAAGGGTGGTGTTTTCTGGAGTTTTGGTAAGCAAAATTTTCCCCCGACCAGTCAAAACCCAATTCATATTCACAACTTCAGAATATTCTGAAGTTGCCAACTTGTTAAAGAAGTCAAAACTGGGCGCAGATTTTCCATTTATAATATCGTAAATAGTCTGCGATCGACTGTATCCTAACGCAAGAGCGAACGCATTAGGCTTAATCCCCAATGTTTCAATCAGTTTAGAAATTCTGTCAGAAATTTCTGTATTTTTATGCTCTTTTTTTTGCATTTCAGAATATTCTGCAATATCTTTGCGTAAAGTTTAATGCACAAATGTATTTAAAAAATTCGATTATGAATACAGAAAACCGAGAAAAACGACTTGAGGCCATTCGTAACGGCCTGCGGCGCGGGGATGGAAGGCGCATTGCCATCCTTGCGGGAGTACATCCGGTGTGGGTTTCCTATGTGATCAATGGGCGGGGCGTGAGCGAGCGGGTTCTGACGATTGCCGAGGATATTATTGCCAAACGAGGACAGCAAAATTAACTCCAAGAGTATGAACGACGATTTTTTTATCATCCGCTACCACGTCACGTCTCCCCTTGTATCTGATGTGGCGAAAATAGTACATGAAAAGGTGTACCCCCGAGACGCCACTGGACATCTCACCATGAAAGACCCTCGCAACGAAATTATCTCGGCTCGCCAAGCTATGGAGATCGTCCGTCAGGAGGATCTGACGCTGGTCGTAGATAATAAACACGGGCGAATCTGGACAAAACTAACGTTTAAATAGCTTTTTATGGCACAACCGAAAATCTATTGCAAAGAATGCAAATGCGAGATCAACGGCGCACACTACAATACACCCATCGGACGGTACTGTATTGCATGCTGGAAGCGTGTACCTCTTCGTGAGCGCAAACGGTTGCAGAAAGAACATCTGAACCGAATGATAAATGCGGGGGGGGGTATCCTTGTTTGACATTTAAACACCTACTATTATGTTGCCGGGATTAGAACCTTGTATTGCTCGGTATTATGACGTATGGCTGAGTTATTCCCGATATATCTGCGCACAATATGGCGTTTTGAATGAAGCCTGCGATGTTGTCGGTGATGTCATGGAGGATTTATGCCGAAAATCAGACGCAGTATTAGCCGACTTTCTCCATGAAGAATCGCAAGGCAACAAGAAGCTGCGCAACTACGTCAAACGGATGATCCAGTTCAAGGCGATCGATGCCGCAAAACGCCGAATATGGTCTGTGTCGACCGATTCGTATGTTGTTCGGAGCATTCCCGACGATCTTGATCAAAGCCCTTGCACTGATGCAATGCGTGAAGTGGAGGCCACACTACGAGAGGACAGCTTCATTATTCCTGAGCATACCCGCAGACGCGGACAGATCAAAGGTAGTATCTATATCGTTTTCCGTGGGGCCCATTTCAGGTACCGTGCAAACGTCAACAGACAGATCAGGAAAGACTTTAGATCGCATCATGAAGCCTTCCAATTTCTAATGTCTCATTAATAATAATAGCTTATGTTCACCAAAGAGATCACCCCGATTATTTCGTCCGCACAAGGCGGCCCCGGCGTTGTCGGAACGCTGGTAGAGTATAAACTTTTCGGCATCCTCTTGTATCGAAAGAGGATGTATAATCCAAGCTATTACGGCTTGACGGAATGGGATTATGACTGGCGAATCTGATCTATAATCTTCAATGCTTCGCGTTCGAGTTCATCGGCATAAGACTGTGGTGATGCCGATCGCATACCGCCTTTTACTTCATGCTCAAGTTTCTCGAGGCGACGCAAGATTACGACTAATTCGGCTTTGATAAGTTGCAATTCATTCATGACAATCAATTTTAGTTAAATAGGTTTTGCACCCATAAAGTTAACTAAAAATCCCGTGAATGCAAAGGCATTGTTTCGGAGCGATACCGACACGGGAGCAAAAAATATTAACAGTTTACGGATAATTAGAATGAACACGGGAATGGATAAACTGATCTTGGATGCCTGTTGCGGTTCGCGTATGATGTGGTTTGACAAGCAGAATCCGCTGGCTGTATTCATGGACATTCGGGATGAAGAATGCACTTTATGCGACGGACGGAATTTAGAAGTACATCCGGATGTGGTCGGTGATTTCAGAAATATACCCTTTGAGGATGCGACGTTCCGGCTTGTTGTGTTTGATCCCCCGCATCTTGTCCGTCTTGGGGCCAATAGCTACACGGCACATAAATATGGTAAGTTATTCCCCAGTTGGGAAACGGACTTAAAGCAAGGCTTCAACGAATGTATGCGTGTGTTGAAACCGGAAGGGGTTTTAATCTTCAAATGGAACGAAACACAAATCCCAGTCAGCCACATCATCGAAACATTCGGGGTAAATCCACTTTTCGGACACAAGAGCGGCAAGAATTCAAAAACGCAGTGGATGTGCTTTCTAAAATCGACTTATTAATATCTATTTAAACAGATTTAAACACGGTTTTAATGATACTGCCGAACGACATACTGATACGCGCGACCTCAGACGGGCAAACCGTCTGGGTGTCGCAGCGTATGGTATGCGAGGCGTGCGGGGTAAGCGATGAATACTTTAATAAGAAAGCACGTCCTGCTTATAAATCCGCCCTACCGCTCTCGTGGCAGAAGATCACCAATCAATCGGAGTTTTTCCTGGGCAAGAAAAACGGCAAGGCCTGGCGCTGGGGCTGTAAAGGCGGGCAGTATTACTACGATCTCGACCATATTCCGAACCGTCAGCCGACCTGCTACCGGGACAAACTGCCCGCGAAGGACGATCTGATTGCCGCCGTCGAGGAGCAGAACCTGCGCGGCAGCCGTGAACGCCAGACCGAGCAGCGGCGGATGATCCGGGAACAGGTGCAGCTACTGATCGACAATACCGACATCGCTTACTACGAGGAGTACACGATCGGCGACAAAGCGATCTTTACCCCGTCCAAGGCCCGGCAGATGGCGACTTCGGCAGCATGGTGCCGCTTTCTGAAGCGTGCCCTTACCCTGAACGAATACAAGCAACTCGGATTCCCCACACAGGCCGACTTTCTCGCCCTGTGTGTCGAACTGCTTGCAGAAGCGGCCCTCGAGGGAATGAAGATCAAGAGTGCCGACAGTCTGCGTAAGAAGATCAGCGGCATGCCGGACGATCCGGGCCAACTCCGGGACTGGCTCGTGTCGGGCAAATATTGCAACGACAATCGCCGGATCATCGGCAAATTTGAACTGGTCGACTATACGACTGGCGAGGTGATGAAGATGGACGCACACGAGGCGGCGATCATGACTTACTGGCTGAATCCCGGCGGCTCGGAGAAAGGCACCAAGCAGGAACTGTGGCAACTTTACGCGGGTGACATGGAAGCGATCGGCATTGTTCCCGTGAAGCCCTCGACGTTCAACCACTACACGAATACATGGAGCCGGAAGATGCTCTCGGCAAAGGAGCGTCACGGTAAAAAGCATTTCAAAGATACATATCGTCCCTATGTCCCGGCCCGTCCGCTCGAGTTTGCCAACTCGCTGTGGGCTTCCGACGGTTCCGGTGTCGTTCCATACCGTTACCAAGACCAATACGGCAAGTGGCGGATGATGAAGATATACGTGATGCTGATCTCGGATGTTGGCAGCCGCTACATTGCGGGTTATGCCGTGAGCCGAAAGGGGCTGCACCTCGAGGACGGCACGATGCTGCGCCAGGCTATGCGCATGGCCCTGCTCGACAATGGCAAAACCGAGGTGTTGGACTTCATCAGCGACAACCACGGGGCATACACGGGCGAAACATCAAAGGAATACCTGCAAAGCGTCTGCCGGAACTTCCGCACGATCAAGCCGGGCAACTCGCAAGCCAACCCTGCCGAAATGCTGTTCAGGCTATTTAAACGCAAATTTAAGAGCTATTTCAACCTGCCCGAAACTTCCTGGAACGCAAAGAGCCTCGAAAGCATGGCGAACCCGGATTATTATAACATAATGGCCCTGCCGACCTATACGGAAGCAATCGAAAAACTGGCACACGCTATCAGGGAATGGAATAACGCCCGTATGCAGAACGGACTTACCCCTGCGGAGTGGTTCCACACTTTGAAGAACGGGCAGGCGGGGCAATACACCGATCGGCAGTACCGCCGGATTACGGGCGAGGTGTCGAAGCGCGATTTAAGTTATCTGCGGTCGATTCTGACGCTCGAACGCGACGGCAAGGAGTACAAGTTCGACATCCCGTCGGACGCTGCAACGGTCGCCCTGATTGCGCAGCACATGGGGTATGCCCCATCTTTCCAGTCACGCGTCTACTGGAATGCCGACGGGGCCGATGTTTACACCCTTGACGGGGTTTATATGTTCACCTGCCCGCCCGCGCCGTTGGCGTCAAAGTCCATGACCGAAGCCACACCCGACAGTCTCCGTGCCCTGGCTTACTACGATCTAAAAGGCAGTGAGTTCGAGAACATGGTCGACGAGTTCGTCGAGGATGTCGAAGCGGCAAAGGCGGTCATGGTGCGCGGGTACGACTTCAACATCCACGACAGCGGTACGAAGGAAGGCTACAACGCCATGCGTGAGCATATCCAGGCTGCCGAGTACAACAAGGCCCAGGCACAACGCGACGCCAGGGAGCGTAAGGCCGCAGAGCGGCAGGAACGCAAGGCGGCAAAGGCCCTCGAGGATGCCGCGCTGACATTCAAAAAGCGCAGAATTTCAGACATATCAAAATACACAAAATAGCGAATTATGGAGACGAAATTAAAGGATCAGATTGTTGCTGCCGCGAAGCAGTACATCACCAGCAAAGGTCTTTCGCAGGCCGCATTCGCCCGCCTGTGCGATATCAGTCCGTCGTACTTGAGTAATATTCTGAATGGGATTTACGAGTATAAGGCATCGGGCGACAAGACGATCACCATTGCGGACAGGTATTTTGCGGCGATCGCAGGCCGTATCGGCATGTCGGTAGTGGCGGCCTACTGGCGTACGGTAGAAACGCCGCAGTTCATCGAGGCGATCGCCACCCTGGAAGATGCCAAGGAGCGCGGGGTTGCAAAGATGATCATCGGGGAAACCGGGTGCGGCAAAACATACAGCATCAGCAAATTCATGGAAGCCAACCCGGCAAACACATTCAAGATCACCGTGAGCAACCAGCACAAGATTCAGGATGTGACCGAGGAATTGGGGCTTGCGATGGATGTGACCCTCGGTGTCAGCACCCGCAAAGCTTTTCGCATGCGGGCCATTACCAACCGTCTGCGGGAACTCAAAGCCCAGGGCGGGCAGCCGCTTGTCATTATCGACGAGGCCGAGAACCTGACGCACGGAATGATCGGACTGTGCAAGGGTATCTACGATGCGATCAATGAACAGGCCGCGTTCGTGCTGATCGGGACGAACGAACTGACCGACAAACTCGATCAGATGGAACGCTACGGCTATAAATATCCCGGTGTGCCGCAGTTCCGCCGCCGTTTTAAGGCCGGAACGGTACATCTTACGCCGATCGACCGTCAAAAACATTTCGACGCATTTTTCGAGGATGTGCAGGACATGGAGCTGCGCATCCTGCTGCGGGGCCTTTGTGGCAACTACGGCGAACTGCACGACTTCCTCGAGCCTGCCCTGCGGGAGGCTGCCGAGGACGGCGTGCCCCTGACGGATCAGTATTTCCGCGTAAAGTACAAAATCGCTTAACCCCCTAAAAACCTAACGATATGATCGAACTTACAAAATCATCGGCGGCTCGCATGGACTGTCTTTCAAGCATGATCCACTTACGCCGTAAAAACATCCTGAACATAGAAAACTATCTGAAGCAGCACGGGGAGAATCTCTCCCCGGAGCGGGTCGTGCAGATCGAGAAAGACCTGGCGGATATGCGTCTTGGCCTGCACAACATGGAGACCGACTATCGCAGTATCGCCGGGGCACCTTACACAGACAAACGTAACTCTTAATCAATAACACCATGAACGACGAACTGAAAAACATGACCGCCGGGGAACTGGAAAAGTTGCTCGAGCAGAAACGGGCCGAGGAGCGCCAGGCCGCAGACAAACGGCGCAGGGACTACGAGGAGACACGGGCCGACTTCGTGAAGCGTATGGCAACCGAGACCCACAATATCACCGAGCGGGTGCGCGTGTTCTACGACTTGGTCGTAGCCGAAACCGATGCTTTCCGCAAGATCATGCAGGAGTACGGGGCCATGCGCCGGGATGATCAACTCGGGTACTCCGTGCAGGAAGGGGATTTCCGCCTCGAAGTGAAATGCAACCGGGTAAAATGCTTTGACGAACGGGCCGACGTGGCCGCCGCCCGGCTGATCGACTTCCTGAAGGCATGGATCGGCGGACGGGAGAAAGGGGCCGACGACCCGATGTACCAGTTGGCAATGACGCTGCTCGAGCGTAACCGCAAGGGCGACCTGGACTATAAGTCCATCAGTAAACTGTACGATCTCGAGACGCAGTTCGACGATCCCGAATACTCGCAGATCATGCAACTGTTCAAGGAGAGTAACGTCGTCAACGGCACAGCCATCAACTTCTACTTCCACCAGCGCGACGAGCGCGGTGTATGGCATAAGATCGAACCGTCATTTAACCGTATGTAGACTATGAAAATCGGATTTCCTGGAGCCTTGTTTATCGTGTTCCTTATTCTCAAATTAACGGGCGTGATCGCTTGGTCGTGGTGGTGGATTACGAGCCCGTTGTGGATTATCCCTCTTATCTACCTTGTTCTCTTTGTTTGGTTTTTCTGTGGGGAGCTTCGCAGAAAGCCACGCTCCTAATTCCCGAACGGTTTTCAGTGGCGGTTCGATTCCGCCACCGGGAGCAAAATCAACAATATATTTTTAGCCATGACACAAGAACAATTTAATTTCCTTGAGCGCTTCGGCGCCTATTTGACAAGGCGGGGGTTTCAGGTAAGCAAATCCCTGTATGAGGCAGAAGCGATAGCTGATGCAGAACTGTTCGGCACCCTTTCCGTGGTATGCCGTTTTGCCTGGAAGTGGCAAGGGGCCTACTCCTCTGTTCTCCTGCAAATCCAAATTGGAACCTTGATGTTTGAGCGTTCATTACCTACGGGGTTGTTGATGGATTATGAAGTAGGGGGTACGGAGATTATTACGATCATGATCCGCAACCTAATGCAGGAAGTCGCGGATAAAATTGCATTGCAGTTGATTCAAGAATAAACCGCTATGACACCCTTAACGACCCTTGAGCGCGGCGCGAAGATTCGCCGGATCAACACCCTGATGTCGGCCTGCCGCCTGATCCCGAATCGGGAGGACATCCTGGCGCTGTGGGATGCCCGAACCTACGACGAACTGACGGACGAGGAGATCATCCAACTTCAGGGCTTCATGGAACTGGCCCACCGGACGAAGACAACCCCGGCCCCGGACAACATCCGGCGGCTGCGGTCTCAGGTCTTGGCCCATATGACAAAGATCGGCATGTACGCCTCGCCCGAGGACTGGCAAAAGGTCAATCGGTTTCTGCTTCAAAAGCGAATATGCGGGCAGTTGCTTTATATGCTCGATGCCGGGCAGTTGCAGGCGCTGGTGCGCAAGCTGCGGGCCATCGGCGACAAGAAGCCTGCCATGACCTCGCGGCCTTCGGTACAGGTCACGCCGATCTACATCTTTCCTGACTGCGGCCCTACCGTGGTGAACTGACATAAAAAAGCCCTGCAATATTGCTATCACAAGGCCCGACCGCTACAAAGATAGTCAATAATTGCAGAAAATGGCGTACAACAACAAAAATCACATCCGAAAGCGCGAGCATGCGGTGCTGATCACGCGGCAGTATTACGAGCCGGGGCGGCAGGATCGGTGTCTGAAATGGGTTTGGAAAAAGTACATCCGCGACCTGTTTCACGTCGAGTATGCCACTTATCTGACCTGGCTTCGAGAAGAACGCAAACGAACACAGCAGGACATCCGACAACTAACCTTATTCGATTGAACAGCCCGACAGGATCACTGCCGGGCTGTTTCGTTATGACCGTTCCGTGGTGATGTCGACAGCGACGCCTACGGCCTTTTTCCGCGGCTTGTATGCCGCGTTATCCGTTCCGCCAAACCGGAACTGCATGATATACTCGCGGATCGCGTCCTCGCGCTTGGCACGTCGCAGGGATATGCGCGTAAGCCCTGAGAAACTTTCGCCGCTCAGACCTTGCAGCCTGGTGTAGATCATCCGCAGCAGGGCGAACATCCGAAACTGTTTTTCCCGGTTGGGTGCCAGGGCCGATATGTTTACCGGATCGAAGTGTGCGACACGCAGGGTCAAAATGGCATCGCCGCGCTGTACCTTGTGCGTAAGGTCGGAGAACTGCGCCTCTTCGATATCGAACAGCACGCAGGGGAAGTTCACGGGCGGACGTTCGTTGTAGTAATCCAACTGCCCCCAATCCTCAGACACGTAGGCGATGTTTTCAGGGATTAATTCCAGGAGCCTGTCCTGTGTGGCAATCAATACGTCTTCAATCATTTTAAAGGCTTTTAAATGGTGTCTTATCGGGGTTGCAGGGCTTTTGCAAGTTCCCGGAAGGCACTCTGCATATCTTGGTGTATGACCTCCCGTGCCACCTGGCGGATGTGGGGATGGTCGCCGATGATCTGCCGCTGCGGAATCGTGATCGTGTCTTTCTTCGTCAGCGCCAGGCTGCGCCAGTACTGCGCCTTTGCCGACAGCATCCTGTTGCGCTGGGTGTTGTTGGCCTGCCGCTTTTTGACGGAGTAGGTCATGCCTCCGGCGTTCTGGTAGTACATGGCCCAAAAGAATTTCCGCATCCGGGGTGTGATCTTGATCTTTCCGCCCCGGTTGTGCAGCCCCATGTAGGGCGTGTCGGTCGAGAACTGGACGCCGTTCTGCAAGATGGTTCCCCGGAAACTTTTTCGCCCGCGTCCCGAAGCCTGCAACAGCGATCCGCGTCCACCGGGATAGGATCGTTCCGGCCAAGGCCGATCGAAGAAGGCCCGCCGCTCGAAATTGCGGTCGAACTCGTCGAGCAGTTCGACCTTCAGGTCGGTTAATATCTTCCGTTTGAGGTTGCGCAGGTTGCTATTCATCGCTATCGTGTTCGTCGGCCATGTCCTCGATCTTCTCGCGGGCCTGGGCCGACAGGTTGTAATACGGGTGATGCTTTGGGAACACGACCTGCTCCTTACCCGGATTGAATCGGAACATTTCGGCCCGGTTGCGGCCCTGGCTGTCAAAGTCGGTAGTGGCTTCACGCCCAAGTCGCAGCGCCGTGTCTTGGTCGGTATAGTCGTATTTACCCTTACGTACCTGTACGACGCGGCAGCGGCATTTCCATCCGTTCGGGGGCATGATCTCCGCCCAACACGGATCGGACTGCGGGCGGGTCAACCCCTCGAGCATGGCATGCGCCGGGCGTACTTTGCCGTCATTGGCTGTGCGGTACTGAAGATCGTACCTGTCGCCGTCACGCTCGATCTCGGCCCATTGTGCTGCTGATTGCGCGGAATGTACGGCGAACTCCTGTTCGGCTTCCAGGTAACGCTCGTTGTATTCGGGGTGTATCTGTTTCACCTCGTTGTAGAACTTGCGGAACGGCTTGATCCGGCCCTGGTCGTCACGCAGCAACTGCGCGGCCTCGCGCAGTTCGTGGTAGGTCTTGCAGCCTGAAAATACGAACACATCGCGCCCGAGCTTGTCAGTCATTTCTGCCGGAATGTCGGCATCCTTCAGCCCGATATCGACCCCTTCCATCAGGGCGTCGGTTATTTCGTCGATCAGCGTCCGGATCGGTTGATCTTCGAGCATGTCAGGGTTGAAGTCCCCGGTCTTTTGCAGGTGCTTTGCGGCGTTTCGGAATGTCGACAGGCGCACAGTATGTTTGCGGCCTTTGCTGCCGTTGGCGGCCAGCGTCGCCGAATCCTTCAGTCCGTAAACCGCCGCCAGTCTTTCGTGCAGCCCCCTGTATGAGATCAGGGGGCTGTGGCGAAAAAATCGACTTCGCGGGGTTGTGCCGACAGTGTCGTCGATAGCTGCCCCGGCAAGGTAAACGCCTTATCGGTACAGTCGATGCCGAATTTCTCCTTGATCCATTCATTGGGCACGTCTTTGAATTGAAGTAGCTGCACGACCATCGACCACAGTTTTTCGATGTCTTCTTCCTGTTGCCAGGCGAACGTGCTGCCGGGTTTCAGGATGCCGATGCGTACCAGGGCCGGGATCACGGTCGAGTTCCAGTAACCCGCTACCATCTTGCGCAGTGCCAGGACGATTTTTTCAAACAGGCGGATGCTGCTCTCCTCTTTCGAGCGGTTGCCGTTCACGGTGTCCTGGCCCATAACGACCCCGTTCATCAGCAATGAAACCGCCTCCTTGCATACGGATATCAGATTGCTGTAAACGTCGCCGTTCGTGTCGGCACCCTTTGCGAACTGAAACTCCTCCGTGCGGTCGATGATGAAATAGGCCGCCGCACCCATATCGCGCAGCATGGCCTCGGCCCGGTCGAGCATGGCGGGGTCTTGCGTATCGGTTTTTATAAACCGGGGCGGGATGCCGTATATCTCGCAGAGTTCCGACCAGCAGGACTGCGCAAAACGCATGAACAGCACATGCGGCACAGCCTTGTTCAGCAGCCCGTAGTCGTGTTCTTTGCCGAACTCCAGGAGCCAGGTGCCGAACTCGCGGACTTCCCGGTACTTGATGCCCTTGCTGTCGTCCTCGCGTAACAGCAACAGGCCCTTTTCGGGTATGACGTTCTGCCGGGGCAACAGTGTGACGGCGACAGGTTCGGTGCCGCTGTCCGTGGTCGTAAGTTCCACGAGCGTGTGGCCGTACATTGCACTGTTGAGAATATGCGTGTTCAGGGCTGTAACCCAAGATGCGGCATTCAGCGCCGCCGTTGCTTCGTCGTCGACCTCTTGGTTGACCTTGATGTCGAACGGTGTCGACAGGACAGTCTGATGCCGTAGTTCGATCTGTGACGTGAGGTGTGCATCGAGCATGATGTCCTCGTAGAGGTTCATCAGTTTGGCCCGACGGGGGTTGTCGACGCTGTCGGCCGAGCGCAACGCCGAGCGCCATGTCGCAATATCCGTGCGGGTGCGCGAAATGGTCTTCGGTATGATATTGCGGATATACCCCTCGCGCCGCTGCGCCGTTTTCGGTGTCCCGGCTTTTGCGGGCAAATTAGCGGCCTTTGCCGTAGTGCCGTGTATTTTCCCGTCTCGCTTCTTTTTTTGCATTGTGCGAAAGATTAAAGGGTGTTTAAAGGGTGTTTAGTCGTCGAAGCCGTGACAGAATTTGCGGCGGCTTCCCATGCGGGCCGTTATCCGCACCTGGCCGTCCTCGGTCGTGCGCAGTGGCAGGTCGGGGGCCAGGGGCTTGTCGGTGCCTTTCAGTCCCGCGACTTTCTCGAGCCAGTCGATCGCGGCCCTGCGGTATTCGCTGACCTGCTCGAAGATCAGATCGGTATTTGCCCGACGGCAAAGGTTCCATACCGCGATGTTCTTGCAGTGTTCGAGCAGCGTTGCATGGCGGTCGTCACCTTTTGCGGAGAAGATCGCTTCGCAATCATACTTGGCATTCAGGTAACTCTTTGCTTCGTCGATAGCCGCCAGGATCGCCATGCGGATCGTGACGGCGCTCGTGGTGATGCTTTGCAGTTGATACTCGCAGATCGCCGTGTACAAGTCCTCTTTCTCGATAAACATGGCTTACAGGTTTTGATATTCGCCGATCGCATCGAAGCAAGGGCAGGCTTTCATCCACTCCCACGGCTCGATGATCCCGTCGCCGTTCAGGTCGGGCGAGAAATCGCGGTGCCCGCAGATCGTGGCATCGGGGAACTGCTCCCGAAGTTGCTGCAACAGGTAGAACAGCGATGCCTTCTGTTCCTCGGTGCGGGTGTCTTTGGGGTTGCCGTCGGCATCCAGTCCCCCGATATAGCAGATGCCGATGCTGTTGGCATTGCTGCCCTGGACGTGCGCCCCGATCTCGGCGATGTCGCGGCCCTTGCGGATTTCGCCGTCGATCTCGATCACGTAGTGGTAGCCGACCTTGCGGAATCCGCGCTGACGGTGCCAGCGGTCGATGTCTTCGATGCCGAACGGCACCCCTTCTTTGGTTGCGCTGCAATGCAGCACGATGTACTTGATTTGACGCATATTTGTAGTGTTGATTAGTATTTGCGGTTTGCCCTGTGTCCCACGCGATAGGTGCCCTTTGCCTGTCGGAACACGGTATTGAGTTTCGATAATGCCCCCTCGGCGGCATCGGGGCCATCGACGGCAGCGCCGCCGCCTTTCTCGAACGCGAGGTACTGATCGACGAGTTCCTGAAAATCCGGACTGTCGCGCTCTTCAATGTTGAGCCACACGTTACGCCGCTCGAAATAGGACTGTGTCGCTTCGATACGATCGTACTTATCGCCCTTGGGCCGTTTGTCCGCCTTGACAGGGATGTAGTAGCCGCGCGCATCGCCCTCGCTGTCGAAGTCGTTTACAAACTCGTCCATCGCAAACAGGCCTTCGATCCAGTAGCGGACTTTGCGGCAGTTGCGCAGTTCGGTGTTTTCGTACAGATCATAGAGCCACTTCGCCAGGACGGTGCGGGACTGCTGTCGCAGGAAGCAGTAAATGATGTGGAACTCGCGGCCCGTCTTACCGATCAGGATCATACCCTTGTGGCAAGCCTGTGACTTATAGGAAAGGTCGCCGTAAAACACCAAGGCATCGTACTCGTTCAGCGGCAGCATCTTCTTCCACTGCATGTCCTCGGTTTTGAAGACCTTGCCGTCCTCGACATGGATGTGCATGTATTCGCGCATGAACGACCGCGAAGGGATGCTGCGGAATTTCTTGCGCCAGTATTCTGCCGAGGTTTTCTCGGGCCAGTTCGGCTCGAATGTCGTCAGGTCTTTCACGGCGGACACGGTCAACACCCGGTGTATCGGTTTCTCGCCCTCCTGACGTGATTTCTCCGCCAGGATTTTAAACTGTTTTTTCAGGCGGTTTGTGATACTGTTTTTATGGAAGTTATTGTTCGCATATACGAAGCGGCGGGTCGATCCGTCGGCCTCGTCGAAGCAGCCCATCAGGTCTTCAAAAATCCATTCGACCGCTTCGCGCATCATACGGTCGTTATTGACATGGCGGCGGGTGTCGACATCGTCCACGGCAATGTAGTCGGGACGTTGTTCTTCTTCACGCACTCCGCGCGGGTCTTGTCCGAAGCCCAGGGCCGTAAAGCGCACGCCGTCGGATGTCAGGAACTCGCCCGACGACCAGTCGCCCTGCTTGTAGCGACATCCGTAGTCGTTGATCAGCCGCTTATTGAATACGAGTTGCGCCTGGCAGGCGGAAAGCAGTTTGTGCGCCTTGTCCTCTGTTTCACCGATCAGCAGCATATAATGCAGTCGCCCGGTGAACATCAGGTAAAGCGGGATTCCCATGTCGACGTGTACGGACTTCGCACCGGAGCGGTAAATCTCCCACAAGGCCATGATCACGTCGTTGTTGATGATCTGCTGCGCACCTTCGCGGTGAAACCAGGCGCAGGGCACTTTCGCATAGTTCGGAAAATAGTACTCGAACCAACGGACATAATCCTCCTCGAGCCATTTTATGCGGGCGATCTTGTCCGCCAACGGCTCGTGAATGTCGACGACCGAGGCTTTTGCGATGCGTCGGCAATGCTCCTCGTAGTTATCGAGAAGTTTCTGAAATTTCTTGTCGATCTCGCCATATGGCGCTACTTTAAAGAATCGACTTGCGCCCGGTGTGCAATGAACATGCGGTGTAGATCGGTTTGTCTGGCGATCTCCTGCGGGGCAACCTCGGCGATGAAGTTGTCGACCTCTTTCAGCACGGTGATCACCACCGTCAGGGGCACCTTGCCGTCGAAGTATTGCAGTGCCTTGGCGATCTTCGACAGGCCGTCCGTGTCGATACGCGCAGGGTTACCGTCGGCAACGTTCTGCATTTCGTTCAGGAGCAGTTCGCGGATTTTGCCGGGAGCCGCGAGCATCGCTTTGCGCTTCTCGTCCCACTTCATAGCACGCCGCCATTCGGACAGCGTCGCCTCGCGGATGCCGAGCATGTCGGCGATGCCTGCACAGGTCATTCCCTGCTCTACAAAACAGTTGTAAGCTGCCGTGTATAATTTGTGCTTCGGGGGTTTAGGGGTGGTCATACGCTATTTTTTGCTGCAAAGATGGCATATCGAAACACAAATGCGAAAAATAGTTTAATACCTTGAAACTCTTTTTGTTGCAGTTGTTTTTAGCGTCTATGTTTGCAGCAAAAACAAGGCGCATGTCTTTACCGAAATTCATTTTTAACGACGAAACGAAAAAGAACTCGCACGGGTTCTTCCTGCTCAACGGCGGCGGTCACTTCGATCGCTTCCAGGAGTATCCCGTTATGCTCGACAACCACAATCTCGACCGCCTGATCGGCAGGTGGGATAACCTGCATGCCGAGGGGCCGCTGCTTGTGGCCGATCCCGTCTTCGACGAGGGTGTGACCCTGGGTGCCGAACGCAAGGGGCAGGTGGAGCGGGGTTTTCTGCGCGGCGCATCGCCCGGTATCATCATCCTGCGGGCCGAGTATCGCACGAACCCGGCTGGCGGTGAAGACCTCTATGTCACGGAGTGGGAATTGTTCGAGGGATCGACGACCTCCGTACCGTCGAACGCCGGGGCGGTAACGCTCAAAATCTACACGGGTGACGGACACCTGGTCGAGGACAACGACGTGCGCCTGCATGTCGACAACATCGTGAAACTCTGCGCAGAAAGCACGCAGGGCCAAAAATCTAATATCAAAACAATGGAAAAAACCACCCTTACCGCCGGGGCATACGTGGCTCTCGGCATCAATCAGGACGCGGATGCAGAAGCCATCAGCCAGGCTATCGTAACGCTTCAGGCCAACTATGCGGCGGCCAACGACCGGGCCGAAGCGTTGCAGAAAGAGATCGACGCGGTCAAAAAGAAACGGGCCGAGGACATGGTCGCCCTTGCCATCACCGAGGGCCGCATCGGGGCCGATGTCCGCGAGGACTACGTGAAACTCGCCTTGCAGGATTACAGCCTGGCGGAGAAGACGCTGCGCGCAATCCCCGCAAAGGTCTCCCTGGCAGCATCCGTCACCAAGATCGGCGATGCGCTGATCCCCGCCGACCGCCAGGGCTGGACGTATCTGCACTGGCTGAAAGACGATCCCGCAGGACTGGCGAAGATCAAGGCCGAGAACCCCGAAGCGTTCGAGGCGATCAAGAAAGTACGCAACTAATCACAAATTCAGAACAATATGCCTATCAACAAAGAAGTATGGACTGACATCATTAAAGAGCAGCCCATCCAGCAGGACGACTTCCTGAACGAATCGGAAGACCTGAGCGCCCTCGTGGAGTACAACACCCTGCACCTGGCCGAAGCCGGGGTCGAGCCGGAAGTGTTCATCGACAACGACACCTATCCGGTCGGCATCGTGGCCCGCGAGGACGTGCCGAAGGACATCATGCTGCACACGCTCGACACGAAGAACACCGTCGTGCGCAACGTCGAGCAGATGGAAATGTCTTACGACAAAATGAAGAGCGTAGTTCGCGGCCACTCGAATGCGCTCCTGCGTCGCCGCCGCGCCCTGGCTGCGTACAACTGGTGCCCGCTCCAGGACGGTGAGTTTACCCCTGTCCTGGTGACGACTGGCGAACTGGTCAACGGTCGCCGTCGCCTGACGTTCGACGACCTCGATCTGCTTGAGGCGAAGTTTGAAGCCCTCGAAGTCGATCTGTCGCAGTTGCGCCTGGCGCTCACGACCGAACACAAGGCCGACCTGAAAGCCGAAAACCGCAAACTCTACAAGGAGTGCATGAAAGACGGCAAAATCGGGAATTTCCAGGTCTACACCTATCCGCACCTGCCGCTGTTCGACACCACCACGGGCAAGAAGCAGGCGTTCGGCTCGGCCAAAGGCGAGAACAGTGCGATGGCCTCGATCGCCTGGATCAAGACCGAAGTGATGCGGGCCACGGGTGACACCGATGTCTTCCACCGGGAGAAAGACCCCGAAGCGCGCGGCGACATTCTCGGCTATCAGCAGCGTTTCACGGCCCTGCCGTTGCGCAACAAGTACATCGGTGCCATCTATTCGGGTAAGTAGTCATGGAAGGAGTTATGCAGTATCTCGGTCAGTATGCGATCAAGTCGGCCCTTGTTGCCGCAGCCTATTTCGCACCATGCAAGGAGGTAATCGCCATTGTGTTCCTGTTTTGGCTCGCCGATCTCGTCTTCGGCATCCTTGCCAGTCAGAACCGGCACGCACCTCGATCGTCGCGCCGAATGCGCAAGAGCGTAGGCAAGTTGATCGGCTACATGGCCGCGATACTGCTGGCCTTTCTGATCGACAAACTTGTCCCGAATCTGTGGATCATTCCGCACCGACTGATGGCTGCCTACCTGTGCGTCTGCGAACTTATCTCGATCCTCGAGAACCTGGCGATTATCACACAGGCCAAAGCCTTCGTGTCGCTGATCAAACTGATCCGGGGCAAAAACGATGAAAACGTAATTTACGATCTGATCAATGAGAAAAATGCTGATTATTCTGCTCGTAGCCCTCTTGGCCGCGTGCAGCCCAAGTCTCAGACTGCAATCTTCGCAGACGGCAGCGACCGATACGGTGACCGTGACCGAACAGGTGCGGGATACGGTGGTCGTCCTCGAACGCGACCAGTCGATGATCCGGGCGCTTCTCGAGTGCGACAGTGTGGGCCAGGTGCAGATGCGCAAGCTGCTGGAGTATCAGGCGGGGAACCGACTGAAGCCTCCCGACATCGAGGTTCACAATAATGTCCTGACGGCTACGGCTCAGGCTGACAGTATGGCTATTTACCTGACTTTGAAAGACCGCATTGAACGCCATACGTCCACTCACAAGGAGTTACAGGTTGTCGAGGTTAACCGCCTGAATACATGGCAGCGTACCTGGATGCGTATAGGGCAAGTTTCCGCCCTGCTGCTGATCCTATTCGGGGTCTTTAAAACCCGCAAATTGTTAAAAATCTGAAAACATGGATATTACAAACATGAGCGCAGAACAGCGCAAAGAAGAACTGACCCGCCTCGTGGAAGCGACGAAAGCCGCTAAAGCAGCGGCCAAGGCTGCAAAGGCCGAGGTTGCGGCATGCAAGGCGGCAGTCAAGGCGTCCGAAACCCCGGCAGAGAAAGCGTCCCGCGAAGCAGCCCTGAAGACTGCCGAGCAGGCACAACTTGCGGCAATGGCAAATGTCGCCGAAGCCACGGCTCAGGAGACGGAGTTCCGCGAAGCGGTCAAAGCTGCTGAAGCCGCCGAGACACAGGCCCGCAAAGAGGCTGATGCCACGGCTGCGGAGCAGGCCCGCAATGCCGATCCGGTCAAGGCCCTGGCCGAGAGCTACGCTAAGGCATACCCCGACTGCAAAGCTTTCCACATCACCACCGACAGGCAGGTGTTCCTCGAGAAAGACAAAAACCTCGCACAGTTCCATCAGAAGGCGCTCGGCGAAGGCGAAGTACGAACCATTAACGTGCGCTAATCATGGCATTACCTAACGTAACAATCAACCTCGAAAACGGGAACCTGGGCCGCATCGCACAGAGCGACGACGGGGTCGCCGGGCTGATCCTGACAGGCGCAGCCGTGGCGGGCAAACTGGAACTGAATCGGGTCTACCTGATCAACTCGACGCGGGATATTGCCAAACTCGGCATAACGGCGGAGAACAATCCTTTGGCCCATAAAGACCTGACGGCCTTTTTCACAGAGACAGGCGACGGTGCGGAACTGTATCTGCTCGTTATGGCACAGGCTACACTGCTCTCGCAGATGTGCAGCATCGAAGACGGTTCGCCGCTGAAGAAGCTGATCACCTATGCCAAGGGCCGCATCCGGCTGGTCGGCTTCAACCGTCTGCCGCCCGCGGAGTACAGCGCCGACACCACCGAAACGGGCATCGACAAGGATGTCGTCACGGCGGCAACCGCGGCGCAGTCTGTCGGGGACAGCTTCGCAAAGAAAGTCATGCCGTTCCGCTGCCTGGTGCCTGCTGCGGGCTGGGGCGGTAAAACCGACAAACTCTACAAGCCCCGCGAGGGCAGCACTAACCGCGTCGGCTTCGTCATGGCCTGCGACGACCAGGTGAACAAGACTGCTGCCGTCGGGCAGATGCTCGGACGTGCCGCCAAGTACCCGGTCAACTACTCCCTGGCCCGCGTAAAGTCGGGAGTAATCGCCACCGAAGGATGGTTGACCAACGGGGAGACCCCCGAAGAGTGTGATGCGATGCTCGACCTGCTGGACGAGGCGGGTTATATCATCTATCGCTCTTTTCCGAAGAAGAACGGCTACTACCCGAACGACGACCCCATGGGGGCCCCGCTGTCGGATGATTACAGCAACCTGAACTACGGACGTGTCGTCGACAAGGCAATGATTATCGCCTACACTACATTCGTCGAGGAGATTCAGGATGACATCGAAACCGACGACGACGGCAACATCCCACAGGAAATGTGTTCGTACTATGAGGGCCGGATCAATAACGCAGTGGCCAGTGCGATGCAGGGCGAGATCAGCAATTTCACGTCTTACGTCGATCCGGCGCAGAATGTCCTCTCAACCCGGCTTATGACGGTTTCCTGTAAGATCAGGCCGCGGGGCTGCCTGCGTGACATCATCGTAAACCTCGGATTCGAGAATCCGGCAATCAAACAGTAAATCATGGTAAAGATCAACGGAAAAGAATACGCCTGGGGTGACATCAAGATCATCATGTGGGGCCGTCCGGTAGTCGGTGCAACTGCTATCGACTACAAACTGACCAAGGAAAAGAAACTCTTGCAGGCTTCGGGCTATTATGCCAAGGGCATACAGCACGGCCAGCGTGCAGCAGCGGGTACGCTTACCACGACGCAGAGCGAGATCATCGCCATGAACCGCGCGGCTCGGGCCAAGGGCTACAAGGACATCCTCGATCCCGAAGTCGAAATCCTGGTGTCCTACATCCCCGAGGACAGTGCAGCCATCACCATCGACCGAATTGTCTGCGCTTCGTTTTCGGAGATTCCCGCAGGCATGAAGTCGGGCGACCTGAACAGCGAACACGCCCTGCCTTTCGTAGCCCTCGACATCGACTACGACATCAACGCCAAATAAACACAACCCACGGCATTAGGGCCGTGGGTTGTTTAAACACTCTTTAAAAACGCATAAAAGATCATCATGGATAAAAAGGATATGGCCGCACAGATCGCGGCGTGGAAGAAGAAGCACGGCGACGTTTTCGCCTATGAAGCCGATGGCAAAACCTGCTACCTGCACCGTCCGTCCCGCACGACGATCGCCGCCGCATCGGTCGTCGGTAAGGAAGACCCGTTTAAGTTTGCCGAGATCGTCCTGGCAAACTGCTGGCTCGGCGGTGACGAGGAGTTGCGCACCGAAGACAGGTATTTCATGGGCCTGTCGCAGAAGATTTCGGAGATCATCGAAATCAAGGTCGGCGAGATAAAAAAACTTTAAGCGGTACCGAGGTGGTGAAAGGTGACGGGTGGCTGCATGCGGGCGACGCCCTGATCCGCTCGGTACTGCATATGAACCCCGACACATTATCGGACGATATGTGGACTTTTCAGGTAAGGATGGCCGAATGGGTGGAGAATGAGCGGGTGCGCAGATATGCGCCGTCTACCGCTTAACGTGCCACAGGTCGCGCCACTTATCGACACCCATAGCGTCACGTACACCCTCGGCGAGTTTTACGCAAAGGGCGGTAACAACGAGTATCAAAAATATCCAACCTGCAACAGTCATAGCAATACAGTTTCTGCAAATATATGGATTCCCGCGCAAATTATCAAATAAATATCGACGGAAATGTTTTCGTCGCTGTGCAGAACCTGTTTGCAGAGTTCACAAAGATCGTGCAGGTCGTCGAGCAAGTCGGCGAATCCGCCCAGGCTTCGACCCGGCAGATCACCGAACACGTCGACAAATCGGCCAGTGCGTTCGGGAATTTGCAGAATAAAATCCGGAGCATCAGCCTTACCTCGGTGATCGAGCAGGTCGAAAAGGTCAGCACTGCGATCGCCAGCATTTCGAGGCCGGGCATCGGGTTCGAGCAGTCGATGGCCGACCTGTCGTCGATCACGGGCATCGTGGGCGACGAACTGCAAGACCTGGGAAAAGTCGCCCGGCAGGCGGGTAAGGACAGCGGCCTGGGGGCACAGCAGGCCGCACAGGCTTTTGCACTCCTGGCCTCGCAGATTCAGGTCGACAAGATCGGCATGGAAGGACTGAAAGTCTTACAGCAGAACACCATTACGCTGTCCCATGCCGCGGGGATGTCGATGAACGATGCTGCGATAGCCCTGGCAGGAACCATCAACCAGTTCGGACTTCAGGCTACCGAGGCAAACCGGGTGATCAACATCCTGGCGGCAGGCTCGAAGTACGGAGCCGCGGAGATCGTCGATCTCTCGCAGTCGTTCAAGGTCGTAGGTGCGGCGGCCAGCGCTGCGGGCCTTACAGTCGAAGATACGGCTGGCGCTATCGAGGTACTCTCGAAGAACAACCTGAAAGGGGCCGAGGCAGGTACGGCGCTGCGCAATATCATGCTGAAGATGCAGACGACGCTCGGCGTTGATTTCCGCAAAAACAGTTTTTCGGATGCCCTCGATGCCCTGAAGCCCAAGTTGACGGACGCGACCTACCTGTCAAAAGTGTTCGGCATGGAGAACATCGCCGCTGCGCAGTTCCTGATCAAGAACTCCGACGCCGTGGCTGAAATGACCGAACAGGTGACGAACACCAACGTCGCCCAGGAACAGGCTGCAATCCGCACCGACACCGTACAGCAGATGTGGCCCGCTGCCAGGCACGGATCGACGACCTTAAAATCGGGTTCTTTGAACTTACTGGCCCGGCGGGCGGCTATGCTACAATCATCGCACAGCAGGCTGTCACTGTCGCGCAGCTTCTGCCCCTGCTCGGGTTGTTCGGCAAAGGCATTCAGTTTATCACAAGCGCCTCGAAGTTGCAGGCTTTGTGGGCGGGAACGGTCAGCGCGGCCACAACGGCATGGACAGGCGTACAATGGTTGCTCAACGCTTCGCTGTGGGCTTGTCCGATTACGTGGATCGTCGCAGGAATCGCGGGCCTGATTGCCATCGTGATGATCTGTGTTACAAAGGTCGAGGGCTGGGGCAAACAGTGGGACAGTGTCGTGAACTTTATGAAACTGACCGGAAAACTGTTTGTCGAGACGATCAAATACGAGTTCAGCACGATGGTCAACGGGATTATGATCGGCCTGGACTACATCAAACTCGGATGGTATAAGTTCAAGAACGCCGTCGGCCTGGGGATTCATCCGAGAATGAGGCGATGATCGCCAAAATTTCGGGCGACATCGACAACCGTAAGCAGGCTATCGTCGACGGGGCCAAGAACCTGAAGAACCTCGCGCAGGATGCCGGGAAAGCCCTGACCTGGGAGTTATCGTGGAAAGGCGGCAAAGAGGCTGCGCCCCAGGGGGACACTCCGATCATGGCAGACGGAACCCCGGACGGAACGTCGACACCCCTGACGAAAACGCCCGTACATATCGACTTCACCCAAACGGGCACAAAGTCCGGAAAGAAGATCCTCGACCTGAACAAGATCGTCCCCGACATGAAAGGCACGGCGGCTTACACGGCGATTGCCTCGCGCTTGTCGGCAGTGAAGATGCCCTCTATGGCTGCGGCTGCCGCGGCCCTGGCAATGCCCGTCACCGTCGCCGCGACTTCGCTCCCGCAGTCGGGTGCTGCGGCCCCGACCCCGACGGAACTGGCGTATAACAGTTCGCGCCACGGCAATGTTTCGATGGGCAAATTCTGCGATAAGATCGAGATACACATTGCCAACGCCGACGGCAAGGGCTACGAGCAGATCGAAGAGGAAGTAGTCGAGGTTCTGAAAAAAGTGATGGATAACTATGAAACATAAATACAACATACAGCGCTTGCTGATGTCGATCGTCGGCTATCAGGGATTGCCTTATCCGGGCATGTTTTTTCCGCCCCGGCCCGTCGGCAGCTATACGGGGGATGAAGTCGAGATTCCGACCTCCCGCACCCAGGCAGGAACTAATCAAGGGCACGCGCCTGTATAAGCAGGATGCCCTCGGCAGATGGTATTTTATGCCCGTATTCATCAAGCACAAGGATATTCGCAGCAACGACAAGGCCCGCAGCAGCGACAATGAGTATTACCCTCGAACTCGAAAACGCCGTGATCAGCATCGAGGGACAAAAATATCGTGCGCACACCTTTGATCGGACGGCGCGGGTCGGTCAAGGAACTGATCAGCATCGGGGATTACAAGATTTCGATCGCGGCTTTTTATCAAGTCGACCGACGGCAGCTATCCCGAGGCGCAGATCACACGGATGAAAGAACTTTACAACATCAACGAATCGGTCGAATTGATTTCGGTGCTTACCGATTGGTTGCTCGAGGAAGGCGACCGGATCGTGATCACCGACATCCAGTACCCGCCGACGCCTGGCATAGAGGACGGACAGGCGGTAACGATAGAGTGCGAAACCGATACGTCTTTTGAATTGATAATTCAGTAGCCATGTATGTATTATGCAGTAACATAACGATAGGAGGCAAACGCTTCGCCGGGGTGCATGAGGTCAAGATCAAACGCTCGATACACCTGATCGGCGCAACGGCCTCGGTCAAGGTGCCCGTTACGGCTGTACTCCGGCAAGAGGAGCGCCGCCTGCTTATGTCGAAACTGCTCAGGCTATCAAGGTCGGCGATCCGGTGGATATACGGTTAGGATATGACGGACAATATAAGACCGAGTTCAGGGGATATGTGAAGCAGTTGAATTTACAGACCCCGCTCGAGATCATCTGCGAGTACGAGTTCTACACTACACGTCGCCGCAATGTTACTCTCCAGGGAAAAACCACGCTCGCGGCTGTTTTGAAAGCCTGCGGCCTTACGGTGGGATATGCCACGACGTTGACGCTCGGCGCGTTTCCCGTAGACAACAAACCCGCAGCGTGGGTCTTGGGGAAACTTCAGACCGAGTATGGCCTGGCAATATGGTTCGACCTCGAGGGGCGCGTCTACGCCTGTGAACCGTACAATACAACGTGGTCAAAGACGACGATCTGAAGTACCAACGGGCCGAGGATGTGAAATTGAAGATTAAAGCCATCTGCATCTACAAAGACGGGGCGAAAGTCGAGGCCACGATCGGCCCCAAGGACGGTACGGAAAAGAAACTGTATTTCTACGATGTGGCGGATCAGAACGAACTCGCGGCCCTGGCTGCGGCGGAACTCAAACGGTACAGCTATGACGGTTATTCGGGGAAGATCACCACATTTCTGCAACCTTATGCTGCCCCGTGCATGGTAGCCGAAATTGAAGACGAAGTTTATCACCAGCGCGACGGACGTTACTACATCGAAAGTGTCGAAACAACCTACGGCACAAACGGAGCGCGACGAACTATGGAGATAGGGATTAAGATATGAGCAACGAAAAGAAAATACGCGAAGCCCGAATGATGTTCGAGGAGCGGATGAAACAAGCGGCCCAGGCTTCCTGTACGGCACGGTGAAAAGCGTCGACGAGAAGGCCCGTACATGCGAAGTGCAGATCGGCGGGATCGTCTACGAGGATGTGCTGCTGTACGCCGTGGTGAACGACGGCCTGCCGGGGCGCGTACTGATCCCCAAGCGGGACAGCACGGTGATCGTCGCCCGGATCGCCGCCAGTAATCGGTTGTATGTGACAATGTTTTCCGAAATCGAAAAGGTGATTTTTACCGTAGGGGACAAAGTGACCATGACCTGCGACGGGGAAAAGATCGAGGCCACAGCCCCGAAGATCGTCCTGAATGGCGGCGACCTGGGCGGACTTATCAATATAAAGCCTATTACAGACAAGATCAACGAACTGATAGAAGCGCACAATACTCATACGCATAGCATCCCTTCGGGGCAGGTTGCCGTGACCGGGAGTGCTACGGCACAGAATAATCCTGCACCCGTCGAGGTGCCTGCACCGACGACCAAGCACGACAAGGTAAAACGGGAAGATTACGAAGATACGAAAGTAACACACTGATATGATCGACATTTTACAGACATCCGACGGCGATGTAGAACTGACCGACGACCTGGTTTGGACGGAACCAACCGAGCAGCACAAACGCGATCTGCTGCTTGCGAGCCAGGGCGATTTCAAGGAATCGCCCGCTGTCGGTGTCGACTGTGTGGCTTACTTGCACGACACCGATCCCGCCGACTTCCTGCGCACGGTTCGTAAACAGTGCGAAAAGGATGGAATGCGGGTCGACGAAATTACATACAACAGCAACGGGGAACTGATCATCGACGCAGCATATGAAAACGATAACGGTTAAAGCCCGGCAGACGGTCTACGACATCGCCCTCGAGCAATACGGGACATGCGAGGCTGTGGGTGAAATCCTTGCCCTGAATCCCGATGTCGCCAACGACCCGGCGGCGTTGGCGGCGCAGGGGATCGACAGCGTAAGCGAAGCGGGCTTTTACCTGGATGTGGCCGTGGATAAGGGTGCGCAGCTTCGCATCGACGACGACAGCACCCTGATGCGTAAAAACGCACTCAAAGAGATAACAAGCGAGATAACGACCTATCAATATGGCACGAACGATTAACGACATACAGCAGTCGATCATTACCGACCTGAAAGCGAACTTTCCCAACCTCTCGGTATCGAAATTCGCCGAGTGGCGGCTGTGGACGTACATGGTGGCCGCGGCGATCCACGCCTTTGAAGTGATCCTCGACCTGTTCCGCCAGGAAGTCGACGACCTGACGACAAAGATCACCGCCGGGACAAAACTGTGGTATGCCGAAATGTGCTACCGCTTTCAGAACGGGCACACCCTGGTCTTCGACAAAGCCACGTCACAGTTCTACTACGAACAGGACGATCCCGACAGTCGGATCGTGAAAGTCGTGGCTGTAAACGAGGGGTTACAAAACGGTTTCGATCCGGGTGGCAAAAACCGATCCCGAGGGGCGGATTGTACCGCTGTCCAAGAACCTGGCCGACTATTTCGATACGATCCACACTACCGGAATACCGACGACGATCGCGGGGTACGACGGCCGACACGATCCGCTACAACCTGAACGTCTACTATGACCCGTCGGTGCCGTCGAGCGCTGTACGCGAAAACGTAGCCCAGGCTCTCGAGGAGTTCAAGACCTCGCTGTCGTTCGATGCCGTATTCTATGCTCAGCGGCTCGTGGATGCTGTCATGCATGCCAAGGGCGTCGTTACGGTCAAGGTCGCGGCCCTCGAGCATAAAACCAGCACCGAAACAAATGTGTTGTCGAGCTACGACATATTTCACCGTCTTCAATGGGTTTCAGGACATGGAGCGTTGCACGGCGATCAAACAATCCGACGCTTACATTCAGTGGGGCTGGAAAGGCTGCGGGTTTTATGATTGTGCGAATTTGATCGGCTGTAAGGCGCAATGCCGATGCATCCTGGGCGAGCGGCACCAGCAGCAAAAACAATATGCGGATTCGATACATGCGAGAATTTAACCGGGTATTATGACGACAGTGGTCGGCAATTCGTATTCCGGCAATAGTAGTTACATGGTTTCACACGGGTTTGATCACTGCAAGCGTCTGACCAACTGTGAGGCAACAGCCACAAATACTGTATCAAAGGACACACAATGGCTTTCTATTACTGCGACTACCTGGACAACTGCAA
>VOFB01003473.1_pt1 | contig 39423 bp, 61 predicted proteins | sample 5384141 | NCBI WGS metagenome assembly VOFB01 (sample SAMN12384721, study PRJNA508395) | human gut metagenome | isolation source: healthy gut A | host: Homo sapiens
ATGAAGATATTCACGCTGATCATGCAGGTGATCATCCAGGCAGTGCTATTATTTCCGTGGATGAACATGGGGACATGGAAATACAATGTGCCGGAATATCTGATAAAATTGGCTGCTTCGGGCGATGGGATGAGTTACATAAAGAAAAGTCTGAAGCCTTTGGGAGTACTGGACGGTGCAGATGAACAGATGATGGTTCAGATACTGATGCTGTTCATCTGTGAACTGGTAATGGTACTGGTAATCCAGGTGATAGGAATTGTGAATCTGATACTGGCTTTAAGCAATCACCATAAACTGCTTCTGGATATCATGTCACTGATCGCAGGATGTATGATATCATTTCTTGGGGCAGATGGGGCAGTATTTTCAGATCCGCTGTCACAGGTGTATCCATTTTTACTGGTAGTGCTTCTGGTGATCAATTTGATCGGTGCGAAGCTGATTGATTCGTGGCAGGAAGAGAAAAAGATACAGGAAGAAGTTAAAGCCAGAGAGAAAATTACAAAGAAGAAAAGGAAAAAGCATCTGGAATTTTCGGGGAAGTATCCGAAAGGATTCTATACGGCCCTGTGGAAGAATTTTAAAAGTTCAAAAGAGATTTTATTGTTTACGTAAGTATGAACCTGCTTCCGGCGACGCTGATATTTTCCGGAGTCGGAATGGCACAGATGCTGGCACCATTTAATAAAGAAGGAAATATACTGACGGGGCATGGAATCACGGCAATTCTGCTGGAATTCCTGATCGTGAGTCTGATCGCATCGCTGATGCTGATGATCACGAATCTGTTGTCATATTTCAGAAAACGGATGAGAAATTACAGTATATTTTCTACTCTGGGAATGCGGAAGTCTACACTTTATGAAGTGCTTGGAGCAGAGATTGTGGCTGGAATTCTGGGAATGCTGATCGGGGAGCCTGCATCGGAAGTGTGATCCTGTGTATCATCCGCAGAATCTTCATGGCAAGATCCGGAGTGGGAGCACAGCCGGCGAAGATTACAGGATTCACATATTTGATTGCAAGTCTTATCCTGATCGGAATATCCGGGATTGGACTGATGATCCTGCGGGATTTCTTCCTGTACAGGGAACTAAAAAAATGCAGCTGGGCGATGTGGAAAAGGAGAAGATGCCGGAAAAACGGATCGGTCTGTGGCTTACAATTGGCCTGGTCATTGTGGTATTTGGAATCGTGAATTTCGGAATGCGGAAGAATGCCGAAGGGTTACGGATACTTTTATTTATCTTCCTGGGCATTTATCTGGCGGAAAAGTTTGGATTTGGATTGTTCCTGAAAGTGCGGAAGCATAAAAAGAGTTATTATGCAAAAGTTGATCCCATATAATTCGTTTTATTACCGTTTCAAGAGTACATTCCGTTATGTGTACGTGATCAGTCTTATACCGGTACTGATATTGTTCTTATTTGGAAAAGATATGATCTCAGCGAAGATCGCGCAAAAGCCGGAAGGACTGTTCCCGTATGATTTTGTATGTATGGCAACGGAAGCGGATGAGACATTCTGGAAACAGCTGCAGGAAAAATATGACGTGAAATTCCAGGAGTATCCGATGGTACGCGTGACGAATGTGGATAATTCGGAGAAGATGGATGATGCCAGAGCAGTGATCATGCCGCAGGGACAGCATATAGGCATCTCGGAGACGACGTATAAAGAACTGAATAAGGCACTTGGAAAGAAAAGTGAAAAAATGAATCTATCTGCTGACGGAAAGGAAATCTATATTATTTACCAACAGGATAAGAGTACGAAGGCACATCCACTGGATTACCTGAATTCGAGAAAAGAGCCGTACCTGCACATCGGACAGCCGATAGAATCTTATGGATTTCTTGATCGGGAAAAAATTTATCCGACACGAACCGTAAAGGGGGAAAAGACGGATATTCTGACAGGTGCATTCCGGCAGGGAAGTGAGGAGAATCTGGTTGTATTTTCGGATGAATATTTTGAAAAGGTTCAGGACGACTGGAAGAAATATAATTGGATCACCGGAGATCTGGTTGAGGAGGGTGAAGCAGAAGAAGGAGTGACGATCCATCACTGGCCGACAAAGCTTGTCCTTTTGAATGTGAAAAATGCAGATTATCAGAAGATAGAAAAAGAGCTCCTGGCTTTTCGGAAGGTACATAAAGAGGATGAAAGATTTGACAAGGATGTATTATCCTGCTATTCCAAACGTACAACGATGGAACAGATTGAAAGCGAACGCTTTATGACAACGGTAGTAGATATATTTATCATGGGAGCATTTCTGCTGGGAAGCGTTCTGGTCATTTACTTGAAATATGAATCTGAGATGACGGACAAGAAGAAGCGGAATCATTTCTTAACCTGTATTGGAATGAGCTCGAAAGAAAGAGAAAAGCTGATCCGGACAGAGACGGGAATCTTTTTCTGGATCCCTGCAGCAGTTGCGGTTGTTATGGTGCCGGTGTTAACCGGGGAGATATGGAACATGCGGGAATATACGAAGGCTGACTGTGTACATTATCTGCGATATCTGTTGATCCTTGCAGTTATATATCTTGTAGTGCAGGGCATCGGTGTAAAGGTGATTGAGCAGTATACAATAAGAAAGGTAGAAGGAAAGCATGAAAGAAATATTAAAGGTAAATAACCTGATCAAGAAATTTCCAAAAGCCGGTGGGGAGATTGATGATGCGGATGCGATTTCGGTACTGAAAGGCATTAACTTTGATGTAGAACAGGGAGAGTACGTCGGAATTATGGGAAAATCCGGCTGTGGTAAGACGACACTTCTGAAGATCTTGGGATTCATGGATCAGCAGACGGACGGTGAAGTGATCTTTGACGGTGTGAATACGAATGAGCTGTGGAAAGAAGAACTTACGGATATCAGACGTAGAAAGATCGGATTTGTATTTCAGGATTTTAATCTGATGGACAGCCTTTCGGTAAAAAAAGAAAATATCATGCTTCCGGTATTGCTGGATAAAAAGGAACAGAAAGAATGTGAAGAGAAAGCGGAAGCATTGGAAAAGCAGTTTGGGATTGAACATCTTCAGGAAAAGAATCCTTATGAACTGTCCGGCGGTGAGCGGCAGAGAGTGGCTATCTGCCGGGCGCTGATCAATAATCCAAGCATCATATTTGCAGATGAGCCGACGGAAACCTCGACTCAAAATCCGGAGAAGTTGTTGCGGGGGAATTCCGGAAAATCAACGAGGAGTTAGGGAAGACCCTTCTGATGGTAACGCATGATCCGCAGATGGCAAGCCGGTGTAAGAGAGTGATATTTCTGAAAGACGGATATGTGATGAATGATGTGAGAAAAGAGGGCACGGAAGAAGAATTTTACAGAACGATCATTGGGGAGATGGAGAAGTTTTAAGATGAGATAATATATAGATGGTGATATGGGCTATGCGGCGGAAGATAATTCTGCCGCTTTTTTTACGAAAATTAATCTTGTAATCATATGAACAATATGCTATTCTGAATGCACTTCAAAGAGTGACTTCTACAAACTCTTAAGTATTTCTAGGCCAAAAGGCATCAAGTTTCGACCGTTTCACACTAAAAATGTCTGAAACATATTTCCGACTTGAGAGAACACGAAAATTTTATAATCTATTCAGGAGGACGTGCCTATGACAAACAAACTTCAACAGTATTTCCCGATGATTCGGACAAGGGAGGAGGTGTTGAATGAGATTGAAAGTAAAAAGCAGATTAAAAAATTTATTTTATGAGTGGACAGAGGAAAATCAAAATGAATTTCTGGATTTTTGTACCGGAGTGAAAGGTATAAAAATCATGTATGATTTCATGATAAAAGAAATTCTGAATCCGGAGAATACACCGGAGAGGGTAAATGAATTACTCACACTGCTTCTTGGACAAAGAGTGAGAATCGTAGATGTATTACCAAATGACGGGACAAGATTAGCGGATGAATCTACGCTTCTTATTACAGATATGGTGGTGCAACTGGAAGATGGAAGTATTGCGAATCTGGAAATTCAGAAAATCGGATATTATTTTCCGGGAGAAAGAAGTGCCTGTTACTCGGCGGATCTGTTGCTTCGGCAGTATAAGAGAGTGAGAGGAATCAAAGGAAAACGATTCTCTTACAGAGATATCAAACAGGTGTACACGATCGTGTTATTCGAAAAAGTCCAACCGAATTCCAGAAATTTTCCAATAATTATATCCATCGGTTTATGCAAAAATCTGATACAGGGGTAAATATAAATTTATTACAGGAATATCTGTTCATACCTCTTGACATATTCAAAAAGAATCAGCAAAATGAAAATAGAAGTGTAAAAATAGAAAACCGGCTGGAAGCATGGCTTGCGTTTTTCTGCATGGATGATCCGGAGACGATTATAGATATTATAGAGAAATATCCGGATTTTAAAGAAATGTATGAACAGGCTTATGATGTCTGCCGGAATATCGAAGAGGTGATGCAGATGTTTTCGAAAGAATTGCTGGAGTTAGACAGGAATACAGTAAAGCTGATGATTGATGATATGCAGAAGGAGATAGACTGCCAGAGAGAGCAGTTGAGTCAGAAGGATGAGGAGATGTTAGAAATGAGGAAAGAAATACAACGATTACAGCAGCTATTGGATAAAAAATAGCATGAAAAATGTCAAAAGAATTGTTTTAGATACTTATAAAAAAATAACTAGTCAGTTGAAAGAGGTGATGTAGATGTTTTCGGAAGAATTGTTAGAATTAGATCGAAATACAGTAGAATTCATGATTGAAGATATGCGGAGGCAGATAGAAGAGAAAGATGAGCAGATAAAACAACTAGATGAGCAGATAAAACAGAAAGATGAGCAGTCAAGACAACTGGATGAACAGATAAGACAACGGAATAAACAAATAAAAGAAAGTGATAAGCAAATAAGACAACTGGATGAACAGATAAAAGAAAGCGATAGGCAGATAGGACAGTTGGATGAACAGATAAAAGAAAGCGATAGGCAGATAAGACAGTTGGATGAACAGATAAAACAATCAGAACAAGAAATACAAAAAATGGAGGAAGCAAAAAGAGTAATACATAGCCTGGCTGTCTCAGGAACGTGAAACAGCCAGACCGCTTACCTCAAAGCATGTAATCCAGGGATATTCCATATAATTGATGCTGATATCCCCGGTTACAGTAACCCCATCAGGCAGATAATAGACATTTCCAAGAGGACTGGTCTCGCAGACATACCCCTGTGCGAGCATGTCCTCTTTTTTCTTTATCGGTAAATCCTACCGATATCTCCAGACGCGGAGGGGCACATCAACTGGTGATTGTTTCGATGGAAAGTATGATGTTGTGGAATCCGCGTTTATTCATATAGGCAATAGCATTGTCGTTCAGGTGTACCATATGTTCAATTCCTTTCATAATTTAATAATATTACAGCAGTAATTGTAAAACAAAGTCCACAGATGGAAAGAATACCTGGCGTTTCGGCATAGAGTACTGCTCCGAATAACATAGCGGCAGCAGGTTCGCTGGAAGCAAGAATCGATGCTTTGCCGGCCTCCATGTAACGCATGGATAAGGAATATAGTGCATAAGGCAGGACGGATGATACCAGCGCATGAATAATCAGGATAAAAAGGTGGTCCTTTGCCCTGAGACAATCATACTGCTTAAAGAGTGTATATTACTGAAAGGCAGCATCGTCATGCCGGAAAAGAGTGTGCCGTAAAAAAAGTAATCGTCAGGAAATGATATCCTTTTTTGTGTGACTTTTTTGCTTATGATTCCATATACAGCATAGAAAAAAGCTTGCCAGAATTCCGCAGAGAATTCCTGTTATGCTCCAGGAAAGTCCATTGCTTTCCAGTACTCCGCTTACCAGTACACAGCCAATGAGTGCGAGTGTTACACAGGTCAGTTTGTGTCTGGTTACTGGTTCATGGAAGAATATAGCAGCCAGAAACAGAACAAAGACCGGAGACATGGCAAGTAACACGGCAGAAAGTGCAAGAGATCCTTTCGTAACGGAAATATTATAAAGACACTGAGGGCGGTCATGCCGATCATGCCGCTTCCGATAAAAAGCCAGAAGTCACGCCGATGTACATAAAATAAATGTCGGTTATAGAATAGAATCCATATGCCAGTGATCAGAGCTGCAAGCAACATCCGGAAACTAATGATGGAAAAGTTGTCGAGCCCATCGTGTTCCAGTGTACGGACAAAGATTCCGGCAGCACCCAGCAGATGCCGGAGAAAAATGGCAGTAACCAGGCGTATTTGGTAAGTTTCTGATTCATAAGTACCCCAATCCTTTGTAAATATAATAAATTAAGTATATCACAAAAACGGACATTGTTATGAGAACATGTCCGTTTTGTGCATTTTTTATGAATCACTATAATCGATCAGAATTATCTTTCAAATGAATATATTCTGCTACAGACCGGTCAAAAGTCTTGATATGCTGGAACAGCCAGTCTACGACATTGCGCTTTACCTGTTCGATAAACTGATCATCAGGTCCTTCGTTTTCATTAAGATAATCATATAATTCCTGAATGGATTTCTTGAATTCTTCATGTTTGGCATGATGTGCGGCAAGTTCGGGTAAGATACTTTTTTCTGCAGATCTTCTTCTTCCTGAAAATGGAAATTCGTATATTCATCAAGATAATCTAACATTTTGATTGCTTTGATCTTACTGTCACTGGATTCGCATGCTGCAACGAACTGCCGGATGCGGTCGATCAGTTCCTGATGCTGGAAATCGATGGTTTTGTTGCCTGTAATTAAGTTATCGTCAAATGTAATATTCATAGAGAAACCTCCTGTCTTTGATACGCATTGAATCCCAGTCCCGCGTAGTCTATAATGAATCATAGAAATTGTTATCAGCAGAGAAAAGGATTGGATTATGAAGTTACAACAGTTACAGATATTTCAGAACCTGACAGAAGAAGAACTGGAAAAAAGTCTTGTCTGTTCACAGGCTGTAGTAAAGAAATATCCGAAAGGTACCTATATTTTCCGCCAGGGTGATGCACCGTTAAAATTATATTTCATATTGGAAGGAATGGTTGAGCTTGGCAGTATCAACCTGAATGGCAAGATTACTCGAAGCAGTTATGTTACGGTGGGTGAGGAGTTTGGCGAAGTAGAACTATTTCTGCGCCAGTCTGCTTACTCCGGTTATGCAAAAGCAAAAAGTGAAGTGTCGGTTCTGGAGGTTTCACAGAATTTCTTTGGCGGAAGATGCGAAAGAAATTGTGTACATCACAGTAAGGTTGTGTTCAATATGCTTCATCTTTTTGCGGAAAAAGCAGAGAAATGTAACCGTCAGATAGAGGTTCTTACCAGTGGAAACTTACGTCAGCGTGTAGCGGCGTACCTGTTGGAAAACTGTGATCCGGACTACCGGGTTCGTCTGCATATGAACAGGGAAGATCTGGCAGTATATCTGAATACTACAAGACCATCTCTGTCGCGTATGCTGCTTACTTTACAGGATGAAGGTATCATCCGTCTTGTAGGCCGTAAGGTAATCGAGATCACGGATTATGAAAGGCTGCAAGAAGAAGAGTAATCAATAGTAATTAATCTTCTGCAACAAATACCTCTTTTCCTAATCCACAGATTGGACATACCCAGTCATCCGGAATATCTTCAAAGGCTGTGCCCGGTGCGATTCCGTTATCCGGGTCTCCTACAGCTGGGTCATATTCGTAGCCACATGGTCCACATACATATTTTTCATAATAAAAATCTCCTTTTTTATTAAAACTTAGTTGGTGTTAACAGGTGTTGTACAACTTATGTTGTGATTAGAGTATATAGCTTTTTATAGAAAATAGTTTGTAACAAATGTTACGAAACAACAAAAAATGATAATTTGTTATATGGATTAAGATTGACAGAGATTAATTTTATAAATGAAGAAATATCGGCACAACAACTTCATATTATCAGTATCTTTGAATGCAAAAATCAATACAGGGAATGCGTCTTAAGTATTCTTAACTATGCGCCACACTTTACCCGTCACAAAATTAAAAGTGCAACAGATTTCGTAAAAAATATCACCAAAATTTAGACCACATTTCAAACATTTATTTTAACAAAATTACCTCTTTCATTTTCGCCTGTTATAGAGTATCATATTACTTGCACAATATCTTGTGCGGAAATGATGTTGAAAAAACAATATTTAGTAGTATTTGAGGGTGAGCACATACTACATCGGCAATAAAAACAAGAGAGGGATAAACATGAACGCAGAAATAAAGACGAACGTAATTAAGAGAAACGGCGAAGAGGTAGCCTTCGACCTGGAGAAGATCATTAATGCGATCAAAGGTGCAAACAAGGACGTCGACAAACTGCATCGGATGAATGAATATCAGATTATGGCAGTGGCGGACAACGTTGCAAAGAAAATTGAGGAATCCACTCATGCTGTCAATGTAGAAGATATACAGGATATGGTAGAGACCGGAATTATGGAACTGCGCGGCTATGAAGTCGCACAGAAATATGTGCGCTATCGTTATAAAAGAGAACTGATGAGAAAGACGAATACAACAGATAACGGAATTCTTGCACTTCTGGATCATATGAATGAAGAGGTGAATCAGGAGAACTCTAACAAGAATCCTGTGATCAACTCTACACAGCGTGATTATATGGCAGGAGAAGTAAGTAAAGACCTTTCCAAGCGTGTACTTCTTCCGGAAGAGGTTGTAGAAGCACATGAACAGGGAATCATTCATTTCCATGATTCAGATTACTATGCACAGCGTGAGCATAACTGTGACCTGATCAATCTGCAGGATATGCTTCAGAACGGAACGGTTATCAGTGAGACCATGATTGAAAAGCCACACAGTTTCTTTACAGCATGTAATGTGACGACTCAGATTGTAGCACAGGTCGCAAGTAATCAATATGGCGGACAGTCTTTTACACTGGCACATCTTGCACCATTTGTGGATATCAGCCGTAAGAAAATCCGCAGAAATGTAATCGCAGAGCGTGAAGAATGCGGAGAAGCTTTAGATGAGACAATTATCAATAAGGTGACAGAGCGCCGTTTAAGAGAAGAAGTAAAGAGTGGTATCCAGACAATTCAGTATCAGCTTATCACATTAATGACATGTAACGGACAGGCACCGTTTGTTACCGTATTCATGTATCTGGATGAGGTGGAAGAAGGCAGAACCCGTGATGACCTGGCTATGATCATTGAAGAAGTGATGATTCAGAGAATCCAAGGCGTTAAGAATGAGAAGGGTGTTTTTATCACACCGGCGTTCCCGAAACTCATTTATGTCCTGGATGAAGATAATATTACAGAAGATTCCAAATACTGGCATCTGACAGAACTGGCAGCAAAATGTACCGCAAAACGTATGGTACCGGACTACATCTCAGCCAAAATCATGAAAGAGATGAAGAATGGAGAAGTATATCCTTGTATGGGTTGCCGTTCATTCCTTACTGTAGAAGACAGCCAGAAATCCGGACGGAAGTCATAAGTTCTATGGACGTTTTAACCAGGGAGTTGTAACGATCAACTTAGTTGATGTTGCATGTTCATCAGAAGGAGATATGGAGAAATTCTGGAAGATCCTGGATGAGCGTTTGGAATTATGTCACAGAGCACTGAGATGCAGACATGAACGTCTCCTGGGAACGGTTTCCGATGTTGCTCCGATTCTGTGGCAGAACGGTGCACTTGCCCGTCTGAAAAAAGGAGAGACGATCGATAAATTATTATTTAATGGTTACTCCACTATTTCCCTTGGATATGCAGGACTTTATGAGATGTGTGTACGTATGCTTGGCAAATCACATACCGATCCCGCAGCAAGACCATTTGCAATGCAGGTAATGCAGAAGTTAAATGATAAATGTGAAGAGTGGAAAAAAGCAGAGAATATCAGCTATTCTGTATACGGAACACCGATGGAATCTACCACATACAAATTTGCAAAATGTCTGCAGAAGCGTTTTGGAATCATCAAGGGTGTAACAGATAAGAATTATATTACAAACAGCTATCATGTACATGTGTCAGAGAAGATCGATGCATTCAAGAAACTGAAGTTCGAAGCCGATTTCCAGAAGCTTTCACCGGGTGGAGCAATCAGTTACATCGAAGTTCCGAATATGAAGCAGAATATTCCGGCAGTTCTCTCTGTTATGAAGTTTATCTATGATAACATCATGTATGCAGAGCTGAATACCAAGAGTGATTACTGTGAATGCTGTGGATATGACGGAGAGATTCAGATCAAAGAAGATGAGAATGGAAAGCTGATCTGGGAATGTCCAAACTGCGGTAATCAGGATCAGGCAAAGATGAACGTAGCAAGAAGAACCTGCGGTTATATCGGAACACAGTTCTGGAATCAGGGACGTACACAGGAGATTAAGGACAGGGTATTGCATTTGTAAAACTGCAAGATATAAAGACAGTAAAAAAGGCCTTTTAAGAAGTGAGAAAGCTTTTTGAAAGGCCTTTTTATATCGTATAAAGATAGCTTTTCAAAAGGGCATGCGTTATAATAAAAAAATATGGGGAAAAGAAAATGTCGACAGGAGGATTAAAAAAATGACAAAAGATAATGAAAAGTATCAGGCATATGTTCAGATTTTAAATGAAGAGCTGATTCCTGCAATGGGGTGTACGGAACCGATCGCGCTGGCTTATGCGGCTGCAAAGGCAAGAGAAGTACTGGGATGTCTGCCGGACGGAGTCTGTATCGGAGCAAGCGGAAGTATCATTAAGAATGTAAAGAGTGTAATTGTGCCGAATACAAATCATTTAAAAGGAATACCGGCGGCAGCAGCAGCGGGGATTGTTGCAGGAAACGCAGAAAAAGAACTGGAAGTTATCTCCGAGGTAACAGAAGAAGAGACAAAAGAAATCGCAGAATTTCTTGAACATACAGAGATTACGGTAGAACATATCAATAACGGATGTGTATTTGATATTATTGTGGAGGTATTTCACGGGGAAGATAAGGCAAAAGTAAGAATTGCCAACTATCATACGAATATTGTAAGAATAGAAAAGAATGGAGAGATCCTGCTTAATGTACCGGTCGCAGGAGAAAGCGAAGAAGGACTGACAGACAGAAGTCTTCTGGATATGAAATCTATCTGGGATTTTGCAAATACAGTGGACATAGAAGATATCCGGGAAGTGATCGGACGTCAGATAGAATATAATTCTGCAATTGCGGATGAAGGATTGAAAGGAAATTACGGAGCGAACATCGGAAGTGTTCTTCTGGATACTTATGGAAACGATGTACGTACCAGAGCAAAAGCACGTGCGGCGGCAGGTTCCGATGCGCGTATGAACGGATGTGAGCTTCCGGTTGTGATCAATGCGGGAAGCGGTAATCAGGGAATGACCTGTTCTCTTCCGGTTCTGGAATATGCAGATGAATTACAATCCGGAGAGGAAAAGACATACCGCGCACTGGTCCTTTCGAATCTGGTCGCAATCCACCAGAAGACGGGAATCGGGCGACTGTCGGCATATTGTGGTGCAGTAAGTGCGGGTGCGGCAGCCGGAGCCGGAATAGCATATCTTTGCGGCGGTGGTTATGAAGAAGTGATCCATACAGTGGTAAATGCTCTGGCAATTGTATCCGGTATGGTATGTGATGGTGCAAAAGCATCCTGTGCTGCGAAAATCGCTTCATCTGTAGATGCCGGGATTCTTGGATATAATATGTATGTAAGAGGGCAGCAGTTCTATGCCGGTGACGGAATCGTTACAAAAGGAGTAGAGGCAACGATCCAGAATATTGGTCGTCTCGGAAAAGATGGTATGAAAGAGACTAATGAAGAGATCATCAAGATGATGATCAGTGACTAGGGGAGAGTATACAGATTATGAATTACGGAAATATCAAAGAGTGTGATATTGCAGACGGACCCGGCGTAAGAGTCAGTTTGTTCGTATCAGGCTGCAGACATCACTGCAAAGGCTGCTTTAATGCAGAGACATGGGATTTCGGATTCGGCCAGCACTATACAGAAGAGACAGAAGCAGAAATATTAAGATTGCTGGGGGCTGGTTTTGTCCAGGGATTTACGCTTCTGGGTGGTGAACCGTTCGAACCGGAGAACCAGGTGGAACTGGTAAAGCTCCTTAAGAAGATAAGAGAAACTTATCCGCAGAAAGATATCTGGTGTTACAGTGGGTATCTTTTTTGACCGTGATATGGTTCGGGAGGATGTGTCCATACAGATGTGACAGAGGAGATGCTGTCGTATATTGATGTACTGGTAGATGGAGAATTCAAGGAAGAATTAAAAGATGTAACACTGGTGTTCAGAGGAAGCCAGAATCAGAGAATCATTGATGTACAGGAAAGCCGGAATCAGGGAACAGTTGTGCTTAAAGATTTTTAACAAAATATAGAAATCTACAGGTCCTCTTGCATACTTGGGTATAAAAAGGGCAGGAGATTATTTCTCCTGCCAGATGCGTAACATCTTGATGATCTTTTCTTTTTCTGTTACAGAAAAACCACGGAATACATTCAGCATCTCATCATTTAACTGATGCTCTTTCTCATCCAGAGGAGGAATATCTCTTCCGGCATCCAGAATAGTATCCACGGATACGTTGCAGAGCTTAGAGTAATAAAGAAGAACTCTTAAATTAAGCTTTGCTCGATTGTTTTCGACATTACTGACGAAAGGAACAGTACAGTTCAGATCTTTGGCAACCTGTTCCTGAGTGATTCCACGCTCACTCCTTAATTGTTTCATTTTTAATCCCACTTTTGAAAAATCCACTTCGTTCATTGCAAGGCTCCTTTTAATATGTAATGTATAACGAATTTATATAAGTATATATTATTATAAATCTTGGCAATAATCAATACAGAAAAATTTACTTTTTGAATTAAAGATAGTATAATTAAACCAACTTATACAAAAGACAGGATGATAAGACAGAAAAAAAGGAGGCAAAATTATGTTAACATGTATTTATGTAGTCGAGAAGATTGATGGTGATTACGCAGAACTCAGACGTGTCGATGCACTTAAGCATGATCCGGAAGAAACCAAGAAGGTGGCAAGAGCATTGTTGCCGGGAGATATCATGGAAGGGAATAAGCTTTTATATGAGAATCTGCAGTACCGGATCATCGTCGATTAAAAGAATAAAATACCAAAGAGAACAGATATATCAATTTTGAATGATGATACATATAAAATTGAGATACAAAATTAAATAACGAAAAAAGGAGTGTAACGGCTAAAAAAGTTGTTACACTCCTTTTTTGTTGCTATGTGTCCAAAAGAAGTGGAAGGTAGCAGGTTTTCTATACTATAGGTGCATAAAGAGCCGCTATTTACGGAGAATGCAATATACAATTAATATAAAATGTCGTTTTTTGGAGATGAGAAATGAGGACATTTTATCAAGAAGAAAATTGAAGAAAAATATCGTTTTGTAGAAAAAGACGGGAAATGAAAAATAAAATTGTGCATTTTCCTTGTGAAAAAAAGGACGAAGATTGGAACTACCATTTCGACGTGGAAATTTGATGAGAAAAACGGAAAAATTAAAATAAATAAAAGTAAAAAATACAAAAAAAATAATAAAAAATTACAAAATGACCATTAGACAAAATGATTGACATTTTCAAAAAATGGCTGTAAACTAGCAAAAAAAATTATGAAGGAAGGGGATAGTACGGAAAAGCTTGTTGAAAGCCTTGTTAAAGAACTTAACTGTGAAACCGTATTTACCATCCCGGTATTTGGAGGAATCGCTGTTGACGAAGGTGTTGTTGTAACTTGGATTATTATGGCGGTTCTTACTATTCTAAGTATAGTATTCGTAAGGAATCTAAGCGTAGAGAAACCGGGAAAGGTACAGCTTATGCTGGAATCAGTAATTGGTGGGCACAGGATTTCTTTGAAGGTATTATAGGAAAAGAAAACAGGGATATATTCCATATCTGATGACGGTAGCGCTTTATCTTGCAATATCAAATGTCATCGGACTGTTAGGATTCAAGCCTCCGACAAAGGACATGAACGTAACAATCGCACTTGCCGTTATGAGTATGTTCGTGATCGAGTGGTCCGGTATCCATAGAAATGGTCTGGTTCACTGGTGCAAACATTTTGCAAAGCCAGTGCCGATCGTAGCACCAATCATGATACTGGAGATCGTGATCCGTCCGCTGTCGCTTTGTATGCGACTGTTTGGTAATATGTTAGGCGGATTTGTAGTCATGGAACTGATCAAAGAGGTCGTTCCGTTAATCGTGCCGATACCGTTTAGTTTTTATTTTGATATATTTGACGGATTATTACAGGCATATGTATTCGTATTCTTAACTGCATTATTTATGACAGAAGAGATGGAATAAGACGAATCAGACATTTACAACATTTAGTATAAGAAAACTTAAGACAAGAAAAGGAGAACAAATTATGAGTGGAACAATTATCGCAATTGGAGCAGGTATCGCAGTACTTACAGGTATCGGAGCCGGTGTTGGTATCGGAATCGCAACAAGCAAAGCAGTAGATGCTATCGCAAGACAGCCGGAAGCAGACGGAAAGATCAGAACTTCCCTGATCCTTGGTTGTGCACTTGCAGAGGCAACCGCTATCTACGGTTTCATTATCGCACTTCTGATCGTCCTTCTTTTGAAATAATGTTTGCTGACGATAACAGATTAAAAGAAGGGAAAGGCAGGTAGAGATATATGCTGAGAATAGATTTTAATCTAGTGCTGACGATCATCAACCTGATCGTTCTGTATCTGATTCTCAGAAAATTCCTGTTTCGCCCGGTCATGGACATTATGGAAAAGCGGGAAAAGATGATTGCAGACGGAATCAGCCACGCGAATGAGGAGCAGGACAAAGCCCATGCTCTGAAGAAGCAGTATGAAGATGCACTGAATGGAGCAAAAGAAGAATCCACAAAGATGATCGAACAGGCGAAACTGGATGCAAAACAGGAATACAACCAGATCCTGAACGAGGCTAACGAAAAGGCAGACAAGGTTATGAAGACAGCAAGAGAAAGCCTGAATCAGGAAAGAGAACAGGCCTTTGATGATATGAAGGCACAGGTTGCAGGGCTGGCAATGGATGCTGCGAAGAAGATATTACTTGAGAATGCTGACAACATAAGCGGCGTGAATGCATATGACCAGTTTTTGAAAGATGCAGGTGATTCCCATGACAGCGAAGAACAGAAAAGAAGCAGAGCCGGTATTCTGCCAGGTGGCAGCCCTCCGGCTATGCGAAAGTTCTGAGTGAACTTGGAATTTCGGAAGAAACTGTCCGGGAGGCAGGATCCATTTTCGAAAAATCACAGGAATTAAAGGCAGCACTGGTTAATCCAGTGATCACAAAAGAGACAAAACACAATATCATTGATAAAGTATTTTCAGAAGAAATGAGAACATTTCTGAAGGTTGTCTGCGATCATGAAAAGATGACGATCGCAGAACAGATCTTTGCGGCATACGAAGAGTTACAGAATCAGGCAGCAGGAGTTAAGACAGTGTATCTTCGTTATACAGCACTTCCAAGTGAAGAACAAAAAGAAACAGATGGGTGACTTTATCAAGAAGAAATACGGTGCCGGAGACATCAAATGGGTTATGGCAGAAGACAAGGCACTGATCGGCGGATTCATCCTGCAGGTTGACGGAAAAGAATATGACTACAGTGTGCAGGGCCGTCTGAACCGCTTAGAGCGGAAATTAACGAATTAACATGGAGGTGAAGGAATTGAGTGCAATCAGCTCAGATGAAATTATCTCTATATTAAAAGAAGAGATAAAGAATTATGACGTAATAAGCAGAGATCAGGAAGTTGGTACTGTCATCTCTGTTGGTGATGGAATCGCCTCCGTATACGGAATCGACCACGCAATGTATGGCGAGATCGTCACATTGGAGACAGGTCTTAAGGGCATGGTACAGGACATCAAGGAAAACGAGATCAGTTGTATCCTGTTCGGAGATGATTCAGAGATCAAACAGGGCACAAAAGTGTGCCGTACAGGTAAAAAAGCAGGTATTCCGGTAGGAGAGGGTTATATCGGAAGGATCGTAGATGCTCTTGGAGCACCGATCGATGGAAAAGGTGAGATCAAAGCAGACGGATATCGTCCGGTAGAGAATGAGGCACCCGGAATCGTTGACCGTAAGTCGGTAAGCGTTCCGCTTGAAACAGGAATCCTTTCCATTGATTCCATGTTCCCGATCGGACGTGGACAGAGCGAGAGCTGATCATTGGCGACCGTCAGACTGGTAAAACATCTATCGCAACCGATACGATCATCAACCAGAAAGGTAAGGATGTGATCTGTATCTATGTTGCCATCGGACAGAAAGCATCAACCGTAGCAAGACTTGTAAATGACTTAAAAGCACATGACGCACTGGATTACACAACAGTATTCTCCTCAACAGCCAGTGACTGTGCACCGCTTCAGTACATTGCACCTTATGCAGGAACAGCACTTGCTGAGTTCTTTATGTATCAGGGAAAAGACGTGCTGATCGTATATGATGATCTTTCCAAACATGCGGTAGCTTACCGTGCCATTTCTCTGTTACTTGGACGTTCACCTGGACGTGAAGCTTATCCTGGAGATGTATTCTACTTACATTCAAGACTGCTTGAACGAAGCAGCCGATTAAGCGAGGAAGCAGGCGGAGGTTCTATCACAGCATTACCGATCATCGAAACACAGGCAGGAGACGTATCCGCGTACATTCCTACAAACGTAATCTCTATCACAGACGGACAGATCTTCTTAGAGAGTGACCTGTTCAATGCAGGTATGCGTCCGGCCGTTAACGTTGGACTTTCCGTATCCCGTGTTGGTGGTGCAGCTCAGACAAAAGCAATGAAGAAAGCCAGTGGTAGTGTCCGTATCGACCTGGCACAGGCAAGAGAGATGGAATCATTTACCCAGTTCAGTTCAGACCTTGACGAGGCAACAAAGAATCAGCTGAAATACGGAAGCTGTCTGACAGAACTGTTAAAACAGCCTCTGGGACGTCCGTTAAGTCTTCATGAGCAGGTGATTACACTTTGTGTCGCTACGAATAAAATGATGCTTGATATTGACACAAAGAAGATCAAAGAATTCCAGATGGATATGCTTGCATTCTTCGACAGAGAACATAAAGAAATCGGCAAAGCGATCGATGAGAAGAAAGTTCTGGATGATGAACTGAAAGAGCAGATTCTTGCAGCAGCAAAGGAATTCAAGGAAAGAAGATAAGCGGGTGTAGCTATGGCAAATGCAAAAGAGATTAAGGAAAGAATGGCCAGCATCGAAGAGACGAGAAAGATAACAAATGCCATGTATCTGATCTGTTCTTCGAAGATGAAACAGGCCAAAGAAAAAGCTTGCTGACACAGAACCTTTCTTCTATGCCATGCAGGCAGAGATCGCCAGAATTTTGCGGCATGTGCCGGATATGCACAGCCAGTTCTTTGATGGCCGTGAGAGTATCCCGGCTGAGGAAAGAAAGATTGGCTATATCGTTGTAACTGCTGATAAAGGACTTGCCGGGGCATATAATCATAACGTGATCAAGGCAACGGAAGAACTGTTAAAGAAACCGGGAAAACACAAATTATTCGTACTTGGAGAAGCCGGAAGACAGTACTTTGCCAAGAGGGAAGGAATTGAGATGGATACTCAGTTCCGTTATACCGTCCAGAATCCGACATTACACAGATCGAGAGTCATTTCTTCGGAGATGGTAGAACAGTTCAGGAATGGAGATCTGGACGAGATCCACATCATATACACACGTATGATCAATGCTATGACAGCGGAGACTGAGGAACAGAAGCTCCTTCCTATGAAGAAGACGACCTTCCTTCCGGAAGATATGCCGGCTCTTGTCGGAACCGGACTGTATCAGGAAGATATGGTGTTTTGGCCATCTACACACAGTGTGATGGCGAACATTGTTCCGAACTACATCAACGGTATCGTATATGGATGCCTGGTAGAGGCCTACTGCAGTGAGCATAATGCCAGAATGCAGGCAATGCAGAATGCAACAGACAGTGCAACAGATATGCTGAACGAATTAAATATTACTTATAACCGTGTCCGTCAGGCAGACATCACACAGGAACTGACAGAGATCATCGGCGGAGCCAATGCGCAGAAACGGAAGTAAGATACAAAGTTCGCAAATGGCGGAACTGTATACAGAACAAATAATAACCACGAAATAATAAAAAGAAAGTGGGCAGCAGTAATATGACAAAAGGAAGAATCGTACAGGTCATGGGACCTGTCGTAGACGTAGAATTTAATAGTAGAGAAGAACTTCCATTTATCAAAGATGCCCTGGAAGTAGACAATGGCGGAAAACGTTGCGTCATGGAAGTAGCCCAGCACGTAGGTAACAACATCGCACGTTGTATCATGCTGGCTTCCAGTGAAGGTCTGCAGAAGGGAATGGGGTAAGATTGGTCTGTTCGGTGGTGCTGGTGTAGGTAAGACCGTATTAATTCAGGAGTTGATCAGTAATATTGCAACAGAACACGGTGGATATTCTATCTTTACCGGTGTAGGAGAACGTTCCCGTGAAGGTAATGACCTTGTGGAGTGAGATGGAAGCATCCGGTGTACTGGAGTAAGACCGCTCTGGTATTCGGACAGATGAACGAGCCACCGGGATCCCGTATGCGTGTAGCAGAGACGGGTCTGACCATGGCAGAATATTTCCGTGATGTGCAACATCAGAACGTGCTTCTTTTTATTGATAATATCTTCCGTTTTGTACAGGCTGGATCTGAGGTTTCCGCCCTTCTTGGACGTATGCCTTCCGCAGTAGGTTACCAGCCAACACTGGCTACTGAGATGGGTGAACTTCAGGAGCGTATCGCTTCTACTAAGGATGGTTCTGTAACATCTGTACAGGCTGTCTATGTACCTGCCGATGACTTGACTGACCCGGCTCCTGCAACTACATTCTCACATTTGGATGCAACGACCGTTCTTTCCAGAAAGATCGTAGAGCAGGGTATCTACCCGGCTGTTGACCCGCTGGAATCTACTTCCCGTATCCTTGAGGCTGCATGTTGTAGGTGAAGAACATTATGAAGTAGCACGTAGAGTACAGGAAATCCTTCAGAAATACAAAGAACTGCAGGATATCATTGCAATTCTTGGTATGGAAGAACTGTCAGAAGACGATAAACGCACCGTATTCCGTGCAAGAAAGATCCAGAAGTTCCTTTCTCAGCCGGTCCACGTAGCTGAGAACTTCACAGGAATTCCTGGAAAATATGTTCCGCTTAAAGAAACAATCCGTGGATTCAAGATGATCATCGATGGTGAGATGGATGAATATCCGGAAAACGCATTCTTCAATGTAGGTACGATCGAAGACGTGATCGCTAAGGCGAAGGCAGAAGGAGTGGCTTAGTATGAGCACATTTTCATTGAAAATTATATCTACGGATAAGGTCTTCTACGATGGTAAATGTGAATATCTGGTCATCCCGACGATCGACGGGGAGAAAGGTATTCTGGCTCATCATGAGAACATGGTCATCGCAGTGGAGATCGGAGAACTGCGTTTCCGCAAGCCTGACGGTGAGTGGGTAACAGCGGTTGTATCCAAGGGATTTGCAGAGATCGTGAATAACCGTGCTTCTGTACTGGTTAATACGGCAGAGCGTCCGGAAGACATCGATGTGAAGCGTGCAGAGGAAGCAAAGGAACGTGCCGAAGAACAGCTTCGTCAGAAGCAGAGCATTCAGGAGTATTATCTGTCACAGGCTTCTATGGCCCGTGCCATGACACGACTGAAAGCGTCCAGAAACAGACGCGGGATATTTAGAATCGCAAAAACGAACTATTTTCGTAAATAAAATTATATAAGTAATGAAGAAGTTCTTCTATAATTAGTGCATAATAGCCATTAGCTGTTTAAATATTATAGGAGGACTTTTTTTTATGAGTGAAACAGGGAATGGAAGAAAAACTGGACAAGAGTTGTCGCGGCGGTAGGACTTGTATTTCTGGCAGTTGCCATCGCACTTTGATCGGACTCCTTTTTGGTATTGTTCAGGGATTCCTGGTAGCTTATCTGGATATCCAGCCATTTATCGTTACTCTGGCAGGTATGTTCTTCGGACGTGGCCTGACAGCTATCATCAGCACCGATATGATTTCTATCAAAAATAAGACATTCCTTGCATGGGCTAATTATAAGATTTATCTCCCAATCGGATCATACAGCCGTCGTGGAAAATTCATTCCGGCATACATATATCCGACTGTTATCATCGCAATACTGATCTTTATTGTCGTTCTGGACGGACTGCTTGCAGGATGCGGCGGATTCTCTTCTGCTTAAACAGCTGTTCCGGATTCGTAGAGCAGGCCAAAGGTCTTGAAATGGATGCGATCTCAGCTTCCGTTATCGGTGGTACACTGTTAAGCGGTGGTGTAGGAACACCATTTGGTACAGTCTTTGGTGTATTGATCAAAGGAACGATCTCAAGTCTTATCACCACACAGGGAACACTTTCCAGCTGGTGGGTACGTATCGCACTTTCCGCATTACTGTGCTTCTTCATTGTATTGCGTGCGTTATCTTGTATGACGTCTGTAACTTGCAGGTGTCTCTTCGTATTTCTCCTGAAATAATTTGTAGAAATATCCCTTGTTATGATATCCTACCGAATCGGCAATCTCTTCGATACTCTTGTCAGTCGACACAAGCAGATGTTCCGCACGTTCCAGCCGGATCTGCTGGACATAAGCGGAATAGGTAAGTCCGGTCTTTCGTTTGATCAGGCGGTTGAAGTAATCCTCCTGATAGTGGAATTCATCCACCAGATCCTGGATGGTGATATCTCTGAAATGTGCCCGGATATAGTCCGAAATCTCTTCGAATACGATCCAGTTCATCGTCTGCTTCTGCTCTTTGGAAAGAGAAAAATCATACTGTGTACTTAAGATCCGGAAGATCCGGAATAACAGACCTTTTGTAATATATCTGGAACCACTGTCCGGCGAATAAGATTCTTTCAAAAGCAACAAAAGACTGTCGTCCAGAGATTCGCTTGCCCCGTCGGATGGTCGGAAATGCAGAAATTGCTGGACATCCTTTTGCTTTAACAATGCAGACTGCAGGAAGGAAAGAATCTTCTGCGGGGTACTGTTCTCATTCATGATCTCCGTAAGCATATCGTTGGCAATTCCGATAAAAAGCACGACCCCAGACTGGTCTGTCAGGTAGTCCTGATGCAGACAGTTTTTTGTCGATCAGGCAGAGATCACCTTTCTGAAAGACTACATCTTTATTCAATATCCGTTGGTGAAATTCTCCTTCCACAACATAGGAAAGTTCCAGATAATCATGCGTGTGAAGCTGAGTATATTTCCCTTCCGAATAGGAATAATGATAGCAGAAATTCTCCGGAGACGGCATCATCGTTGCATACAGGTTACCGGGAGAATCGAAGTTCCAGCATAATAAGAAGCTGCGGTCCTGACCGAGTAACGGATACGTCTTGACTTCCTGAACGGATTTGGAATATTCCGGACAGACAAGTCTTGCGCCTAATTTATGGTTTTCCGGAAGAAGCCGTGTATCGGGTCCTGTGATCCGGCGGCAAAAATCGGATAAATTCATATAAAATACCTCCTTGGATTCTCCTTAGATTATATTATAACGGAGGTCGGAATAGGTAACTATTTTCCCAAAAGTGCAGAGTTAAGAAATTGAGAAAACAAGTCCATATTTTTTTATAATAGAGACATAATGAAGCTGTAAATGAAACAGAAAATTTGAGCGAAAAGGAGTAATTAAACATGTTAAAAACAAAGAATTATAAGTTTTGGTTTTGCACAGGCTCACAGGATCTTTATGGAGATGAGTGTCTTGCGCACGTAGCAGAGCATTCAAAGATTATCGTAGATGCATTGAACAAATCAGGAAACCTTCCATTTGAATTAGTATGGAAACCAACACTGATCACAAACGAACTGATCCGTAAAACATTTAATGAGGCAAATGCAGATGAGGACTGTGCAGGTGTTATCACATGGATGCATACTTTCTCACCGGCAAAATCATGGATCTTAGGATTACAGGAATACAGAAAACCATTACTTCACTTACATACACAGTTCAACCGTGAAATCCCATACGACACAATCGACATGGACTTCATGAACGAGAACCAGGCAGCACATGGTGACAGAGAGTACGGACACATCTTCAGCCGTCTGAACATGGAACGCAAAGTTGTTGCAGGATACTGGGAAGACGAAGACGTTCAGAAACAGATCGGATCATGGATGCGTACAGCAGTAGGTGTTGTAGAAAGCAGCCACGTCAGAGTTATGCGTGTAGCTGACAACATGAGAAACGTAGCCGTAACAGAAGGCGACAAAGTAGAAGCTCAGATCAAATTCGGATGGGAAGTAGATGCTTATCCTGTAAATGAAGTTGTAGAAGCTGTTAATGCAGTATCTCAGGCTGATATCGACACATTAGTAGAAGAATACTATGACAAATATGACATCCTTCTTGAAGGAAGAGATGAGAAAGAATTTCCGTGAGCATGTAGCAGTACAGGCTGGAATCGAACTTGGATTTGAAAGATTCCTGGATGAGAATAACTATCAGGCAGTTGTAACACATTCGGAGATCTTGGGGACTGAAACAGCTCCCAGGACTTGCAATCCAGAGACTGATGGAAAAAGGATATGGATTCGGTGCAGAAGGCGACTGGAAGACAGCAGCAATGGTTCGTCTCATGAAGATCATGACTCAGGGAATGAAGGACGCAAAAGGTACTTCCTTTATGGAAGACTACACATACAATCTGGTACCTGGTAAAGAAGGAATTCTGGAATCTCACATGCTGGAAGTTTGCCCGACAATCGCAGATGGCAAGATCAGCATCAAAGAGCAGCCACTTAGCATGGGTAACAGAGAAGATCCTGCAAGACTTGTATTCACAAGCAAGACAGGCCCGGGTATTGCAACATCCCTGATCGATCTTGGAGATCGTTTCCGTCTGATCATCAACGATGTGGAATGCAAGAAGAACGAGAAACCAATGCCAAAACTTCCTGTAGCAACGGCATTCTGGACACCACAGCCGAACTTAAAGGTTGGAACAGAAGCATGGATCCTGGCAGGAGGAGCTCACCACACAGCATTCTCTTATGATTTAACAGCAGAGCAGATGGGTGACTGGGCAGCATGCATGGGAATCGAAGCTGTATACATTGATAAGGATACAACAATCAGACAGTTCAAGAATGAACTCCTGTGGAACAGCGTTGCATACCGCAAATAATCAAATAAAGAATTACGGGTAAAGATTATATTTGCAGGGGATATCGAAATAGATATTCCCTGCAAAAATAGTATAATGGAGATATTAAGAAAACTTAAAATATAATGTTTAGGAGGAAGCGTACAATGAGCAATGTAAAAGAGATCATTGAAAGCGGAAAAGCATATCTTGGAATCGAATTCGGTTCTACAAGAATTAAAGCAGTACTGATCGATGAGGAGCACAATCCGATCGCATCCGGAAGCCATACATGGGAGAACCGTTATGAGAACGGACTGTGGACATACTCTCTGGACGATATCTGGGCAGGTCTTCAGGACAGCTACCGCGATATGGCAGAAAATGTACAGAAAGAATACGGAGTAACGATCAAGAAACTGGGAGCCATCGGATTCAGTGCCATGATGCACGGCTATATGGCATTTGACAAAGCAGGAAAGCTTCTTGCACCATTCCAGACATGGAGAAACAGCAATACAGGAAAAGCTTCCGAAGTGCTGGTAGATCTGTTCCAGTATAATATTCCGCTGAGATGGAGTATCGCACATCTGTATCAGTGCATTCTGGATAAAGAAGATCATGTAAAAAATATCGCATTCACGACAACACTTGCAGGATATATCCACTGGCAGATGACAGGTGAGAAGGTTCTTGGTGTAGGAGATGCATCCGGAATGTTCCCAATCGACATGAATACAAAAGACTATGATGAAGAAATGATCCAGAAGTTCGATAAACTCATCGAAGGTGAGAACTATCCATGGAAAATAAAAAGAGATTCTTCCTAAAGTTCTGGTAGCAGGAGACGCAGCCGGTATCCTGACAGAAGAAGGAGCAAAGAAACTTGACCCTACAGGTAATCTGGAAGCCGGAATCCCGCTTTGTCCTCCGGAAGGAGATGCAGGAACAGGTATGGTAGCTACAAACAGCGTAGCACAGCGTACAAGCAACATTTCCGCTGGTACTTCATTCTTCTCTATGGTTGTCCTTGAGAAACCTCTGAAAGACTTACATACAGAGATCGACATGGTTACAACACCTGACGGAAGTCTGGTTGCCATGGTACATTCCAATAACGGAACAACAGATCTGAATGCATGGGTAAATCTGTTCAAAGAATTCGCTGATTCTATCGGAGTAGACGTAGACATGAATCAGATGTATGGAACACTTTACAATAAAGCACTGGAAGGCGATGCTGACTGTGGTGGAATCCTTTCTTATGGTAACTACGCAGGCGAGCCTATCACAAATGTAGAAAAAGGACGCCCAATGGTAGTCAGAACACCAGAGACAAAATTCAATCTGGCTAACTTCATGAGATCTCACCTGTACACAGCACTTGGTGTTATCAAAGTCGGAATGGATATCTTAACAAAAGACGAAGGTGTTGAGATTGATACCGTTCTTGGACATGGCGGACTCTTTTAAGACAAAAGGTGTCGGACAGAAGATCCTTGCAGATGCGATCAACACACCTGTAGTAGTTATGGAGACAGCAGGCGAAGGCGGACCATGGGGAATGGCTATCCTTGCTGAGTACATGGTAAAACGTGAAGAAGGCGAGAAGTCTGGAAGACTACCTGAAGAATAAAGTATTCGGGAAGCGATGCCGGAAGCAGAATCGATCCGGATCCGGAAGGCGTAGCTGGATACGAAGCATTTATGGAGACATACAAGAAAGGTCTTGACGTAGAGCGCAGAGCTTGTGCAGATCTGTAAGAAATATTATATGAAAGCAGAGGGGGCATAGGTTATGTCCCCGTATCTGCATATTCTTATATACAAGGGGAAAATGTTGATAACAACTTTTCCGCAGTAACAGAAATATAAAGGAGATAGAAAGAGATGCTGGAAGAATTAAAAAAAGAAGTATATGAAGCAAACATGCTTCTTCCAAAATATGGCCTGGTAACATTCACATGGGGAAATGTAAGCGGAATCGACCGTGAAAAAGGTCTTTTCGTAATCAAACCAAGTGGAGTAGATTATGACAAATTAACACCGGAAGATATGGTAGTTGTAGATCTTCATGGTAATAAAGTAGAGGGAGATTTAAATCCATCTTCTGATACAGCCACCCACGTTGTTCTTTATAACCGTTTCCCGAACATTGGTGGTGTTGTACATACACATTCTCCTTGGGCAACGAGCTGGGCACAGGCAGGAAGAGGAATTCCGTGCTACGGAACGACTCATGCAGATTACCTGTACGGAACAGTACCTTGTGTGAGAAATCTTACAAAAGAAGAAATCGACGAAGCTTATGAGAAAAAATACAGGTGTCCTGATCGCAGACAGATTTGATGAAGATGATCTGGACTATATCGCAACACCGGCAGTACTCTGCAAGAACCATGGACCATTCACATGGGGCAAAGATGCTCACGAAGCAGTTCACAACGCAGTAGTATTAGAGGAAGTTGCCAAGATGGCAGCAAGATGCGAAATGATCAATCCCAGACGTTAAACCTGCACCACAGGAATTACAGGATAAGCATTACTATAGAAAACATGGAGCAAATGCTTATTATGGACAGCCGGGGAAATAAATTTGGTTGACATTTAATTCATTAGGCTGGTGGATATCCGGACCGGGGAGACCAATCGTGTTAAAAATTAAATAAAAAAAGGACTGCATTATTTGGGAGGAGTGCAGTCCTGAGGAAAAAGTTATGAAAAAAGATTTAAAGTGTTGTTTTTTCGAACAATTTATAGTATAGAGTGCAATTGTGATGAAAGTGTGATGAAAAGACGAACGAATTGTTAATAATTGTGAAGTGACTACAAGAGACACTGCCAGTGATGACAGTGTCTCTTGTAGTCATTTGGTTCTATACTGTTGTGAACAGGTCGATAGACTGTCCTGTCATAACTGCCGGTGAATCTGCCAGCAGGTAGATGATTGCTTTTGCAACATCTTTGAGCTTCCCATCGGGCAGCCGTCCTGTCCTACAGAGTGGTTGTAGACTCTCTGCCCCGGTGTGTCCACGATTCCAGGAGATACGGCATTGCATTTGATTCCGTATTCTTTGGTCTGGATAGCAGTTGTCTTGGTCATGGTTACGATACCGCCTTTTTGCAACAGCGTATGCACCCATCTGAGATGCAATACGACCCATTCTTGAAGATACATTTACGATATCTCCTTTTCCTTGTTTTATCATTACAGGTACAACATTTTTAGTTACAAGGAATGGGATTCTCAAGTTTGTTTTGATGATCTGATCCCACTGTTCTTCTGACCATTCCCAGATCTTAATTGCCTGATGTTCGATATTTTTGTAGATCTCTTTTGGGTATCCGCCTGCATTGTTAACGAGAATATCAATTCTTCCGTATTTATCAACAACAGTTTTGACCATGTCGGCAACCTGTTCTCCGTCTGTAAGGTCTCTGGAAAGTGAGATTGCTGTTCCGCCGGCATCTTCGATCATTTTTACTGTTTCATCAAGATCAGACTGTGTTCTTGCTACTGTTACGACAGTGGCACCTTCAGCAGCGATAGCAAGTGCTGCGTCACGTCCGATTCCTTTTCCTGATCCTGTTACAATTGCGATTTTTCCTTCTAATTTACCCATGATATATATCCTCCAAAATTACATTCATTATTTTCTGATTACGAAGTGCCATATAAGGCCGGTCCGTAGAATTGTTGTTATTTATACAAGCCTTGCTGTTTCAGCAAAGAACTGAATGTCTGTAGCTTCGATGTAGCTGTCACCGCTTTCATGAAGTAGTATGACGTTGAGATTACCGTTCAGATTCTTCTTATCTAAGGCAATCGCTTCGGTTAATGTCCCAAGAGTGAGACCGCATTCAAAAAGGAAGTCCGTAGGTCTTTAAAACCTTCTGGATACGTTCTGCAGTTCCTTTTGGTGTTAATCCTTTTTTCTTCGGCAATCCTGGTGATCTGATACATGCCGATGGCAACGGCTTCGCCATGACTTTCCCGCTGATAATGGAAATGTTGTTCAATGGTGTGAGCCAGTGTATGTCCGAAATTCAGTAACATACGCTCACCTGTGTCAAACTGATCATTTTCTACAACCATTCGTTTGATATCTACACAGCGTGTGATGATGGCAGGCAGTTCTTCTTTTAAATCTTCAAAAGAACTGTGTGATTCCAAGGTACTAAATAAATCCGCATCTTTGATGCAGCCGTATTTGATAACTTCTCCCATACCATCGTTGATAAATCGTTCCTTCAGCGTGTTAAGTACCAGTGGATCGATTAGCACCAGTGAAGGCTGATAGAATGCGCCGACCAGATTCTTGCCTTCCGGAAGGTCTACTGCGACTTTTCCACCGACAGAAGAATCAACCTGCGCCAACAGTGAAGTTGGGATCTGTACCAGTCTTACACCTCTTAGATAACTGGAAGCGGCAAATCCTGCAAGATCACCGATGACACCGCCGCCAAGAGCGATGACCAGATCACTACGGGAAATCTTTGCCTCACAGCATTGCCTTGTAGACAGTCGGAAGTGTCTGGAAATCCTTGGTTGATTCACCGTGAGGAAGTACCAGATGGTGACATTCGTAAGTGAAGTCCAATGTATGGATCAGCCGGTCACCATATAACGGAAATACATTGTCATCGGAAATGATCATAATGCGTTTTCCGTGGTAGATCTTTCGGATGTAATCTCCGGCCTGGGATAATATGTTGTTTTCAATATAGATAGGATAACTGTCTTTTCCCAGATTAACTGTAAGTTTCATAATATATACTCCTGTAAGGTTTTTGTCTGAACCGCCATGCGTTCGTAAGGAACTGCCAGTGGCAGGTTATCTGCATTAGATCGTCTTGCCGACAACACCTGCAATCTGTGAAACCTTTTTGATCAATTCGTCGTATTTCTTAGGTTTTAATGACTGAGCTCCGTCGCAGAGTGCGGATTCCGGATCATTGTGTACTTCTATCATCAGTCCGTCGGCTCCTGCTGCTACAGCGGCCATTGCCATAGAATCTACTAACCACCATTTGCCGCCCGCATGACTTGGGTCAACGATGATCGGAAGATGTGTCAGTTTACGAAGTACCGGGATACTCTGAAGATCCAGAGTATTTCTTGTAAAAGTCTCAAAAGTACGGATACCACGTTCACAGAGAATGACATTTTCATTACCGGATGCCATAATATACTCAGCGGACATGATCCATTCTTCGTATGTGGCATTCAGACCTCTCTTTAAAAGGATTGGACGGTCAAGTTGTCCTAATTCTTTTAACAGATCGAAGTTCTGCATGTTACGTGCACCGATCTGGATAAGATCTACTTTTCTCGTTAAAGATATCGAGGTATTTGTCTGACATCAGTTCGGTTACGATCGGAAGTCCTGTTGCTTCTTTTTACAGATGTTAAGATGTCGAGTCCTTCCAGTCCGAGTCCCTGGAATGAATAAGGACTTGTTCTTGGCTTGAATGCACCTCCGCGGAGTAAGTTGGCTCCGGAAGCTTTTTGCAGCCTGGGCGATTTCAAGTACCTGTTCGTAAGATTCTACGGAACAAGGACCGGCGATCATTGCCAGGTTGTCGCCGCCAACTTTTTACACCGGATACATCGATGATGGAATCTTCCGGATGGAATGCACGGTTGGCTAATTTGTATGGCTCCTGTACATGCATAACTTTATCGACTGCAGAATCAATTTCGAATAATTTGGAATCGACTTTGGCTGTGTCACCGATACAACCGATAACTGTCATCTCTTCGCCCTGTACAACGTGTGTGTTAAGTCCTCTCTTTTTGACCATGTTCTCGACACGAGAAACATCATCTTTTTGTAGTGCGTGGTTTTAATACGATAATCATAATAAATATCCTCCAACATGTATGATAATTGTGCCTGTGTGATATTTCTTTTCCCGTGTGAGTCTAGCATAGTCGCACTGTAAAATATTCGCACTGCAAAACTTTAATTACTTAAAGCGTGAAACTAATGATATATTAACGCAATGGGATTTGATTGTCAACATCTTTTATTCGATAAATTCTTTCATTTTTAAAAAAGTGTGTTAGACTAAAATTGTATAGTAAAAAAGGAGTGGGAAAATGGTAAGTGTTTGGGCAGCAGATATTACACCATTACTAATAGAAGAGACGTATCAGGCATATTATGATAAAGTGCCTGAGTGGAGAAAAGATAAAGCGGATAAACTTAAAAATGTGGATGACAAAGCAAGGAGTGTCGGTGCCTGGATATTGTTGGAAAAGATGAAGAAGGCTTTGAGACTTCCGGAATCGGCAGTTTTCAATCTGTCACATTCGGGAAAATATGTATTGTGTGCCTGTAGTGACCGTGAAGATGTTCAGACAGGCTGTGATGTGGAGATGAAGGGAAAGCTGCGGATGCCGGTGGCAGAACGGTATTTTGCCGGGAAGAATGTGAGATCATCCGCAATGGGAAGGATGAAAAAGAACAGGCGGAGTGGTTTTACCGCTTCTGGGTATTAAAAGAAAGCTTTATGAAAGCAACCAGAAGAGGAATGGGCCTGGACATGCGCACATATGAATTTGCCTGGGGACAGGACGGCATACCATATCTGAAAAAAGCAGCCTGAGGAATATCCGGAGAAATATCTGTGCAGGGAGTACGAACTGGAGCAGGGGGACGCAAGGGTCGCGGTAATTACGACAGATACTGAGATCGCGGGGAGATTACACGCAGTCAGACTTGCTTAATAAAGGGGTGTATGAACATGAAACAGTTAATGACAAAATGGGCAGACAATATAAATGAAAAGAATGTACTAGGGAGTACCCAAGACCGCTCATGCGCAGAAAAAGCTATGTAAATCTGAACGGAATATGGAAATATGCAATAAGAGAAACAAAAAGGATTTCCAAAGAAAATGGATGGGGATATCCTGGTTCCGTTTTCGCCGGAAGCTGTATTGTCGGGGTAAACAGACAGTTAAAACCAGAAGAATATCTATGGTATAAGAGAAGGCTTCCGGATGAAGTAAAGCCGGAGAAGGGAAGCAGATGGATCCTTCATTTTGGAGCGGTAGATCAGTGTGCGGTCGTATATATAAATGGAAAGAAACAGGGAAAGCATGTGGGAGGTTATCTTCCATTTTCATATGATATTACGGAAGCATTAAAAGAAGAAAAGAATCTGTTGACTGTAAAAGTAAGAGATTATTCGGAGACTTGTTATTATAGCAGAGGAAAACAGAAACTTAAAAACGGAGGGATGTTCTATACGGCACAGAGTGGAATCTGGCAGACCGTATGGATTGAAAAAGTTCAGAGTGTTATATCGGACATCTTAAGATCACACCTCTTTATGACCAGTCTTCTATAATGATCCAGATGGAAGAAGAACATGGCATAAAAGATATTGATTACGAAGTTACGATAACGGCAAGAAAGATGTGGCCGGTGAAAGCATCCGGAAAGACGGGAAAGCCGTGTGTGATCATGATACCACATATGAGAAGTGGAGTCCGGAAGATCCATTTCTGTATGATCTTCATGTGAGGATGGGAGAGGATTCGGTAGAAAGTTACTTTGCCATGCGTAAGGTAGAAGTTAAAAATGACAAAGAGGGAATACCGAGGATATTTTTGAACAATGAGCCGTATTTTGAAAAGGAGTACTGGATCAGGGATATTGGCCGGATGGTCTATACACACCGCCGTGTGATGAAGCGATGATCTATGATATCCAGAAGATGAAGGACCTGGGGTTCAATATGATCCGCAAGCATATTAAGATAGAACCGCAGAGATGGTATTATCACTGCGACCGTATCGGTATGCTGGTCTGGCAGGATATGGTGAACGGAGGACGGATTATAAGAGCTGGTATGTAACGTATATGGCGACGGCCATGGAGGAATGCATATCCGGGCAAAAGATACCAGGATTCATCTGATGGGACGTCAGGATCCGGCCAGGCAGAGACAGTTTGAAAAAGAGATGAAGGAGACGGTTCGATTGCTTTATAATCATCCATCCATTGTTACATGGGTTATTTTTAATGAAGGATGGGGACAGTTTCAGACGAAGAAGATGACAGATATAGTAAGGGCAGAAGATCCTTACAGGCTGACAGATTCTGCGAGTGGCTGGTTTGATCAGGGGTGCGGGGATATACGAAGCATCCATGATTATTTCTTCCCTTTGCATGTAACACCGGAAAAGAGGGTAACGGCACTTACTGAGTTTGGCGGGTATTCGCTGCAGATCCAGAAGCATAGTATGTAAGAGAAAAAGGTCTACGGTTATAAAAAGTTCAAGAGAAAAAGAGAACTTACGGCGGGCTATGAGAAATTGATAAAAAAGCTCATTATTCCGAATATCAGCCGTGGATTAAGTGCAACTGTTTACACACAATTATCGGATATAGAAGAAGAGGTAAATGGAATCATTTCTTATGATAGAAAAATAGTCAAAATGGATGAAAAGACCGTTAAAAAACTGAATGAAAAACTTCATTTTTAGCCTTTATTTTCGGGGAAATGTAACGTAAGCAGAGTTGACGTGTTTTCTGTGATTTGTTAGAATATAAAAGGGAAAAATAAAGATTTATCAAGATAGAAAAATGTTTACAAAACCATAAAAAAGCACACGAGGAGAGTATGGGAGAGTAAGAATAATAAGGAGGAAAAGAATGTTGGAATTAACGTTTGGAGAACAGGTCAAGATCATTCTGAGCCGTAAAGGGATGACGATCAAAGAACTTGCAGAGAAGATAGAAAACAGACAGGAAAGAAGATGTCGCGTCAGAATCTGACCCAGCGTCTTGGCAGAGATAATTTCAGGAGCAGGATATGCGAATGATCGCAAAGATTCTTGATTGTCCGTTTTATCTGGATATATTAGAAGAACATGAGGAGCATGAAGAGAAGCTTTCAAAGGCCCAGAAAATTGCAGAGCCTGAAAAGAAGAAAACACCTGCCAAAGCAGAAGAAAGAGATATTACGATAGGTGAGCTTGTAGATATTCATAAAGAATTAGATGCAATAGAAAAGAAGAAAAAGAAGAAGTCTAAAAAGGTTGTAGAGCCAGATCCGGAATATGTTCAGGAAACAATATTTGATTTTGTAAGAGAGAAAGAAGCGACAGCAGAACCTGCCACAGAAATAGAAGAGCAGGAAGAAGAGATACAGGAGCCGGTGGAAGAAACCGGAAGTTCGGAAGCTGTGACACTGGAAGCAGAAGAGTCGGTGACTGTAAGTGAAGAAGAACCTGCAGCGGGTGTAGAGGAGCATGCTGAGAAACCTGTATATGAAGACGAGCCGGTGTATGAGTCAGAATCGGAATATGCAGAAGAACCAGTGTATGAGTCAGAACCGGAATATGCAGAAGAACCAGTGTATGAGGCAGAGCCTGAATATGCAGAAGAACCGGTGTATGAAGCAGAGACAGAATACGCAGAAGAACCGGCGTATGAAGCAGAGCCAGAATACGCAGAAGAATCGGCGTATGAAGCAGAGCCAGAGTATGCAGAAGAACCAGTGTATGAAGCAGAGCCAGAATATGCAGAAGAACCAGCCTATGAAAGTGAGCTGGAATATGCAGAGGAGCCGGCTTATGAGTCGGAACCGAAATATACAGAGGAGTCAGCTCATGAGTCAGAACCGGAAGTAGAAGAGCCAGAGGAACCGGAAAAACCGGAGCCGAAGAAAGTTGAACCGGAGAAGAAAGCGCATGGATGGAGAGCGCTCTTCGGAATACGTAAAAAGCATGAAGAAGAATCAGCGCATGAAGAACCGGCAAAAGAAGAAAAGCCGGAAATCCAGTATCATGAGTTTGATTATTCGGGAGACGGTGAGTCAGAGAAACTTGCAGAAGAATTTATGCCGGAGGAACCGGAACAGGAGGAATCATATGCAGCAGCTGATGAGACCTCCGGTTATGAGAATAACGGATATCAGAGCCGGTATGCGCAGGAAAATGAAGAAGACTTATTCACATCTGATGAAGAGGATCTCAGTAAAGGTGAACTTAATCCTTACACAGGACATGAATATGAATCAAACAGCGTAAGAATGCATCCGAAGAGAATCGGCTATGTACAGGTATATGACAGAGGAAAACATCAGTGGACAGATATGACGGAGTGGGCATTCCTTGGATATCAGGAACGTAAAAAGGCACTTCTCGGAAAAAGATTATGAGCCGCCGATCTATCTGGATTAGTGTTGAATGAACATAGAAAGAAAATGTTATGAATAAGGTGTTCAGCCGGATCTCCGGCTGGACACTTTTTGTACAAGGGGATGCAAAGAAGCTGCCGCCTACAGGAACTTCCGGTGGCAAATTTTGTAGATTAAAATATGAAGGAGGAGCAGAAAATGGAATGGACAAGGCTTTTTATCAACAAAACGTCAAAGACAGAACAGATACAAGAGTCAAAAATATGGTGATGCAGACCTTAGAAGTGAATTCGAAAAAGATTATCACAGAATCATCGGCAGTGCGTCATTTAGGCGACTTCAGGATAAGACACAGGTATTTCCACTGGATAAAAGTGATTTTATCCGTACGAGACTGACCCATTCCATGGAAGTCTCTTCGCTGGCAAAATCTCTGGGTCAGAATATAGGAGAAAGCATATTGGTACACAAGAAAGATTCCAGTTTCACTGTACAGATGAAAGAGGATATCTGCAATATTCTTCAGTGTGCAGGACTGATTCATGATATCGGCAATCCACCGTTTGGTCATTATGGAGAAGCGGCGATCAGGGAATGGTTTGAAAGAAATCTTCCGCTTCTGACATATCATGGAACGTCACTTGAGGAGCTGCTCGAACCTCAGATGAGGGAGGATTTTTATCATTTTGAAGGAAATGCACAGGCACTTAGGCTGGTCAGCAAATTACATTTTCTGGTAGATGAAAATGGAATGAATCTGACGTATGCGCTTTTGAATACAATTATAAAATATCCGGTAGCATCTACAAAGATCCATCCGGAATCAGGAGATATCAGAGAGAAGAAGATGGGCTATTATTATGCAGACCGGGAACTGTTCGAGGATATTGTATCAGAGACGGGTGCGGGAAATCACAGACATCCACTTACCTTTATACTTGAGGCGGCAGATGACATTGCATATAAGACTGCGGATATCGAGGATGCATTTGTAAAAGATTTCTTACATATCATAGTCTCAGAGATGAACTCAGAAAACTACAGAACAGGGAGAAAAAGTATGCAGACCCAGAAGAGAAAGATCAGAACTGGTTCTGCCCGGCAGATAAACTGGTAGAATTATACGACCGTGCAAAGAAGAACAGGGGTAGATGATCCCGGTGATTATGCAGTGAAGAACTGGATCGTAAAAAGCACAGGGATTTTTGATTGGTTGCGCAACTTCCGGATTTACTTCTCATTATGAAGAGATTATGGAAGGCACGTATAAAAAGATCTGTTTGCAGGTACTTTGGCTGAAGGATTGGTAAAACTGCTTGGAGAGATAGCGTGCAAATGTGTATTTAAAACAGAGACGATCTATCGTATGGAAGTGAAAGAGGCAGTGATGCTGGATAATCTGCTGGACAGGTTTGTCGGTGCAGCAATAAAATATGATGATCCAACGCAGAAACTGAACTCAATAGAAGAAAGACTGATTTCATTTATTTCCAATAATTATAAAAAAGCATATCGTTATCATGCAGAAGAAAAATCAGAAGTTTATCGTCTTTATCTGAGACTTCTGCTAGTTACGGATTATATCTGTGGTATGACAGACAGCTATGCGAAGAGGCTGTATCAGGAATTGAATGCGATTATGGCATAAAAAGAAAATATTTCAGAATAGATTGTGATAAATAGCCGGAAACAGGAGAGGATATTTTGAGACGGTTTATTCGATATCTGTATGAATACGAACAAGAGAAAAAGATGCGGAATGTAGGCTTCGTAAAAGTAGAACAGGATGTGGATCAGTGCGTGATCCATGTGCACGGAAAAGGATTCCGGATGGAAGAAAATGCGCAGGGACTTAGGGTGTATCTGTTCTGGAATACAGAAGATAAATGTATTGGAATCCCGCAGGGAGTGACAGAGGTTCCCGGCCCGGCGGTGAACTGGCAGCTATGCTATACACCGGAGGATGTCGGTAAGAAAGAAAATTATGATCTTGTCAACGGAATTATATTAAAGGACGTAAATGGACACTGGTATGCGGCAGTCTGGAATGACGATGTAGTAAACGTCTGCAGGATGGAAATGTGGAAGATGGAAGAAGATTCCGTGCAGGGTGAAGAACCGGAATGTAAGAAGGGATTAGCGCAGGACGAAGAACCGGAATGTAAGAAGGGATTAGCGCAGGACGAAGAACCGGAATGTAAGAAGGAAACCTTGCAGGATGAAGAATCAGAGAGTGGGAAACTTGAAGATGATTTGGAAAAAGAGGCCTGCCTGGGGGTAAAGTCCGCAAGATCCAGCGTAAAGATATGGTGTGTCTTCCGAGGTGTGAATGGAGACATGCAAATAATAGTTTTTTGATCCACGGGTATTATAATTATCACCATCTGATATTGACAGTCCGTGATGACCGGTTAAAATTAGGAGTACCGGGAGTGTATCATCCGCAGGAAGAAAAAGCCGCAGAAAGCTTTGGATTTCCGGAATTCATTCCTGCAGAAGAGCTGGATCTTAAGCTTACAGATGAAGAGAAGAATGACAGAGAGAAGTTCGGATACTGGTGCAGGGATATAAGAGGATCACATGACTGTGTAGAACCACAGAAGAGATAGAAAACAGGAAAATAGACCGAGAATGAATATGCAAAGCACAGATGAAAAATATATGAAAGAAGCGATCAAACAGGCAAAGAAAGCATATGCGATCGGTGAGGTGCCGATCGGATGTGTGATCGTATATCAGGATAAGATCATTGGGAGAGGATATAACCGCAGAACAATTGATAATAATACCCTGGCGCATGCAGAACTGATCGCGATCAAAAAGCAAGCAAGAAGATGAATGACTGGAGACTGGAGGATTGTACGATGTATGTAACTCTGGAACCATGCCAGATGTGTTCCGGTGCGATCGTACAGTCCCGGATGACACGGGTAGTAGTCGGATGTATGAATCCGAAAGCCGGCTGTGCAGGCTCTATCTTAAATCTTCTGGATATGCCTGAATTTAATCATCAGGTAGAATTGACGACAGGAGTGATGGAAGAAGAATGCAGTCAGATGATGAAATCATTTTTTAAAGAATTGAGAGAAGCAAGGAAGAAGAAAAAGACAGCTGGAAAAAAGAACAGATCGGGGAAATATAAAAGACAGGTGATCATATGAATGAAAAGACAGTAGGAATGCTTGCAAAAGTTTACAGGTGTGTCTGTACATACAATAAAATATTATGAGAAGATTGGTCTTCTGAGTTCTACGAGAAGAGAACATTCGAATTACAGGTCTTACGATATAAGGGCATGTACGGATATTTACGAATGTATGAAGTATAAGAATCTTGGGTTCGCATTGAAAGAGGTCGGGAATCTGATAAAGGAAGCAGATTCAGAAGCGATAGATAATCTGTTGAAAAAAAAAGATTAGAGGAAATAGATGCTTCACTGTCAGAATTGCAGGAATTAAAAAACGTGTGACGGATTATCTTGCAGAGACGGAAGAGATAGAAAAGAAACAGGGAAACTGGTATATAGAAGAAATGCCGGATTTCTGGATCAGATTTCAGACGAATAACCTGGAATATGGCAAAAATGCACAACTTGAATCGGACGGGATTAATTTCATGGATTATGCACCGGAAAGCAAATCGGTACTTAAGATAAGCAGAGAAAGTCTGAATGGAACGGAAAACCAGTTCTCCTGGGGACAGGCAGTTCGGGCAGAGTATATAGAAGATATCGAAAAAATGAAAATGTCTGGAGCAGGCAAAAGGATATACCAGGATAAAAGGCGGAAGAGCATTTGTCCTGTATCTGAAAATTACCGGACCGTATGCATCGGAAGGAGTGCTGCAGAAGAAAATCCGAAAGATATATCGAAAGTTTCAACAAGATGCAAAGATACCGGGAGATGCTTACTGTGTAAGGATTAAGATCACACATGATGAAGAAGGAAATGATTGGAATTATTTGAAAATATATATATTACTGAAACCTGAGAGTTAATCTCAGGTTTTTTGCACTTTAGTGAGGTAAAATGCCATTGAAGAGGTGAAATTAGAAAGAAAAGAATAGAAAAAATTAATAGAAAATGATTAAAAGACTGAAAATTATAAAATGTATTAATAAGAGTACACTTGACCTGATACCTGTATCCAGTTATAAAATTAACAATATAGAAAAACGGGTTAGGAGGAAACGGATAATGACAAGTGAAGAAATCAAAAATATGAGTTTTGAAGATTTCCGGACACAGATTGAGGGGATGGAAGAGGTTCAGAAACTCACAGCAGACGGAACGGGAGATATGGTATATATAAGCATGATGTATGCTATGTAAACAGAGACGGGATTGAGCGTACGCTCCAGATGATCGTACCAGAGACGAATGCCAAAGCACCAAAGATATATCCGGCAATTTTGTATGTTCAGGGATCGGCATGGAGAAAACAGGACAACTATAAACGGCTTGGAGCAATGGCAGATCTTGCAAGACGTGGATTTGTGACAGCGATTCTTCAATACAGAGAAAGCGATCTTGCTACATTTCCTGCTCCTGTAGAAGATGCAAAGACAGGTGTACGTTTCTTAAGAAAACATGCAGAGGAATATCGTATTGATCCGTCCCAGGTCTTTATAATGGGAGATTCAAGCGGCGGCAATACAGCGTTTATTGCGGGGGTTACGGCAGATCAGGAGCTGATGGACACAGATGTATATGGAGAATATTCCTGCAAGGTAAATGCAATCGTAGATTTCTACGGAGTTACATGCGTACAGATAAAAAGAAGATTTCCCAACTACATTGAACCAGGGAGAACCGGACAGTCCGGAAGGAATGCTGATCGGTAAGAAGAATGTATATGAATATCCGGAACTTTCCAATGCAGTTACCTGTATGAATTATGTAAAAAAAGAGACAGAGATACCACCGGTCCTGATGATGCACGGACTTGCCGATGATCTGGTAGCACCGGAGCAGAGTATCCGCCTGTATAAGAAATTAAGAGAAGAAGACAAAGAAGTAGAATTCTATCTGGTAGAGAATGCAAAACACGGAGATCCGGCATTCTGGACAGAGAAGAATATGGATATTGTGGAAAAATTCCTGAAAGCACACATGAATTAAGGAGGTGCAGACTATGAATGCTACTGTAATGGCCATTATTCTGGTATTGATCGTTGTGGCAACGGTTGTCACGAAGAAAGTACCATTTAACTTTGTATTATTTATTGTACCGATCATTTGCTCGTTACTTTTGGGCTTTAGCTTACAGGAGACAAGTGACTTTGTACTGGAGCAGTTCAGTTCGATCATGAAATCTGCGGGATTCATGTTATTGTTTGCATTTCTGTATTTTCAGATGCTTACAGAAGCAGGAGTATTTGATACTATCGTATCAGCAGTGACGAACAAGCTTGGCGATAAGATGAATGTCATCGTAATTATGATCCTGACATCCGTAATTGCAGCATTTGCAATTCTGACAGGAAACTTTACACCGGCGTACCTGATCACATTCCCGATCCTGGTACCACTTTATAAGAAATATGATTTTGACCGTGAGGCAGCATTTATCATAGCACAGACTGCAATGTCTGCGATGTGCTTCATTCCGTGGGGGATTGGAATGGCATATACGGCATCTTCTGCAGGATTATCTGCCAATGAACTGTCAAAGGCATCGGTTCCATGGGCATTATGTTTTATCCCGGCCATCGTTCTACAGTGGGTATACTTTGGGATCAAGCATAAGAAACGTGTGGGAACATTTGGCGTAGTTGTAGAAAATGTAGAAGAGGAGACAAAAGAAGTAGAAGAGAATCCATACAGACGGCCAAAGCTTTTCTGGATTAATTTTATCTTATTCATTGTATTCATGGTCGGTCTTGGTGTATTCAGTCTGCCTCCATATCTGGTATTTATGGTAGCAACGGTCGTAACGGCAATGAT
>VOFB01003976.1_pt1 | contig 39385 bp, 56 predicted proteins | sample 5384141 | NCBI WGS metagenome assembly VOFB01 (sample SAMN12384721, study PRJNA508395) | human gut metagenome | isolation source: healthy gut A | host: Homo sapiens
ACGATATCAACGATAACGGATAGTATCCCGGCAATCATTGGTTTGACGCTATATCCGGTCTCTCTTGCTGCTGGCGTATACCTGCGTAATACTAAAAGGCAACAGCGTAAACAACATGATCGTCATATATTCTTTTCCCAGATGCATGGTAAGCGCTGCATCCATCTGCGCACTTTCACCATGTAGATACATACTGATCAAGGTTTCTCCACTTGTCATAAAAATAAGCGTTCCTATAATAACACATGCGAGACATATCCAGAGCTTGATACGAAAGGTATGTCGAAATCCCTCCTCATTTCTTTGTCCATAATATTGCGCTCCATAGATACCCGGACCTGATATTCCTCCGAATATTGCAAGGTTAAACACAAAGATCAGCTGTCCTACAATAGAAACTGCGGTCATCGATTCTGTGCCCAGCTTTCCCACCATAACATTATCAACCAATCCCACCATATTCGTGATCCCGTTTTGGATCATCATCGGTACCGCAAGAAATAACGCTCTTTTATATATTTCTGTTCTTTTGGTTTGTTCCCTCATTCTATTCCTCCATTTCACCTGCTTCAGACATAAAACGCTGTACCGCACCCTGAATGGACAACGAGCCACAGATTATCGTATTTTCTCCAATCTGTAATGTCTGATAAAGCGCATCCGACATCGTGCGAACATCTTGTATATCTTCCAAAGATAACCTGTTCTCTCCAAACTTCTGTGCTGTCTGCCATATCGTTTTTGCTAATTTACCGCTATCAAGCCCTCTGGGACCCGGTGCAGTCACGGTCAAAAAACGTTTGGCATACGGAAGCAGAATATGAATCATTTTTGATACTCTTTATCCGCAAAAACACCCATAATAAATTGCCATTTTTGTCCCGGATAATATGCTTCTAAGCTTTGTACAAGCCGTTTGGCAGCATCCTCATTATGTGCTCCGTCCAATAAAATGATCGGCTTCTTGCAGATCACTTCCATTCTGCCGGGCCACCGGCTGGAATATATTCCCCGTTTCATACTCTCTTCGTTGATCTTTGCAAAGCCAATCGACTGCATGCACTGTGCGGTTTCCAGTGCAAGTGCTGCATTATCGATCTGATACAATCCCGGCGTAGATAACACATAGGACCGGTCACGATAATAAAACTGCGTCTCTTCGCAGGAATGGATCTGTACTTGTCCCACCGATTGCACCAGATGCAAATGTGCACCGGTTTCACGACATACACGCTCTAATAATGGCTGTAATTCTTTAGGCGGTGCAGATACGACCTGTGCTCCCTTCTTAATGATCCCATATTTTTCTTCAGCAATCTCCGTGACCGTTTCTCCTAAAACCGCCATATGATCTCTGCTGATCGAAGTAATCATACAAAGCAGCGGATCGGTAATAAAATTCGTGGCATCCATTCTTCCCCCAAGACCACATTCGACTAACATGACATCCACATTCCAGTCCACACCCTGCTGCATTGCCAATATCGTCTCAATCTCGAATGCAGTAGGATGATGATATCCCTCTTTGACCATCTGCTCGCAAAGACGCGCAATTTAGTCAGCAGCTTTGCTGCTTCCTGTGCTGAGATCGTAACTGCTTGCTCTGTATATGGCTCCCATTTCTGAACACGCTCCAAATAATGCGTTGTCGGTGACACGTAACGTCCCACACGATATCCCGATGCCGCCAAAATACCAGCCAGATAATTTCCTGCAGACCCTTTTCCATTGGTTCCTGCAATATGCACAATCTGCAATTTTTATCCGGCCTATCCATATATTCCGCTAATCTTGTGACTTCCTTCAACGAATAGTCACTTCCGAGATTTCCCTGAATATGTGCAATATAGTTACGTGCTTCCTCATAATTCATGTCCATTTCCTCCAACTGCTATACGAGATCAAAACTCCTCAAAAAAGGATCGTTACCCCAAAATTTTCAGAGTAACGATCCGGCAAATTATGTATCGTACTACATTATTTGATGATACGTACCTTAATACACCATCAATTGCATTCAGCTTATCTTCCAATGCCTTTGAAGAAGCAGCATCAATATCGAATACACAATATGAATAATCACCACGGCTCTTATTTGTCATATGTGCGATATTAATTCCTTCTTCAGCAAATACATTGGTAAACTGTGTCAACATCGTTGGGATGTTTTTATGTGCAACTGTAATACGTCCTTCTGTATTGCAGACACCTGCATCACAATTTGGATAGTTTACAGAATTGATGATATTACCATTCTCTAAAAATTCACGAAGCTCATGTACTGCCATAACGGCACAGTTATCCTCTGACTCTGCTGTAGAGGCACCGAGATGCGGTGTTGCGATCACATTCGGCATCTTAACAACGGCTGGATTTGGGAAATCTGTTACATAACGACGCACCTTTCCAGACTCCAAAGCAGCTTTCATGTCATCATCATTTACCAAAAGATCACGTGCAAAGTTCAAGATAACAACGCCATCCTTCATCTGATCGAAAGCTTCCTTGTTGAGCATTCCTTTTGTCTCAGGAATATAAGGAACATGAATTGTAATATAATCACATACCTGATACAGCTCATCGTAAGATTTTACAACGGTAACATCTCTGGAAAGAGATAACGCATTATTAACGGATAAGAATGGATCTACACCATAAATCTCCATTCCGAAATGTCTTGCCACATTAGCAACTAACACACCGATAGCTCCAAGTCCGATAACACCAAGTTTTTTGCCTTTTAACTCTGTACCGGCAAAATTCTTCTTTGCCTTTTCCATGGATTTGGAAATATTTTCATCGTCAGCGTTGTCCTTAACCCACTGCATTCCACCTGCAATATCTCTGGCAGCCAAAAGCATACCGGATACCACCATCTCTTTTACACCGTTAGCATTTGCACCCGGTGTGTTAAATACAACGATACCCTGATCCGCACATTTATCCAATGGAATATTGTTGACACCGGCACCGGCACGTGCGATAGCACAGAGCTTATCAGAAAGCTCCATATCGTGCATCGCTGCACTTCTAACAAGCACTACATCAGCCGCATTCACATCATCTGTCTTTTCATATTGTCCATCAAAACCATCTAAGCCAATCTGTGCGATCGGATTTAAGCAGTTATACTGAAACATTACGCATTCTCCTCCTCAAATTTCTTCATAAACGCTACTAATTTCTCTACGCCCTCTTTTGGCATTGCATTGTAAATGGAAGCTCTCATACCACCTACGGTACGATGTCCTTTTAAGTTTACAAAACCAGCTTCTGTTGCCTCTTTGACAAACTTAGCATCCATATCTGCATCACCTGTTACAAACGGAACATTCATCAAAGAACGATCTTTTGGTACTACCGTACCCTTGAAAAGTTTACTCTGATCCAAGAAGTCATACAGGATCTTTGCTTTCTCTTCGTTGTGCTTCTTCATAGCCTCTAAGCCGCCCATTTTCTTGAGCCACTTAAATACCTTACCGCAAATGTAAATACCATATGCTGGTGGTGTGTTATACAGAGACTGTGCATCTGCATGTATTTTGTACTGTAACATTGTTGGTGTACCTTCCAAAACATCTTCTGTAATAAGATCCTCGCGGATGATCACAATGACAACACCTGCCGGTCCGATATTCTTCTGTACGCCACCATAGATTACGCCATACTTTGTCACATCTACCGGCTCAGACAAGAAGCAGGAAGATACATCTGCAACTAATGTCTTGCCCTTTGTGTTTGGCAGCTCTTTGTATTTCGTACCATAAATTGTGTTATTTTCACAAATGTATACATAGTCGGCATCTTCGGAGATCGGCAGATCCGAACAGTCTGGGATGTACGAGAATGTTTTATCCTCGGAGGAAGCGATCTTATTCGCTTTACCATATTTGGAAGCTTCCTGCCATGCCTTCTTTGCCCATTGTCCGGTTACAATGTAATCAGCAACTTTGTTCTTCATCAGATTCATCGGAATCATTGCAAACTGCTGTGAAGCACCTCCCTGAAGGAAGAGTACCTTGTAGTTATCCGGAATATTCATCAGATCACGCAGATCCTGTTCTGCGGTCTTGATAATATTATCATACACCTTTGAGCGATGACTCATTTCCATAACGGACATGCCGGAACCCTGATAATCCAACATCTCATCTGCTGCTTCCTGCAATACTTCCTCTGGCAATACTGCCGGTCCTGCTGAAAAATTATAAACTCTGCTCATATTTCTCCTCATTTCTGTATACGCATATTTTATTGAATTTTTGCGGCGCATACTACGCAAAAACCAAAACGGTCCGGGAATCCCCTTTCCTTTTGTCACTTTGTAAATATATGAAACCCTGCTATGTATCATGAATATCAAAACATTCAACTCTTCCACTAAAGCCTACTCGAACTTCGTGTCAGACTATACCAGGATTAACACGCTTACTGCTGTTTTTGCAAATCTTTCTCATCAAAACAGTCTTCTAAGTTCTTACCCGGTGCAACCATCGGGAATACCTTATCATCACTCTCGATCACAACCTCGATCACAACCGGACCTTTTGTAGAAAGCGCTTCTTTGATTGCTCCCTCAACCTCTTCCTTCTTTGTAACTCGGATTGCTTTCACCCCAAGTGCCTCAGACAGTTTGATATAATCAACTTTGTCATTCAGTACCGTCTGCGAATAACGTTTTCCATAGAATAACGTCTGCCACTGGCGAACCATTCCAAGCACCTGATTGTTAATAATAACCTCAATAATCGGAATGTTATAACGGCTTGCAGTTGCTAACTCATTCATGTTCATGCGGAAGCATCCATCTCCGGCAATGTTAATAACACGTTTATCCGGACAGCCGACCTGTGCACCCAGTGATGCACCCAATCCATATCCCATTGTTCCAAGGCCACCGGAAGTAATCAGTGTGCGTGGATGTGTATAGTGGTAATACTGCGCCGCCCACATCTGATGCTGACCGACTTCCGTACAAATGATCGTCTTATCACTGTCTGTCAACTCGTCCAACTTCTCCATAACATATGGACAAGTCAATCCCTCCTCAGAATAAGTCATTGGCAGTGCATCCTTTCTTGCCATCACCTTATCCATCCACTCTTTATGATACATCTGTTCCATGCGCTCATTCATACGCTCCAAAACAGCTTTCACATCACCAATAATGCTCATATCAACCGATACATTCTTGTTGATCTCCGCTTCATCAATGTCAATCTGAATGATCGTTGCATTCTTCGCATAGTTTGCCGTATTGCCTGTCACACGATCAGAGAAACGGGAACCAACAACTACCAGCGCATCGCACTCTGAAACACTTAAATTGGCAGTCTTTGTTCCACGCATTCCAAGCATTCCCACATATCGGTCATCGGTACCCGGAAATGCACCTTTACCCATTAACGTATCCGTTACCGGTGCGTCTACTTTTCCACAAATTCCTTAAGTTCTTTATCCGCACCTGAGATCACAGCGCCGCCACCAACGAATACCATCGGTTTCTTGGCATTGCGCAGTACCTTGATTGCCTCATCAATAACAGCATCGTCAATATTTTCTGGGCTGCGTTCGATCTTTTCCGGAACTTTCGGCTCATATTCAGCTTTGTCACTCGTTGCATTTTTCGCAATATCGATCAAGACCGGACCCGGTCTGCCGGATTTTGCGATTGTAAAGGCACGACGGATCGTATCAGCCAATTTATCAACTTCCTTTACCAGAAAGCTGTATTTCGTACTCGGCATTGCCACTCCGGCAATATCAATTTCCTGAAAAGAATCTTTACCCAGTAACGCCTTGCCAACGTTACATGTAATAGCAACCAATGGAACAGAGTCCATATAAGCTGTCGCAATTCCGGTAACTAAATTAGTTGCTCCGGGTCCGCTTGTTGCCATACATACACCAACTTTACCTGTTACTCTGGCATATCCATCTGCTGCATGAGATGCTCCCTGCTCATGAGATGTAAGTACATGTCTAATTTCATCCTGATGACGATATAATTCGTCATATATGTTCAGAATAGCACCACCCGGATAACCGAATACTGTGTCTACCCCTTGTTCTTTCAAACATTCTATCACAATCTGTGAACCTGTTAATTGCATGACTTTCCTCCACTCTTCTACTGAATCTGTAAAATTGCTCCCTTATCTGCTGATGTAACCATCGACGCATAGCGTGCCAAATAACCACTCTTGACCTTCGGCTCTCTTGGCTGCCATTTTGCACGACGCTCTGCCAAAACTTCATCAGAGACTTTGACATTGATCGCATTTGCCGGGATATCAATTGCAATAATATCTCCTTCTTCGACTAAAGCGATCGGACCGCCAACGGCTGCCTCTGGAGAAATATGTCCAATACTTGCTCCACGCGATGCACCGGAAAATCTTCCGTCTGTGATCAATGCTACACTAGAGCCAAGTCCCATACCAGCAATTGCAGAAGTCGGATTCAACATCTCACGCATTCCGGGACCACCCTTAGGTCCCTCATAGCGGATAACTACTACGTCTCCGGCAACGATCTTGCCACCCTTGATAGCCGCAATAGCGTCTTCCTCGCATTCGAACACACGTGCCGGGCCTTCATGTACCATCATCTCCGGAACTACTGCAGAACGTTTTACCACGCCGGAATCCGGTGCGATATTACCTCGCAGTACTGCAATTCCGCCAGTCTCGCTATATGGATTGTCAATCGGACGGATAACTTCCGGATTGCGGTTGACACAATCTTTAATATTCTCTCCTACTGTCTTACCGGTAGCAGTAATAAGTTCTGTATTTAATAAGCCCTTCTTGCTCAGCTCATTCATAACAGCATAGACACCGCCAGCCTCGTTCAACTCTTCCATATAGGTATGTCCTGCCGGCGCTAAATGACACAAGTTCGGAGTCTTTGCACTGATATGATTTGCGATATCTAAGTTAAGTTCTACGCCTGCTTCATGTGCGATTGCAGGAAGGTGAAGCATTGAATTAGTAGAACATCCAAGTGCCATATCTACAGTCAACGCATTCATAAATGCCTGCTCTGTCATAATATCCCTTGGACGGATATTTTTCTCCAATAAGTTCCATGATCTTCATTCCCGCATGCTTTGCAAGCTTGATTCTCTCAGAATATACAGCCGGGATCGTACCATTGCCCTGCAATCCCATACCGATCGCCTCTGTCAAGCAGTTCATACTATTGGCGGTATACATACCGGAGCAGGAACCACATGTCGGACAAGCATTGCATACATAATCATTTACCTGTTCCTCTGTCATCTTACCTGCAGCATGAGCACCAACTGCCTCAAACATAGAAGACAATGATGTCTTGTTGCCCTGAACATGACCGGCTAACATCGGACCACCGCTGACAAAAATTGTTGGTATATTCAATCTAGCGGCTGCCATCAACAGACCCGGAACATTTTTATCACAGTTTGGCACCATGACCAATGCATCAAACTGATGCGCCAATGCCATACACTCTGTGGAATCACAGATCAAATCTCTCGTTACAAGAGAGTATTTCATACCGGTATGTCCCATCGCAATACCATCACATACTGCGATCGCCGGAAAAACAATTGGAGTTCCACCAGCCATAGCAACACCCATTTTAACAGCATCAACGATCTTATCAATATTCATATGTCCCGGCACGATCTCATTGTAAGAACTCACAATACCGATCAACGGCTTTTCCAATTCTTCTTCTGTAATTCCTAATGCATTAAACAACGATCTCTGAGGTGCTGTCTGCATTCCTTTCTTTACTGCATCACTTCTCATAATAATCACTTATTCCTTTCCAGACCTGCCATTTGAATCTGCAGGCACCAATATCTACCTTGTGTATTTATGTTCTATTAAATACGTTCTGCGATCAGATCACCCATCCGTATTGTTCCGACCTGCGTCTTTCCCTCGTCCATGATATCGATCGTACGATATCCGTCTTTAAGTACCTGCTTCACGGCATTCTCGATCGCATCGGCTTCTTTTTCCAGATCAAAGGAATAACGAAGCATCATCGCTGCAGATAAAATAGTTGCGATCGGATTCGCCTTATCTTGTCCTGCAATATCCGGTGCAGATCCATGACTCGGCTCGTATAGACCTAACTTCGTTGCACCAAGGCTTGCAGAAGACAACATACCGATCGATCCGGTCACCATACTTGCCTCATCTGACAAAATATCACCAAACATATTTTCTGTAAGGATCACATCAAACTGCTTTGGATCACGCACAAGCTGCATCGCACAGTTATCTACTAACATATGAGTAAGTTCCACTTCCGGATAATCCTTTGCCACTTCCTCGACAACACTTCTCCACAAACGGGAAGAATCCAAAACATTCGCTTTATCCACGCTGCAAACCTTTTTACCACGCTTCATTGCGACATCAAATCCCCATTTGGCGATACGACGTATTTCATTTTCATCATACGTCAACGTGTCGATCGCTTTCTTAACACCATTCTCTTCAACCGTCTTACGATCCCCAAAATACAGACCGCCGGTAAGCTCACGCATTACCACAAAATCAAATCCACCCTCTGTCAGTTCCGGTTTCAGCGGACATGCACCGCTAAGTTCATCAAACAACACAGCCGGACGGATATTAGCATATAATTCCAGTCCCTTACGAATCTTCAGTAATCCTGCCTCCGGTCGTTTATCCGGTGGAAGCTGATACCAATTAGACTGTCCGACGTTGCCGCCCACGGCACCTAACAACACGGAATCGCTTGCTTTCGCAGCTTCCAGTGTCTCCTCGGTCAATGGCTCTCCATATGCATCAATGGAACATCCACCCATTAACAGCTCCTGATATGTAAACTCATGACCATATTTCTGTCCAACCTTATCTAATACCTTTCTTGCCTCTCTGACAATTTCCGGACCGATACCATCACCAGGTATCACGGCTACCTTATAATTCATTGGAACCTCCATTCTGCGGCCTTTTCTCTGTACACCATAAAGAACGCATTACCATCAAAATTTGCATTTTATAAAGAATCTTAAAACGCATCACATTATAGTTTATACAGAATCACTTTTTGTGTCAAGTGTTGGGTGATGCAAACTTATTTCGTTATGCTCCTCATGCAATAGTTAATCCGTCGATTTGCATAGTGCAATCAATCTGCTTGTTCCAAGGCGGTCAGCCCCCAGCCTTAAGAAACGCTCTGCATCTTCTAACGATGAGATTCCTCCTGCAGCCTTGACTTTCACTGAATCTCCTACATGTTTTTGCAACAGTGCCACATCTTCAAACGTGGCCCCTCCGGTCGAAAAATCCGGTTGAAGTCTTAATATAATCCGCCCCTGCCTTTGTAACGATCTCACACATTTTGATCTTTTCCTCTTTGGTCAAAAAAGACAAGTCTCAATGATGACTTTTAAGACTTTCCCCTCGCAGGCTGCCCGTATTTCTTTCACTTCCTGCAGTACCTCTTCAAAGCGGTCATCCTTCACACGATTGATATTGATCACCATATCAATTTCATCCGCACCATCTTCCACTGCCTCTTTCGTCTCTGCCACTTTCACAGCTGTTGTCTGATAGCCATTTGGAAAACCGATCACCGTACAGATCTTCAAGCGGGTCTGCGACATAATCACGTGCCTCTTTGACATAACAAGGTGGAATACACACACTTGCCACATGATACTGCATTCCCTCATCGCAAAGTGTCTTGATCTGCTCCCATGTAGCATCCTGTTTTAATAATGTATGATCTAAATGCTGCAATATCTTTTTCTTATCCATAATGTCCTCCCTACTCGTTATTGTTTTCCGGTAGTTCCAAAGCCGCCTCTGTCTTTGCCCTCCAAATGTTCTACTTCCTCGAATAAGATTTCCGGCTGATTTTTCATTATACGAAACTGGCAGATCCTGTCGTTTACATGAATCTGTGTATCGCGCATTGCAATGACCGGCATACGCCACATATCGTTATCTCCGCAGTAAGATCCGTCTACCACACCGCAATGATTTGCCTGTATCACGCCAAAATTTTTATAGGTGCTGCTGCGCGGTACGATATGTGCCTCATATCCTTTGGGAAGTTCCATTGCCACACCAAGTGGCACCAAAGCAAACTCACCCTGTTTTAATGTAACTTCTTCGGAAGCTCGCAGATCGATCCAATCACTTTTCCCATCGATATAAGCAAGTTTTTCGATCTTGTCCGTAAAATATTTAATCTTGATCTGTTCCATGTTAATCCTCTTTTCTGTTTACAGATGTCCGCGCAGACCATTTTGCCAAATTCGCAGGTTATCTGCAATTCCGTAGTTTTTAATACTGTTTGTGCCGCAATTGCAGCATTTCTACCAACTATATCATACTGAAAATATTATTTCAATCTTTCACTCCTGACTGACAAGAGGCATACAATAATCCAAAACTATGTGTGATTTTTAAAGAATCACAGAAATGAGGTTCTATGTCTCACGATCTATATGCAGCAACAGATATGCCGGATAGCGGTTTTTTTCAGGCAAATATCACATCTCGCCGAACCTCCAGACCGATTGCCGGAGCCAAGATACAGATCCGTAATATCAATGATGCAAACGATATAATTGAAGAAACCGAAACAAACAGTGCCGGCAAAGTGATCTGATCACTCTGCCCGCACCGCCATTGGAGTATAGCATGATGCCGGGTACTGAGCGCCCATATTCTACGTATTCGATTCAAATAACTGCCCCAAATTTTGAACCGGTCGAAATCAGCGGTGCTGAAATCTTATCCGGACAGACCGCTTTGCAAAATACAACTCTGATCCCAAAACCCAACACACCGGAAGCCAACGAAGAGCTGTTCGTAATACCACCTCATACGTTATACGAAAAATACCCGCCAAAAATTCCCGAAGAGGAAATCAAAACAGTAGAAGAAACCGGTGAAATTGTACTAAGCCGTGTCGTTATCCCCGCTGGTGTTCGAACAACATGCAATATTCTTATGGTTCCAAACACCTCGTACCATCGCTCCTGACCATTTATCTGTTGTCTGATCCTGCGGTATTCTTAAAATTCCGGTGCGACGATATATCTCCGGTGTCGCTATGTGATCCTCATTGAGTTTATTTGCGATCTGCACGGAAGATTGTCCCGCTCTTCTCATATTCTGTATGTTTGTTAAAACAGAAAACGTCTGATCAGGTTCTAATACTCTCTTGCCATTCCGGTAACAGATCCGATATCCATATGGAGCCTTGGCACCGATAAAATTTCCTTGTTCCCTTTGCTGACGTTTCGCCAGCCGTACCTTGTATCCGGTATCTACTGCATACCATTCATTTAATAAATTTTTCAATCCAACGATAAGCATCTGTTCCGTAAGTCTTGCACTGTCATAATGATCCGTCACGGTAATCACCCGCACATTATTTGCCGGGAAGAAGTATTCCAGATACCATCCCAATTGCAGATGTTCTCTCCCCCAGTCTGGACAGATCCTTTGCAATAACTGCATCTAACAATCCCAAACGACAATCCTCTATCATCTGCTGAAATTCCGGTCTTTGAAAGTTTGTTCCACTGTACCCATAGTCCACATAAACCTTTCGTTGTTGACATTCGGTATGTTGATCCAAATATTGACCAACCAGTAACAATTGATTCTCGATTGACATTTCTCTCTCTCCGTATTTCGAACGGAAAGCCTTGCATAAATTCCTATACGCTGACACAATATATTATTCATCTGCTCTGACACTTCCAAAATAAAGATTCTTCAATGATCGGCGGCACCGCCTTATCCGTACTGATCCATTCTTCAGGTGGCACTTTACATCTCTGTGCCAGTTTATAGTTGATCTTTCTCGTTTTGCCTTGTTGAAGGATCCCAATATATAATTGATTTTTCAAAATACGTCGAACTGCGACCGGCGACCATAGGAGCACTTTTGTGTGTCCGTATTATCGGACAGGCAAGATTGACCACTTGTTTCATTTACGTCCTTATTGTTAGTCATATTCGATAAACTATTTTGTTTTCTTCTGTCCACGAAACCGGACTTATAAGACTGCCCGCTTATCTTCTTATATACGTACGGCGATGGGACCAATAAAACATTCAAAAACGCACAAATCTTTTCCGCGGAATGCCCTGCATTCTTCCAATGAAATATCTTTTGTACAACATCTGCCGTCTGCCTATCGACAACTAATTTGTGCTTATTGATCATCGCTTTTTGATAACCGTACGGTGCAAAAGCACCTACGTAATCTCCCTGCCTGCGTCTGGCCTCCTGACTGTTTTTGACCTTTCTGGAAATATCTCTGCAATAAGCATCATTCATCAAATTGAGGATTGGAAGCAACAACGCCTTTTCACCAAACAAAGCACTAGCACTATCGTAATGGTCTGCCACCGCAATAAAACGTATCCCCACTGCGGGAACCACTTTTTCAAATACCATCCGGTCTGTATATACCCTCGTCCGAAACGAGATAGATCCTTGACAAGAATGCAATCTACCTTTCCATCTCTCGCAGCCTGCAGCATTCGCTGCAACGCCGGCCTTTCAAAACTGCTTCCGCTATACCCATCGTCAACCCATTCGCCTGTAAAACAAAGCTCCGGTCTTGCCGCAATATAGTCCATCAACAGTACACGCTGATTTCTGATGCTGTTACTCTCAATGGCGGTTCCCTCATCTTCTCTGGATAGTCTTAGGTAAATGGCACATCTCCAAATTTCCTGTTGTCTTTCGGCGATGCGGCTCTGCCATAATATCTCTCGTTCATGCCCATCATCTGTCCCTGTATACGGACACGATAAAGCAGAAGGATCCGTCTCTCTTCCCGATACGGACCCTCCTGCTGATATTTCGTCGTAATGTACCACTCTAACTGTTCCATGCTTCACTGATAACCTGCTTTCGCACATAGCTGATTCATTTTCTAACTAAAATAATGCCGGCTGCAGTTTCTGAACTGCCATGCTTTTTTTACAGTCTATTCATCACTTTCTGCACGCATTCCCTCTAAAAACTTTTTTTGTACTTCTTCCCACGCCGTTGCCGATTCCGGTATTTGTGACAATCCCATCTGAAATACATGAAACATTCCGGCATAGCACTGTGCCGTTGCCTGACCACCGCATTGCTGTACCTTCTGTGCAGCGCACTCGCCATCACTTCGCAGCATTTCAATCTCACCTACCTGTATCAACATAGGCGGCAAGCCGGAAAAATCCCCAAACAACGGCGACAGGTATGGATCTTTCGGATCATGATCATCTCGATAATCTCCTCGATAGATCATACTTTCTTTCGTCCCGCCAAACATCGGATCTTTGTCATAATTGTCCGTGTAGGAACCCCGGACGCTGTCATGTCCAACCAGGAGACATCAATACAAGCTTAGCCGGCATTGGTCTGTCATGTTCACGCAGCCACATGCAGAGTGCTACCGCAAGACCACCTCCCGCAGAATCGCCCGCCACAAAGATTTGATCTCCCGTATAACCCATATCCAAAATCATTTCATAAGATGCAATGGCATCTAGCAGCGCCGATGGATGAGTATGTTCCGGTGCCACCCGGTAATCCGTACTAAATACCTTCATTCCACCGCACATCATTGCATATTTATAAGCAAAACTTCGATAAATATTGCGCAGTGGATTCACATATCCCCCGCCGTGCAATTGGAGCAATGCATATTTGCCGGGAATCGGAGGCTGCACCACCTCAACTGTGCAATTTGCAAGCTTTTTTCCGTTCCCAAAGCACATCCTCCGGCTTACGCCACAACGGTTCCTTATCAACCAGATGCCGCTGCAACTCTCCCATCTTGATCTTCGGTCCGATCAAACGGTTTCCTGCCGCCAGCCGAATACATTCTTTTTACTAACTTTGCCTGAAAACTCTGCTCTTGCACACGCTACCTCCATATACTTTTATCCCCATCCGGGAATCATAATCTTTCCACTTTAACCGTAAATTGTCACTGCTTTATCCTAACTCTTCGCCTTGCGGGAACCGGCAAGTACCGCAACACCAAATAACACAAGGGTAACTAACAGTACGATCCAAGCAAGCAGCGGATTTCCTTCTTTGGCAAAAATTCCAATGCAAAGATTGATCACTGCTAACGCAATAGCATACACCTGTGTCGTCAGATAACTCGTCCAATTAGTGCGATTAATCAGCATTCCTCCACCCAAAAACAGATCCAGCACTAATATGCTGCATGACATACCATACTGTACTGACCAGCCATGAAAACCAAGCCCTGCATCTAATGAGAGCAAAAAATAAAATCGTTGCAAATGTCTGAATATACAGCTTGCGAATATGGCTTTTATTCCATGCTGTAAGATAGTGCATCGAAAAAAATTCCATACGCAAAAACCACTGCTGTCACAAAAGACCAGCGATGTCCCGCGTCCAAATAATAATTCAACACAAAGAGTAACACCTGTATTAAGATCAAAGCAAACGTAAAGGACCATACGATACGCTTTGCCATACGCGTTTTGTGGAATATTGCCGGATACATATTAACCAATACATTGTCAGATTCTTTGGTCAACACCCGACCACAAAACAAACAGGTTTTTGCATTATCCGCAATCCTAAGACGACAATTTTTACATATTCGATCACTCATAATACACCCCATTACTTTCTATCGTTACTTCAATACCATCTTCAACTAATTTCCGAAAAAATCGTCGCTGTATCGATACATCACGCAGCGTTGAACTGAAATTCAACACTAATTCATCCCGATAAGAACAAAGCAGCGCTTTAATATGCTGTCCTGTTGACATAGCGATCATTCCATGAAATTTTTCTATGAAAGACTCATATTCTTTCTGTACCTGAAAGGCTCCAATATTCGTAAGCGTACTCGTATTCGCTCTAGCCGAAGAGCGATATACAAAACGCATAGCAAGCACTTTAATAAACATTGGAACCGAGCGCAGAAAAATGTTTTTCTGATTGGACACATTATAGGAAAACAATTCTTCCAAATGTTCTTTTGTGATCTGCTCACGCAGACTCATTGTCACCAATTCAAAATCCTGTCAAATGATTCCCCGGTCCGATCGGCTGCATATACCGCACTGACCATGACGAAAAAATTTCTCGTTGTTACAGACTCAAAATACGGTCTCAAATTCACAGGAACCGCTACCGCGATCGGACGGCTTGACGGGCTCTCCTTAAGATACTCCTTGTATATACTGTAAATAAATACAGCCGTCATATATTCATTGATACTGACGTCCCTCTGATGACAAACCTGTTTCACTGCAGAAAGAGACATACTTCCATGGATCACACCAAGTTCTCCGGTCGGAAGATGTTCTCCCTTAACCTCTACGGCACGTGCTGTTTTATAACCCTTGTTATGACTTTTCTTATAATTTTTGACATAGCTGTCCTCCGTGCTTAAAGACGTCAGATCCGATAAACCTTTCTGTCCGCCGAAGTCCGTCTCAGGATGTGCCAATCGCAAATAACAATACGTTAATTCCCGCAAAAAATTAACGGCTCCCATACCATCTGCCAACACATGAAATACCTCCAAATTAATGCGGTTGCGATAATAACTCACTCGAAACAAATAGCCGTTATTTTCATAGGGTTCAATATAACTGCAAGGATATTTATCCTCTAATTCCACCAATGGCGGTGCCTTATAATTTGTCTCAAAATAATTCCAAAACAATCCTTTGCGCATACGTACCCGAAAGGTATCAAACACCGGAAGTACCTCATCCAGTGCCTGCTGCAATAAATCCCGTTCAACATGATCCGACAGCGTCACGCTGATCCGATACACGTTAGTCATATTCTGTGTTGCAATAGCCGGAAAAAGGTTGGCGGTATTATCAAGTCGTTCCCAGGCGGCTACTTCTCTTTTTTGCGCCGGCTGACATTTTGCTGTTTTTCAAGCTGTTGTCTGTTTTTACGCCGTTTTTCCGCTTCCTTTTCTCCTGTTTCCACCGCTCTTTGCCACGATTACGATCGCGTTCACTCATACTGTTACTCCTTACCTGTAAGACGCCGGTAACGAAAGCTGTCTTCGAACTCCATCCCCCGAATATATAATCGTCCATGATGGACCACCATCGGACTCCCGCGCCAAAAACTATTATGTCAAATATAAAGATTATATTAAAAATGTTGCCTCCAGTGAAATCTATGCCACTTGGCCGGAGGAAACACTGATTGCTAATATTCTTGCCATTCAGTCCATTACGCTCAACCGCGTATATACCGAATGGTACCGCAATAAAAACTATGATTTTACGATCACATCCTCTACTGCCTATGATCAAAAATGGATCTCCGGACGCAATATTTATGCTTCCATATCACAAACTGTAGATTCCATTTTTTCCAATTATCTGGCACGGCCTAATATTACACAGCCGATCTTTACACAATACTGTGACGGACGTCAAGTATCCTGTCCTAACTGGATGCGGCAGTGGGAATCCAAAACGCTTGGTGACCGCGGCTACTCTGCCATCGAAATACTACGCTATTTCTACGGTAATTCCATGTACATCGCTTCCTCAGAGGAAATTTCCGGAGTGCCATCTTCCTGGCCGGGCTCAGATCTGACGATCGGCAGCAGCGGTCAAAAAGTACGCCAGCTGCAGCAACAGCTTAACACGATCGCCGGTGCTTACCCACTGATTCCAAAACTTGCTGTAGATGGTATTTACGGAAAAAAGACAGCGGAAGCAGTCAAAACCTTTCAACAGATCTTTAACCTTCCGGCAACAGGCGTAACTGACTATCCGACCTGGTATAAAGTCAGCGAGATTTATGTTGGCGTAAGCCGTATTGCTGAACTGATGTGATCAGTCAACTCCATAAAAATGCTCACAAAGACGGATCAACGCATCCAAATCTTTTGTTCCGGCTGTCTCCATTGCCGAATGCATCGCCCACTGTGCCAGCCCGATATCCACTGATGGTATCGACACATGCGCCGTTGAGATATTTCCTAACGTGGAACCACCGGCAATATCCGAACGGTTATGGTACGATTGACAAGACACACCCGCTCCTTTGCACAGCGTACGCAAATATCCTGACGTCATGGCATCGGATGTATACTTTTGACCACCGTGAAATTTAAGCACGATCCACCATTAAGCAAAGGCTGATTGGTGGGGTCCGCTTGCTTTCATAATTCGGATGGATCCCATGCGCATTATCTGCAGAGATCAAAAAACTGTTGGTGATCATTCGCCTCTTACCACCATCGGAGATTCCGATCGCTTCTGTGATCCAGGTAATCACATCCTCCAAAAAAGTAGAATCTGCTCCTTGTCTCGTCCCGCTTCCCACTTCCTCATTATGGAAAACCGCCGCCATCGCTATCTTATTGTGAACACGTGAGGAAAGCAGTCCTTGTATAACACCATAAGCGCATTGTTGATCATCCAGTCTCGGTGCCAATATCCATTCTCCGTCTCTGCCAACAAAGTGTCCCTTTTCACGGACATATAAATACAATTCCTGCCCTACGATCTGGCCTGGCTGTACTCCGGCTGCACCGGCTGCCAATTCACGGATCCCGGCACCATCTTCCTGCGCATAAACCGGAAGCATATCCTCTTGCACATTAAACGTCTTGCCGGCATTTACGTTGCGGTCCATATGAATTGCCAAACTCGGTATAACAAGCAGATCGCGGTCAATCGAAACCAATCTGCTCTCTATCCCATGTTCTCCGGCAACTGCTACTCGTCCGGCAATTGAAAGTGCACGATCAAACCAACTGGAGAGTATCATTCCACCATATTTTTCTACATTTAATGTTATATAATATTTCTTCTTAATCTCCGGGTGCTCTTTGATCAAAAAAGCCGGCGAATCACTGTGGGCTGCCGCAATATGAAATCCAACCGGCTCTTGTTCCGGCATTCGCCAAGCGATCAGTGATGCATCGTTACGTATTGTATAATAAGCCTTGCCATACTCTATATTCATTGGCTTATTCTCCGGAAGATATACAAAGCCTGCCGCATCTAACTGTCGACGCATATTGTATACAACGTGAAATGCACTTGGACTCTGCTCTATAAAGGTTAATAATTTCTCTGCATTCTCATTACTCATATGGATCACCCTGCCCTTTCCGGTATTCTTACTGCGAATCCTATACCACCAGCTAATATCTGCCTATTATTATACCCATTTTTAATAGATAACGCAATTCCCTGCATCGACATCCACCATATTATATGCATTCCGCAAAGCTAGATTTTTTCGGTTCGAAAATCTTTAAGCTTACAAATAAATTTTTCTTGATTTCCACCCCCCATATACGATATACTTTTATCTGAATACAAATGTATGCCTGCGGGCGGAATGGAGGATAATATGAAATTTGGTTTTTGACGATTCCAATAAGGAATATGTCATCACCACACCGAAAACACCGCTTCCTTGGATCAATTATCTTGGAAGTAACAACTTCTTTCTTTAATTTCCAATACTTGCGGTGGTTATAGTTTTTATAAGGACGCTAAACTTCTTCGTTTAACGCGTTATCGTTACAATAACATCCCGAACGATGAAGGCGGCCGTTATTATTACATCAAAGATGGTAATACAGTTTGGAACCCTGGCTGGCAGCCTGTAAAGGCAGAGTTGGACTCTTATGAATGTCGTCACGGTATGGGTTACAGCCGTTTCACTTCCGTTAAAAACGGTTTAAAGGCATCTTTGCTTGCTTTTGTACCTGTCAATGATAACTGTGAGGTTAATCAGCTTACTCTGACCAACGAAAGCAACGAGAAAAAATCATTCTCTGTATTTTCATATATTGAGTTTTGTCTTTGGAATGCCATGGATGATATGACAAACTATCAGCGTAACTTAAATATCGGTGAAGTTGAAGTCATTGATTCTACAATCTATCACAAAACAGAGTACCGTGAGCGCCGTAACCACTTTGCAGTTTATTCTGTAAACTGTCCGGTAGACGGCTTTGATACAAGCCGCGATGAATTTTTAGGTGCTTACCGTGGAGTTACGGATCCTCAGGTTGTTGCCGAGGGCAAATCTCATAACTCTGTTGCCAGCGGATGGTATCCGATCGGATCTCATCAGATTAATATTACTTTGGAGCCGGGTGAGTCTAAAAGCCTTATCTTCGTACTGGGCTACTGTGAGAATCCGGAAGACCAGAAGTTTACTGCACCAAACGTTATCAATAAGAAACCTGCTGATGAATTATTGGCAAAATATCAGACAGATGCACAGGTAGATGCCGCTCTTGCTGAATTGAAAGAGAATTGGGAAAATCTGTTATCTAAATTTACCGTAAGATCTGATGAAGAAAAACTTGATCGCATGGTAAATATCTGGCACCAGTATCAGTGTATGGTTACCTTTAACATGAGCCGTTCCGCATCTTACTTTGAGTCCGGTATCGGCCGTGGCATGGGATTCCGTGATTCCTGTCAGGATCTGCTCGGTTTCGTACATCTGATCCCTGAGCGCGCAAGAGAAAGAATCATTGATATTGCTTCTACGCAGTTTGAAGACGGAAGCGCTTATCATCAGTATCAGCCGCTCACCAAAAAAGGCAATGCAGACATCGGAAGCGGCTTTAACGATGATCCGTTATGGCTGATCGCAGGTACTTCAGCATATATCCGCGAGACAGGCGATACTTCTATCTTAGAAGAAATGGTACCGTTTGATAATGATGAATCCAAGGCAGTACCGTTAATGGAGCATTTAAAGAGATCATTCGATTACATTGTGAATCACAAAGGACCTCATAATCTTCCACTTATCGGACGTGCCGACTGGAACGACTGTCTCAACTTAAACTGCTTCTCTGCGGCTCCGGGTGAATCTTTCCAGACTTTCGGACCTAGTGAAGGGCCTGTTGCAGAGTCCGTATTTATCGGTGGAATGTTCGTAAAATACGGTAAAGAATATGCTGATCTGTGTGCTTACACAGGTAATCAGGCTGAAGCTGACCGTGCGCTTGCTGAAGTTGATGCAATGAACAAAGCAGTGTTAGCAGACGGCTGGGACGGCGAATGGTTTGTCCGTGCTTATGATGCACAGAGCAACAAAGTCGGTTCCAAAGAATGCGAAGAAGGACAGATCTACATTGAGCCTCAGGGCTTCTGCGTTCTCGCCGGTATCGGTGTTGAGACAGGTGAAGCTAAGAAAGCATTGGATTCTGTAAAAGAAAAACTGGATACAAAGTACGGTATTGTATTGTTACAGCCGCCTTACACCAAATACCATGTAGAACTTGGAGAAATCTCCTCTTATCCACCTGGATATAAAGAGAATGCAGGTATCTTCTGCCACAATAACCCTTGGGTATCTTGTGCTGAGACTGTTATCGGTCGTGGTAACCGTGCTTTCGAGATCTACAAAAAGACTTGTCCTGCTTATATCGAGGATATCAGCGAGATCCATTGCACAGAGCCATATGTATACTATCAGATGATCGCCGGTAAAGATGCGCACTTCTTCGGACAGGCTAAGAACAGCTGGCTTACAGGTACCGCTGCCTGGACATTTGTAAATGTTTCTCAGTATATCTTAGGTGTTGTTCCAACTCTCAATGGTTTGAGCGTTGATCCTTGTATTCCATCCGAGATGGGAACCTCTTTCACTATGACACGTAAGTATCGTGAAGGTGTGTATAACATCAAGGTTGAAAACCCAAATAAGGTTGAAAAAGGCGTTGCCAAGATCGTTGTAGACGGAAAAGAATATACAGGAACCACTGTTATCCCTTATGAGAAGGGAAAAACCTCATACGATGTAACTATCGTAATGGGCTGATCAATGGTCATCCTCTAATAAGATGATAGCACCAAAAACAGACAGTGACGGAAACGTTGCTGTCTGTCATAAAGGTTCTATTATCCTTTCATGAAAAAAAATAGCACAGATTGGTATCAACTTCCCAAAATTCAACTTGGAAGGGCACCTCATATCTGTGCTATTTTTAGATTTAAAATAATAATAATTTAACACTCTATTTTTTATATTTATACGCTGATCATTACTATCGAATTCTTATTGTATACGTTGATAGGTGATAAATTCATATATCACATTTTGCTGTGGATCTTTTTGCAGAAAAGACTGCTCGCAGATTTCCCAATCCTGGCTTTCATCTAAATTCGGGAAATAAGCATCTGCCTCATATTGACGATGCACTTTTGTAATATAAGCTGTATCACAATACGGAAGCAGCAGGCGATATACTTCTTCCCCACCAATTACATAGACTTCCTGACCCGGATACTGTTTCACATACTGTTTGAGTTCCTGCAGGCTATGTAATACCTGCGCACCTTCAAAACAATACGTCTCATCCGTAGAAAGAACTATATTGGTGCGATCAGGCAACGCCCGTGCACCCGGAAGTCCCTCCATTGTTTTTCTGCCTCCAACAACAATCTTTCCGATCGTATGCGCCTTAAATGCTTTTTTATCAGCCGGGATATCAACCAACAATTGTCCCTGTCTGCCAATTCCCCAATGGTCATCTACACATGCGATCAACTTCCAGTCATATCTATACTCTACATCCATGTCTATTGATCATCCTCACCATCTGCACTTTGAAACAGATAGGCATACTCTCTTGGTACATATGCTTTTACTTTGGTGCCATCATTTTCATAACTTTCTTCCAACACCTGGCCATATTTACGCAACAAATTGATCTGAGAACCATCTGTATAAGGAATTATTTTGTCGATAAGTACCTGACCGGCTTTCAACAATTCGCTCAACGCATCTAACATTTCCTCCACACCTTCTCCCGAACGTGCTGAAATGCGAACTGTTCGGTCTGCACGCAGATCTTTGAGCACCTGCTCTCCCTCTAAACGATCAATCTTATTAAATGCAGTGACGATCTGTTTATCGCCAATTTCCAGCTTACGAAGTGTTTCATACACTGTATACATCTGCATATCCAGATCCGGATTCGAGCAATCTACGACATGCAAAATAATATCTGCGTATTTTGCCTCTTCCAATGTACTTCGAAAAGCTCGGATCAAATGATGCGGTAATTTACGAATAAACCCAACCGTATCCGTAAAAAGCATTTCTTCACCGTCTTCACGAACAAGCTTGCGGGTAGTTGGATCCAGTGTTGCAAACAACTGATCCTCCGACAAAACACCTGCTCCGGTCAAATAATTGAGTAACGTTGATTTTCCTGCGTTGGTATATCCTACGATTGCAACAACCGGTGTAGGATTCTCCTGCCTCTTCTTACGAGTCAACTCTCTGGTACGTTTCACCTGCTCCAATTCACGTTTCACAAGCGTAATACGTTCCTTGATCAGACGCCGATCCATCTCCAGTTTCTGCTCACCGGGACCTCTCGTACCAATTCCTCCACCCAGACGGGATAATTCGCTGCGTCCTCCTACCAAATGCGAAGCACGGTACCTAAGCTGTGCTAATTCTACCTGTAACTTTCCCTCGCTGGTCGATGCTCTTTTTGGCAAAAAATATCAAGTATCATAACCGTTCGGTCAATGACCTTGATCTCCAATGCATCCTGAAGATTGTGATATTGTGCCGGAGATAACTCATCATCACATACTACCGCATCTGCATCCAGAGAGATCGCCAGATTCTTAATCTCCTCTATTTTTCCTTTACCCACATACGTTCCGGCATGTACTTTTTCTCTATTCTGTATTACTTTAGCAACAGTCACCGCACCCGCCGTCTGTCCCAATTCTTCCAACTCATCCAGAGATTGTTCGGTATCGTCTCCATCCGCCGTCGCAACAGCGACCAAAATAATGCGTTCTTTCTGCTCTTCGGTCTCAAACATTACTATCTAACCAAACCTTTCTCTTTACCTTTGTTTTTTCTTACTATGATTTCCGATACGAGTTGCTATAAACTTTGCTTCCTTCGCCATTTCTTTATCATATGGATAGGTTTGTAAATATTCTGCCGCCAATTCTTTAGCCTGTCTCATTTTGCCCATTCGCTCCAACAGAATCACACGATTACGAAGCAGATTCTGATAAGCCATCGTCACACCAAGATCAAGTCCCTGTTCCAAATAATCTTCTGCCTGTCCATAGTCCTGTAACTCAATATAACAGCCCGCAAGCTCGCTATACACTTCCGGCAGAGCGCATACTGCTCCGTTCTGTGCTTTCAAATATTTGGTGTACTTCTTAATTGCATTCTCAAAATCACCACGTATCCGCAAGACCTTACCTTGATAAAATAACGCATCGGTGCTTTTTTTTCTTTTTCGGCATCGCTCAATATATCCTCTGCATCTGCAAGCTTATCCAGACAAATATAAGCTCGTCCGATCTGCGTTTTGGCTTCTGCATCTGCGCCATGTATTGATACCAATTTTTCAAGCACATCTTTCGCATCGCTTTCCCTACCGGCATCGTTGTAAACATTATAGCATCCAAAATACGCCTCATAACATTTCTCATCAACTGAAATTGCTTTCAAAAAGTCTTCGGCAGCAGAATCATACTTACCCATACTCTGTTTGATCTGACCACGCAGAACAAGACCATCCGCATCCTTTGCATTTTCTTTTATAAGCTGGTCTAAGGCACCAAGTGCACCTAATGAATCTCCGGAAGCCCACTGCGCCATTGCTAATGTCGCATAAATATCACCATTTAGTACCTTACTTTCTGATATCTCTAATGCTTTATCACATTGTTTCTTTGCCTTATCATATTCATGAATACCATAATAGGCAAGCGCCTCTCCATAATATAAACGCTTATTATTTTGTCTGAAATTTTATTATCAACCTTCTGATACGCTTTTTCAAACTGCTTTATCGCCTTTTTATAGCTTCCCAGATGATTTAATGTCATTCCATAATCGATATAATACTCTGCTTTGTCTTTGTTTTCTGCAATGGCTTCTTTGAAGGAAGCTGCTGCCTTTTCATAACTACCGTTCTCTGCCAAAGCCACAGCCTGCTTATAGGCTTTCTGTGCCTTGCCACAACCGGCAAGCAAAACCATTGTTCCACATAATATCCCCATCAAAGCCCACTTCTTTACTCTCATGCCAACCTCCATTGTCTTGCTCTGATCATTATCTATTATTATCCTAATGCCTGCTCCTCATCACGAAACAGCATCTTTTCATATTCCTCTGCAGGCATCGGTTTTGCATAATAATACCCCTGCACATATTCACAGCCGATATTCTTCAAGAAACGCACCTGGCTTTCCTTTTCAACGCCTTCCGCAATAACCGGCATCTCAAGCACCTTTGCCATATTTACTACAGAAGCCAGTATATTCTCACCTCTGCCCGGTATCTCAGTATCCGACATAAATTTCATGTCAATCTTTTAAAACATCTACTGCAATATCTTTCAAAACATTTAATGACGAATAGCCACTGCCAAAATCATCCATCAATATTGTAAATCCACGTTTCTGTAAATCTTTCATTGCCTCGCGGATCATATATGGATTAGATGTATAAGCACTCTCCGTCAATTCCAGTTGAAATAATTCCGGCGGAATATTATAAGTTGCAACCAGATCACTGATCACTTCCACTAATTTCGGATTGTATACACTGACACGTGATACATTTACAGAAATCGGCATCGGATCATACCCTTTGTCCAGCCAGCTACGCAACAATTTACACGCATGCTCCCACACATAAAAATCCAGTTTCATAATAAATCCGTTCCGCTCAAAGATTGGAATAAACTCTCCCGGAGAGATCATCTTTTGATCGGACGCCTTCCAGCGTACTAATACCTCAGCTCCGGCAAATTTGCCCTCCTGTATATCATATTTTGGCTGCAAAAACAGAACAAACTTCTCTTCCTGCAATGCAGACCGAGTCATATTTACAATACGCTGTTCCTGAATAAGATCCTGACTCATTTCATCCTGATAAAGGCATAATTCTGAATATAACTTCCTTTGCAGATCTTTGTTGCAAGCTTAGCATTATCATACATATCATTGACTTCCATCTTTAAATCTTTGATCAAATAAAACCCAAACACCGGAATCATTTCAAATTCCGGAATGATCTCACGGATCTCCTTGCGGAAACGATATGATAACTCTGACAGCTCCCTCTCCTTTTCATACGACATGCAGATTGCAAATACATCTGCGCGCATACGCCCATAGGTCACATGATTCTTAGATGCAACAAATTGTCGTATCTTATCAGCCACCTCACAAAGAAATTCATCACCCTGGTGAATGCCAAAAAAGGAATTGACCAAATTAAATTTGGCAATGTCGAGCCTTATCATTGCATACTGCTCCTCAGGAAACGCATCTAACATTTCTCTCGTTGCTTTTTGGAAATAATCTCGTCCATACAATCCGGTCAACGAATCAAAAGCCTCAACATGCTGTAACTTACGCAAAATCTGTGCACGACTTCTCTCGATCGCATTGTGCAGTCGAAAATGAATGATTCGCTCATTGTACGGCTTGCGGATGAAATCCCAGGCACCAAGCTCCAAACTATGTGTCTCACATTCTATATTATCATCTCCGGTAGAAACAATGACCGGAATATTCTGCAGTATCGCATCACTGCAATATTCTTCCAAAAAAGGAAAACCCATTCATATCCGGCATCACCAGATCTAAAACAATAGCTGCATATTTATGTGGCTGTGCTTTCAGCATTTGAAGTGCCTGCTTACCGTCCGAAGCTGTCTCCACTTCATACTCTGCCTCCAATATCTTGACAAGAAGCTTCCGATTTACTTCCTCGTCGTCTACCACCAATACATAATCATTCATTTTGTGCTACCTCCGCATCTCTATAGGCCCCATATATGCCTTTAACCTTTATTTTAACATATTTTCATCTGCCTGTCTCTTCATTTTTTCATAAAAATGAGATTTTTTTTTCCACAACAGACGTTTGTCATTTTTTTCATAATATGCCAAAATAATATATAATCATGAACAACGGAAGGGGAAGAATATGGCTGGAGCATACAAATCAAACGAATCCTTAGAAAACTATTTGGAGACAATCTTAGTGTTAAGCCGAAAATTACCTGTTGTCCGCTCGGTTGATATTGCCAACGAACTCAACTTTAAGAAGCCGAGTGTCAGCGTTGCAATGAAAAATCTTCGTGAGAAACAGTATATCACTGTCACTGACTCCGGTTTTATTTATTTGACCGATAGCGGCAAACAGATTGCTGAAATGATTTATGAGCGGCACGAATTTTTGATGAAATTTTTAGTTTCTTTGGGCGTGTCGGAAAGTGTTGCATCCGAAGATGCATGTCGTATTGAACATGTGATCAGTAAAGAAAGTTTTGCTGCACTAAAGACTCACATTACACAGCAACACTAGTACATAATATATAAAAGAGTATTTTCTTATACCCTAAAAAGAAGCCATACAGGAAATAACCTGTATGGCTTCTTGTGTATACGGGAATAAATTACGCCTTATACTTTTTGATCATATCCATAAGATCTTTCTTGGACTGTAATCCGGTCAGCTTTTCCTGAACTTCTCCATCCCGAAAGAGGATCAAAAACGGATTGCGACAACTTTATACGATTGCGCAAGTCCCATATTCGCATCGACATCCACCTTACAAACTTTAACATCCGGGCATTCTTCATCAATCTCCGCTAGGATCGGAGCGATCATCTGGCAGGGTCCACACCACTGCGCCCAAAAAATCCACCAAAACTAAGCCCTTCTGCTTAATAACTTCCTCTTCAAATGTATCTATTGTTGCATGTATCATTTCTAAACCTCCATTCCTTATCGATGTACTCTCGGTATCTTCGGCTTAAGCATAACCGAAAATTTGTGTTTGGTCAAGGGAACCCATATTGTGTTTCCTGCATAAACTACAGTATCCCACTTTATGAGAATTTTACTCACAAAGATTTGGAGAAATTTATGATCCGGGAAGAGAGGATTATTTATGTATGAAATTTGCGAGCTGATCCGATACGGCGACGATGAACGCCAGTTAGCACTAGAACAATTATTTGCAAAAGCGGGTGTCAAAACATGTAGTCAGGCAGTATCTGCTTCAAAAAGCACCACAAGCAGATCGTATCTGCATTCTTGTGGACAGTCTTCTTCCCTGCAGACAATACTGCTTCCTGTGCCATGTGACGAAAAACGCTGCAACAGGCATATGAGGAGGCACCTGCAGGTTCTCTGATTTTAGGTGGTAATCTTCCTGCTGCATTTGTAAAATGCTGTCAGGAACGCGGTCTGCATATCTATGACTATATGAAATCCTCTGCCGTAGCAATATGGAATGCTGTTGCAACCGCTGAAGGTGCCATCTGCGAAGCAATCCGCCACTCTCCCTATAACTTGTATCAGCACACCTGTCTTGTCATGGGTTACGGACGCTGCGGAAAGGTGTTGGCAGATCGTCTGACAAACCTCGGCGCCACAGTGATCATCTCTGCCAGATCTTCTGAAAAAACAGCCTGTGCAGAAGTCTCACACTGTCTTAATCTAACCGAGTCAACAGATCTTTCAACCTGCCAATGGTTATTTAACACTGTGCCTGCTCCCATTGTCGGCAAAAGTCTTATCGACCGACTTCCTGACACTGCCGTGATCATAGATCTTGCCAGTGCACCGGGCGGCTGCGATCTCACATATTGCGCTCAAAAGGATTGGATGCCGCATTATATCCCGGTCTGCCGGCAAAATACGCCCCAAAAAGTTCTGCTGAGATTATTTTTCAGCATTTAAATGATATATTTGTAATCGGATAGAAAGGAAATCGACATGAACGAAACAATTTCCATCGGATTTGCTATTACCGGCTCATTTTGCACCTTTGCAAAAACATTAACATTATTAAGCGAACTTGTAAAACAAGGCTATGAAGTGCAGCCTATCTTTTCCAATCATATGAGCCATTTAGACAACCGTTTTACTGCAGCTGAAACCTTTTTTGTAAAAAAGTAGAACGTATTACCGGAAATACCGGAATATATACAATTCAAGACGCAGAACCAATCGGGCCAAAAGCCCCTTTCGATGCACTGGTCATCGCCCCATGTACCGGCAACACAATGGCAAAATTAGTGAATGGTATCACAGATACTCCGGTACTGATGGCAGCAAAAGCACATCTTCGCAATGAAAAACCGCTGGTCATCTCCATTTCCAGCAACGATAATATGGGAATGAATTTCAGGAATCTTGGAATGCTGTACAATGCTAAAAACGTATATTTTGTTCCATTTGGACAGGATGATCATCATAAAAAGCCTTGCTCCTTAGTAGCTCATGTATCCCTTATCCCCGAAACGATCGAAGCGGCTTTGCATGGCAGACAATTACAGCCTGTACTCTGATCCCCATTTTGAGTGCTATTTATAAAATTCATGGCATCCATGTCTCTTCACTTTAGTCAGACACCGATCAAACCAAGAAGCATTACCACTGTCAGCTAAAGCTCTCTCCATAAAGTACAATGCGCCCTGCGAGGTATCCTGTCCCTGCAGGGCCCTTCTTACTGCTTTTTTGTTCCGCTTGACACATGTACCGAATAATAACTGCCATTGCTGACCGGCGAAAATTGATATCTGCTTCCACTATGTGCAAAGACTACTTCCTTGATCGTGGATGGAAACTGTTTTCCTAACACACGATTCCACATGACATTCGCAACAAGTGCTCTCCCTCCAGATCCTCTCCTCCAGCCTCTGCCTCAACAATACGCTGTAAAATACGTTCAGACTCTGTACCGATCACTCTTCCGCATTTTTCTTCAATGGCAAGACGTCGGTTTTTTCGTCTCTTTTTGTTTCTGTTTGGCGCGACGGATCCGTGCTCTTCTAGCACGCTTCCTCTGCTCCTGTTTTCGTTTCTGTCGTTCTTTACGCATCCTCTCCTGCTCTAATTTCTGCTGTCTGATACGCTGCTTTTGCTTTTCTTCCTGTTTTTTTGCTGCCACTGATCATGTACTCGTGCAATTGTTTCAGACACATATGCTCCCTCTGCCTGTCCGCCTCTCACATAACTGCTTAGCCCGGCAAGCTCCATGTCTTCTTCTATTCGATACTGAGCGGTTTGATGTCTGGCATCGACAATATGACCTTGCGGAAGTATCGATTCCATTGCCAACATCGTCGTCAGCATCCCGATCTGTGCCACCTTCCATCTCATGTCTTTTTCATGCAAATCCTCCAAACAAATCATTGAATAACAACTCAAACTTCCCACACCTCAAATCCACCGCACCCACATATTGCTTATTATGTCAACGACTATATGGGAAGATTGAGAAATAATTAATAATGTTACAAAACTATTACAGAGTATATGAAATAAATGGAATTTTATACCTGATACCATTCAACATATCTGGCATTTCCTGTCGAAATATGCTACATTATAGCTAATCCGTACAAAGATATAAAACGTTTTATATTGAATATAGCTAAGCATAGAAAGGAGCGTGTGATCTGTATGAAAAAAGGAGTATTTGCTGCTGTAAAAAAGGACGGAAGCGTATACTATCGCGCCTCTATTACATTTCGATGCAAACATATCAGTCTGGGCAGCTTTACCTCAGAATCTGAGGCACACGGTGCGTACCAATCTGCCGATAAGCTGTTATCTGCAACAGTACCAATCACACCAGAAGATTATCAGGAAACACAATTTCCTTTGCTCCCTTTTTTTCAAAATGGATCAGCTTATTGAATTTTAAGAATAATGGGATCTATATTAAAACACCGATCTATTTGCGAAAAAAATATTTTCAATATTATTTGAGTTCTGAAGAAACGCTGCTCTTTGATGTTGATGACCTGTTTTTTATTCCAACCATGCGATCATGAAACGCGGCGGTCATCTGTTCGTTGCTGAATATGGCATGCAGACCAATATCCGTTCTCGTTATGGCATCCGTGCCTATGCAAGAAAAGATATCGATTTTACATTTGTAAATGGCAATGAAAATGACTATCGATATTCTAACCTCAACGTATTAAATCCATATCACGGAGTAACGATCGTTCATGATAATGGGCATACGGAATATATAGCCAAACTGCATCTGAATGGCAATTATCTGATCGGACGTTTTCCATCCCTGATCGAAGCTGCAATCGCTTATAATAAAGCGGTCGATTTTGCCTGTATGCACGGTTGTACTAAACAGTTCCCACAAAACTATATCGATTCCTCTCTTCCAAAGAGTATCTGGCATATTACAAAAAAAATAACGCTGCCAGATCGTCTGCTTTCCTACAGATTTTCCTGACAGCGTCTAATTAAGATCTCTTTTTGTGGTAACGTCTAAGTACAAACCATTCCAGTTTTCTTTTTAAAACGATCTGTATTTCCTCATGCTTTGCGATCGGATGCACTAAGACGGCATATACGCCGGCACGTTTTGCTCCCCAGATGTCTGTAAATATCTGATCTCCTACAAACATGGTATTGGAAGCAGTGGTACCCATATGCTCCATCCCCTGCACATATCCTTTGGCAGAAGGCTTATCTGCTTTATATACATACTTCGCACCTAACGTATCTGCTAAAGGTTTCACTCGCGGCTCTTTGTTATTTGAAATAATGCAAACCTCAAATCCAATCTTACGAAGCTTTTCAAAGAGCGCAATTGCTTCGATCGTCACCGGCTGATCATGTTCCACCAGTGTATTATCGACATCGAATAAAATACCACGAAATCCCTTTTGATAATAGCTCTCATAGGGAATCTCATAAGATGAACGGTATTCTTCATCCGGATATAAATTCTGAAACATCGCTAATCGGCCTATTTAAGGGCCACTCCTTTCTAAAGCTGTCTTGTAAGGTTGATCATTTCGATCGCACCAAGCGCACAGTCATATCCTTTGTTACCCGCTTTAGTACCGGCACGCTCAATCGCCTGCTCAATATTATCTGTCGTTACAACACCAAACATAACCGGAATCTGCGCCTCTAAGCTGACTGCTGCAATTCCTTTCGATACTTCAGCACAAACATAATCATAATGACTGGTTGCGCCACGTATAACTGCACCAAGACAGATTACTGCATCATATTTGCCGGACAATGCCATTTTCTTTGCAACCAACGGAATTTCAAATGCTCCAGGTACCCACGCAAGAGTAATATCATCGTCATTGACACCATGTCGAACCAAGCCGTCCCTTGCACCACTGATCAATTTTGACACGATAAATTCATTGAAACGAGCTCCTACAATACCAATTTTTAATCCTTCTGCTACTACTTTTCCTTCTACTGTTTTCATGCTTATACCTTACCTTTCTTCCATTATTTATTTAAGATGCAGCAAATGCCCCATCTTTTCTTTCTTTGTCTGTAAATAGAACCGATCGTATTCTCCCGGTTCCATTTCAATCGGAACACGTTCTACGATCTCTAACTGATAACCTGCCAAACCATATACTTTAGCCGGGTTATTCGTGAGAAGACGCAGCTCATGGATTCCCAGATCCACCAAAATCTGTGTTCCTATCGTATAATCCCTGGCGTCCTCCGGGAAGCCCAGTTCCAAATTGGCCTCGACCGTATCTCTTCCATGATCCTGCAATTCATAGGCACGGATCTTATTAATAAGACCAATACCTCGTCCCTCCTGACGCATATATAGCAAAACGCCTCGTCCCTCTTTGGCGATCATCTTCATCGCTGCGTCATATTGCTGGCCGCAATCACAACGTGCAGATCCCAGTGCATCACCGGTCAGGCACTCCGAATGCACTCGACATAACACCGGTTTCCCATCAGTAATATCTCCCTTTACCAACGCAACATGATGCTCACCATTCAATTTATTGACATATCCATATATCGTAAAATCACCATATCGGGTCGGCATTTTTGCCTTTGCCACACACTCTACCAATACTTCATGTTCCTTACGGTACTGCACCAGATCTGCAATTCGACCAAACTTCAATGAATGTTTCTTTGCAAATTCGACCAGATCCGGCGTACGTGCCATCGTGCCATCCTCTTTCATAATCTCGCAACACAGACCAACCGGCTGCAATCCTGCAATACGCATCAGATCAACGGTTGCCTCCGTATGCCCGTTACGCTCTAAAACGCCGCCTTTTTTGGCTTGCAGCGGGAACATATGTCCCGGCATACGAAAATCGCCCGGTTTTGCATCCGGATCTACCGTTTTCATCGCCGTAATAGAACGTTCATAGGCAGAAATGCCCGTTGTCGTATCTTTATGGTCAATAGACACCGTAAATGCCGTACAATGATTATCCGTATTGACCTCACACATCTGTCGCAGGCCAAGTTTCTTCGTGTAACTCTCATCCATTGGCATACAGATCAAGCCTTTAGCATAGCTTGCCATAAAATTCACATTTTCTAAGGTGGCATGCTCTGCTGCGCAGATCACATCCCCCTCGTTCTCGCGATCTTCATCATCGATCATAACGACGATCTTACCATCGCGCAGATCTTCCAAAATCTCATCAATCGTATTAAACTGAAACTCACTCATTGTTTGCACCAAACCTTTCTGTCAATTATATCACGCAAATCCATGTTCTGCCAAAAATGCCAGATCCACACTTTGACATGACGTTTCTGCCGGCTTCTCAAATGTCAGAAAACGTTCCACGTATTTGCCTACAATATCATTTTCCAAATTAACCGGATCTCCCACTTTTTTTGAAAGTAATGTTGTCTCCTCTCCGGTATGTGGTATTAACGAGACCGAAAAACTACTATCTGTCACTTTCGCAACCGTCAAACTGATCCCATCAATAGCAATAGACCCCTTCTCGACAATATAACGCAACAGCTGTGGCGGTGTTTCCACTTCGACCCACACAGCATTGTCTTCTCGTTGCATTGATACGATCTCTCCGGTCCCATCAATATGACCGGACACAATGTGTCCGCCAAATCTGCCATCGGCCGCCATTGCGCGTTCCAGATTGACCGCAGCACCTTTTCCCAACACCCCGAGAGAACTTCTGCGCAAAGTTTCTGCCATAACATCTGCTGTAAAACTACGTTCCTGCATTCCTGTCACAGTCAAACAGATCCCGTTAACTGCAATGCTGTCTCCGATCTTAGTCCCCTCAATACTTTGGAGGCTTGGATCGACAACACCGCAGATGCACTTCCTTTACGAATTGCTGCGATCTGACCGATTTCTTCTACTATTCCGGTGAACATATTTTCCGTTCCCCCTTGTCTTTCTCATATTCAATCAAGATATCTTCGCCAAGTTCTGTCACATGACTACGCTTAAATTGCCAAGCCTGTGCCGGGGACTGCACGCCTTCACCGCGTACCGGTGTGTATCTGCCACTGCCCCCAAAGATTTTAGGCGCCATATAAACAAGTACATGATCCACAATGCCCGCCTGCAAAGCACCGGCATGTAAGGTACTTCCACCCTCGATCAACAGACCGTCTATTCCCCGTTCACCAAGCTCCTTGCATAATGCGTTCAGATCTATTCCTTCCATGTTCTCTCCATCAGCCTGTGGCACAACGATCAATTCTGCCCCTTTCTCTCGAAGTTTTGTCGCCTTTTCGCTTTCCATACACTCAGAAAGTGTTGCGATCCAAACCGGTGCTTCATCGATCGTCTGAAGAAGATTACAATCAAGGTGTGTTCTCAAATAGCTGTCGCATACGATGCGTACCGGATTCCTGCCACCCGGCATACGGCAGGTAAGCTTTGGGATCATCCTGCAGCACAGTCTGTACACCAACCATAATACCGGAAAGAGCATTTCTAACCTTTGCCACATGTGCCCTCGCCATTTCTCCGGTAACCCATTTACTTTCTCCACTATCACAGGCGATTTTCCCATCCATTGTCATGGCATACTTCATGACGACATATGGTGTCTTACTCGTAATATAGTGAAAAAATACAGGGTTTAAGGCATCACATTCCTCTTTTAGCACGTGAGTCTCTACCTCTATACCTGCTTCTCTGAGTATCCGAATCCCCTTGCCTGCCACTAATGCATTCGGATCATCTGAACCGACATAGACCTTACGGATACCATGTTCAATGATCGCCTGTGTACACGGCGGCTGCTTTCCCTGATGACAGCAAGGTTCCAACGTCACATACATTTCTGCACCAATAGCTTCTGCAGGATCCTTAAGCTTAGAAAAAGCACTTCGCTCCGCATGCAGATCGCCATACCGTGCATGATACCCTTCCGCAATGATATGGTCATCCTTCACGATAACAGCGCCCACCAGCGGATTGGGATTCACTCTCCCAAGTCCACGTTTAGCTAACTCGATCGCACGACGCATATATTCCTGTCTCATAGTCGTCCCTCATTTCCTTTCATCCTATAATAAAAAAAGTCCCAGTATATGTTACCAGGACTTTTATAACGCATCAATGATATCTCATGTCTTCTCTCATCCAGACTAGACTGTCGGCTTTGGATTCTCACCAAATCATGCTTGCGCCTTAGCGCAGGCTCGCGGGCTTACTGCTGTCACAGAATACCGCCGGTGGGAATTGCACCCCGCCCCGAAAACAAATTCATTATAGTAGTTCTTTCTATTCTTGTCAACCTAGGATTCTCTATCTTCCATCTTCTGTCTGCTATATACACAGCCACAAAAATTCTGTCGATACAGATCATATTCTTTACTCAGACGGATCGACTCTAAATAACCGCCCTTTTTCTTAAAATCAGACAGCAGATAACGGACACCATATTCCTCCTGCAGACGCAGACCGATCTCATTCAGCTTCTGTGCATTCTTATGCGGACTGACCGATAACGTCGTCGTGAAATAATCATATCCTCCCTGTGCGGCTGCAATTGCCGCCTCTCGCTGTCTTAATTCATAACAGCGAAAGCAGCGCTCTCCGCCCTCCGGTATATCTTCCATCCCTTTCGCCATCTCAAAAAAACGCTCCGGATCGTATACCCCCTCTTCAAAACAGATCGGATAACGTACCGGCAGCTCGCGTATCAGACGCATTTGCTCCTGCACGCGTTTTTGATATTCTTCTTTCGGTGAAATGTTCGGATTATAATAGTACAGCGTAATGCGGAAATAAGATGCCAGATATGACAGCACGTAGCTGCTGCACGGTGCGCAGCAACTATGCAATAGCAGTGTCGGAACCTCTCCTTTTGCCGTAATCTCCGCTAAAATCTGATCCAATTCACGTTGATAATTTATTTTATTCATTACACTTTACCGCTCCCGTCATCTCTTCAAAAAGCCTTTAATGAACATTGTCTTTTGAACTGCCTCTTTCGTCCAACCCATTCCATCCAATGTACTCTGCGGAACGATATCAAAAAAAGAGATTGATCACAAAATATAGCACAATGAACGCTACAACAAATCCAACCACTGCTCCGCCAAATTTATCCAGGGTTCCGACAACCGGAAGTTTATCTACAAGCCGAAGCACCTGCACCAAATAACGACAAATAATAGACAACACAATAAATGCCACTACAAAAACAATCTCTCTGCCTAATCCGACATAGGATGCCAACACTGCAGCGATCACGTAGGAGCCGATCACAGCCACGATCTGTCCCAGTTTCACAACAAGCCCGGTTGCTAAACCGCTAAGTACTGCAACGAGCAAAATGATGGCAGTCAATATGTCCAGCCCTGATAATAAACTATGTAATATCAATATTTTTTCCGACATAGAACTCCTCCTATCATTGCCTGTCTACATAATTATAACAGTACATCTGACATGTCGTACAATCCTGCAGCTTTTCCTTTCAGATATTTTGCAGCCGTAATGGAACCTTTCGCAAATACGGCACGTGAATATGCCGTATGCTTAAATGTGATCACTTCATCTGCCCCCGCAAAGATCACCTCATGCTCTCCAACGATCGTTCCACCACGAACAGCTGAGATTCCAAGCTCTTTCTTGTCACGCTTCTGGCGAACCTGAGAACGGTCATATATATACTCGTAGCGATCGTCCATCGCCTCATTAATAGAATCTGCTAACGCCAACGCCGTTCCGGACGGTGCATCTAACTTCTGATTATGGTGTTTCTCAACGATCTCCACATCAAATCCATCTCCCGCCAGCTTAACGGCAGCTTCCTTTAATAACTTCATTAACAGATTGATGCCCAAAGACATATTGGCAGATTTTAATACTGCAACCTTTTCACTTGCTTTTTTCAAATAATCCATCTGCTCCTCAGATAATCCGGTCGAACATTCGATGATCGGGATCTGCTTGTCCACCGCATAATCCATACGACTCTCAAAATCAGTAGCAGATGTAAAGTCAATGATCGCATCGGCTTCTACATCACAGTCTGCCAATTTAGTATACACAGGATAACCATTGTCTCTATTGTCAACAATATCAATTCCTGCAACGATCGTACATTCATCATCCTGTTTGACCATATCTGTGATCATCTGTCCCATTCTTCCGTTGCATCCTAACATAATAATTTTTGTCATAATAGTCCTCCATTTCTTTCTCAAACTGCAAACTTTATTTTACATCAAGCCCTGCCTTCCGCATTGCCTCACGTAACGTCTCTTGATGCTCCTCTTCCATTTCCGTGAGCGGCATGCGAAGCGGTCCCTGCCTGATACCCTAACATATTCATCGCTGCCTTTACAGGAATCGGGTTTACCTCACAAAACAGTGCATGGATCAAAGGAATATACTTTAACTGAAGTCTTCTGGCGCCATCCGTATCCCCTTCTAACATTTTGATCACCATATCATGTGTATCTCTTGGAGCTACATGAGACAATACAGAGATAACCCCTTGCCGCCTAAAGCAACAATGGGAACTATCTGATCATCATTTCCGGAATACAGATCGATCTCTCCGTCACAACGCGCCATAATGTCGGCAATCTGTGACAGATCTCCGGATGCTTCTTTGACACCCACAATATTAGAAACCTCCTGCACCAGATCAGCGATTGTCTGTGGAGCAATATTAACACCGGTACGACCTTTAATATTATACATAAGTATCGGTAGATCTACCGCCGCAGCGATCTGTTTATAATGTGCCTTTATTCCGTTTTGAGTCGCCTTATTGTAATATGGTGATACAACCAGCAAACCGTCTGCACCGGCACGTTCTGCCGCAACGGATAATTTGACCGCCGATTTTGTACAATTAGATCCCGTACCCGCAATAACCGGAATACGCCCCGCTGTCATCTGCACACAGGCACGTATCGTTTCTATATGCTCATCATAAGTCATCGTTGCCGTTTCTCCAGTTGTTCCACACACAATAACCGCATCCGTACCGCCTGCGATCTGATCGTTGATAATATGCTCCATCTCAGGATAATTAATACTTCCATCCGGATTCATCGGCGTAATAAGTGCCACTCCGGCACCGGTAAATATCGACATATAGACTCCCCATTTCTTTGTATTTTCTTGGTATATTATATGAACCGATATAAATTATGTGCTTCCTTACATCTCCAGATCCTTTTCAAGATCTATCTTGGATACAATATCAACATACGGCTCTAACTCCGGCGGAAGACATCTTCCTGTCATTACCAACTTGCAATAATCATCGCGCAAAGTAATTAAAGAGATAATATCCTCAATAGAAATAATCTCTAAGTCCACCAGACCAAGCACTTCATCTAGCACTAATACGTCACATTCTCCGGTATCGATCACCTTCTTTGCAAAATTAAATCCATTCAGAATGTTTTGTCTCTCTTCTTTCTTTTGAGAATCTAACAAACAATCATAAGATTCATTCTCTCTTTCAAACCGAAACAATTTAATATCCGGCTCCAGGCGGTTCAAAAAGCTGAATTCTTCTGCATCTTTTCCCTTTAAAAATTGAATGATGATCACAGATTGACCAAGCCCCGCTGCACGGATACATTGTCCCACTGCTGCAGAGGTCTTACCCTTGCCGCTTCCATAATATACCTGTACTATTCTTTGACTCATCTGACTCCTCCTGCTTCCCGCCATCCTTTCTATCTGCTCCCTCAAACAGCTGCCATACCCTATTGGCCGCAAAAATGGCTAGAGCAACAAAATAATCTACCTGTCAACTCTAGCCATTCTATCATAATTCACATAAAAAATCTACTTTTTCTAATTTTCCTCCGCGATATACTCTAACTTGCTTACAGATACTTCATACGCCACTCGTTTCTCATACTGGTCTTCTGCAATCTTTTTTCTGATATTCACGGCTCTGGATCCTGCCCCATATCTGTATATGAGAACCTACTTCAAATTTATCGGCAAAACGTGCATTTCTTCCCCAACAGATACACGGAATATAATCCGACTTGCCGTACGGACGATTCACCGCTAACAACACATCGGCAATCTCACGCCCCAACGGTGTCTTACGATACACCGGATGCTTGCACACATATCCGTCCAAAAAAATATGATTCGGATTTTGCTCATCCTCATCTTCCTGCGAAGCAAGCACTGCCTCCCTGGCAAATACGGATAACACCAAACGATTTCGATTTTCTTCATGTCTGTTGTAAGAACGGAATTGACCGGACACCTGCAAAACGCATCCACGATAATCAGACGTAACATCGATCAATCTTTCTGACACCATAACCGGAATTACATCATACGAATTGCTAAGTCTGCATACTGCGATATTGACGATGTAGAAATGTTCTCCATAGACTTCATGACTGAATGTAAACTCACTGACTACTTCACCTGCAATTGTCACCTGGTTGTTTGTGAATACTTTATCCAACATATTTCATATCCTCCTTTTTCCTGCACCCTATTGAAAAGGACGCCGCTTGGGGGTTCCCGCCCCATTGGTATTTTTTTAGTTTCATAAATATATACGTTGATATTTGCTATTATATAACTGCTTCTTTCTTAGGTTAAACCTTTTTGTAAAACATTATTCGACATTTCTGATTATTTTTGGCACATTTGTCAATTGTATAATCTTATTTTTATAGTATACTAGTTAATTGTGGGTTTGTCCAATAAAAAGAGCAAAGCCAGCGTGACATCGCCAAGATTTGCCAAAGTAATTCTTGGTGGCGTGTCACCACGTTATAAGCAGTTTCCCATAAAAAACAATTTGCTTCGGAGCAGCAAACAAAACAATCAATCAGTCCGAAATGGAGGTAAATGTATACTATGAAACGAGAAGATATTAGAAACATTGCGATCATCGCCCATGTCGATCATGGAAAAACAACCTTAGTCGATGAATTGCTAAAACAAAGCGGTGTTTTTCGCGACAATCAGGCAGTTGCAGAACGCGTCATGGATTCCGGCGACATTGAGCGTGAGCGCGGAATCACTATTTTATCTAAGAATACAGCAATCACTTACAAAGATACAAAGATCAATATTATC
>VOFB01003935.1_pt1 | contig 39321 bp, 59 predicted proteins | sample 5384141 | NCBI WGS metagenome assembly VOFB01 (sample SAMN12384721, study PRJNA508395) | human gut metagenome | isolation source: healthy gut A | host: Homo sapiens
CAGCAGCAAGGTGTCCTCAATGAAACACAGTTTAAAGACTGCGTACAGAAATTGGAGAAATATACACGAATGAATGGAGGAAATGAATAATGTTAAAAGCAGCATTCTATCAGGTAGAACAGTGCCAAGAACTGCCAGAGGAAATCAGAGCAGAAATGCAGGAATTCGCCGCTGATGTTGGGTTGGGATTCCATGCGTTTTTACATGATTCTCCAAAGCCGTGGTATCTTTCCGAGCCCAGCAGCGTACTTCGGAAAATGGTGGAGGATGCGTCTGAACGAAAATTTGACATTCTGATTATCGAGCGGATGTCGGATTTTACAAACTGTTGTATGGACGCACAGAAGGTGCTTCGGGCGATGAAAAGCAAGGTGTCCGGATTTTTTACTGGAACGAACATATGCTTGAACTTGATGAGTACACCGATGAACCGACTTCCCAACCGCAAACCCATCTCATTATAGAAAATATCGTCGGCAGAAAGAACTTCGGAAAATGAAAATATTTTACGTTGGCAATTTAGTTCTCACGAAGCAACACAGTGAAATATCTTTTGCAATCAATAAGCTGTAAAAGCAATAGTACCTTTCAGTATCCGCACAGTTGCAAAGGCATGTGATTCGCCGTATGATACCCGCAAAGGAGGCGGTTTTATGTTACAAGTAGCGGCGTACTGCCGCGTATCCACGGATAAGGAAGACCAGGCAAATTCCTTTGAAGCGCAGCAGCGGTATTTCCGCGAGTACATCCAGCGCCAGCCGGATTGGGAGTTGCAAGGCATCTATGCTGACGAAGGATTTTCCGGTACATCAACCAACAAGCGCGTGGAGTTCAATAAAATGCTCCATGCGGCGGAGCTGGGACAGATCGACCTGATCGTGACCAAGGAGGTCAGCCGTTTCACCCGCAACACAGTAGACGCGCTGCAAATCACCCGCGAGCTGCGGCGACGCGGCGTCGGCGTGCTGTTTCTCAATGACAGCCTGGATACCCGAACCAACGATGGGGAGCTGCGGCTGACGATCATGAGCTCCGTCGCGCAGGACGAGAGCCGAAAGACCTCTGAACGCTCCAAATGGGGGCAGATGCGCAGCATGGAGAAGGGTGTCGTTTTTGGCGGCTCGCTGCTGGGTTATGACGTGATTGGCGGCAAAATGACCGTCAACCCGGAGGGCGCGGAAGTTGTCCGGCTCATCTTTCATAAGTACCTGCAAGAGCGCAAAGGGTGCAGCACCATCGCACGGGAGCTGCGGGAGGCCGGTATTCTCAGCAGCAAGGGCAACTGCCTTTGGTCGTCTGCCACCGTGACTAAGATCCTAAAGAATGAAAAATACTGCGGTGACCTGATCCAGAAAAAGACCTACACGCCGGACTTTCTGACGCACGAAAAGAAGTACAACCACGGCAAGGAGCCGCTGGTAGCGCTGAAAGACCACCATGAGGCCATCATCGACCGCGAAACGTGGCAGGCGGTGCAGCGGGAGCTATCCCGCCGCAACCGCGTGACAGGCTGCGGCGGACACGGCAACCGCTATCCGCTCTCCGGCAAAATTCGCTGCGGCGAGTGCGGCAAGAGCTTCTCACCGTACCAAAAAGCGGCAGGACGGCAGCTCCTATTACCGCTGGTGCTGCTTCACCGCCACCAACGAAGGCCTGCGGCGCCAGACGGCGCGGAAATACCATCGGATGCAGTGTCGGGCGGCAGATCCGGGATGACATTGCCATGGATCTTCTGCGGCGCTCGGTGAACGACGTGACGCTGGATAAGAGAGCGATCATATCGAATCTCGCCCGCATTGTGGAAAGCGTTCTGGCGTCCGGTGAGGACAGCGGCGAACAGGAGCTGCGGCGGCTGGAGCTGGAGCTTGAAAAGCTGCAAGCCCGCAATGACACCATCCATGACCGCTTTTTCGACGAGAGCATCACCAAGGCTGACTATCAGCGCGCCAAAGCCCGCTGTGAAAGTGAAATGAACCGGGTGCAGGAGAAAATCGCCGCGATCAAACAGCGGCAGGCATTGAACACCGACACGCAGACCCTAAAACCGGACATTCGCGCCGCCATCACGGGAATCGTCAGCGGGCGCACGGCGGACGACGACTTTTACGGGCATCTCCTCCAGCAAATGACCGTGTACCGGGACGGCAGGGTAGAGGTGGCACTCAATCTGCTGCCCGCCAAATGGGTCTATGTGCTGGACGGACTGGAAAAATACCGCGCCAAAATTGGGGGCCATGACGCTTCCTCTGTACCGATGTCGGTCAGCAGGCCCTTCAGCTCCGGATAGGGCATGGGTAGCGTTGGGAAAGGTAGCGCAGGGACGCGCCCAGCTCGCCGTCGGGACCGCCGTACTGGCTGATGATCACCGCCGCCAGCTTGGGGTTGGGTGTGGCGACCTTCACCGGATATTGCAGCTTTTTCATAAACAAACATCAGGCGTTTCCTCCTAACTCCCAGGGCCATGGGTCATTGAGCCAGGTGTAGCCGTCCTCCAGAACCAGCTCCGCGCTGTCCAGAGGGCCGTATTTGGCGGTATACTTTTCCCGGCCCTCCTTGGCCAGCTTTGATATAGGAGGCGTACAGTCCCAGAGCCTCCTGGTCCTGCGGGTGTGTATCCAGATAGAGATTCAGCTCCGTGACGGCGAAGTCAAGGGCCATCAGCTCCACCAGTGCGGTGTTTGGCAATTTGGTCCGGGCCTGAATAGCCGCCTTAAACGGCAGGTCCAGCCCCGGAAACAGGGTGCCGGTCTGCAAAGCCTCCGTCCGGCTGTACCGGGTGGGATTATTGCTCTGCATGGGAATATATGGGAAAGCCAGTGCCGCGCAGCCGGGCAGGGTACCCTGACCGACCTCGCAGACCGCGGGCTTCACTTCGGGTTTTTCCATAGCTTCGTGATCCCCTCCTTATTGACAAAAAGCGCCCTTGGGCGCACGGTTGTACCCTATCCTATGCGGAAGAGGCAAGTAGGGAACTTTGCTTTCCGACAAAAAAGTCGCTATAATGACATATTGGATAAGCTGCGGCGCATAGGCTGGGCCGAGGTGATGGGCATGATCCTGCTGATTCGGAAACGAACGCTGCTGTATACATGGCTGGCGGTCTGCATGATCGGACTTTCCGCCATTTTTCTGGCAGGCTCCCGACGGGCCTTCACGCCCACTGGGGCGATGGGGCAGGGAGCAGCGCTCAAACCGTGGTGATCGACCCGGGCCACGGCGGGCAGGACGGCGGCGCCGTCGCCGGAGACGGTACGGAGGAGAGTGGGATCAATCTGGCGATTTCCTGCAGTTGGAACAGCTTTTGCGCTTTGCCGGTGTTCGGACGGAATGACCCGGCGGGAGGACGTTATGGTCATGCGACCCCGGCTGCGAAACCATGCGGCAGCGAAAGGTGTCGGACCTCCACAACCGGGCGTCATTTGTCAACGGCATCCCTAATGCGGTGCTGTTGAGCATCCACCAGAACAGCCTGCCGTCGTCGCCGTCTCCACGGGGGGCCCAGATCTTCTGGAACCGGCAGGAGGGGGCGGAGGAACTGGCGTCGTCCATTCAGGAGGCCCTGAACGGCGGCCGTCAACGCCGGACATGAGAAGAAGGCCGCCCAGGTGCCGTCCATCGGTGTACCTGATGAAGGAGATCACCGCCCCCGGCGTGCTGGTGGAGTGCGGATTTCTCTCCAACGCCGCGGAGACGGAACAGGAAGGACCCGGCCGACAAAGCGGCGGCGGCCATCGCGGCGGGCGTGCTTGAATTCAGATAAGCGTTGGAACGGTCAAAGCGGCAGTATGTTCCTTTGGATTTCCATGGGAGGTTGCAATGAAGGCAAAAAACGCTGTTTTATTGTACGGAATGTGGAAATGAGACGCAAGTGGGCGGGGAAGTGCCCCGCCTGCGGGGCGTGGAATACCGTTGTAGAGCAGCCGGAGCGCCGCCCGGGCGGCAGGGAAGGGGGGCCTCCCGCCCGGCAGGAGGGGGGAGCGTCCGCAGGGCCCGGCCGGTGACGGAGCTGAGGCGGATGCGGAAATCCGGTTCCCACCGGCATGGGAGAGCTGGACCGGGTGTTGGGCGGCGGCGCTGTGAAGGGCTCCCTGGTGCTGGTCGGCGGTGCGCCCGGCATCGGCAAATCTACGCTGATGCTGCAAATTTGCAGAAAGCTTATGTGAATTTTCCAAGGTTTTGTACATTTCCGGTGAGGAATCCGAACACCAGCTAAAGCTGCGGGCACAAGCGGCTCCATGTGGAAAGCCAGCAGCTTTTGGTGCTTTCGGAGACGAATCTGGGGGATGTGCTGGAGGCCGTGAACACGGAGCAGCCGGATGTGCTGATCGTGGACTCCATCCAGACCTTATACAATGACGCGCTGGAGGCCGCCGGCGGGCAGCGTCAGCCAAGTGAAGGACTGCACCCTGTCTTTGATGCAGGTAGCCAAAGGGCAGGGGATCACGGTGTTCGTCATCGGCCATGTGAACAAGGAAGGTCCATCGCCGGCCCCAAGGTTCTGGAGCACATGGTGGACTGCGTGCTGTACTTTGAGGGAGACCAGCACACCGCCTACCGCATCCTGCGGGCGGCCAAGAACCGATTCGGCTCCACCAATGAGATCGGTGTTTTTGAAATGCGGGACGAGGGGCTGGCGGAGGTGGAAAACCCGTCGGAAATGCTGCTCTTCGGCCGCCCGGAGGACGCCCCGGCACCTGTGTTGCCTGCGTGATGGAGGGGTCCGGCCCGTTCTTGCAGAGCTTCAGGCGCTGGTGGTCAGCTCTGCCGGCGGCAACCCCGGCGCACCAGCAACGGTTTTGACTACAACCGGGCCGCCATGCTGCTGGCGGTGCTGGAAAAGCGGGGCGGGCTGAAGGTCTCCGCCTGCGACGCCTATCTGAACATCGTCGGCGGTCTGTCGCTGGACGAGCCTGCCGCCGATCTGGCGGCGGTGATCGCCCTGGCGTCCAGCTATCTGGACAGGCCGGTGCCCAGTGATCTGGTGGCCATCGGAGAGGTAGGCTTGACCGGGGAGCTGCGCAGCGTCAATCAGTTGGATCAGCGGGTGTCTGAAATTCAGCGCCTGGGATTCCGGAGGTGCGTGGTGCCGGCTCATCGGGCAGGTACCATAAAGCGCTCCGACCGGCTTGACGGTGATCCCGGCCCGGAATATCGGTGAGGCGATCCGAGCCGCGCTGCGTCCTGCGGAATGAAGTGTACACAGGCGCCGCCCAAGGCCGGTTGTCCCGCGGCGGCAGCGCTGTCCAACGTGCAGAGCCCGTCGCTTTGATAAACGCATTTACTGGTGCATGGGATCATAACATCAACTCATTTCTGTTTGATTTGCTTGTAGCATGACCCATCCGCCGGATTTTTATGTTGAATGACTGAGGAGAGGAGACGTTTGCGGGATACAGTAAACTGAACAAAATAAAAATTTTGTTCAGTTTAGGGGAGACGTTTTCAGCCTCCCTCGACATTTGACCGCTTTTTAGCGCAAATATCCCGCCAGCCTGCTATGTCTGATTATCGTACCGAAGCGCCGGAGATCCTGCGGGATTTCCTTTCTTATCACGAGACCATCAAGGCCCATTCCCAGCGCACCGTAGATGAATACTACCTGGATCTGCGAAATTTCTTCCGCTATATGAAACAGATCCGTGATCCCGATCTGGCTGACAAGTCTCTGGATGAGATCAGTATTATGGACGTGGATCTGGAATTTGTCGGCAGCATCAAGCTGTCGGACATTTACAGCTACATGACCTATCTCAGCCGGGATCGGGTCCGGTTTCAGAACAGTTCCCATTCGGACTACGGTTTGAATGCCGCGCCCCGTGCCAGAAAAATCGCTACGATCCGTTCCTTTTATAATTATCTCACCAACAAGATGCATTTACTTCGTGAAAATCCTGTCAAAGATATCGACGCGCCCAAGCTGAAAAAGGAATTGCCACGCTATTTGACGCTGGAGCAAAGCAAGAATCTGCTCAGCGCCGTGGACGGCAAAAATCAGGAGCGGGATTACTGCATTCTGACACTGTTTCTCAACTGCGGCCTTCGGATCTCCGAGCTGGTAGGATTGAATTTGCAGGACATTCAGGACGAGACCATGCGCATTCTTGGTAAGGGCAACAAAGTTCGTATTCTTTACCTCAATGACGCCTGCCAAGCGGCGCTGAACCGCTATCTGGCGGTCCGGCGGCCCATCACCGGACGGGACGCCAACGCACTGTTCCTGTCCTCTCAGAACGAGCGGATCAGCCGGTCCACCGTTCATGCCATGGTGAAAAAGCGGCTTTTAGAGGCCGGTTTGGATGCCACCCAGTATTCTTTCATAAGCTGCGGCATACGGCGGCCACGCTGATGCTGCAAAACGGCGTGGACGTCCGGCGGTCCAGGAGGTTTTGGGACATGACCACCTGAATACCACGGAGATCTACACCCATATTGATAATGAAGCCCTGCGTGTCGCCGCGAAGGCAAATCCTCTGTCCAAGGTGGACATCCCCAAGCGGAAATAAACAATATCGAAATATGAAAAGGAGAAGGAGAAGGACGGAAACGTCCTTCTCCCCCTTTTTTCTTCGATCACAAAAATGCGGAATCCTCTGCACTGCGGTTGCCGATCAGCAGCATATTCAGCTTCCCCCCACCGCCGGATCTCCTGTTTGGAAAACAACAGCCGTTGGCGCAGGCTCTCGTCCAGTTCCTGCGGATTCAGCGTCACCAGACAGCGGAAGGCGCAGGGCATCAGGTCCGCGCTGGAAATGCCGCAGAGAAGCCCGTCGGTATAGTCCCGCATCTCCAACGGATTGAAAATATACAGAAGGTCCTCCTCCAGCGGATTGAGCTGATTGAAAAAGGTAAACCGGATCAGCATATCGCTGTAAACAACGTTGCCCGTATAATAGGATTCATTGCTGCATCCGTTGCCGGAAACAGAGCAGAGCGTAAAGCTCGCCACATAGGTGCCGGGCCGCTCCGCGTGCTCGTGAATGTCGATCACACCGTCCTTCAAACGGTGATAGCGGCCGTCATAAAAATAGAAATACAGCCGCTTAGCCTGAAAAAACGGGCTCCGCTGCAGCGTCCACACCGTGGGCGGCGGGGACGGCGGAAGGGTCGGCTGATAGCTGGTCAGCTGCCCGAAGGAAACCTGCAGCGCCTGACTGATCTCATATAAAGTGGCGATATCGATGGAGATTTCTCCGCTTTCATATTTGCAGACCGTGGCACGGCTCTTGTGGATGACATCCGCCAACTGCTGCAGTGTCATGCCGTTGGCTTTGCGGTATTTGCGGATCTGACCACCGATATAGATATTGATCTCGTTCATACAACTTGTTTCCTTAAAATATCCATTGCCTTCTTCTTGATCGGACACACTGTTTATTAATGAAACTCCTGCTGTTTGCTTTTTTTCAGCAGCCTGATAGAATGTTCTCTTGTTGAAGACAAAAAGATAGAAATGAGTGTGCAAAATGAAAACAAACACAGTGGTTTCAGCGGCTCTCTGGGCTTCGTTCTGGCGGCCGCAGGCAGTGCCGTAGGCGTCGGCAATATCTGGCGCTTCCCCTATCTCTGCGCCAAGGACGGCGGCGGCCTGTTCCTGTTGGTGTATCTGGTGCTGGTGCTGACCTTCGGCTTCACACTGCTGACCACGGACGTGGCCATCGGCCGCCGGACCAAGCAGAACGCGCTGAACGCCTTCGGGACTCTGCATAAGAAGTTGCGTTTTCTGGGTTATCTGACCTTCCTGGTTCCGACCCTGATTATGACCTACTACTCCGTCTACTCCGTCATCGGCGGTTGGATCGCCAAGTATTTCGCGGTCTATCTGGTCTCTGACGGAACCCAGGCGGCTCAGGACGGCTTCTTTACCTCCTTCATCACCTCTCAGGTCTCCCCGATCATCTTTATGCTGCTGTTCCTGGGCGTGGACGGCATGGCCAGCGGACCCAGCCTGACCTTCATCAGCCTGCCCCGGGTGTTTGTCTCCATGGGCGGCGTGGGCCGGATCGTCGGCATCGTGTTCTTCCTGGCCCTTGGCTTCGCGGCACTGACCAGCTGTGTGTCCGTCATGGAAACGCTGGTGGCCAACTGCATGGAGATCTTCCACAAGAGCCGCAAGGAGATGTGCGCCATGGTGGGCGTCTATTCTCTGGTGACCGCCGTGACCATCTGCCTTGGCTACAACGTGTTCTACTTCGAGCTGACCCTGCCCAACGGCAGCGCCGCTCAGCTTCTGGACGTGATGGACTACATCAGCAACAGCTTCCTGATGCCCTTTTTATCAGTCTCCTCACCAGCATCCTCATCGGCTGGATCGTGGGCCCCAAGTGGATCTGCGACGAGGTGCAGAAAACGGCGAGCATTTCGGCCGGACCAAGCTGTATAGCGTGATGATGCGCTATGTGGTCCCCGTGGTCATGCTGGTCCTGTTCCTGACCTCCACCGGCTTCTGGTACCTCCTGTTCCGGCATTGATCTAACTTCCATCAAACCAAAAAGCGGGAGCCGAAAGTTTGCTTCAGCGTGTCGAAAATTCTTTTCTCCTTGTTGAGCAAAGTTTTCAGAACTTCATAAAAGTTCTGAAAACTTAGGATTTTAATGGCGCGGGACACCCTTCTTGCTTGCCCTGCGCACACCCTTCCTTACCGTCGCGGGAAAATTTATCACTTTATCGACAGCCTCAAGCGGGAGCCGAAAGGCTCCCCGCTTTTCTTATGATTCGGTTGATCCGGTAACTTACCGCTTGTTGGACTTTCTCCAGATGTGCATCGCCTCGGCAGACTTGATCAGCTCGTCCCGGAAATCGGGGTGTGCAATGCCGATCAGGGCCTCGGAACGCTCCCAAGTGGACATGCCCTTCAGGTTCACCATGCCGTACTCAGTGACGATATAGTGCGCGCAGGACCGGGGATCGGTGACGATGGAGCCGTTGGTCAGAGTGGGAACGATGCGGCTCTTCAGGGTGCCGTCCTTGGCGGTCATGGTGGAGGACATGCAGATGAAGCTCTTGCCGCCCTTGGAGAGGTAAGCGCCCATCACGAAGTCCAGCTGGCCGCCAGTGCCGGAAATGTGCTTGATGCCGGCAGACTCGGCGTTGACCTGGCCAAAGAGGTCCATATCCACGGCATTGTTGATGGAGATAAAGTTATCCAACTTGGCGATGACCTGAACATCGTTGGTGTAATCCACAGGTGCGGCCATCACATCGGGGTTCTCCTTGATGTAGTCATACAGCTTCTGGGTGCCGGCAGCAAAGGCATAGACCTGACGGCCTCTGTCCACGTTCTTGTTGCGGCCGGTGATCTTGCCAGCCTTGGCAATATCCACGAAAGCGTCCACATACATCTCGGTATGTACGCCCAGGTCGGTCAGGTCGGACTGGGCGATCATGGAGCCCACGGCATTGGGCATACCGCCGATACCCAGCTGCAGGCAGGCGCCGTTGGGGATCTCCTTCACGATCATCTCGGCAACCTTGCGGTCCACATCGGTGGGAGGAGTGCCGGCGCCCATGGCGGCCACGGCGGGGTTCTCGCCTTCCACAACCATGTCAACATCGCGGATGTTGATCTCAGTGCCGGTCAGGCCGTAGACCCAAGGCATATTCTGGTTGACTTCCACGATGATCTTCTTGGCGTGCTCCAGCATATCGCCAATGTGGGAAGCAGAAACAGCGAAGCTGAAGTTGCCGTGGGCGTCCATGGGAGTCACCTGGATCATAGCCACATCCGTGGTGGCGTTGCCGTCCCGATAGAAACGGGGCAGTTCAGAATAGCGCATGGGGCCGAAATAGCCCATGCCCTTGCCGATGATCTTCCGATCCAGACCGCTGCAATGCCAGGAGTTCCAAGTAAAGTGGTCACCGGCGTCATCCGCCTTGCATACCTCGGGCATCCACATGGTCACGCCGCCGTGAATCTTTACGTCAAACAGCTCGTCCTTCCGGGCAGCCAGAGCCTTGTCCAGCGCGACAGGCTGATTGCAGCACCAACCGTAATCCACCCAGTCGTTAAAATCTTATCATATTCGGTCCGGCAATGCAAGCAAAACGTGAAAAAAAATCACAAATTCAAATCACGCGCCAATTAGCACGTTCACTCATAACAAAATACGCCCGCTCTCCTGTTCTCGCTGCACCTCAACCCCTTGCAGCCACAGGCTTTGAAGCAGCTGAGAACGCAAGAACGATGCGGAACGGCAAAAAAAGAAGCAGACCGATCGGTCTGCTTTTTTTCAGTCGAAATTACTCCTCAACAGGAGCGTCCTCCTCGTCAGCGGCAGGAGCCAGCAGAGCGCGGATGGACAGGGAGATCTTCTGCTTCTCCTCGTCGATGGCCGTGATCTTGGCGTCAACGATCTGGCCCTCGGAGAGAACGTCCTCAGGCTTCTCGATGCGGCGGTCAGCGATCTGAGAAATGTGGATCAGGCCGTCCACGCCGGGAACCACCTCAGCGAAAGCGCCGAAGGGCATCAGCTTGACGATACGAACCTCGGCGGCATCGCCGACGCCGTACTTATTCATGAACACCTGCCAGGGATCGACGCTGCGATCCTTGGCACCCAGAGAGATCTTGTGCTTTTCGGGGTCGTAGGAGATGACGTACACATCCAGGGTGTCGCCCACCTTGCAGACCTCGGCGGGAGTCTTGATGCGGCTCCAGCTCAGCTCGGAGATGTGGACCATGCCGTCCACGCCGCCGATGTCCACGAACACGCCGTAGCTGGTCATGGACTTGACGGTGCCGGTGTAGTGCTTGCCGACCTCGATGTTGGCCCACAGCTCGTCCTGCGCGGCCTTGCGGGCCTCATCGGTGACAGAGCGGATGGAACCCACCACGCGGCGGCGGGCACGGTTGACCTCGGTAATGCGCAGCTGGACCTTCTGACCCTTCATGGCAGACAGGTCAGCGCCGCGGGGCTGGCCGCTCTGGGAAGCGGGGACGAACACCCGCACGCCCTTGACGGACACCACGATGCCGCCCTTGTTCTCCTCGGTGACAGTGCCCTCCAGAACGGTCTTTTCCTCCACGGCCTGCTCGATGTTCTCCCAGACCTTGGCGGCGTCCAGGCGCTTCTTGGACAGCTCCGCATAGCCCTCTCGACGTCGTTGACGCGGACGATGTAGGTCTCGATCTGATCGCCCACTTTCACGATGTCCTCGGGCTTCGCGCTGGGATCGTCGCTCAGCTCGCTGAGCTTGATGTAAGCATACTGCTTAGCGCCAACATCCACCTGGACCTCGGTGGGGGTGATGGCCGTGACAATACCGGTGACCTTCTCTCCTGTATTTAAAGTTTTAAAAGACTGATTCAGTAATTCCTCGAAGGACTCCTCTTTGCCCTCGGCGCTCTTGATTTCTTCGCTCATCGTTGCATATACCTCCTTAATGATGCCCGCGGGTGTGGATGCGCCGGCCGTCAGCCCGGCAACACGGCAGCCTGCAAAATCTGTGGCGGAAAGCTCGTCCGCCCCTTCGATGGAAAGGACATGAGAACAGTTCTGCCGGCAGATCTCTGCCAGATGCTTCGTATTGGCGCTCTTACGGTCGCCAACCACTACCATCACGTCTACCTGCGCAGCGATTCCGCCGCTTCGGTTTTTCTGACGTTTACGCGTAGCATTGACATATTGTATCAAAGATTTTTTACGTTTGTACATTCTTTTTTTGATTTTGCAGGAACTTTCAAAAAGTTCACGAATACAGGTGGTCTGCGCCACGGATGCTCACAGGGCATTTCCGGCTGAAAATCGCCGTTTTTGACCCATTCCGCCACAGCCTCCGGCCCCTGAAACACCAGCGGATGAACGCACCAGCTGGCAATCCCATGACCTCCGGATGGTGCGGCTCCCGATGATGACCACCTGCCGTCCCTCCTGCTCCGCCTGGGACACCAGTTCTGAATGTGGACCACGTTGGGACAGGTGGCGTTCACGCAGCGGACGCCCCTGGGCCCAATCCGTCCAGTACGCTTTTCAGTTCTCCGGCTCCCATGAGACCGGATCACCACCGTATCCCCCGCCGCCAGCGTTTCAGGGCGGTCTGTTTTCCGGACGCCCCGGGCCGCCAGGTCATCCACATGGGTGTTGTGGATGAGGTCCCCCAGCATCCAGCAGCCCTGGGTCTCCTCCGCTGTTTTCTGGGCCAGCTCCACGGCCCGCTTTACGCCGTAGCAAAAACCGGCGCTTTCCGCCAGGATCACTTGCACAGCGGCGCACCTCCTACCTGCTGCCCACCCAAGGCGTAAACCTCCCGCAGAAGCTCATCCGCGATCTTCTGCATTTCCTCAGCAGTGCCCCCGGCGGTATATACCGGCGTATAGGGCTGACCGATGATGATGCGTGTCCTGTGGAAAGTCCGCTTTTTCTCCATCCACGAACACAGGCACCAGAATGGCGCCGGTACGGACGCCGATCACCGCCGCACCGCTGTGAGCGTGGGCCGGCAGGCCGTCTGCTTTGCCGATGCCGTTCCGGATGGTGGTGCCCTCCGGGAAGATCAGCAGATTGTGGCCGCCCTGAATGGTCTGGATGGCGGTTTTCACCGCCTGAATATCCGCACCGCCCCGGTTCACGGGGAATGCGCCCCCCACCCGGATGACCCATGCCAGAATGGGATTCCGGAACAGTTCCTCCTTGCCCATGACGCGAAGCCGGTAATCCATGGGCAGCGCCGTGGCCAGCACCAACGGGTCCCAGTTGCTGGCGTGATTTGCCACCAGCAGTGCGCCGTGGCGAGGCAGGTTTTTCCAACCCCTGAACCGTGACCGGATGCAGCAGACGGCAGATCCACTTGGCGACCGTGAAGATAGAGGAAAAAACGGTCCAAAGGGCCTGCGTTTACGCCTTCGTTCATCGGCTCGTCCTTCTCGCGGATGATCCGGAGGATCGCTTCCTCACTCTGTTGGAAGTCCAGCTCCGTGGTATCCAGCAAAACGGCGTCCTCCGCCTGCTTCAGGGTGCCGCTGCCCGGTGAGAATCGTTATAGTCCCGCTGGCGCATTTCCTCCAGCACCTTTTCATAGCTTTCCGGCGTTCCCCGCTGCTCCAGTTCCCGGAAGCGGCGCATGGCCCGCTCCTCCACGGAGGCCGTCAGAAAAATCTTCACCGCGGCATCCGGCAGGACCACGGTGCCGATGTCCCGGCCGTCCATCACCACGTTGTGTTCCCGTGCCAGCTTCCGCTGCATTTCCAGCAGGTGCGCCCGCACCGCCGGATGGGCGGAGACTGCGGAGGCGTACAGGGAAATCTCCGGCAGGCGGATCTGATCCGTCACATCCGCACCGTTCAGTGTCATGTGCTGCAGGCCGTCCTCTCCGTAATGCAGGCCGATCTCCAATTCCGGCAGCAGCGCGGCAACGGCCTCACCATCCTTGGGGTCTACGCCCTTGGAAAAGGCGGCGTAGCCGATGGTGCGGTAAATGGCACCGGTATCCACATAGAGATACCCCAACGCTCTGGAAACGCTTTTTGCCAGTGTGCTTTTTCCGGCGCCGGAGGGGCCGTCGATGGCGATACTGATGGTTTTCAATGCTGTTCTCTCCTTTATTCCTTCTCATTCGCGGCGGACTGTCCCGCCAGACGGCCGGTGGCCCAGGCGATCTGTAAGTTAAAGCCGCCGGTATAGGCGTCGGTATCCAGCAGTTCTCCCGCAAAATACAGATTTTTAACAAGCTTGGACTCCATGGTTTTGGGTCCACCTCCCCTACCTTTCACCCCGCCGGAGGTGACGATGGCGTCCGTCACAGGACAGGGGGCGGAAACCTCCACAGGAAAATGCTTCAAAACCCGCAGCAGGCTTTGCCGCTGCTCCCGGGTCAGGTCATGGACCTTCTGCCGTCCGGGGATGCCGGACAGCTCAATGACCACCGGGATCAACTTCTGAGGCAGCAGATCATCCAGTCCGTTCTGGAAATCGTGGTTGGCGTATTTGGCAAAATCCGCCAGCAACCGCTTGTCCAGCTGCTGCTCATCAACGCAGGCTTCAGGTCGATCTCCAGCCGGTAACGCTTTTTGGTAAAATACCGCATATGGGCGGAGGCCGACAGCACCAGCGGACCGCTGACGCCAGAAGTGCGTAAACAGCAGCTCTCCGAAATCCGTATAGAGCTTCTTGTCGTTTTCAAAGACCGTCAGATTCACGTTCCGCAGGCTCAAGCCCCTGCAAAGCGGACACAGGGGATCCCCGCCGCGATGATTCCCTGCAAAGGGCACCAGAGACCCTTGCAGCGGCGTGACGGTATGGCCCGCCTCAGCCGCCATCCGGTGCCCTTCCCCGGTGGAGCCGGTGGCCGGATAGCTGACGCCGCCGGTGGCCAGCACCACCGCCTGAGCGGAATAGCGTCCCCGCTCCCCAACAACGCCGCAGACCGCGCCGTCCTCAATTTCCAGGGCCGACGCCCGGTCCCGGAGGACCTGCACTTTCAGGGCCTTCAGCCGCCGTTCCAGCGCGGCGCTGATGTCGAACGCGCTGTCGCTGACAGGAAACACCCGATTTCCCCGCTCAGTTTTCAGCGGGACGCCCAGCTTCTCAAAAAAGGCCATCACATCTGCGCTATTGAAACGGTTAAAAGGCACTGTAAAGGAATTTTCCATTACGCGGAATATTGGCCAACAGCCCCTCAATATCAGTGTTGTTGGTCACGTTGCACCGGCCCTTTCCGGTGATATTCAGTTTTTTTCCCAACCGTTCGTTGGGTTCCAGCAGAGTGACCTGCGCCCCCTGCTCCGCTGCCGAAAGGGCAGCCATCATTCCGGCGGCGCCGCCGCCGATGACCACGATCTTTTTACTCATCGTCCGCACCGCCGAATACATCGTACTGATCCCACAGCCGTTCCAGCGTGGTAAAGGTTTTCGTCACATCCGTGCCCATCTTGGTGGCGATCCCCACCAGCAGGGCATTGATGAGCGACATGGGTGCCGTCATGGAATCGATAAAGGACAGCATCTCGCTGGGGGCCAGCAGCGCCGCACTGGACAGCTGGGCCACCGGAGACTGCTTCTGGATCCGTGATGGCGATGATCTCCGCCCACGGGACCGGGCAAAGCGGGCCGCGTTGATGGTGTCCTTGGTACCGGGGGAAACTGAACGCGATCATCACGTCCCCCTCTCCGCTGCGGAATAGCTGCTCAAAGATCTCACCGGCGGCGCTGGCCTGCACCAGCGTCACGTTTTCAAAGATCATCTGCATGTAAAATACAGGTAGCCCGCCAGATGGGTAGAGGACCGGGCGCCCAAAATATAGATATGCCGGGCGTGGACGATCTTCTCCACAGCCGTCTGAAAGGTGTCCCGATCCTCGTCCATGGAGATCTGCCGCAGATTTTCAATATCCGCCTGCAAAACGCTGCTCAGCACGTCCCGTCCGTAAATGCTCTCCGCCGCCTGGATCCGCTGGGTGGAGGTCAGGCGGTTCCGGGCCATCTCCTGCAATGCCTTCTGCATGGCTGGATAGCCGTCAAAGCCCAGCTCCGCGGCAAAGCGGACCACCGTGGATTCGCTGACCTCCGTCAGCTTTCCCAGCTTGCTGGCCGTCATGAACGCCGCCTGATCATAATGGTCCAGGATATAGCGTCCATTCGTTTTTGCCCCTTTGAAAAGGTGGAAAGGTTGTCCTCGATCGTATGTAAACACTTTTTTGCCATGATTTTCTTCCTCCGGCGGCACACAACGCCGCGTTTGATTCCGGGGCCTATTCTACCATACTTTCCGCCGGATTGAAACTGATTTCTTCCCTTTTTCCCTGCGTTTTTCATAAAAAATAGCCGCAATGCGGCTATTTCAAGGAGGCTGCAAAACCTGTCGCTTTCTTCGGAAAGCGGTCATTCCTCTTCCAGTCCGGCGATCTCCTCCGCCGTTAAGTACCGCCACTGCCCCAGCGGCAGCGTCCCAAGCTCCAGACAATGCTCCCGCACCCGCTGGAGCCGCAGGACCTCCAGCTCGCACTGTGCGCACATCCGCCGGATCTGGCGGTTCCGTCCCTCGTGGATGATCACGCTCAGCTCTGCCCGGTTTCCTTCCGGCTTAGTTCACGCACTCCGCGGGGCGGATGGGCACCCACCACGTCCCGGATACGGCTCAGCCGTTCTGCCGCGTGTTCCACAGGCCCTGGACACCGTCACCCGGTACTCTTGGATCACCTCATGGCTGGGGTGCAGCAGCCGGTGGGTCAAGGGCTCCGTCATTGGTCAGCAGAAGCAGCCCCTCCGAATCCGATCCAGCCGGCCCACGGGATAAACCCGTGGAAACGCCGGTCAGCAGGTCCATCACCGTTTTCCGGCCCCGCTCGTCAGACACGGTGGTCACATAACCTCTGGGCTTATTCAGCATCAGGTACACTGCCTCCGGTTCCCGTCCCAGAGGAACGCCGTCCACCCGGATGTCATCCGTCTCCGGGTCGGCCTGCTGGCCCCAACGAGGGCGGTCTCCGTTGACGGGACCCGCCCGGCGGTGATATAATTTGCTGCCGCCGTCCGGCGGAACAGACCCCGGCGGCAGACAGCAATTTTTGCAATCGTTCTTTCATTTTGATCCCTGATCCCGCCTCACGGCGGGTCATTCATCCATTCTGGGCTTATCCAATCTTCAGTCCGGCCAATGCGGAGGACATCCGCCTTGGGCATCACTGTCCGTCCCGCCACCAGCGGCACCCGGCCGATCTTGTTCCATTCACGGCGGGAACAACCGCCGCCCCGACCGCCGGCCCGTTCCCGGCAGAGACCGGCGCCGCAGCGGCTCGTCCAGCAAATCCGCTGGTCAGCCGTTCCGTTTCCGCCGCTGGGTAGCAAAAGCCCGCTCCCGCGATCAGCGGCACTGTGGGGCTGACGCCGCCGCTGACGGACGCCTGCGTCAAAGCCTTCGTCCCCGGACGGCACAGGTCCGGGCGGGGTAGGCGGAAAAGCCGTATTCATACAGCGCCTGGTGGTCCGCCCAGTCGTTTCCGTCCTGCAGTGTTACCGCCATGAGCCGCTGGCCGTTGCGCTCCACACAGCTCACCAGCGTCCGGCCTGCCGCCTTCGTATATCCCGGTTTTCAGGCCCAGACAGCCATCTACATAATGCAGCAGCTTGTTGTGGTTCGTCATGGTCCGTCCCCCGATGGTGACAGACCGGGTGGAGGCGATCCGCATCAGGGTCTCGTTTTCCAGCGCGGCCCGGGCCAGCTTCGCCATGTCCCGTGCAGTGGAATAGTGCTGCTCGTCATCCAGACCGTTGGGGTTGGCGAAGGAGGAATGCTCCATCCCCAGTTCCTGGGCCTTTTCGTTCATCAGGGCTACAAAGCCCTTGACGCTGCCGCCCACATGCTGGGCCACCGCCACCGCCGCATCGTTTCCGGAGCACAGCAGCACCCCGTATAACAGCGTTTCCAGCGTCAGGGTCTCCCCCCCTCCGTAAGGGTACATGGCGGAGCCTTCCGTATACGCCGCCTCCCGGCTGACCTTCACGCTGTCGTGGAGATCTCCCTCCTCGATGGCCACCAGTGCCGTCAGGATCTTGGTGGTGCTGGCAATGAGCATTTTCCGGTCGGCGTTGTGCTCATAGAGCACCCGGCCGCTGTCCACGTCCATCAAAATCGCAGAGGCAGCAGAGGTCTCCACAGCCGAAATTCGACAAGGAAATATACTATACAGAGACAGTGCCGCAAGGGTGCAGCAAAGAAATCGCCGGGTCAAAAGGCATCACGCTCCAAAGCTGAGATGCCTTTAGTATACCCAGATCAAACCGTTTCGTCCCCGTCTTTTTTATCGAAAAATTTTCCGATTTTGTCTACAATATCCGGTGCCATATCCACAATGCGGTCCACCGTAGACACAGGTGGCACCGCCACCGGCATCACCCGGGTGGTTCCGTCCTTGATGACCAGAAAGGCCACCGGGTCGATCTTCACACCGGCGCCGCCGCCACCGCCGAAATTGTTCTGACCCGGCTTACCGTAATCCCCGCCGCCGCTGCCGAAGCCGAAGCTGACCTTGGAAATGGGGATCAGGGTCACACCGTCCGGCGTGGTGATGGGCGCGCCTACAATATTGTTGGCGTCCACCATCTCCCGAACCTTCTCCATCGTGGAATTCATCACATCACGCAGCGGGCTTTTCTTTTCCATGTCCATTCGATTCATCCTTTCCGACTGGTGCTTGTTTTTTCTTCTTCATATAGGCCAGAAGCCACCGCAATCCGGGAATCGCCACGGTCATGCCGATCCGCAGCAGCGTACCGATCCGGGCGGAAAACCCGACGCTTCCCAGAATTTTTGTCTCCTCCGCGGTAAAATCAACATCCAGGTGGATATGCGGCCGGGGATCACCAGCAGCTGTTCCAGCACCGGCATCCCGGTCCAGACGGCCCCGTGCAGCTCGCCGTATAGCTGCGCGGCGTCCGCAGGTTCTGCCTGTCCCCCTAAAATAACGGACACATCCAGCGGATCGATCCGTATGCCCCGGCGGGTACGGCGCAGCGCCTTTTTCAGCGGCGGCCACATTGCCTTCCATGCGTCCCGGATGTCACTGAGCGTGGGCTTCGGGAACGCCTTCTTCGGCTTCTCCTGCCTTTGCGTCTGCTTTTTCTGCGCTTCTTCCGGTCTTTTTTCGTTTTTCGGCGGTTTTTTCTTTTCCGGAAGCACCTGAAATTTCAAAAAACCAAATCGGGCGCTGACCGTCAGCTCCTCGCCGAACCGGATCAACACGCCCACCGCGTCAGGCACAGCAGCAGGAGCACCAACAACAGGATGCCCAAGATCCACCATCCGATCACAGCCGCTGCCCCCTCTCCAAGCTTTTACACGTCCGCAGGTTCCCCGGCGTCGGTCTGTGCCGGCGCTTCCGTGTCCCCCCCATGGGATCTACCACCTCACCGGCTTCGTTCAGCCGCATCTGCCCATCCTCACCGATATCGTCCGGCAGCTCCGGCAGATCCTTCAGGCTGGACAGATGGAACGCCCTGAGGAACTGCTTGGTGGTGCGGTACTGCCGGGGCCGCCCCGGTACCTGTAACCGGCCACATTCCTCGATCAGTCCCCGGTCCAGCAGCAGTCCCACGGTATAGGAGCTGTCCACGCCCCGGATCTGATCCACATAGGCCCGTGTGGTAGGCTGGTAGTAGGCGATGATGGTCAAAACCTCCAGCGCGGGCTGGCTGAGTTTGGCCGGCTTGCGGATCTCAAATGCCTTACGGATGGTCTCCGCGTAGTCCGGTGCGGAACAAAGCTGCCAGCTGTCATCGATCTTTAAAAGTCGGATGCCCCGGCGCTCGTAAGCGTAGTAGTCCATCAGCTTTTGAAGCAGCTGTTCCACCGTAGGCCGGTCAATATCCAGTGCCACACAGATCCGATCCACCTGCACCGGTTCCCCGGAGGCGAACAGGATCGCCTCCAACGCGGATTCAAGTTCCTATCTATCCATGTCAGCCACGGTTCTCCTTAAAACGTCAGATTCTCAGGCACGTCATCGCGCTCCTGCCGGACGATACAGTCTGTCTCAGAGCCTGCCAGATGCAGTACACGCGCCTTGCACAGCTCCAGCACCGCCAAAAAGGTGCCACCACCTCGCTGCGGCTCCGGCTGCCCGGAACAGCAAAAAAGCGGGTGATGCCGCCCTCCTTCAGCTTTTGCAGAATGTCTCTCGCCTTGCTCTCCACGGGATACGGCTCATGCTGCACGATCTCCCGGAAGGCGGCTCGCGGGGGCGGCAGTTTCCGTTCAGCCCGGTTCTGGATCTCCGCCATGGCCAGCACCAGATCCGCCGGCTGATGGCTGTATTCAAACACCTTGCCCCGCTTCACCGGCTCCGGGTTCCGGGTCACGATGTTCCGGCCAAATTCTCCCATAGGCGCCAACCGCTGGGCCAAAGCCTTCACCCGGACGTAATTTTCGCTGCGCCGCCGTTCCTCCAAGGATTGAAGCAGCGCGTCCATCTCACTTTTGGCCTCGTCATCCTCAATGGACAGCAGCATCCGGGTCTTGAGATACACCAGATGGGACGCCATGATGACGAATTCGCTGGCCACCTCCAGATCCATCCGCTGCCGGTCCTCCAGCCACGCGATATACTGGCCGCAGATCAACGAGATGGAGATATCCTGGATCTCCAGCTTATTCTTCCCCAAAAGAAACAGGATCAGATCCAGCGGACCCTCAAAATCCTGCATCTCCTCAGACCGGGAGTGGACCACCTTTTCCAGTTTGAATACAGGACTTTCCAAAATCAGGACACCTCAAGCAAAAAAAGATATGAAACAGCGCTTCGTACACGCCGTAGATCGCGTCTCCAAGAAAATTTCCGCCAAGGCCCAGCCAACTCAGCGCCAGCAGAACCAGAATACCGTACCGCTCGTAGCGCATCAGCTGACCGTAGGCGCTGTTGGGCAAAACATCGCCAGTACCTTTGGACCCGTCCAGCGGCGGAATGGGAATCAGGTTGAAAAGCCCCATACCAACGGACATGGGGCCACCGTAAACAGGCACCACTCAAAAGAAAACATTCATCCCCTCGCTGTACGGTGCGTACAGGTAGATCACCTTTGCCGATTCCCAGAAAAAGGACCGCCAAAAGCAGATTGGACACCGGCCCCCAGCGCCGTGACCGCCATGCCCTGCTTGGGCTTGCGGAAATAGTTGGGATTCACCGGCACGGGCTTGGCCCAGCCGAAGCCCACCGTAAACATCAGCGCCAGACCCAGCCAGTCGATGTGGTGCAGCGGATTCAGGGACAGCCGGTGCATGGACTTCGCCGTGGGGTCTCCCAGCGCCAGCGCCGCCAGCCCGTGACAGGTCTCATGGACCGTCAGGCAGAGAACACCGCCGCTACACGGAGCACCGCGTCAGTCAGCGAGGAAACATCCAGCGCCTGAAACAGATTTTGCAGATAATGCAGCATAAAACGCTCCAATGAAGTCAGATTCTCACCGTCTGGGCAGAATGCTCCAGATTCAAGTTATTATAGCAGAGGCGACCGTTAGCGGCTGGTGCCGCTTTACGGATGCCGCATACCCCTTGCGGGTAAAGAGTGTGCGCGGGACTGCGCCCGCAGGCGCGTTTCGGAGCGCAACCGCCGAAGGCGGCTCTTAGCGCGGAGATAACCCAGGGATACAGAACCAAACAGCGGATACACCGTCGGCTCAAGCCAATCAGTGGATACTTCATATCCGCTGTTTTGAACTTTTATAAAGCCTGAAAATTTGCCAGCGGGGCGAAACAGGCTTGCGGGCCGCCGCGTTTGATCCGCCACCGGCACCTGCCGCAGCCTGTTTCCCGGATGCGGGCGGGTCTCCGCCTTCTCCTTTCGGACCTCCCCGGAGCGGTTGTACTTCCGCAGAGCCTTGACCCCTGCACGGCGGCGTAGATCACAAACGCGAAGATCGCCAGCCGCACCAGTGTGACCACCAGCAGTAAAATAAGTGATATTGACATATTGATATCCTCCTTTGCTCTCCGGTACCGCTTTCAGCACCATGGATCTGATGCCGTCATGCTACCAGACAAAGGCGGTTGCGGCCACCAAATATGGCGCAACTTTCCGTTGCGCGGCCTGTTTTTGCGCCTGAACAGGCTCAGTCCTGGGTCAGAACGCCGGTGAGGTCCAAGGGCTTGCCGTCGGCCCACAGGCGCTCCAGATCGTAGAAGGTGCGGGCCTCGGCGCTGAACACGTGGACGCAGATGCAGCCATAGTCCAGCAGCACCCATGTGCCGTCCCGGTAGCCCTCCCGGCGGAGGGGCTTCTCCCCTGCCTGCTCCTCCAGCAGCTTCTCCACAGAGCCGCACAGGGCGTTGATCTGGGTGTTGGAGCTGCCGGTGGCAATGACGAAATAATCCGCCAGGGTCGTAATGTCGGTGATCTCAATGGCGGAGATCTCCTTGCCCTTCTTCTCATCCAGGGCCTTGGCAGGCCAGAATGGCCAGTTCCTTCGGTGTCATCATACTTTTTAAAATCCTTTCTGAATGTCTTAGCCGCCCATCGGCAGCGGTTCTCCGGTCACAGGGTCCAATCCCTGATTCGCATCGGGCGTTGCAGGTTCCTCCGGCGGCACCACGATGATGCCGGGATCTTCCGGCTGGTCCGGTGTCTCCGGACTGCCAGTGCCCGTCTCTCCCCCGGTGGAGCCAGAGGGGTCTGTGGTCTCCGTCCCCGTCCCCGGCGTTTCCGGTGTGGCCGGGGTCTCCGGCGTGGGTTCAGACGGCGTCTCCGTTCCCGGCTCTGTCTCCTCCGGCGGTGACACGATCTCCCCGGTGTCCGGGTCGATCAGGTTGCCGTTTTCGTCGGTGATATAGCCCTTTTCCGGCTCATCCTTCCTGCCGCTGCCCATCAGAGTCGGCGGCACGGCGGCCTTGCTGTCCTCCACATGGCCGGTGGTGGAGCTGACGGAGCCGTCCTTATTGACGGACATGATGTCCAGGTCGCTCATGGTGGAGGGCTCCACAAAGGGGCTCAGCTCGTTGTTCACCAGCTCCAGCAGTTCCTGGGCGTTGGGCGTCACATAGGACTGGTAGCTGTGATACACCCGGCTCCAGCAGGACACGTTTTTATTGGGCATGGTCACAAAATTCACCTGGGCGGTGTCCAGCTTTGGCGCCGCTGCTGTTCCCCCAGGAATGCCTGCTTGGCGAACCAGAGCATATTTTGGAAACTGAGATCCGTCTCCACGTTCTCATTGAACACCTTGATAAACTCATTGACCTTCGTGATGTTTTTCAGGCTCATCAGCTGCTCGATCATGGCCTTCAGCCCCCTGCTGGGTCTTGATGCGGCCCAGGTCGCCGTCGGGATAGCCCAGCATCTTGCCGTTTTTGCGGTTGTCGTGGCGGTAGCGGAGTACCTGCATGGCATCGTCGCCGCTGAGCAGCCGGTAGCCCTTGCTCTGGTGGATGGAAAGATCCTGATAGGGGTCCTCATAATCCATGTCCCGGGGAACGTCGAAGTGCACGCCGCCCATGGCGTACACGATCTCGCCCACGGCTTCCCATTCCACGACCACCTGGTAATCAGGCTCGAAGCCCACCAGCTGGAAAGATTTCTTTATAGAGGGCCTTGATGCCCTTTTCTCCGCCGCCGTAATAATTATAAACGGAATTGATCCGCTTGATGTCCCACGGAACGTTGACCATGGTGTCCCGGGGAATGGACATGACGGTGGCCTTCTGGTTGGTCACATCATAGCTGGCCAGCAGCATGGTGTCCGTGTTGCCGCCGCCCCCTGTGTCCCGGCCCAGGATCAGTACGGTATAGAAGTCCTCGCTCTTCCGCTCGCCGCTCACGCGCGGGGCGCACGCCGTCGCCGTAGTCGATGCCGTCCCCCGCCTGGGTGCCGTCTGCGTTGGAGCCGTTTCCCGGCAGGTCCGGCTTGACGAACAAGCCGTCCAGTGCCACCACGGCCACCAGCACCACCGCCAATACGATGGCCACCGCCAGCAGCCACTTCTGCCCCTTTGTCAGTCGGCTGGGCTTCTTTTGCTTTCTTCTGTTTGGATTCCTTCTGTTCTAAACGCTTTCCAATATTCTCTGCCATGGGTCTATCTCTTTCCTTTCAGCCAGTCACGCGCTTCTATGGTGGCGTGATGAACGGGATTTTCCATTTCCGTCATCTCGTCGATGGTCATTTCCAGTCCCATCAACATCCCTCGATCCAGATTCTCATACACACATGCCCGTAAATCGTTTACACCGGGAAAATCCGGGAGGGCTCAATATAATCCGCCAGATATATAATTTTTTCCAGCAGCGTCATATCTGCGTGGCCTGTGGTATGCCACCAGATCGCCCGGTAGATCTCATCGTCCACGCCGAACACGTCCCGGGCGATGGCCGCGCCGGTCTTGGCGTGGAGAAGCTTCAGGGCCTTCTGCTCCAGCTCGTCCAGCTGGATGCCGTACCGGCCGCACAGTTCCAGCTGCTCCTCCATGTTCAGCTTTTTTGTGCAGTCGTGCAGTAGTGCCGCTACCCGGGCCTTCTCCACATCCGCGCCGTAGCGGGTCGCTAACCGGATGGCCTCCTGCTCCGTCCCCAGCACATGGGGGATGCGCTTGTACTTCAGATAGCTGAGGGCCACCGGACGCAGCTGGAGAAAGCGTCAAGTCTTTTCAGGTTTACATCCGTTCCGTACAAATGGTTTCGCAGGATATAGCCGTACACCGCCGGCGGCAGCAGGTTCTCCCCCGTCCCGGATGCCAGTTGCTCCCGCAGCTCCGTGGAGGAAATGTCGATGACGCCAGGGACCGTCAGGGTAAAGATCCGGGCGTCCGGGTAGAGACGGTACAGCTTGTCCCGCTGGGCGGAAAACTGCGGTTCCATGTCCGCCTTTGTCCGGCCGAAAGCGGCGATCCCCGCAAGGGACGCGATCTTCTCCGGCTCATGCCACGTTTCAAAGCTGAGGAACATATCCGTCCCCATCAGCAACCACAATTCATCCTCCGGGAATTGCGCTTTCAGCTCCGCCAGCGTGTCGGAGGTAAAGCTCTTTCCCGCCCGGCGCACCTCCATATCCAGCGTTTCCACCTTGCTCCCAAGGCCCAGCTGCTCCCCCGCCAGGCGGGTCATCTCAAGCCGCTGCTCCGCCGTGGCGCTGCCTGCGGGCAGATCCTTGTGGGGCGGGATGCTGGCGGGGATCAGCAGCAGCTTGTCCAGCTTCAGCGTGGCAATCACCGCCGCCGCCGCCGTCAGATGCCCCAGATGGGGCGGGTTGAAGGTTCCGCCGTAAATTCCGATTTTCAAGAAAATTCCATCTCCTGTGCGTTTAGTCGATTTTTCCGGCTCTCCGAAGCTGCAAAGCTTCATCCAGTTGTTCATAAAGCGGGCCGCAGTCCAGCTCATAGACCTTGGTGGATGTCCCCGCCCCTGATGCGCGCATTGCATCCGGCGCGATTTCAAGGTGGCAAATGTATCCACGATTCCCCGCTACAAAAACGTTCCAGTCCACTTCCATCATGTCCAGCGGTCTGTGGGCTTCCGTTCTTTCCATCTGATTCAGCACATCCAAAAGGCTCCAACGGCGCCCGCGTCCGTGATGACATATTTGTTGGAACCCCATTCTCTGCTCGTCCCAGCAGTTGATCTCCAGCGCCGCCGGTACCCGCTGAATGGGCAGCGGGCCGTCGCTTCGGACGCTCTCCGCACCGATCAGCAGTGCCACCGCACTGACGATGAGCAAAATGCCAAGGGCAAAAATCTGCTCTCCCGTAGTTCCCGCATAGAACCTCCTTGCTGCGTTTACGCCTGCCGCTTTTTTGACGGATTCACCAGCTGGATACGCTTCTCCCTGGGCTTGGAGTGGCTCTCCCGGTACAGCACGAACTTCGTGCCGATGACCTGCACCACCTCGCTGCGGGGGGCCTTGGCCAGCTCCTCCGCGGCACTGCGGGCGTCGTAGTCCAGATTATTGTCCAGCACCCGGCCCTTGATGAGTTCCCGGGCCTCCAGGGCGTCATCGGCCTGCTTGATGAGGTTTTCCCCGATGCCATCCTTGCCGATGTGGATGATGGTGTCGATGGTGTTGGCCAGGCCCCGCAGCTGGGCCCGCTGTTTGCTTGTCAGTTCCATAAAATTCCTTTCGATCGTTCGTTCCTGATAGTTCAGTCCATCCTTCCAGAAGCCGCCGGTCTCCCGGCTTTTCTATTAGACGGTTATTTCTTCAAATAAGTTTCCAATTTCGCGGTAAATTCCCGGAGGGCTTTGCCCCGGTGGGAGATCTCCGCCTTTTCTTCTGGGTCAGTTGTGCAAAGGTCTTTGCCTTGTCAGGCACGAAGAATACAGGGTCATAGCCGAACCGCCCTCCCCCATGGGGGCAAAAGCGATGGTGCCGGGGCCTGCCCTCGGCGGTGATGGTGTCCCCATTGGGAAGGCACAGGCGATGGCGCAGGCAAAGTGGGCCGCCCGGGTGGTCTGGCCCCACATGGTGTTCAGCAGCAGCATATACCGTCCCTTATCATCAGCCCCTCGCCGCCGTACCGGGCGGAGTACACGCCGGGGCCGCCGTTGAGGGCGTCCACGCACAGGCCAGAATCGTCAGCAATGGCCGGGAGCTTTGCCAGTTCGCAGATGGCCTTTGGCTTTCAGCATGGCGTTCTCCGCAAAGGTGGTTCCCTCTCCTCCACATCCACGGTGATCCCCAGGTCCTTGGGGCTCACCACCTCCACGCCGTACTGGCTCAGAATGGCCCCCATTTCCCGGATCTTATTGGGGATTATGGGTCGCTAATACAAATTTCATCACAGTGCTCCTCCCAGCGCTTCCTTCTGAATTTTCAGCAGTTCCCGGTTGCCCTTGGCGCAAAGCCGCACCAGCTCCTGCTGCTCCTACAGGGTAAACGCCCGTCCTTCGCCGGTGCCCTGGAGCTCAATGAGCTCCTCCCAGTTCGTTCATGACGCAGTTCAGGTCCACCTGGGCCCGGCTGTCCTCGCTGTATTGGAGGTCCAGCAATGCCTGCTCGTCCACGATGCCGGCAGACACGCCAGTGACAAAGTGGCGGATGGGCGTAGCACCTAAATACCCCTCCTCCACTAGCTTTCGGCAGGCCAGGGCCAGCGCCACAAAGCCGCCGGTGACAGAAGCGGTGCGGGTGCCGCCGTCTCCCTGGAGCACGTCGCAGTCGATGTTGATGGTGTGCTCGCCCAGTGCCTCCATGTCCACGGCTGCCCGGAGAGAGCGGCCCACCAGCCGCTGGATCTCAGCGCTGCGGGGGCTGAGCTTCAGCTTGGAGATGTCCCGCTTGCTGCGCTCCCGGTTGGCCCTGGGCAGCATGGAATACTCCGCCGTGACCCAGCCCTCGCCCTCTGCCACATGGGGCGGGGTCTTGTCCTCGATGCTGGCGCAGCAGAGCACCTTGGTGTCGCCGCACTCAATAAGGCAGCTCCCCTCCGGGAACTTCACAAAATCCGTGGTGATTTTAATGGGGCGCAGCTCATCATACGCCCGACCGTCCTGTCTGGTCATAGTCATTCCTCATTTCAAAATTCCCGTGAAGTAGATCAAAACCCCTTCACGCTGTCAGATAATTGCCTCCACATAGGAGCGGGCATCGAAAGGTTTCATGGTGATCGTCGATCCCCTCACCCACGCCGGCGAACTTCACAGGTACGCCCAGCTCCCGGGCGATGGCGATGACGATGCCGCCCTTGGCGGTACCGTCCAGCTTGGTCAGGACGATGCCCGTCAGACCCGCCGTCTCCTGAAAGGTCCGGGCCTGGATCAAGCCGTTTTGTCCAGTGGTGGCATCCAGCACCAGCAGCGTCTCCCGGGCGCAGTCAGGACACTCCCGGTCGATGATCTTGGAGAGCTTGGCCAGCTCCGCCATAAGGTTGGCCTTGTTGTGGAGCCGCCCGGCGGTGTCGCACAGCACCACATCCACGTTCCGGGCCTTGGCCGCCTGGAGTGCGTCAAAGAGCACGGCGCCGGGGTCCGCTCCCTCGTGCTGGCGGACCAACTCACATCCTGCCCGCTCCGCCCAGATCTCCAGCTGGTCGGCGGCGGCAGCCCGGAAGGTATCGGCGGCGCACAGCAGCACCCGCTTGCCCTCTTTTTTCAGTCTGGAGGCAATCTTGCCGATGGAGGTGGTCTTGCCCACACCGTTGACGCCGATGAAGATGCAGACGCTGGGCTCGTGTCCAGCTTCATTGCGGTGTTTCCCACCTCCATCTCTGCCATCAGGATCTCCCGCAGGCCCTCCCGGACGGCCTCCTGGCTTTGCAGGCTGCTTTTACGAACCTTGGTGCGCAGCTTCTCCACGGCGTCCGTGGCAGCGTCCACGCCAAGATCTGCCATGATGAGGGTTTCCTCCAACTCTTCAAAAAAGTCCTCGTCCGCCTCGGCGTAAACCCGGAGAACAGATTGCTGGTGATTTTTTCAGCTTGTCAAAAAAGCCCATTGTAAACTCCTTTTTTCATGCGGTTTCCCGCACATTTTTTGAACCTTCATTTCCTGTCCTACAGAGGGATGTGGCGAACCGCCGCAGGGGATGCAGCAAGGTGCCGCTTTGCGGCTCTGGAAAGGCATGGTGATACCATGCAAGATTGAATCCCCATTCTCTTTTCCTCTTGCGGAAAATCGGAAAATGGCCATTCATGGTCAAAAGAAAAGCACGCTGAGGGATGATTTGACACCTCTGTGTCAAATCACCCGAAACTAACATGATGCCGTCACGCACTGCCGACCAAATTTGGAAATCTCCTACCGGCTGCGCTATACTCAAATCGTCAAATCAGTACGTCCCCGCACCAGAAAGTCCGCCGCATACCGGTGTTCCAAACAGGACACTCTCTGCCCCTCTTTCCGCTGCCGCTCGCATGTAGCACCAGGTAGTGCGTAGCGAAGCGGAACGCACGGGACTGTTGCAGAAAGCCTTTCAGGTTTGCAGCCCGGTAAATGCCCTGCTTCCAAATGTGGGGAAGCACTCGGCTCTTTGCGGACTTTCAGCGCAGCCGGCAGAAGGTTTCCGGATTTTGGCGGCAGTCCGTACCGACTGCTCCTTCGTATAGGTGAGTTGACCGTTTCGACGGTCAACTCATCCCTGACATTTTTTCTTTTCCACCGTGCACGGCGCATTTTCTTTTTGATGTCTCAAAAAGAAAATGGGGGGTGCATCCTCTGTGGACCACAGTCTCTGCGGGAGCAGAGAAACTATTGAATCTCCAATTCCTTCGCCATATCGTTCAGATTGATGGTCAAGATCTTGCTGACCCCCTGCTCCTGCATGGTGACGCCGTAAAGGACGTCGGCGGCCTCCATGGTGCCCCGGCGGTGGGTGATGACGATAAACTGGGTCTTATCCGCCAGCGTCCGCATATAGCGGGCCGTGCGAACCACGTTGGCCTCGTCCAGCGCCGCCTCGATCTCGTCCATAATGCAGAACGGGGTGGGGTGCACCTTCAAAATGGCGAAATATAACGCAATGGCCACAAAAGCCTTCTCGCCGCCAGAGAGCAGGGAGATGGTCTTGAGGGCTTTCCCGGGGGCTGGGCCTTGATCTCGATGCCGCAGTCCAGAATGTGCTCTGGGTCCTCCAGTTCCAGCTTGGCCTGACCGCCGCCAAACAGCTCCACAAAGGTCTGTTCAAAGCTTTCGCTGAGCAATTTGAACTGCTGGCCGAAAATGTCAGTCATCTGGGAGGTGATCTCCCCAATGATGCCGGTCAGCTCGCCCTTGGCCTTTTCCACGTCATTCCCGCTGATCCGTCAGGATACGTATACCGGCCATTGACCCGCTCAAACTCGTCGATGGCGCCTACATTGATGGTGCCGAGGCCGTTGATCTCCCGCTTCAGCTCCGCTACCCGGCGGGACGCCTTGGGCACGCTTTCCAGCTCGATCCGCTGGGCCTGGGCATCAGAATGGTTCAGCTCGTAGGTCTCCCACAGCTTGTCCAAGATCTGCTTTTCCTCCATGGCGGAGGTGGTTAGCTTCGTTTCCAGTCTGCTGGCAGCCCGTTCCAGATTCAGGAGCGTTTCGTTCATCTCCTGACCGGCGCGGCTCTTGGCGGTGCGTTCCGCCTCCAGTGCGATCTTTTCCTGACTGATCCCCGCCAGCCGCTCCGAGATCACGGCGCTCTGTGCCTTCAGCTGTGCCTGTTCCGCTCTCCGCTGGCCGATCTCGGTCTGAGCCGCCTCAATCTGCCGCTGATACTGGGCCAAGGCCGCTTCCTTCTGGCTTCGGTCACCGGACAGCTCCGCTGCCAGCGTTCGCAGATCGGCGGCACGGCGCAGCGCCCCCTCCCGGTTGGCGTCGATGGCGGCCAGCTCCGCCTTGTGGGCGGCGATAGCCTCAGACAGCTGCCCGGATCGGGCCAGCAGCTCGCTCTGCCCGGAGAGGATGGCCTTCCGCCTGGTACGCGGCAGCTGGCTGCCTCACCTTCCCGGTCCGCCACGGTCTGCTCTGCCGCCGCGTTTCGGGCCTCGTTTTTCCTGAATACGGCCGTCGATGGCCTCGATCTCACCGGCGAGATTTTCCACGCTCTCCCGCAGATTGGAAAGCAGCATATCAAACTGATTCTTCACGCCCTGCAGCCGCAGGACCTCGTCCTCGGCGGCGCGGCGCTGGGTCTCGGCGGTGGTCAGCTCGTACTGAGCCGCATCCAGCTCCCCGGCGGGAGGCTTCCTCCGCGGCCTTGGCCTCCTCCAATTTCCGGTGCATCTCCGATGCCCGGCCATTCAGCCGTTCCAGTTCCGCCGCCCGGCTCAGCACACCGGCGCTGCGGCTGGTGGAGCCGCCGGTCATGGAGCCGCCCCGGTTGATGACCTGTCCGTCCAGCGTCACGATGCGAAAGGCGTTGCGGTACTTCCGGGCCATGGCAATGCCGCAGTCCAGGTCCTCCGCAATCACCGTCCGGCCCAGAAGGCTGTGAAAATATGGGTATATTTCGGGTCGAAGCGCACCAGCCGGGACGCCACGCCCACAAAGCCGAACTCGTTCTCCACGCCCCGCTCCCGGAGTTCCTCTCCCCGGATGGCGGTGAGGGGCAGAAACGTAGCCCGGCCGCGTCCCGCTGCTTCAGGAAGGCGATGGCGCCCTTGGCGTCCTCCTCCCGGTCCACTACGATGTTCTGCAAACCGGCACCCAAAGCGATCTCTATGGCAAGGGAATACTTGCCGTCGGTCTTCATCAGACCCGCCACCGGGCCGTGGATGCCCCGGAGGTTGTTCTGGGCCTGACAGACCAGCTTGACAGCCTTGTTGAAGCCCTCGTAGTCCTTTTTTTTCCATTTCCGTCAGCAGACGGATGCGGTTATCCAGCGCGCCCACATCCATGGTGAGCTTCACTCTGGCTTCGGCAGCGGCATCGGCCTTCTTCTTCCGCTCCTCCATCCGCAGGGTATGTCCGCTGATGATGTTGGCGGCGGCCTCCGCGTCCTCTTGTGCGTCCTCCAAGGCCCGGCGGTTGGCTTTTTGCCTCCCGCCCCTGTTCCTCTAACTGACGCTCCGCGCGTCCCTTATCCGCCCGCCGCCATGCGGCGGATCTGGATCTGCTCCGTCTCCGCCCGGATGGCGGCGGCCTCCGCCGGGCGTCTGCGGCAGCGGCAATGGCGATGGCCTCCCTTTACCTCGGAAAGCCTCTGCCTCCGCGGCGGCGCCTCCCGCCTGCTCCGACGCAGTCTGAGCCTGAGCCAGCAGCTTGTCCAGTTCCGCATTCAGCGCGGCGGCCTGCTGCTCCAACTCTGTCGCTTGGGCGTCCTGTTCCGCTGCCTGGACCTCATAGCCCCCGGTGCGGCTCTCTGATTCCTCCAGTTCGCTTTTTGCTCGTTCAATATTCTCCGTCAGATGGCCGATGGTGCTTTCCAGCACCGCCACGGCGGAATCCTGCTCCGCTGTCCGGGCGTCCAGCTGGGCGGCTTCAGTCCGCAGCCCCTCCGCCTCCATGTCCTTTTTTTCCTGCATCCGCTGGCCAAACTGCTCGTTTTCCGCGAACAGTGCGTCCATGCGGGACCGGGCCTCGTCCCGTTCCTGTTCCGCGTTCCGCAGGTCGATCTCCAGCTTCCGGGCATTGGCCTTCAGCGCTTCCAGATTTTCCAGCCACAGGGAGATCTCCAACAGGCGCATCTCGTCCCGGAGGACCAGATATTTTTTCGCTGTCTCCGCCTGCATCCGCAGCGGCTCCACCTGAAGCTCCAGCTCCGCGATCTTATCGTTGATCCGCACCAGATTTTCCTCTGTGCGTTCCAGCTTCCGCTCCGCTTCCTCCTTCCGGTGGCGGTACTTGGAAATACCTGCGGCTTCCTCAAAAATCTCCCGGCGGTCCGTGCTCTTGGTGGAAAGGATCTCATCCACCCGGCCCTGACCTACGATGGAATAGCCCTCCCGGCCCATGCCGGTGTCCATAAACAGCTCCGTCATGTCCTTCAGTCGGACGGACTGACGGTTGATGTAATACTCGCTCTCTCCGCTGCGGTAATACCGCCGGGTGACGGCCACCTCAGACTCGTCCATAGATGGGAACAGATGACCGGTGTTGTCCAGCACCAGCGTCACCTGAGCAAAGCCCACCGGGGCGCGTTTTTCCGTGCCGCCGAAGATCACGTCCTCCATTTTGCCGCCCCGGAGGGCTTGCTGGACTGCTCGCCCATGACCCAGCGGATGGCGTCGGAAATGTTGGACTTGCCGGAGTCGTTAGGGCCCCACGATGGCCGTAATATCCTCACCGAAGTTCAGGACCGTCTTATCAGGGAAGGATTTGAAGCCCTGCACCTCCAGTGCTTTTAAGTACATCTATGTCTCACCTCGATCTACACCCATATACTTTAAACATACTTTAACTAAGATACTATACCAGAAAAAGCGCACTTATTTCAATAGGAAAACGAGGGGTGTCACCCCCTCGTTTCGTCCATTTTCCGATAGAGCCAGTCCAATCCTTCCCGCAATCCGCCCAGCTGGTCGATGATCCCCAGATGCACCGCCTCTTCCCCGTAGATCACGCTGCCCACATCCGCCGCCATGTCATCCTTTGCCAGCATGAGGGCCTGAAACTTCTCCGCCGAGATCCGGCTGTGTCCCGCCACAAAGGCCACGATCCGCTCCTGAAGCCGCTGGAAATAGTTGTAGGTCTGGGGCGCGGCGATCACCGTCCCGCTCATCCGCACCGGATGGATGGTCATGGCGGCGGAGGGCACCGCAAAGCTCCGCTGGGCCGCCACCGCCAGTGGGACGCCAATGGAATGGCTGCCCCCTAAAACGATGGCCGCCGTGGGCTTGGTCAGTCCGGCAATCAGCTCCGCAATGGCCAGTCCCGCCTCCACGTCCCCGCCTACCGTGTTCAGCAGGAACAGGATGCCGTCCACCTCCCGGCTCTCCTCCAGCTTGGCAAGCAGCGGCAGCATATGCTCATACTGGGTGGTTTTCGTACCGTTGGGCGCCGCCGTGTGCCCCTCGATCTGTCCGATGATGGCCAGCGTATAAACGGTTCCGTGGGCGGTTTTTGTCATGGCGGAGCCGAAATCTACTACGTTCTGGTTCACCTGACTTCCTTCCCGCTCCTCCGTCGCCTTTGTCTCCTTGTCCTTCTCCATTGCGATCCCTCACTTTCCCCGTTAGTCTCCGCAGGAAAGCGTCGGCCTATGCGCCGGAACGAAAAAGAGAGCCGCAGAGATAAAATCTCTGCGGCTCTTTTGAAATCAATGTGTTTTTCGTCTGAAAATCAGGCAGCCTTGGGCATCATCTCGGCAGCAGGGATCACCTTCATGCAGAAGTTGGCCAGGAACTCTGCCACGTTGTAGCGAGGTGCCGCAGCGCGGGCGTCAGGGTCTTTCAGCCGTCAGAACGCCGGAGCCGACAGCCCACTGCATCGCGGGGATGGCATACTCGCCAACCTCACCCACGTCCTCGAAGGAGAGAATATTGGTATCCTCGCCCACAGACACATCATAGCCCATGAACTGTGCGTAGCGATACAGGATGGTCAGGAACTGCTGACGGGAAATGGCCTGTGCCGGGGCAAAGGTCGTCTCGGTGACGCCGTTGGTCAGCTTGTTCTCGGCTGCCCAGGCGATGGCCTTGACGAAGGGAGAGGTAGCGGCCACATCGCCGAAGGGATTGGCGTTCTTGGGCTCGGGAGAGCCGTTCATCCGCCACAGCACCGTGACCATCTGGCCCCGGGTGATGGTGTTGTTGGGCATGAACATCGTATCCGTGACGCCCCTTGAAGATGTTGTTCTCATAGCAGTACTTCACCGCGCTGTAATAGGCTGCGGAAGGATCCACATCCGTAAAGGGCAGGCCCTTGATGATGGTGATGCGGTCACCGGCCTCGCCGTAATTCTCAGCGGACACAACGCCCTTCAGCTCGGTCTTAACATAATCCATCACGACCTCGTCCATGGGGATACCCAGATCGTAGTTGACGGAAGCGGTCTTGAATGCGTAATAGGTATCGCCGCCGGCAGCCAGGAAGTCATTGGTAGCGATGGTGTAGACCGTTCTGAGATTGAAGGCCTTGCCGCCAACGGACTGGATCGTAACACGGCGGATGGTCTTGGGTGCGTGGTAGGTGGAGCCTTCATACACATCGCCCGCGTCATAGGTCTTGGTGCCGTCAATGGTGTAGACGATGCCGCTGACCTGGGGGAAACCGCCGATGGAATCCGGCGTGCAGTAGGTCGAAGCCTCCAGAGCCTCCAGCAGCTCCGCGCCGGTGACCTTCACGATGCTCAGCGCATTGCCGAAGGGCAGCACGGTGTTGATGTCCTTCTTGGTAATATCGCCTTCGGCGATTGATGGCGGATGCCGCCGCCGTTGGTGACAGCCGCGTCCACCTTTGGTGCCGTTCTTGCCTGCGCCCCAAACCAGCGCATCGGTGATGAGGTCACCCAGATTGGTCTCATGGGTCCGGTTACCGGCCCTTCACGCCGTCCAGCTCCACCTTGGTCTTTGCGAATACGGTGCCGTAGTCATCGTCGATCTCCTTCTTGATGGCGGCAGCTCTGGCAGCCACGTCCTTATCCCTCGGCAGTCATGCCCGGCAACTCGGTAGTGGCTCATAGCCGTGATGCCCTTGGGGCTCGATGGTCACAACGCCAACGCTGGCCAGCTTGGTGCCGGTGGACGTGAGGAGGGTGCCGTTGACCTTGCCGTCCTTGTCGGTCGGACTTCGGCAATGTCCTTCATGGTGGAGTGGGAGTGTCCGTCAATGAATACGTCGATACCGTCCACAACATTCAGCAGGTCCGTGGAACGGTTGCCAATGGATTCCTTGTCGATGCCCAGATGGCCCAGGCAGATGATGTAATCGCAGCCGTCCGCCTTCAGGGAGTCCACCTGCGCCTGTGCGCAGTCAAACATGGACTTGTCGCCCAGAATGGTCACGCCCTTGATCTTAGCGGGGTGTGCCTTGGTTGCGGTCTCAGGGGTCTCCAGACCGAACACGCCGATCTTGACGCCGGACGGCGTAGTGAAGATCTGGTGTCCTGAATGCCACCTTCCCCTGATAGAGCACGTTGGCTGCCACAATGGGGAACTTGGCTTCCTTGGAGAGATTCACCAGATTGTCATAGCCGTAGTCGAACTCGTGGTTGCCAAGGGTCGTGACGTCATACCCGGCCATGTTCATCAGTTCAACAGCCGTTTTACCCTGAGAAACGCTGACCGTGGGATCGCCCTGGCAGAAGTCACCGGCGTCTATCAGCAGGACGTAGGCACCCTCAGCCTCGTAGGCTTCCTTCAAGGCGGCCACTTTGGCATAGCCGCTGATAGCGCCGTGCACATCATTGGTGTGCAGCACTACTACATAGCCGTCCATCTCGCCCTTGGTCTCGTCCGCAGAGACTGTGACCGTCAGGGAGAAGATCATAGCCAATGCCAGCAGCACAGACAGGAACTTCTTTTCATTCGCAAAGACCTCCTTTTTATTTAGGGCGGTACAATTTGCAAGCGAGCCCCGCCCCTGCTATGTCCAAATTATACCATATCGACCTTTGGTTGCAACTACTATTTGTAAATTTTTATGTTTTATCCGGTCAATTCTCCATCAGCTCTCCCTCATTGTCCCTCTGGTTTTTTTCGGAAAACCGTGCTATACTGACGGCAGAATCTAATCTGGAGGTGCTTTATATGCGTACGCTGTTCAAGGGCGGTACCGTCATCACCGGCCGGGGGCCCAAGCGGGCTGACGTGCTGGTGGACGGGTGAAAAGGTCAGGCAGGTGGGCCGCTGATCCTCACTCCGGCAGACCGGACGGTGGATGTGGAGGGCTGTCTCCTGTTCCCCGGCTTCATTGACGCCCACACCCACTTTGATCTGGACGTCTGCAACACCACCACGGCGGACGATTTCACCACCGGCAGCCGTGCGGCCCTGAAGGGCGGCACCACCACGGTCATCGACTTCGCCTGCCCCAACAAGGGAGAGTCTGCAATACGGTCTGGATCTCTGGCACAAAAAAGCAGATGGCCGTACCTTCTGCGACTATGGGTTCCACATGACCATTGACGATTGGAACGAATCCATCCGGGCGGAACTGCCGGAGATGTTCGCCGCAGGGCGTCACCTCTTTCAAGATGTATATCACCTACCCCGCCATGATGGTGGGTGACCGGGACATCTACTGGGCCTTGAAGGAGCTGCGGCACTTGGGGGGTATCTGCCGGCTTCCACTGCGAGAACGCCGGTGTCATTGACGGTATGATCGCTGAGAAAAAGGCAGCCGGGGCTGATGGGTCCCTCCAGTCATCCGAGACCCGTCCCTCCCTATCTGGAGGCCGAGTCCGTGAGCCGCCTTCTGCGAATCGCCCAGGCAGCGGATGCGCCGGTGGTCATCGTCCACCTGACCAACGAGGAGGCTCTCAAGGAGGTGGAGCACGCCCGGAAGCGGGGCCAGACCGTCTATGTGGAGACCTGTCCCCAGTACCTGCTGCTGGACGAGAGCGTTTACTACAACCCTGACTATTCCGCAGGCGCCGCTTTGTCTGCGCCCCCCCATCCGGGAAAAAGCCAATCAGGAGGTTCTGTGGCGGGGGCTGCGCCGCGGCGATATCCAGACGATCTCCACGGATCACTGCTCCTTCACCCTGGCCCAGAAGGACGCGGGCCGGGAGGACTTCACCAAGATCCCCGGCGGTCTGCCCGGCGTGGAGACCCGGGGCGAGTTGATCTATTCCTACGGCGTGGCCAAGCGGAAGCTCTCTCTGGCCCAGATGTGCCGGGTGCTGAGCGAGAATCCCGCCAAGCTGTACGGTCTCTATCCCCGCAAGGGCGTTCGCCCCCGGCAGCGACGCCGACATCGTGGTCTACGATCCCGGTGACAGCCATGTGATCCGGGCAGAGGACTGCGTCGCCAACGTGGACTACAACCCCTCAAGGTGCTGGACACCGTCCCGGCAGGCATGTATCTGGCCCGTGGAAAATGCGATCTGTAACATCATTCCGTAAAGTATTATCGCTTTATATCGTGTTGATTTCAACAGTTTTCGTTTATTTTGCAAAAATCCCGCAGTTCGTCCCGTGTTTCCCACGATTGCATTTCTTTTTTATTCTTTTGCTATAATACGGCTGTTGAAGAGACCGCCAGACGGTTTTCTTTCCTTGAAATTCAGCGGATCATCCAAAAAGCAGGTGCGGTGGACCGCCCCTGTTTCACCGCGGGGAGGTATTGTATGCACTACGGTGAGATCAAAAACTGCGACATTGCCAATGGCGAGGGAGTGCGGGTCACCCTGTTCGTCTCCGGCTGCACCAATCACTGCAAGAACTGCTTTCAGCCCCAGACGTGGGACTTTGACTATGGTCAGCCCTTCACATCAGAAACAGAGCAGCAGCTTTTTAAGACCTGCTGGCCCCTCTTACATTCAGGGACTGACCCTACTGGGCGGCGAGCCTTCTTCGAGCCGGAAAATCAACGGGTACTGGTCCCCTTTGTCCGCCGGGTGGGGAAACCTACCCGCAAAAGACCGTGTGGGCCTTCTCCGGGTTCACACTGGAGGAGCTGCGGACCGAGGGCAGCCATCCCCGCTGCGAGGCGACGGACGAGCTGCTGTCCATGCTGGACGTGCTGGGACGGCCGCTTTGTGGAGGCCTTTGAAGGACATCTCCTGCGGTTCCGAGGGTCCAGCAATCAACGACTCATCGACATGAAAAAACACTGGCATCAGGCGAGATCGTCCTGCTGCCGGATCTGGACCGGAAACCCGGTCAAGCATAAGGAGGAATCATCCCATCATGGTAACTATGGCACAGAGGATCGAATCACTTCGGACGGAAAAAGGGCCTCAGCCGCCCCGCGCTGGCGGCGGCGCTGGGACTGCCCCGCCTGTCCATCGAAAAAGTTTGAAACTGGCCGCCAGACGCCCTCTCAGGAGCAGCAGCAAAAGCTGGCAGGCCTTCGGCGTGTCCCTCCCCTATCTCCGGGGCGAGACCGACGATCCCACCAGTATGGACAACTGGCTCAGCGGTGCCGTCCCCAGGAGGACGTGGTGCTGCCCAAAGCCGTCCGGAAGGCGACGGCCGCAGTGGTGGCCCAATCCGGTGACAACGGCAGGAGTGACGGTGCCGTATTCAGCGCCCTGCTGAAAAGCGACTCCTTCAAGGCGCTGGTGCGGGAAACCGTACTGACGTCTTAAAATCCCCCGAAGGACAGGCCCTGTTGGCAAAAGCCGCCAAAAAGTAAAAAAACAGCCCCGAATCTGCCTTCAAACAGATTCGGGGCCGTTTTTATCCCTCTCGCAGAAACCGCTCCGCGGCTTGGACCGTATTGCTGAGATACCGGATGACCTCCACCGGCCACTTTCCAACCGCCGTTTCTCCGGTGACCATCACCTGCAGCGGCGCCGTCTGCCACAGCGTTGAAAATATCGCTGACCTCCGCCCGGGTGGGCACCGGAGTTCTGCTCCATGGACGCCAGCATCTGCGTCACCACCATGAATGGCTTCCCCGCCTTGCGGCACTGGGCCTCGATCCGCTTCTGGGCCGCCGGCAGCTCCCACAGGGGCATGGCATTCCCCAGATCCCCTCTGGCAATGACGATCTCATCCGCTGTTTCCAGAAATTCCGGGAGCCGTTCCAGCCCTGTCTGGTTTTCGATCTTGGCGAACAGCCGGATATTCGCTCCGCCGTTTTCGTCCAACGCCTGCCGGACGGTTTCCAGATCCCGTCGGCTGCGCACAAAGGGCTGCATAACGCCGGTGACGCCGCAGGACGCCGCAATGCGGATATTCTCCACATCGGATGCCGTCATCGTCGGCGGTTCCAGATCCGCTCCCGGCAGAGCCAGACTCTTTCGTCCCCGCAGAACGCCGCCTCGAAGGACCTCTGCCACCGCGCCGGTCTCAGTCTGCTCCGTGACCCGCAGCAGCAGCTTGCCGTCATCCAAAAGCACCTCCTGGCCGGGCAATAGCGCAGGAATCGCAATATCCGGCAAGGGAATTCCCTTGCCGCCTAATTCAAGTACTTCACCCTCATTCAGCGTCATCGGCTCCGCCAATACGCCTACCCGCAGCTCCGGTCCCTGCATATCAATGAGCAGCTCCGCCTGCTTTCCGCAGCGCTGCGCCGCCTTATGCAGTGCATCCACCTGATCCGCCGCCTTATGCAGCGCGTCCACCTGATCCGCCGCCTGAGCCAGCGTCACATGGGAGAGGTTCAGCCGGATGCCGGTCATCCCGGCCCGGAACATGGCTTCCAGCGTCTCCACGTCCGCACAGGCCGGTCCGATGGTCCCTGTAGATCTGCCGTGCGGAGGGCTGTTCTTTCATTGCGGTCATAATGCCTCCTCAATGTTTTTTTCCAATATACCACATTCCGCCCCAAAAAGAAAGCCTTGGCAGCTCTGTCCCCAAGCGGCTTGTGCATCTGTCTAAACTTGTCCGCCATTTTTTGACTATTTCGGAGAATTTTCAGATTTTCTTGACCTTTTCTACAAATCTTGTTAATCTAATG
>VOFB01002053.1_pt1 | contig 39307 bp, 39 predicted proteins | sample 5384141 | NCBI WGS metagenome assembly VOFB01 (sample SAMN12384721, study PRJNA508395) | human gut metagenome | isolation source: healthy gut A | host: Homo sapiens
CCGTAATTTCATTTTGCGGGGAGAGGAATGACATTGAAGTGCATCTCAAGCTCCTGCGTTGAAATTGAAGGCTTTGTAACCGACATCAACTTTCTTTCGTGAGGTGAAACTATGCTCCTTAAAATAATCCGCTTTCTCAGAGGAAGTGTGGACTTTACCGCAAGCGGAAAATTTCCCGAAAGATTTATGAACATAACCGCAAAAAACGGTGTGAATCTCTGGAATCCCGTTCCGAAAAAGAACGCAATATCAGCCTCAATGTACCTTTCTGACTACAAAAAAATCAGAATTCTTGCACGCAAATCAAGGGTTAAAACAAGAATAACAGCCAAACACGGATTGCCGTTTATTATTAACCGCTATAAGAAAGAGAACAGGACTTTTTTGCAGGTGCGGTATGCGGAATTATTCTCTGTATTTTTCTTTCAAATTTTATCTGGTCGGTAAAAATTTCGGGTACAGAGGAAATCAGCAATACATATCTTGAATCGTTACTTGGTGATAACGGGATTTCTGTCGGTGTGTGGAAAAACAATCTCGATACAGATCAGATAGAACGCAATATTCAGCTGAAATGCGACGATATCCGCTGGATGAGCATAAACATAACGGGCAGTCTTGTCACGGTTGAAGTTAAGGAAACCTACAAAAAGCCGAAGCTTGACACCTCAAAAAATCCGTGCAATGTAAAAGCGGTTAAGGACGGAGTCATAACACGGATTCAGGCATATAACGGCAGACCTGTTGTTACAAAGGGAAGCGGAGTTGTGAACGGTCAGATTCTTGTCAGCGGGCTTGACGAAACCAAGCAGGGCGATATGCGTTACTTGAGAGCAAACGCAAAGGTTTATGCCGACATTACCGAACAGCAAACGCTTTCAATTCCGAAAAAAGTAACCTACAGTTACGCTGGCGAAAATTATGTTGACAGAAAAAATTTCAGATTTTTATGGCTTGATTTTCCCTGTAACCTTGCCTTTGAAAACTACGACAATTTTGTAAGCACAGTTCACGGAAAAAATCTGTTTATAAATGATGTTGTTCTGCCGGTAGGACTTAAAATCAGAACCGACCGTGAACTTGTAACAACCGAAAACTCTGTAAGTAAAAACAAGGCTGCGGAGATTGCAAAGGCTGATTGTATTCTCTATGAGATTTTTACAAAGAATAAAAGCAAGGTTATTTCAAAACAAATTTCCGTTAAAGAAAATAAAGGTAGCTACAGGGTGATAACAGATTATATTTTTAACGAAAATATTGCAGATCAGGTTGATTTTGATGTGACAGAATAGAAAAGTTGTGTTATAATCAATTTGTGTGTTTTGCTTTGAACGACTGAAATTTTGCAATCGGACACAAACGGAGGGATAACTATGAGAATTTTATGTATAGGTGATGTTGTAGGCAGTATCGGTTGTGAATTTCTTCGCAACAATCTTCCCACGCTCAAAAAGGGGAAAGGCGTTGATTTTGTAATCTGCAACGGTGAAAATTCCGCTGACGGCAACGGACTGACTCCCGTGTCTGCAAAGCATCTTTTTGACAGCGGAGTTGATGCAATTACACTCGGTAACCATTCTTTCCGCAGAAAAGAAGTCTATGACTGCCTCGACTCAAATCCCTTCATTGTCAGACCCGCTAATTTTCCCGAAAATTCAACACCCGGCAAAGGTATAATTAATGTTGACACAGGGCGAAGAATTGTGTCGATTATAAATATTATGGGTAATTCCTATATGGATAACAACCTGAATTGCGCCTTTGAATGTGTAGATAAAATGATTAAACAGGCTGAAAGCAAAATCATAATTGTTGATTTTCACGCAGAGGCAACGGGTGAAAAAAAGGGCAATGGGTTATTACCTTGACGGCAGAGTTTCCGCAATGTTCGGAACACACACCCATGTTCAGACCTCTGACGCACAGGTTCTTCCGAAGGGAACCGGCTACATAACCGACACGGGAATGACGGGTACAATCCATTCCGTTCTCGGTGTAAAGAGCGAAATTATAATTGCAAAGCTGAAAAATAAGCTTCCGCAGCGCTTTGACCTTGCAAGCGGAGAATGCAAAATGGAATGTACGCTTTTTGATGTTGATGACAAAAGCGGAAAGTGCGTTTCAGCCGAGTCAATGCGTATTGAATAACACAAATCAGCATAAAGTAAATTGTTTCCAATTGTCAAAAAATATGAAACAATCCCGATTAAGTCGGCTTTTTTTGCAGATAATTAGTGTATTATACTATTGCAAAAAACAAGCTGATAATGTATAATGTTATAATGTGAATTATTGTAAAACTGCGTTTGTCGGTGTAAAATCGGCTTATACAGTTGATTAAGAAATGTACATTAAAAGGATGTGCCTAAATGATAAACGGACAAATTCTCAAACAGGCTGTTATTTCGGGTGCGAATAATATTTCAAACCAAAAAAACAGTATAAATGATCTTAATATTTTCCCTGTACCCGACGGAGACACAGGTACAAATATGTCAATGACAGTCAATGCGGCTGTTGCAGCGCTTGAAGATTTTGACGGTACCTGTGCAGGTGATGCCGCAGGTATCACAGCCTCTGCAATGCTCCGTGGAGCAAGAGGCAATTCGGGTGTTATCACTTCACTAATCTTCCGTGGCTTTGCCCAGGGACTTAAAGACATCGAAGAAGTTGACGGCAAAAATCTTGCCGCAGCACTCGGAATCGGTGTTGACGCCGCTTACAAGGCTGTTATGAAACCGACAGAGGGAACAATTCTCACGGTTGCAAGAATGGCTTATGAGGCAGGTATCGAAGCTGCTAAGTATGACAGAGATGTTGTGTCTGTATGGCAGACAATCGTTGACAAGGCTAACGAGGCGCTTGCAATCACTCCTCAGCTTTTGCCCGTGCTTAAAAAGGCAGGCGTTGTTGACGCAGGCGGTAAGGGTCTTTGCGTAATCTTTGAGGGTATGCTCTCTGTAATTAAGAACGGCATTATGATTGAAGCTGACGATGACACAGCTTCTGCAACCGTCAGCACATTTGAAAGTGCCGCCGCTGAATTTGACGATGACATCAGATTCACATATTGCACAGAGTTCATCGTTGGCAGAAATGCCGAGATTGAAACCGAAATCGGCGAGCTTCGCAGTTATCTTGAATCAATCGGTGATTGCGTAGTTGTTGTAAATGATGATGAGATTATCAAGGTTCATGTTCATACGGAACAGCCGGGCAATGCTCTTTCAAAAGGACTTGAGTTCGGTCAGCTTCTCACGGTTAAGGTTGAGAATATGAAGGAACAGCACAAGAATGTCAAGTCAACAAAGAAAAAGGCTGAAAAGGAAAAGTTTGTTCCCGCAGAACCAGAAAACGATTTCGGCTTTGTTGCAGTTGCCGCAGGTAACGGTCTTAAAGACCTTTTTAAAGACCTCGGTTGTGACAATGTTGTTTCGGGCGGTCAGAGTATGAACCCGAGTACAGACGATATCTATGAGGCAATTATGGCAACTCCTGCCAAGAATGTTCTCGTTCTTCCAAACAATAAAAACATCATTCTTGCCGCAGAGCAGACAATTCCGATGGTAAAAGACAGAAATGTCATCATTGTTCCTACAAGAACAATTCCGCAGGGTATGACGGCAATGCTCAACTTTGATCCCGAGATTTCTGCCGAAAGCAACGCACAGCTTATGACGGACGCACTTGCGTCTGTGGGCACAGGTCTTGTAACCTTTGCCGCAAGAAGCAGTGAATTTGGCGGTAAAAAAATCAAAGAGGGCGACATTATCGCCCTTGAAAACGGCAGGCTTACAATCACAGAAAAGAGCACAGTTAAGGCTCTTGTCAAGCTTGCAAAGGATATGGTCAGCCGTGACACTTCATTCATTACTCTTATCTACGGTGAGGATGTAAGTGAGGAAGAGGCAGAAAAGGCATACGGAGAGCTTCGTGAAAAGTTCGGTTCAAGAACCGATATTACTCTTGTAAAGGGCGACCAGCCTGTTTACTACTTTATTCTCAGCGTAGAATAAGCATTTAAATCGGATTTTTTCAGGGAGCATAATTTTTACGGTTATGCTCCCGTTTTGTATAACGGAGGTGCGGTATGACATCACTTTATAAAACTCCCGTTACAAATTTGAACGGAATAGGTGAAAAGCGTGCCGCACTTTTTGCAAGACTCGGGATTAAAAGCGTTGGAGATTTGATTAATTTCTATCCACGCACATACGAGGATTGGAGCAACATCAAGCATATTGACGAGCTTGAATACGGTGAAACCGTCTGCATAAAGGCTGTTGTCGCAACATCTGTAAACGATACTCGCATAAGCGGCGGAAGAATTATTTCCAAAACCGCAGTCTATGATGAAACGGGTTCAATTCAGCTTGTGTTTTTTAACAATAAATACATCAGCTCAATGCTCAGACAGGGCGGAGAATATTTCTTTTACGGAAAAATCTCATCCGACAGCTACGGAATGCAGATTGTATCTCCGACTTTTGCTCCTGCTGTCAAGGGAACGCAAATCCGTCCGATTTACAGACAAACGGCAGGACTTCCGAGTAAATCGGTTGAATCCGCCGTACGACAGGCACTTTCAATGCTGCCGTCAAAAATTAAGGATCCTTTGCCCGATGCCATAAGAGAAAGATTTGACCTTTGCTCACTCAGACAGGCGTTGTTTGACATTCACTTTCCGAAGAACCGCCAACAGCTTGAAACAGCCCGAAAAGGCTTGTTACCGAAGAGCTTGTTGTGCTGAACCTCGGAATGAGAAATCTGCGTGACCACAGCAGAGGAGTAACCTCTCTTGAAATCACAAAGGATTATTCAAAAGAATTTGAATCGCTTTTGCCGTTCACAATGACAAATGCCCAAAAACGGGCGGTGTCGGACTGCATAAACGATATAATCAACAAATCATCTCCGCTGAACCGACTTGTTCAGGGCGATGTAGGTTCGGGCAAAACGGCTGTGGCAGCTTCGGTCTGCTACACGGTTGCCAAAAACGGATTTCAGACCGCATTCATGGCGCCGACTGAAATCCTTGCCCGACAACATTACAAAACATTTCAAAAGCTTTTTGAAAATACGGATATCAAGGTTGGTCTGCTGACAGGCACACTAAGGGAATCCGAAAAAAAACAAATCAGAAAATCACTTGCAGACGGTTCGATTGATATGGTAATCGGAACACACGCTCTCATTACCGATAAAACCGAGTTTAAAAATCTTGCGCTTGCCGTAACCGATGAACAGCACAGATTCGGTGTTGCACAAAGAGCAAAGCTTCTCGGCAAGGGCAACAATCCGCATCTGCTTGTTATGAGTGCCACCCCGATTCCGAGAACACTCGGACTTATCATTTTCGGCGACCTCGACATTTCAATAATTGACGAACTTCCGCCGTCAAGAAAACCTGTGAAAACCGTGTTGCGAACTTCTGCAATGCGTGGCGGAGTGTATGACTTTATCCGCAGTGAAGTAAAACACGGCAGACAGGCGTATATAGTTTGTCCACTTGTTGAAGAAGGCGAGCTTGACGATGTTGCGTCAGCCGAAGAATATGCCGCAGATTTGATGTTGCGGGAATTTCCTGACATAGCAGTCGGCATTGTTCACGGACAGATGAAGTCTGATGAAAAAGACGAGGTTATGCGTAAGTTTGTCGAGAATGAGTATTCCGTTCTTGTTGCCACAACGGTAATAGAAGTCGGCGTTGATGTTCCGAATGCTACGGTTATTGTGATTGAAAATGCCGAAAGATTCGGACTTTCACAGCTCCATCAGCTGAGGGGAAGGGTTGGCAGAGGCAGTTCGCAGTCCTATTGTATTCTCATCAGCGACAAGGGCAGTAAGACAACAAGAGAACGGCTTGAGGTCATGTGTTCAACGAACAACGGTTTTGTCATTGCCGATGAAGATTTGAAAATGAGAGGCCCCGGCGACTTTTTCGGTCACAGACAGCACGGACTTCCGCAGATGTCAATTGCCGATTTTGCTGACACAAAAAGCCTTGAACTATCTCAAAAAATTGCAGACTGCATAATGGACCGTTACGGTGATATCCGAAACGATGAAATACGATTGTTAAAAGCAGAGGTAGATCGCCTGTTTGAGCGTGGCGGACAAAATGCTTTAAACTGAAAAACTATAAATGGGAGAATTAAGTAAATGAGAAAAACCATAACCAAAACACTTTCACTTCTCTGTATGTCTTTGCATCATTATCTGTTCCGCTTTCACAACGGCAGGTGCTGCGTCCTATCCTAATGATGTAAAAACCGAGTCGGACTCAATCCTTCTTGTAAATATGGATTCAGGTCAGACCGTGTATGAAAAAGATGCCGACTCAAAGCGTTACCCTGCGTCAACAACAAAGATTATGACCTACATAATTGCGGTTGAAAACATTGCCGATCTTGATAATACAAAAATTCCGATTAAGCAGTCGGTTCTTGATGTTCTCAAAAACACAGGCAGTTCCCTTGCGAATGTTGAAAATCATGTCGGCAAGAGTATGACTGCAATTGATCTGCTTTACAGCATGATGGTTCCCTCGGGTAATGATGCCGCAATGGTTCTTGCCGATTATATCGGTGAAGGCAATGTTGATAACTTTGTCAAGCTGATGAATGAAAAAGCAAAGGAGCTTGGTTGCGAAAACACTCATTTTGCAAATCCTGACGGACTTCACGATCCCGACCACTATACAACCGCCCGTGATATGTACAAAATCACAACCTATGCGCTCACTCTTCCTCGCTTTGAAGAAATCACAAATACCTGTACATACACTTGTGACGGTGACGATACAGCCCTTGTAACAACCAACTACCTCATTGATGCCAACCGTGGCGGTGAGTATTACTATATGTACGCAAAGGGCATCAAAACGGGTACGACTAACGAGGCAGGCAGATGTCTTGTAACGACAGCGTCGGCAGACGGCTATTCATATATGGCAATTCTCCTTCACGCACCGTATGAGGAAGGTGTGACCGAGGACTACGCAACAATGACCGATGCGGCAGACCTTTTCCGCTGGGCGTTGACAAGTCTTGAAATGAATACTGTAGCCACCTCGTCAAAACCGCTTTGCGAAGTAAAGGTTAACCTTGCATGGGGCAAAAACAGTACATTGCTTTATCCCGAAACCGACCTAAGTGCAATTGTTCCGAAAGACTGCACAGATGAGAATATAATTATTGAACAGGATATTCCCGAAAGCGTTGACGCACCGCTTGACAAAGGCTCGGTAGTCGGTAAGGCAACAATCTATTACAAAGCAGACGCAAACAGCGAAAAGCAGAAGCTTGCCGAGGTTAATGTTGTTGCAGGCGAAAAGATTGAACGCAGCGGAATTCTCTATGTGTTCAACATCATCGGCACAGTATTTCAGTCCTATTGGTTTATCGTGATTATCGCTCTTATCATTCTCGTTCTCATCATTTACCTTATTATTTCAAAAATTCACGGTAAGCGTAAAAGAAAGAAGAGAAATGTTAAGCATTACCGCAATCTTTGATGCAATAAAAGTGTAATTAAATTGTAAATTTTCTATACTTGAAATTTGAAAACGGTATGTTATAATTATTTTAGGGAATAATTATTCGGAGGTTTTCATATGAAGTGTCCATATTGCAGTTATGAAGAAAGCAAGGTTATTGACTCTCGTTCTGCCGATGACGGTGAAAGAATCCGCAGAAGAAGAGAGTGCCTGAGATGCGGCAAACGCTTTACCACACATGAGGTGATTGAAACTGTTCCGATAATTGTTGTTAAGCGTGATAAATCCCGTGAGGTTTTTGACCGCAACAAGCTTACAGGCGGAATTCTCCGTGCCTGTGAGAAGCGTCCCGTTTCAATTGAACAGATTGAAAATATGGTCAATGAAATTGAGGCTCAGCTTCAGTCAAGCCTTGACCGTGAAATCACTTCAAAGCAAATCGGTGAGCTTGCAATGGATCAGCTCAAGAATATTGACGAGGTTTCATATGTCCGTTTTGCGTCTGTTTATCGCCAGTTCAAGGATATTAACACCTTTATGGACGAACTCAATAAGCTTCTTACTGAAAAGAAATAGTTTCTTATAAAGAATAATTCCGATACTGTACAGCCTTTCTCGGTTGTACAGTATTTTTTTGCGGTGTACCGCAACTCTCCGTTCGTGCAGATAGTTTGCAATATCAAAAACATACTATGCCCGAGCGTAAGTATAGCGATTGCTTTTGCAATTTTAAATAGAGGAGTTCATCGGATGCCCACAAGTAACAGCAGAATATTTAAGCTAAGAGTGTTGTACGGAAAGCAACCTATGCAGTTAATTAAAAATTATACGAAAAAATCAAAAATGCCTCTTGACTTAAAGTCAACTTCAGGGTGTAATATATTCCTGTAAAGTAAAAAACAAACTGAAAAATAGTAAAAATTCTGAAACAAAGGAGATTTACAATGGCAAAGTTAATTGCATTTTATTCACGAGCAGATGAAAATTATTTCGGCGGTCAGTACCGCTATGTAAAAGTCGGCAACACCGAAAAGGTTGCAAAAATGATTTCAGACCTCACAGGAGCCGATATGTTTAAAATTGAGCAGAAAGTTCCGTATTCCGCAAACTACAAGGAATGTGTTGCTCAGTCGGTTAAAGACCTTAAATCAAAGGCAAGACCCGAACTTGTTTCATTGCCGAATCTTGACGATTATGATGAAATTTATCTCGGCTATCCAAACTACTGCGGAACAATGCCTATGGTGGTTTATACTTTCCTTGAAGCATTTGATTTTACGGGCAAAACAATTCATCCGTTCTGCACTCACGAGGGAAGCGGACTTTCAAACACAGTCAATGATATTAAAAATACTGCCAAAGGTGCAACCGTAACAAACGGACTTCCCTTGTTCGGAAGTGATGCCGATAAGGCAGAAGGCATTGTTAATGATTGGATTAAAAAAATTTAATTACACAAGGAGATAATATTATGAAAATTGCAGACAAGGATGAATTTGAAAAGCAGAATGTATTCGGCACAGGCACTCCCAACACAGCTTATGCAAAGTATTTTATCGGAGAGTCATACCTAAATCCACTCACAAAGCCCGAGGACGGACTTCACCTTTTAAATATAACATTTGAACCTGGTTGCCATAACAACTGGCACATTCACCACGCAAAGAGCGGCGGCGGTCAGCTCCTCATCTGCACGGCAGGTGAGGGTTGGTATCAGGAAGAAGGCAAAGAGCCTGTAAGCCTTACACCGGGTAAGGTAATCGTAATTCCAGCCGAGGTTAAACATTGGCACGGTGCTAAAAAGGACAGCTGGTTCTCACACATCGCAACTGAAATGCCGGGCGAAGAATGTTCAAACGAGTGGTGTGAACCCGTAACCGATGAAGAATATAATAAACTCGGTTAATCGAAAGGCGGCTTCTGAATATGAAAAAAGTTATCGTTTATTATTCCTATCGTGGCAACACAAAAAGCATTGCCGAGATGATTCAGAAAAGCACGGGTGCTGACATTGCAAGAATCGAAACTGTTGTTCCATATGACGGCGATTACAACTCGGTTGTAAATCAAGGTCAAGATGAAGTGAACAGCGGCTATTGTCCCAAAATAAAACCGCTTAATATTGACCTTAGCAAGTATGACGAGGTAATTCTCGGAACACCTGTTTGGTGGTACACTTTTGCCCCCGCAATGCACACATTTCTCAAGGAAAATGACCTTTCGGGCAAGACGGTTTATCCGTGTGCAACCAACGGCGGTTGGATTGGTCACACATTCAAAGATTTTGCAAATGCCTGCGGTACAGCCGATGTAAAGCAGGGAATGAATATCCGTTTTGACGAATCGGTTCTGCGTACATCAAAGTCTGAAATTCAAAAATGGATTGATTCAATTAAATAAGCCTTTCTGTAATGCGGTTCTACCGCAAAAATAAAAAACTGTACAGCCTTTTTCGGTTGTACAGTTTTTGTATATTGAGCAAATAATTTGTTATATGAGTATTGCTATAACTTGTTGCATTGTGTATAATACGATTAAAGGTTGGTGCTTTAAGGGACATTAAAATGCAAAGTAAACGCATTATTACAAACTTTCTTGCCGTTTTGATGATTATGCTATGGGCTTTCCTTTCAGGGTGTGGCTTAGATAATTTGCCTCAAGTCGAATTGATTGATTCCTCAGTATCTCCAAATGGAAAATATACGGTTAATGCTTATCTTTGTTCAGGAAATGCGACTACGGATTTTTCGGTAAGATGTGAGGTAGTGGATTCCGAAACAAGTAAATGCCGTAATATTTATTGGAAATATCGTCAGGAAGATGTTTTTTTATACTGGAAATCTGATGAGGTTGTGGTAATAAATGATGTTGAACTTAATGTTTTAACTGATAAATACGATTGGCGAACAGATTGATAATTACATGAACAACAATTTGAATGGGTGGATGATGTTGAATTATACTGCAGCTTATTTTTATTCAGAGGGTAATCCGTTTGGCATAGTTTTTCTAATATTATTGCTTCTGTTTCAATTATCAAAATTGATTGTTTCACATATATTAGATAATCGACAATTTGATTCTGTTGAGGTGGAAACTTCTTTTACAAATAAAAGACAAAACAGAATTAAACATTTTGTTTATGATTCTTTAATGGATTTGCCAAGTAGTAGTTTTGTACTTGTGCTTGACAAAGGAACTAATTTAGTTTCTCCTGCAGTTTATACAAAGCAAAACAACAGAATTTCTATGATTAACCGAAATGCCGAATATACTGCATTTGAATACATTGAACTTTCGGACGATACTTATTCAGGTGAATATACCTTTATCAGAATTTGTAAAGTAAAAGATAGGAAAACCGGCGAACAGGTTCTTTTTGTAGCAGTTCCGAATAGAGAAACGAATATTCTTGCATATTCCGATTCTGTACATAAAGCCGACAAAACCGTAACTTTCGGAAAATTCAGAATATTCTGTTTTGTCGAATCTGAAAACAGTCCCTATACTGATTTGCTTGCTGATTCCGAAAAAATTCATCTTGAAAAAAAACAAAAAGAAAAGGTATGCACTTTATAGGCTTGAATGAAGTTATAAAAACAAATCCTAAGTCTAAAAAGTAATACAAGATATTAAAAAAACTGTACAGCCGATTATGGTTGTACAGTTTTTGCTTTATATGTTATTTTATCGGAATGTAACATTGTGTGAATTTGCACAATTTGAGCCGTAGGGGATTGTTAATCCTACCCGATAAAGCCTTGAACGAACACAATAACAATCAGCACGGGGAGTGCGTATTTAAGGTACGGCTTCAGCACTCTTGAAAGTTTAAGACCTTTACCCGTGTTACATTCTTCAAAGTAATTGTCAAAGCCCCAGCCGAATTTTGTTGTGCAGAACAGGAGATAAACCATTGCGCCAATCGGAAGAAGAAGGTTGCTGACAACGAAGTCCTCAAGGTCAAGCACACCTTTGCCGAGAATGTTGAAGTCGCTCCAAATGTTGAATCCGAAAATACACGGCAGACACGCAAAGAACATAATAATTCCGTTGATTATTGACGCCTTTGTTCTGCTCGTGCCGAATGTGTCGGTAAGAAAAGCAACAAGGTTTTCAAACACGGCAATAACCGTTGAAAAGCTTGCAAATGTCATAAACAGAAAGAAAAGCGTACCCCAAATCCGACCGCCCGTCATATTTACGAAAACATTCGGAAGCGTCACAAAAATAAGGGCAGGTCCTTGGTCGGGCTGAACGCCAAATGAGAAGCAAGCAGGGAAGATGATAAGTCCGGCAACAATTGCCACAAAAGTGTCCAATGCACAAATCTGAACAGCCTCACCGTAAAGCGTGCGGTCTTTGTTCATATAACTGCCGAAAATTTCCATTGATGCGATTCCGAGTCCGAGTGTGAAAAACGCCTGACTCATTGCGGATGTGATTACCTTGCCGAGTCCTACATCTTTAACCTTTCCAAAATCGGGAACAAGATAAAAGCTCAGGCCTTCTCCCGCATTTGAAAGCATCATACTGTTGATTGCAAGAATGACAATCAGCGCAAGCAACGCAACCATCATAACCTTGCTGACCTTTTCAATGCCTTTTTGAAGTCCTCGACTGCATACAAAAAATCCAAATACAACGATTATCGCAAGCCATATAATCATCTCAACAGGCGATGCCATAAGGTCGTTAAACACTCCCGAAACCTGTTCTGAGTTCATTCCGCTTTTAAATGTTCCCGTTGCAAATTTATAGAAGTAATCTAACATCCAACCCGAAACAGGTGAGTAGTTCACTAAAAGTGTACCATCGTATGAGTCAAAACAAATTATACATAAAGAAGTATGTCGAATTATAAATAGTTATGTTACGAGCCAGTAGGCTCTTTTTTTATACCCAAATTTAGGTCGTAAAAGTCTATTAACAGGTAATTTGTATAAATATAAGTATTTTATATTGCCAGATTTTACAAAAATAAAACAACGTTCAAAATTATATTTACAACTTTGCATAATGTGATATATAATAACACTATGCAAAAAATATATGCTAAACCAATAACATATTCACCGTATAACCAAAGTGAGGTGATAAAAACAATTTTTAGTAAAAATTAAGAAGAGGTGATAGTTGTAAAAAGAAAATGAGATTGTTACAGGTGAGCCTGATGAGGGTGAATCGAAAACAAGATACAAGAAAAGAAAGCGAACAAGATGAAATGTAAAATTCATCAAAAACAATCGCTCTATGGTTAAGTTTGTCGAGATAAATAGGTCATTTAGAGAAAATTTCTCCAAATAAACGGATACATATTGACTTTTTTGTAATTCTCCTTTACAATATTAAATAAGAAGGAGAGATTGATAATGCTTATTAAAGTGACAGTTGAGAATTTTAAATCGTTTTCTGAACCAACAGAGATGACTATGATTTCTTCTACAAAAATTCAAAAAGGCACTGATCATAGGGTTAAAATTAAAAGTACGAATATACTTAAATACGCAGTAATCTATGGTGCTAATGCGGCAGGTAAATCTAATCTTATTGATTTTTTTTGGTTTTTGAAAAGTACGCTTAATGATACAATTCCTATGGTAGCTACAAAATGGTTTTGTAAATGTAAGGAAGAAAATATAAATAAGAATAGCTCGTTTGAAATTCAGTTCACGATTGGTGATAAATTCTATGCTTATGGTTTTACGGCTTTATTAAATCAACGAAGAATCACATCTGAGTGGTTATATGAGCTTTATCAAAATGGTAATGCAAAATGTTTATTTGAAAGAAATGAAGAAGAAAAATTTCCACACTTGGGCGAAGATGTAAAATTAAACAAAATTGATGAAGCAAAATTCAAAACATATACTGATGATTTTGATGGTAATGAATCAATTTTGTTTCTTACGGAAATGAATAGAAACAAAAAATATTCTGAAGACTCCAAGCTGGTTTTCTTCAAGGAGGTTTATAGTTGGTTATCACAAAACATAATTATCGTTAAGCCTAATACTTCTTTTGATAACTTTCAATATTATAATGATGAAACATCCTTAGAGTTAATCAATAAATTAATAAAAACCTTTGATATTGGTATTGATAAAGTTAGAGTTGAAAAAACTGATTTTGAGGAATTTAGAAAAGCTTTACCGGCTAAGGTTTTTGATTTAGTTATGAAGGACATACGAAACAAGATGGCTCACAAGTCACTATATTCTTCGGCACGAATGACCATGAGAACTGACAAAAGCTTTTTTACTGTTACTTTGGATGACGATGAACCGATTGTATCTACTTTGAAACTCTATCATGGAAAATCATTTTATGATTTTAATTTCGATGAAGAATCAGATGGTACAAGAAGAATTTTCGATTTACTCGATATGTTACTTAACAAAAACGATGACATTATTTATGTTGTTGATGAATTAGAAAGAAGTCTTCATCCAAAACTTACAGAACATTTTCTTGAGCTTTTTATGAATTTCCATAAATGCCATAGAACTCAGTTGTTGTTTACAACCTACGAAGCATCTATTATGGAGCAAAAGCTTTTTAGACGTGATGAAATATGGTTTGTTGAAAGAGATGGAAATAACACAAGTAATGTTTATTCGTTGGATAAGTTCAAAGAAAGATATGATAAAACATTGAGCAAAGCTTATCTTGAGGGGCGTTATGGTGCAATTCCTGTGTTTTCTAATTTTGATTTGACGGAGGAATAAATATATGGCACCGGTAAGAAGTTATTATAATTGGAATCAAAGAAAGAGCGACACAAATGAGGCTATAGAGCCTTATAGAAAGTATTTCTTTATTTGTGAAGGTGCAAATACTGAAACGTGGTATTTCGAAAAGCTGGTTGACTATAAAAAAAGAATTGGGAATTAATCCTAATATTGATATTCGCTTTCTCGAAAAGACTCAACAAGATAAGAATATATCTTTCCCCAGAAGACTTATAGAGTTTGCCGAGGAGCAAAAACTTAACTCAGATATATCTTTTGATGCTGAAATGGATAGGATGATTATCGTTTTTGATGCAGATATTTTCGAAGAAAAAGTTAAGGATTTTGATGAAGTTGTAGCATTTGGAGAAAATAATAATATACTTGGTATATCTAATCCTGCATTTGAATTGTTTTTACTTTTGCATTATAAAGATGCTTATGAGAAATATATTAAACCAAATGAAAAGGAGATAATTTCTAACGAAAAGGTAGGAAATCAAAGATATATAAGAAATTTGTTTACTCAGGTGTCTGGTATTAATCCAAAGAAAAATAAATCTATAGGAGAACTGGTTAAGCAAGTTGATTTTGCAATCGTTGAAGAATGCAAAATTAATGAAGATATCCACCAATGCTCAGGACAGGTAACTTGTAACATTGCAAAGATAATCAATGATATTCGCAATAACAAAGCAATTTAATAATACGCAAAAGAGTTAAGTCAAGAAATGAAAATTTCTTGGCTTTTCTTTTTGCGATAAAATAACAGAAATGGAGGTATGAATAAGTGCCATATATAGACCCTAAAGTAGTGCTTGAAGCAAAGAAAATGGACTTGCTAACCTATCTTAAAAACTTTGAGCCACACGAACACACGATAGCTTGAAAATTTCAAACGGAAAATGGATGTGGTTTTCTCGTGGGATTGGAGGTACAACAGCTCTCAATTATCTAATTGAGGTTAAAGGTTATAGCTTTATTGAAGTGGTGGAAACAATCACAGGTAAACAGGTTGTAGTTGCTCCAAAACCTATCAAACAGGATAATAAATATTATGAAAGACCACTTCTACTATATCGGTTCAGTTCATTATAAAATGATTAGATTTTTGTCTTGACAACTGAACCACTATATTCTATAATAGAGATGAGGTGAGTCCGGTGTTTTAATATTTCAAATCTTGAAAACTTTTAATTTTTTATTAACAGGAGATAAAAGATGAAGAAACTAAAAAAGATGATTGTGTTGGGTATGGTCGTTCTTTCTTTGATGTCTGCTCTTACTTTTTCAGTATTCTCTGCCGGTAATGTTTCAGATACAATTATCAACATTAGTGCGAGAAGTAACAACGGAGGTACTCCGTGCAGATCTATTTGGCGTGAGAAGAAAGATTATACATCTGTTTGGTGCGAAAACAAGAGCACATCAGGAGGTTCTCTGAGTGCTTGGGTTCAGCGTACAAATAATAAGAATACTTCCTCCGTAAAAACTGTAGACAGATATTACGGTTCATGGAGCTATAATGGGGCAACTAAGAATGAAAAAATTTACCAAAGGGTACATATTATTATTTGCCTAACTATGTTAAAGAAGACGGCTATAAATATGCTACTTTGGGCTACATTATGAATAAGGAAGCTGTGAGTTACCACATAGCATGGAGTCCTGACAGCATATAAAATATTTGTGGCTTTGTAAGTTATGCTCTGTGCCTTTTAATGAAGTTTTGACTTTATATATGCGCGCAGAGCATGACTTTTAGACTGCGGTAGGGAGTTGCTTATAGAGGTGTTTATATATTGAATAAAAAATAACAACCGTAATTATTTTGATTATCATCTGTGCTTCATCTATAATAGTTTCCATCTTATACTTGATAAAAAATGATATTATTGACATCAACGATATATACACTAATGCTGATGCAAAAAACACACAGGTTGCAAATGGAAGTAATATCTCTTCCACAGAAAATTCAGCGTTGGGCTCAAAAAGTTGTGTTCTGCTTGAGGAAGGTGCTGAATACGATACTATGTACGACGATAGAACAAGCATTTATGTTAAATTAAATGATATAAGCATTTCAAAAAACAAAGCAGAACTTCCCGAATTTGACACATTTGAGGACTGGGATGAAATTAAAGATAGCCAAGGAAATATTACAAATGAATATTCATATGTAGTGCTTAACATTACAATGATGAATAAAGGAAATGAAAATGTGGAGGTATCATTGAACAGCTTACTTTTGCATTTTGGTACAGACGGTGGATATAACGAAGCACGAAGTTTTAATTCAAGTGAGAAAAAGACTTCAAAAAATTATTTTGTAGAAAAACTTGAACCCGGTAAAAAATTGAATGTTAATGTAGCATATGTTGCTGAGGACAAACAACTTAATGAGTACAAAGACCAACTTTATTTGATGACAGTGCTCTCAGGCAATCCTTTAGGAGAAGGAACTATGCAAGTCATCAAATCCGAAGAATAATAAATGGAGAATGATAAAATGCAAGGAATGATTAAATTCGAACTGAAAAGAAGTTTTAAAAACAGGCTGTTTTTAATTTCTTTGCTAATTTCATTAGCATTGGTAACATGGTATTCGATTGAAAGAATACCATACTGTGTGCAGTTGAATTCTGAATTTTTAAATGATGAAAATTTAATGGGATTTTTTGAAATTTCATATACAAACTGGATTGGCAGTCATAATATCTATCTTCAGCAAAACATTTTTTATATGGCTATTCCAATTCTCGCCACTTTGCCATTTGGTAGTTCCTTTTATGATGATATAAACAGGGGATATGCAAGGAATGTGTGCGTTCGTGCCAAGAAAAAATATTATCTTGTGGCAAAATACATAGCTGTTTTCGTAAGTGGTGGTTGCGTGGTTGCTATTCCAATGGTTCTTAGTTTTCTCATTTCTTCAATATTTTTACCGACAATGCTTCCTGAAGCATCTTATACATTTACTAACATATATCCTGCGTATAAGTGGGCTGATTTATTTTATGTGCAACCGTTATTATATACATCGATATATATTTTTATCACATTTTTGTTTTCGGGAGTAACAGCAAGTTTGTCATTGTTTATTACATTCTTTTTAAACAGAAAATTTGTGACTTTTGTTTTTCCTTTTTTCATTTACATTTTTTCATCATTTTGTCTTGAAATGTTGGGATTTGATGCCTACAGTATCAGAAATCTTGTCACGACTACAAGTGAAAGTGGGACTACCTTTTCTGTAACAATTTTATTTTTGATTTTCTTTTTGCCTTTCATTTTTTCCGTATTATTTTATTGGAGCGAAAAAAGATGTTTTTTAAAGCGTGTAGAAAAACTTTTGTTGCAATGACATATTTTAAATATTTGGTTGTTTTCTGTTTACTCTGCAGTTTTGTATTGTTTTACTTTTTTTTGCTTTTTAATAAAAAAAAATATGATGGATATAACAGACAACATATGTATGGCAGATTTTGTGGAAGCCGCCGGGGGTCACACGACAACTATCTTTTTGTACCAACCGCCGCATTACTTTCAACGATATTTTCCGAAAAAAACAGTAACTTTACAAATGCCTATATTCGCTTTAGATTTAGAAATACATTGGTTGTCAGAAATAGTTTGAAAGTTCTTGCTTTTTCTGTGGCTTTTTGCATTTTATTCCTCGTCGCAGTTCTTGGTATGTCGAGATTTTTTTCACGAACAGTAATTAATTGGAATTCATATGAAAGCTATTATTATCTGTGTGAAGGATGCATAAGCAATGTAGGCTTTGCAAAAGTAGTGATGAAAACTTTTGTATGTCTTTTAATTCCTACAATATTTTTTTCTGAATTAATATGTGCTTTTGGCTGTATAATAAACAAAGTATTTCCGTTCTTAGTGACGGTCACAACATGTATTGCAGTTTCATTTGATGGTGATTGGAATATTGACTTTTGGCTCTTGATTTTTGGGACAATTATAGTATTCGTACTAAATTTATTGTTCATGAAAAGAAAGGATTTTTTAAATTGAAAGTTCGTCTTTTTTTTCGTTTGCTTTCGCATGATATAACAGAGGGAATCATACATAATCGTAAATTTTTTATTTTTGCTGCGTTGCTGTTCATATTTATTGATTTCGTGTATTGGCATAATATTAGCTTATATTTTAGTGATTATAATTCGGTTGTAGACTGCGGTGTTCTGGATTTTTTTATGAATGTTTTTGCCGGATGTGACCCTTTTGATCCGGAGGCAAATAAGGGTGTAGATATTCCCATAACGTGGTTTTCTTTTAATGTACTTCCTTATTTGTTTGTGGGATTATACATTACAAACGATTTGCAGACAAGTGCCGATACCTTTATTTTGCGGGTAAAATCCCGATATTTATGGTGGTTGAGTAAAATAGTTTGGTGTGTTGTTTCTTCAACTTTGTACTATTTACTGTTTTTTGTAATTTCGACAGCTTTTACATTGTTTTCCGGTAATTTTTCATTAACTCAAAACAGTTTAATAACTGAAGAATTTTGGAGCTAAGCACTTATGGAAAAAGTATGACAGAAATTTTCATTTCCTCAGTACTGTTACCTTGGATGATTACAACTTGTCACATGACATTTGATGCAATTATCAGTATTACATTTGGACCTGTTGTCGCGTTTTTGATGATAGTCTGCCTTATGACCACATCTGTGTTTTATTGCAGCGAATTTTTGCCGTTTAACTTTTCAATGTTGATAAGAACTGATTTTTGCGCCATAAATAATATATCAATATATACAGAACTGGAGGTTGCCTTTTTAATAATCGTTATATGTTTATTTTTAGGCTTGCCAATTATCAAAAGAAAAAACATTATTTAAAGTAGGAGAGATTTATGAATATAGAAATTTGTAATTATACAAAAAAGTTATCAAAAAATCTTGTACTGGAAAATATAAATTTATCACTTTCCGGAGGAAAAATTTACGGTTTTGTAGGTAAGAACGGTTCGGGGAAAACTATGCTTATGCGTGCAATTTGCGGACTGATTTTACCTACCAGTGGTTTTGTAAAAATAAATAACAAAATCATAGGAAAAGACATATCGTTTCCTGATAGTGTTGGGGCTTTAATTGAAAATCCGGGGTTCATTTCTGAGTACTCCGGTTTTCAAAATTTGAAGATTCTCGCTCAAATACAAAAAGAAAATAGACGATAAAAAAATAGTGGATACTATGAGAATGGTAGGGCTTGACCCAAACGAAAAGAAGAGTTTCCGAAAATATTCACTTGGTATGAAACAAAAACTTGGAATAGCAGCAGCGATGATGGAAGACCCTCAAATACTTGTTTTAGATGAACCTTTTAATGCGTTGGATGAAGCTTCATGTGAAAATGTCAAAAAAATGATTTTGTCCGCAAAAGTTCCCGATAGAGTTGTGTTGCTGTCATGTCATGACAAAAATCAGATTAACGCTCTTTGCGACGAAACTATAGAATTAGCGCAGGGTAAAATCATCAGGAGAGATAGTCTTTATGAGAAAGAAAAATAATTTAAAAGTTATTGTAACGCTCCTTATTGTAACAGTATTATGTATATGTGGTGTCATTAGGTTTTTTAGTATCAATTCAAAATATCCGCAAAACGAAAAAGTTGTATATAAAATGGGCGATTCATTTGTTTGTCAAAATGCAAAATTCACTATAACAGATACATACATGCTTAAGCGTATGGACATTATGAATGATGATGATTTATCAGAATATTTGGAAGAAAATTCTGACTATTTGAAAAGTGAAGATTTGAATCTTGGCTTAATAAAAATTATAATTTCCAATACAACAGATGATGAAATAACTGTTGATTTAACAGCTTTTCATATTGAATCAGGTGCTTTTTCATTACAATTTTATTACCCGCTCGTTATGTATTACAATGATTGTGGAATGTATATTAAACTTTCAAAAGGTGAACAAAAAACGTTTATTGCACCCGTTCCTATCTCTTCTGAACAATTTCTCAATTATGATTCCACCGATATTAGAAACAGAACGTATTATTTGGTATCATCTTTATATCCTCAAAAAATAATGTCAGAAGTCAAATTTAATTAAATTCAAGATATTTAAATTGGTCAAATAAATAACAATGTTGGTTTAGCATAATTAGTGCTGAATTACTTGGACATTGAAAAGTTGCCTCGTTGTATAATCATGACGAAAATCTGATTAACGCAAAACTGCAATACAGCAAGGTGTCGTAATCCGTTTCTTGTTCAAGCTTGAAAAATATTTAAATTTCCTTTTAACGGTAAACTATTGTTTTTTCTCTTGTGTTCGTGCCGCATTGTATTTCTCGTCTGAGTTTGGTTGCAACGGCGGCGGGCATATTCACGGGCAGCTTGCACATTGATTTCATCATTCAGTTTGCCGTCAATCTCACTGTGCGGCGATATTAAAAACGGAAGTGGATTTCTTTTCATTTTGAAGTCCCTTCCGTTCATTTTTCTTTTCGTTTATCTGCTTTACGGCGGCTTTATACCGCGCCAAAGTTTCCTTTACAGACTTTGAATAATCCGTTATGCTCCACTTGCCGGTTTGAGTGTGTCGAATATGATAGTTGATGATTATCAGCCTTTCACGCAGGGTTGGTGGTGATCTGTTGACTGAGCCTGCACAATCTTAGCAAAGCATTGCTGTGCTTGGATTCAAATACCTTGTCACAGCCCTTGCAGCTAAGTGAAAACGGCTCGCCAACCTTGTGTTTTCTCGCCTTTATCAACTGATAGCATTCCCTGCTTTTTAGACGGGCTGTTTCAGCTGCTTCTGCCGCTTAATTTCTTCCTCGCTCAGCTGAGGTTGAGGAATTTCAAACTTGCCGATGAAATTGAGATAGATTTCAACCTCCTGCATACGTTCTCCGTCAATATAATACGGAGCGTGAACTAAAATTTTGTCGATAAACTCATTTATCATCGGCGTAGTAAGCTCGGAAAAATCGGTGGTTATACATCTTTGCACCGCAATCGGCACAATAAACAAGACCCGTCAGCGGATTCGCCACTCCGGTGGTGTCAACACGTCTCGGCGTTTTTGTCAGTTTCTGAGCAAGCTCCCAAGTTTCTCGGTCAATGATTGCTTCGTGCGTGTCATTGAATATCAGCCAGTTCTCCTGCGGATTTTTCACTGAGCTTTTGTCCTTATATGATTCCTTGTGCGTACGGAAATTTACGGTGTCTCCGCAGTATTCCTGTTTTGCAAGAATACTGCGGACAACATATCCGCTCCAACTGAACGGGTGGGTAAACTCCTTTTTGTTTTTCCTTATTCCAATTCCTTTTTTGTAAAGTAAACAGCCGGGGTTTCAACCTTGTCATCAAACAGCGTGCGGGCTATGTCATAAGGTCCGCAGCCTTCTATTGTGAAATGGAAAATTCTGCGGACGACTGTAGCCGCTTCCTCATCAATCAGCCAATGATTTTTGTTGTTCGGGTCTTTCTTGTAACCGTAAATAGCCGAGTTGGTTGTCGGCTTTCCCGATTCGTGCAGATAGTTTGCAATATCAAAAGCATACTATGCCCGAGCGTAAGTGTAGCAACTGGTTTGACGGTTATGTTACAAAAACAAATCCACGTCTAAAAGGTAACACAAGATAACAAAAAACTGTACAGCCGAATATGGTTGTACAGTTTTTTGTTTTATATGTTATTTTATAGGAATGTAACATTGTACAAATTTGCACAATTTGAGCCGTAGGGGATTGCTAATCCTACCCGATAAAGCCTTGAACGAACACAATAACAATCAGCACGGGGAGTGCGTATTTAAGGTACGGCTTCAGCACTCTTGAAAGTTTAAGACCTTTACCCGTGTTACATTCTTCAAAGTAATTGTCAAAGCCCCAGCCGAATTTTGTTGTGCAGAACAGGAGATAAACCATTGCGCCAATCGGAAGAAGAAGGTTGCTGACAACGAAGTCCTCAAGGTCAAGCACACCCTTGCCGAGAATGTTGAAGTCACTCCAAATGTTGAATCCAAAAATACACGGCAGACACGCAAAGAACATAATAATCCCGTTGATAATTGACGCCTTTGTTCTGCTCATGCCGAATGTGTCGGTAAGAAAAGCAACAAGGTTTTCAAACACGGCAATAACCGTTGAAAAGCTTGCAAATGTCATAAACAGAAAGAAAAGCGTACCCCAAATCCGACCGCCCGTCATATTTACGAAAACATTCGGAAGCGTCACAAAAATAAGGGCAGGTCCTTGGTCGGGCTGAACGCCAAATGAGAAGCAAGCAGGGAAGATGATAAGTCCGGCAACAATTGCAACAAAAGTGTCCAATGCACAAATCTGAACAGCCTCACCGTAAAGTGTGCGGTCTTTGTTCATATAACTGCCGAAAATTTCCATTGATGCGATTCCGAGTCCGAGTGTGAAAAACGCCTGACTCATTGCAGAGGTGATTACCTTGCCGAGTCCTACATTTTTAACCTTTCCGAAATCGGGAACAAGATAAAAGCTCAGACCTTCTCCCGCATTTGAAAGCATCATACTGTTGATTGCAAGAATAATAATCAGCGCAAGCAACGCAACCATCATAACCTTGCTGACCTTTTCAATGCCTTTTTGAAGTCCTCGACTGCATACAAAAAATCCGAATACAACGATTATCGCAAGCCATATAATCATCTCAACAGGCGATGCCATAAGGTCGTTAAACACTCCCGAAACCTGTTCTGAGTTCATTCCGCTTTTAAATGTTCCCGTTGCAAATTTATAGAAGTAATCTAACATCCAACCCGAAACAGGCGTGTAGAACATCATCAAAAGGTAACAGCCTATCATACACAGCCAACCGTGAATGTGCCATTTGCTCTTTGGCTTTTCAAGTGTTTTATAGCTTAATACGGCACTTTTTCTGCTTGCTCTGCCAACTGCAAGCTCCATTGTAAGAACGGGAATTCCCATAAGCACAAGAAATGCAAGATAAAAAAGCACGAACAATCCGCCGCCGTTTTCGCCCGTAACATACGGAAAGCGCCAGACATTGCCTATGCCAATCGCACAGCCTGCACTTACAAGGAGAAAACCTGTCCTCGACTTAAAATTTTCTCTTTGCATAAATATTCTCCTTAAAAAAATACTGTCACTCTAATTATACAAACTTTTCACCGATATTTCAAGGAATAAACTTTTTATTTATGCAATTTCTACAACAATCCGAAACCTATAAAAACATGAAGCCCCCACACATTTTCGTGTAGGGGCGGTTTTCTTAAACAAAGAAATTGTCCTTATAATTAAAATCTTTCTCCGACAGCAACAATGACACTTCTGCCTGCCATATTAATTCGTCTGTCATAGAGAATAACATTTCTGTCCTCAAGGATTACATCCTGAGGCTCGTTGCCTGTGTTTACATAAAGCTTCCAGTGGTATCCTTCGGGAAGGTCGGGAAGCTCAACATTTACATAATCCCAATAAGCATTGACGCCAAAGTAAACAAACTCGTCAAGCCCCTGTTGTTTAAGACTTACACCGGCATACATAACGCCAATCATTCTTGTATCATCGTAATACTTGGCACTCCACGCAACATTTGAATGGATGCTGACAGGCGGATAACTGCATGTTGCCTTGCCTCTGCTGTCTGTAATAATGTGGAATCTCTTTCTGAAAGCAATCATATATTTAAAAAATTCAAATACATCCTTATGCTTTTCTTTTCTTGTCCAGTCAAGCCATGAGATAATGTTGTCCTGACAGTAAGCGTTGTTGTTGCCGAACTGAGTGTTGCAAAATTCATCACCTGCAAGGAAAAGAGCAGGTCCCTGACTGCACATAAGGGTTGCAAAAGCATTCTTTATCATTTTGATACGGAGCTTGTTGATATTGTAATCATTTGTATCACCCTCGGCACCGCAGTTCCAGCTGTTGTTGTCATTAGCACCGTCAGTATTGTTCCAGCCGTTTTCGAGATTGTGCTTTTCGTTGTATGAATACATATCATAAAGAGTAAATCCGTCATGACAGGTAAGAAAGTTTACCGACGCATTGTAGCCTCTGTAGGTAGGGTCATACAAATCTCTTGAGCCTGTAATTCTCTGAGCCGCATCCCATGCAAGATGGCTGTCGCCTTTAAGAAATCTTCTGAGGTCGTCACGGTATCTTCCGTTCCATTCAGCCCATCTGTTCCATGACGGAAAACTGCCGACCTGATAAAGTCCGCCTGCGTCCCATGCCTCTGCAATAAGCTTTACTCCGCCGAGAATCGGATCAAACGCAAGGCTCTTGAGAAGCGGAGGCTTATCCATAGGAGTACCGTCCTCGTTTCTTCCCAAAATTGACGCAAGATCAAAACGGAAACCGTCAATGCGGTATTCTGTTACCCAATAACGCAGACAGTCAAGTATAAACTGCTGCACAATCGGCTGATTGCAGTTGAGAACATTGCCGCAGCCGCTGAAATTGTAATACTTTCCGTCCGGAGTGAGCATATAGTAAATGTTGTTGTCAATGCCCTTGAACGAGAAATACGGTCCCATTTCGTTGCCCTCTGCCGTGTGGTTGAACACAACATCAAGGATAACTTCAATTCCGTTTTCGTGAAGCTCACGAACAAGCTGTTTAAGCTCTCTGCCTTCGTGATGATGCTTGTGGTCGCTTTCATAGCTTGTGTTCGGAGCAAAAAAACATACGGTGTTATAGCCCCAGTAATCGTAGAGCTGACGACCGTCATAATTACGATATGAGCCCATTTCGTCAAACTCAAAAATAGGCATCATTTCAACGGCATTGATGCCCAGTTCTTTAAGATAGGGGATTTTTTCACGGATACCTGCGAATGTGCCTTTGTTTTTAACGCCTGAGGAGCCGTCCTGAGTAAAGCCTCTTACATGCAATTCATAAATAATAAGCTCTTCAAACGGAAGCTTCGGCTGAGTGCAGTTGCCCCAGTCATAGTCGCTGTTTACAACTCTTGCCTTATAAACACCCTCATGCTCCTGTTTTTTACCCCAGCCGCTCTGACCGATTACAGCCTTTGCGTATGGGTCAAGAATGTATTTTTTTTATCAAAAATAATTCCTTTTTCGGGTTCATACGGACCGTCAAAGGAATATGCATACTCAAAATCAATCTCATCAAGACCGAACACGAGCATTGAATAGGTGTTGCCGATTTTGTAAGAATCCGGAAATCTGAGCCTTGCATACGGAAATTTTGCATAAGGTCTGAATAAAAGCAATGTACACTCAACGGCATAAACCGAATGAATAGTAAAGTTCACACCGCCGGAAACGGTTGTTGCACCGTTTAAAAGAAAGTTGCCGGGTCTGACATCGAAACCACCTACATTATCGGTTGGCTTTAAATCCCTCAACATAATATTCAATCCCCTAAGTTACTTTCAAAAAAAACAAAAATTCAGTCAAACACAACATATGTCTATTTTATCATATTATGTGATTTATTCAACACACTATTTGCAAAAATATAGTCAAATCTTGTCATCACGATTAAAAAGCAGTATTTTTACACAAAAAAAGACCGGAATAAAAAATATATTCGGTCTTTTTAATCATTTGCTTACGCTTATTGTCAACCTATAAAAGTAAATCTGTCTGTTTTTCTGCCGTCAACATCAACTTTTTCGGCAAACATTTCGACAGGTCTTGCCCACACTTCACTTGTGTTGTGGAGATTTCTGTAAATTACAAGTTTTTCACCTGTTTCGCTGTGGGTTGCAAAGTTGATAACCTCATATTCGCCACCCTTGAAATGTAGGTAAATACCCGGCTTGATTTCTTTTGTCGTATTTTCGGCATTGTCCGAATTGCTTTCACAGCAATTTTCTGTTTTAACAGCTTTAACTGAAGTTTCTTCATTTGCAGGAGCTTCGTCAATTTCAGCTGCCCTGCAATCTGTATTGTCTGCATTGAAATCAACCCTGAAACTTCCGTCATTAACAACAAGAATCCTTGACTGATACGGCTGCATTTCAATTTCATAGTAACCGTTTACATCAATAACTTCGTTGCCGTTGAGAACATCTGTAAGCTTTGCGTTGCAGCCTGTGTCAAAACCGATTCTTTCAACACGGTCTGTAAGGTTGAATGCAACAAAAACAGTCTGATTGTCGGTTTTTCTTCTGTATACAAGCTTTTCATTCTGAATATTTATGTTTTCAAAATCGCCGTACTTGAGAGCTTCGAGTGCAAGTCTTACTACACCGAGTTTTTTGATATGCTCAAGAAGTTCATAGTTCGGATTCGGAATGGAATCAAGATCAAGACAGGGACGAAGCTCATAATCGCTGTAGGCAGTTCTCATACCCTCAATGCCAAATTCACTTCCGTAGTAAATTGACGGTACTCCGGGCATTGTATACATCATCGTGTAAACATTGTTGAGATGATTTTTGTCTTTAAGCATACTTGCAACACGGTTTACATCGTGGTTATCAACGAAATTATATGTGTAGATGTTTCTGTAAATACCGCCGTTAGCAAACTGTCTGTTAAGAGAATGAGCAATTTCAAAATAGTTGTGGTCATTATGGCTTGAATAAATGCCTTTGTAGCATTCGTAGTTTGTAACCGAGTCAAGCACATCGGGATTTGCCCAATGATTGTAATCGCCGTGGGTAATCTCACCGTAGAGCCAGAAATCGGACTTTTTCTCTTTGCAAACATTTTTTAATTTCTTGAAAAATTCAATGTCAATGCAGTCAGCCGCATCAAGGCGAAGTCCGTCAATATCAAACTCATCAATCCAAAATCTTGCACAGTCAAGAAGATAGTTTACTACCTCGTCATTGTGGAGATTAAGCTTTACAAGGTCGTAGTAACCTGCCCAGCCCTCATAGCTGAAACCGTCGTTATACGGGCTGTTGTTCCGGAAGTTTACATTTTCAAACCAAGACGCATATCTTGAATTTTCACGGTTCTGCTGAACATCTTTGAAGGCAAAGAAATCTCTTCCCACATGATTAAAAACGCCGTCAAGCATAATTCTGATGCCGTTATCGTGAAGTGTTTTGCAAATTTTTTTGAAAGATTCGTTGTCACCGAGCCGACAGTCGATTTTTTTATAATCAATAGTATCATAGCCGTGTTTTGAACTTTCAAAAACAGGGTTAAAAACAAGTGCGTTTACCGACATTGACTTCATATGGTCAATCCAGCCGTAAATTTTGTCAAGTCTGTATTCCTGTTTGAAATCATTCTCCTTTGGTGCTCCGCAAAAACCGAGCGGATAAATATTATAAATTACGGATTCATTTATATATCCCATTATATTATCTCCTTTTTGCACAGAATAAAGCAATGTACGAATGCAGTGTTTTGTGTACATTAGTCATAATTATAACACTAAAATTTCTATTGTGCAACTGAATAATTTGTGTTACAATGTAACATATCGATGATTTAAAAATGATTTTAAAAAAATCTCGGAGGAATAAAATGCTCAAAATACCCGAAAACAAAAACAAGAAAAAAATTAAGAATCACACTTTGCGTGCTTTATCTCGTTGAAATCGTACTCTGTGCGTTGCCGTATTTCCAGTACATTGACGAAAAAATGTACTCCATTCTTATTCCGTATTTGATATTATGTCTGTATGGGGACTCAGCGGCTCAAATGATGCGGTTTTTAAGTATTCGCTCTTTATGCCGATTTTCTTCATTATTCCGATTGCAGGATTTTTCTTCTGCGCTCTTGACAAAGAACGCAATATGAAGAATATCGTTTCAATCATCTGCTGTCTGCTCGGTGTGCTTTCAATTATCACAATGGTAAGCTATACAATCAGCCTTGCTTCTGTAATTGCACTTCTTTTGTACATTCTCATCTGCTTTCTCACAACACTTTCAATCTTTGCAAGATTTACCGACAAAGATGCTACGAAAGCTCCTGTTAAGCAGAAAAACACAGACCCGAACAGGGAAGTGTAATTTTACAAATTAATAGTTAAAAACGAAAAATTGAAAATTTCGGTCGGGAACACAGCTTGATTAATGCAAAGCATTGTTTTCCCGACTTTATTTTATAAAATTAAAACACGGCAGTTCATTATCTGAAATGATTGCCGTGTTTATTTTTGCCGATTTAAATTTTAAAATTCCGTCAGAACAATGTGTGCCTGAGAATTATCGAGGACTAACGGCTTATCCATATCAACTCTCTTTAATTCTCCGTAGAGTCTGCCGAAAATTACGGTTGTTTTGTCCATATATGCCGCCATAGCCTCGCCTTTTACGGTGAACGGCTTGAATATAATGTCAACAGCCGAATATCCCGCCTTAAAGTACCACGGTCTGTCAAGCTTTCCGCCTGTGCTTTTAACATTTATCTGCGACAATTTTACAAGATGACCGTCTGTGAAAAAGCAATTTTCGTTGCCGTAACGGTTGTCACCGACTCTGCTTGCAAGACAGAGGGAAAAGCGTTTTCCGTCAATAAAGCAGTCGGAGCTTAATCTCTGATAATTATGCTTTCTCGGCTTTGAAAAGCGTGTCCAGTCAAAGTAAGCGTTTGTGGTTGTTTCGTTTAAAGAATATTCCATACCGCCAACACGGATAATTCCGCCTGCGACAAATTTGGGAACAAAGCGTTTGAGATAAAAATATTTTCTGTCTCTCTCAAACGGTGCAATTTCGTTAAGACTTTCGCCCGCCGTCTTTTTGAGATTAATGTTAAAGTAAAGATTTTTTATGCCGCCAAAGTCGATAAAATCACATTTTAAAAATCTTCCGTTCGGTGTGTTTGTCAATTGCAGCTGAAGCCTTTTGTCCGTGTACAAAAGCTCTCCCGAACTGCCCGATTCGGGAAGCTCGTTCTTGCTGAAAACAAATTTCTTTACAACACAATCATAAATCACACCGCCTCTTTTAAGGTCGGCAACCGCAATTTTTACCGCAAATTCCATGCCTAAATTTTCAACCGAAAGATAGAGCGAAACCTCTGTGTTGCTTATGAAATAGCAATCCCTTTCGCTGTGTTTTCCGCTTGTTTTGCTCTGTTCGCTGTTATATTCAAAAACAGGCGTTCTTGCCCAGCCTGCACACATAACCTCTCCGTTTTCTTCAAAAACATTATGCTTTTCGGTTATCTCATGTTGCAAAACAATCCCTCCGTGTTCTCGTTTTTAAAATTTTCCATAAAATCACACCATACAATATACACAAAATAATTATGCTTTTCAAGAATTATAACAAAACTGTAAATTTCGTTTTCTGCCGCCAACGGTATATGTACTAATTTTCTGATTTCATGAATAATCTGTAATAATATCATATACCTGTGAGGGCGGTTTTTATGAAGAAATTTGTCATTTTGCTTTTAATCTGCTTATGTTTTCTGCTTTGTTCATGCAGTGCCGACACATCGGGATATCAAAACGAGCTTACCTGCACAGACTGGAGTGCAGAGCTTGACGGCGGCGGAAAGATAAGCCTTTCGTTTGACGGTGGCAATGCGTCCCTTATTATGATGAGCGGAAAAGACAAGGCGGAGCTTTGCGGAAAATATGTTGCCGATGATACAACGCTTGTCATATTTGTGCCGAAACTTTACCGAAACTACACCTTTGAATATATTCCCCACGGAAAAAAGCTTGATTTGTCATACAACGGTTCAAAAATCACGCTCAGCCGTGCCGATAACACGCAAAAAACTGAGTAAATCAGCCGTTCAAAGTTTCTTATGTACATTTTGAGCGGAATACGCAGATTAACGAATAATTTTATTGATAAATAAAGTTGTGTGTGTTATAATGTTTTAAGCTATGTTATTATGCCATTTTTGGATTTTTTCGGAGGTATTGTTTTGGTAGTGTTTGGAATTGATCCCGGATATGCCATTGTAGGTTGGGGAGCAATCAATTTTCAATCGAATACATATAAAACTCTCGGTTACGGTGCAATTGAAACCGTTGCCGGAACTGATTTTAACAAACGGCTTGAGTACATCTATGACGAAACCTATGCTATTCTCAACAGATGTCGCCCCGACGCCCTTGCAATCGAAAAACTTTACTTTCAGACCAATCAGAAAACGGCTATCAATGTTGCTCAGGCAAGGGAGTAACCCTGCTTGCGGCACAAAAACTTAAAATACCAATCTTTGAGTACACTCCTCTTCAGGTCAAAACGGCTGTAACGGGATACGGCAAGGCTAAAAAACCACAGGTTATGGAAATGACCGCAAGGCTTTTAAAGCTGAAAGAAATTCCGAAACCCGATGATACCTGTGACGCACTTGCAATTGCAATCTGTCACACACAGGCGGCAGGTTCACAGCTCAGAAGAGTAATGTACGGAAAGGGACTTTAAATATGCTTTATTCCGTAAGAGGAAAACTTATTGCTATAGAATCAAATGCGGCGGTAGTAGAGTGCGGCGGTGTCGGCTATATGTGCCAGACAACAATGAACACACTCAAAGCCGTAAAGCTTAACACAGAGGTAACGCTTTACACCTACCTTAATGTAAGGGAAGATGCGGTTGACCTTTTCGGCTTTGCAACAAAGGCAGAGCTTGAAACCTTTAAAAACCTCATCAGCGTAAGCGGTGTAGGTCCAAAGGCAGGACTTGCGGTTTTGTCGGAACTCAGTCCCGAACAGGTTGCAATGGCGATTGCCTCCGATGACCTCAAAACAATTACAAGAGCACAGGGAATAGGCAAAAAAATTGCACAGAGAATTGTTCTTGAACTCAAGGACAAGCTTGCAAAAGCGGCTAAGGAGGACAGTTCCTTTGCACAGGCGGCACAGAACAGTGTGAATGTTTCAACGGGAAATGTTCCGAAAGCAATCGAGGCACTCGGAGTTTTGGGCTATTCTCCTTCGGATGTTTCGCCCGTACTCGCAACACTCGACAGCGCCTTGCCTGTTGAACAGCTTATTTCGCTCACATTAAAACAGATGGGAAGACAGTAACATATGAGTAAAATGGAATTCTCGGATGAATTTGATTTTGAAAACAGAATAACCGATACTTCCGAAATTCCCGAAGATACGGCAGAGAGCGACAACCCTCTGCGGCCGAAAACACTTTCGGAATACATAGGACAGGAAAAGGCAAAGGAAAACCTCAAGGTCTTTATCGAGGCGGCAAAAATCAGAGGCGAAACCCTTGACCATGTACTGCTCTACGGCCCTCCGGGACTCGGTAAAACAACTCTTTCGGGAATCATTGCGAATGAACTCGGTGTGTCAATGAGAATAACCTCAGGCCCTGCAATTGAAAAGCCGGGCGACCTTGCGGCATTGCTTACCAACCTTAACGAGGGCGATGTGCTTTTTATTGACGAAATTCACAGACTGAGCCGTTCCGTTGAAGAAATACTTTACCCTTCAATGGAGGACTTTGCAATTGACATCATCACGGGTAAAGGCCAGATGGCGGCTTCGTATCATCTGCCGTTGCCAAAATTTACACTTGTCGGAGCAACCACAAGAGCAGGTCAGCTGACCGCTCCTTTGCGTGACCGTTTCGGTGTGGTGTTAAGACTTGAGCTCTACACTCCCGAGGAGCTTGCACAGATTGTTGAAAGAAGTGCCGGAATCCTCGGAATAAAAATTGAACATGACGGTGCGCTTGAAATTGCGTCCCGTTCAAGGGGAACACCACGAATTGCAAACCGACTTTTAAAGCGTGTGCGTGACTTTGCACAGGTTATGTCAAACGGCGTCATCACACTTGAAACCGCAAGGACAGCACTTGACAGACTCGAAATTGACGAACTCGGTCTTGACCGCAACGACAGAAGAATGCTTGAGGCAATCGTTCGTTTTTACAACGGCGGTCCTGTCGGACTTGAAACACTTGCGGCGGCAATCGGTGAAGAGGCTGTAACAATCGAAGATGTTTATGAACCGTATCTTTTGCAGATAGGTTTTGTCAGCAGAACACCGAGGGGCAGATGCATAACTGCCGAGGCTTGCAAGCATCTCGGCTGTGAATTTCCTAAGGGCGTTGTAAATGCACAGCCTACACAGCCGACTCTCTTTGGTGACAGGGAGTCATAAATCAGTCACAATATGAGTGTATAATTCAACAGAGTGCAAGGCTTTTACTTGGGTTATACCGAAAATTGCAGTTTTGAAAATTTACAATCTACAAATTATTTAACGGAGGAATATATATAATGGGAAGATTATTCGGTACAGACGGTGCAAGAGGTGTTGCAAACGCAGAGCTTACACCCGAACTTGCAATGAATATAGGCAGAGCGGCGGCAATGGTCCTTATCAGCGATGAGGTTGAACACCCCACAATTTTAATTGGTAAGGACACAAGACTTTCGGGCGATATGCTCGAGGGCGCACTTATTGCAGGACTTTGCTCGGTAGGTGCAAATGTTCATATTCTCGGGGTAGTTCCTACTCCTGCGGTTGCTTATCTTGTAGGCAAATACAATGCCGATGCAGGTATTATGATTTCCGCATCACACAACCCGTTTGAATTTAACGGTATCAAAATTTTCAGTTCTGACGGATGCAAGCTCCCCGATGCCCTCGAAAACAGAATTGAAGAAATCGTACTTGACCATGTTGTTCCGTATGCATCCGCAACAGATGAAAATATCGGCAGAGTAACATATGATACAGAGGCGGCTGATTTGTATATTGACCACCTTGTTTCGGCAGTTGACTGCGACTTTGAGGGTATGGAAATCGCACTTGACTGCTCAAACGGTTCTTCTTCAAGAACAGCCGAAAAGCTTTTCACAAAGCTTGGTGCAAAGGTTCATATGCTTTTTGACGAGCCTGACGGTGTGAACATCAACCGTGACTGCGGTTCAACTCATATGAGCAAATTGCAGAAGTATGTTCGTGAACACAAGCTTTCATGCGGTCTTGCATTTGACGGTGACGCCGACAGATGTCTTGCGGTTGACGAAAACGGAAACCTTGTTGACGGCGATTATCTTATTGCAATCTGTGCAAATGATATGAAGCAGAGAGGCGTACTCAAAAAGAATGCCGTTGTCGGAACAATTATGACAAACATGGGCTTTAACAAGTTCTGCGAAGAAAACGATATGCACTTTGTTTCAACAAAGGTTGGCGACAGATATGTTCTTGAGGCTATGATGCAGGAGGGCTACAACATCGGCGGTGAGCAGAGCGGTCACATCATTTTGCTTGACTACGCAACAACAGGCGACGGTCAGCTTTCAGGTGCAATGATTCTCAGTATTATGAAGAGAACAGGCGAAAAGCTCAGTCAGCTTGCAAAGATTATGGAGCGTTTGCCGCAGGTGCTCATTAATGTAAAGGTCAGCAGAGAGGGTAAACTCTCATTCTATACAGACAGGGAAATCAAGGCTGAAATCGAAAGAGTTAGCGAAATCCTCGGTGACAGAGGCAGAATTCTTGTTCGTGTATCGGGAACAGAACCTCTCGTAAGAGTAATGCTTGAGGGCGAAAACCTCGAAGAAATTCAGAACCTTGCGGAAGAAGCCGCACAGGTAGTAAGGGAAAGACTTGCATAATGCGATTATCTGATAAATGGAAAGATTATGAACTTATAGATACCTCTGACGGGGGAAAGACTTGAAAGATGGGGAGATATAATCCTTATCCGTCCCGATCCGCAGATTATCTGGTCAAGCGAAAAGAAAAATCCTCTTTGGTATTCGGCACATGCCCGTTACCACCGCTCAAATCGTGGCGGAGGAAGTTGGGAGCAGTACAAAAAAGTTCCCGACCGCTGGACTGTAAATTACGGCGACCTCGTTTTCAACATCAAGCCTATGGGATTCAAGCACACGGGCGTGTTCCCCGAACAGGCAGTTAACTGGGATTTTGCCGCAGAAAAAATTAAAAACGAAAACAGACCGCTTAAAATTCTCAACCTTTTCGGTTACACAGGCTGTGCAACTCTTGCGTGTATGAATGCAGGCGCAACCGTTTGCCATGTTGACGCATCAAAGGGAATGGTTCAGTGGGCAAAGGAAAACGCCGCATCAAGCGGTATTGCCGACAGACCTGTCCGTTGGCTCGTTGACGATTGCGTAAAATTTGTACAGCGTGAAATCCGCCGTGGCAACAGGTATGACGGAATCATCATGGATCCTCCGTCATACGGCAGAGGTCCGGGCGGTGAGGTCTGGAAACTTGAAGAACAGCTTTATTCACTCGTAACCCTGTGCAAACAGGTTCTCTCAGACAATCCGCTGTTTTTCATTCTCAATTCCTACACAACGGGACTTTCTCCCGCTGTAATGGAGTATTTGCTCGGAGTTCTTTTGCAGAAGGACTTCGGCGGAAAAGTATCAAGCGATGAAATAGGACTGAAGGTGAGCGACACGGGACTTGTATTGCCGTGCGGCTCAACCGCAATATGGGAGAAATAATAAATGAGCTTTATTTCACTTGACAACATCAGCTTTTCATATTCCGACATTGAAAGCGGTCAGCCGTACAAAAATGCGGTTGACGGTGTCTCTCTTAATATCGAAAAGGGTGAATTTGTTGCCCTTCTCGGTCACAACGGATGCGGAAAGTCAACTGTTGCAAAACATCTCAACGCAATGCTATTGCCGGATAAGGGCAAAGTGTATGTTGACGGAGATGACACATCAGATGAAAACAAGACATATGACATAAGAGAAAAAGTGGGACTTGTACTTCAAAATCCCGACAATCAGCTTGTTGCAAGCGTTGTTGAGGAAGATGTTGCTTTCGGCCCCGAAAACCTCGGAATACCGCCAAAGGAGATCCGACAGAGGGTTGACGATGCCCTCAAAGCCGTTGATATGTACGATTACCGTGAACACGCTCCGTTCAAGCTTTCGGGCGGTCAGAAACAGCGTATTGCAATTGCGGGAATTCTTGCAATGCAGCCGCAATGCATAGTTCTTGACGAACCCACGGCAATGCTTGACCCTAACGGCCGTGACGAGGTAATGACAACGCTTTTAAAACTCAACCGTGAAAAGAATATGACGGTTGTCCTCATCACACACTATATGGAAGAGGCAGTCCTTGCCGACAGAGTTGTCGTTATGGACGCAGGAAAATCCTCACTCAGGGTACACCCGAAGAAGTTTTTTCACAGGCGGAGCTGCTCAAAAAGCACCGTCTTGATGTTCCGCAGGCAACAGAGCTTGCATACAGACTCAGGGGGTGCGGAGTGAAATTTGACAAACTTCCTCTCAATGCAGAGCAATGTGTAAAAATGCTTGAGGAGGTGCTGTCATGAGCAAGGTGCTTGAACTGAAAAATTTAAGCTATGTTTACGGAACAGGCACTCCGTTTGAGAAAACCGCTGTCAATAATTTGAGCCTTTCAATTGAAAAAGGCGAGTTTATCGGCATTATGGGACACACTGGCTCGGGCAAGTCAACACTTGTTCAAATGCTCAACGGACTTATGAAACCAACTTCGGGACAGGTTCTTCTTGACGGTGAGGATATCTGGGCAAATCCCAAGGATATCAGAAAAATCCGTTTCAAAGTCGGAATGGTATTTCAGTATCCCGAATATCAGCTTTTTGAAGAAACCGTTGCCAAGGATATCGCATTCGGCCCTACGAATATGGGCAAGAGCGGTGCAGAGCTTGAAAAAGCGGTAAATGACGCCGCAAGATTTACCGGACTTAAAGATGAACTTCTTGAAAAATCTCCGTTCGACCTTTCGGGCGGTGAAAAGAGAAGGGCGGCAATTGCAGGCGTTATAGCAATGAATCCCGAGGTTCTCGTTCTTGACGAACCAACCGCAGGTCTTGATCCTATGGGCAGAGATGTGCTGTTGAGCCAGATTGTGCAGTATCACAAGGAACGCAAAAACACCGTTATCCTTGTATCCCACAGCATGGAAGACATTGCAAGGGTTGCCGATAAGATAATCGTTATGAACAAGTCAAACCTTGTTATGTTTGATAAGACAAAAGAAGTTTTCTCAAAGGGACGAGAGCTTGAAAAAATAGGACTTCGAGTACCGCAGATAACAAAGATTATGCTTGAACTGCGTGAAAAAGGTTTTAATGTTCCCGAAGGAATACTTACTGTTGATGAGGCAATGGACTGTATTTCCTCACTGCTTGACAAGGAGGGTAAAATATGGTAAGAGATGTTGCGTTCGGTCAGTATTTTCCTGCGAACAGCGTAATCCACAAATGTGATCCCCGTGCAAAGCTGATTATGCTTGTCGGATTTCTCGTAATTATTTTCTGTACTTTTAATTATGCCTCGCTTGCGCTTGTTGTGATTTTTACCGCACTTTTTGTTGCGGCAAGCAAAGTGCCTGCAAAGTTCTATTTCAAAAGCATGAAAGTAATTATATTTATTATAATAGTAACCTCAATTCTCAATGTGTTCTACGGTTCGGGTGATCCGCTTGTACAATGGGGAATTTTCAAAATTACCTTAAACGGCATTAACAGAGCAATTTTTGTTTCGGTAAGAATCATATGTCTTATCCTTGCAAGCTCCTGTCTTACATTCACAACCTCTCCGACAGAGCTTACGGACGCAATCGAAAGACTGATGAAGCCGCTTGCAAAACTGCATTTTCCCGTTCACGAGATTGCAATGATGATGTCGCTTGCTTTAAGATTTGTTCCCACACTTCTTGAAGAAACCGACAAAATTACTCAGGCTCAAAAGGCACGAGGTGCCGATATGGAGTCGGGTAATATTATTCAAAGGGTAAAGGCGTTTATCCCTATTCTTATTCCGCTTTTTGTTTCGGCATTCAGAAGAGCCTATGAGCTTGCAACAGCTATGGAGTGCCGTTGCTACCGTGGCGGAACAGGAAGAACACGAATGAGAACTATTCATATGGCAAAGCGTGACTATGTATCTTTTGTAATGGTCGCACTTCTAATCGGCGGAGTGATTTTATGCAACATATTCCTGCCTGCGGCAGTTTAAGAAATCTTCTTCTCACAATTTCATATGACGGAAAAAAGTTCCATGGCTGGCAGATTCAGCAGAACGCAATGACGGTTCAGGAGGCTTTTCAAACTGCTCTTTCTAAGATTATCGGCAATGACTTTGATGTAAAGGGCTGCAGTCGCACAGACAGCGGAGTTCACGCAAATATGTACTGCATCAGCCTTAAAACAGAGCATCCCATAAAGCCCGAAAGACTCAAGGCGGCGCTTAACCGCTGGCTGCCGCTAAGCATTGCGGTTCTTGACTGCAAAGAGGTTGCACCCGATTTTCACGCCCGCTATTCCTGCACAAGCAAGGAATATATCTACAAAATCTGGAACAGCGAGGTGCGAAATCCGTTTCTTGACGGATACGCACTTCATTACAGATACAAAATTGACGAAAATCTGCTTGACAAAGCCGCTCAGGCATATGTCGGCAGACACGATTTCACTTCCTTTTGCACGCTTGATAACCGTGAAAAAGGGGATATGACCAGAAATGTAAAAGCCTTTTCGGTAACCCGTGAGGGCGACCTTGTTACAATGAAGGTTGAGGCTGACGGCTTTTTGTACAATATGGTTCGTATTATGGTGGGAACACTTCTCAGGATTCAGCAGGGTAAAATTGCTCCCGATGAAATTCCCTCCATTATAGAAAAGAAAAACAGAAAATATTCGGGTCCCACCGCACAGGCTTGCGGATTGTACCTGAATCGTGTGAATTATGAAAATGACAACAGTTCACAAAAAGGAGTGAACGCTGATGTTTAAAAAATTTAAAGGACATTATTCAAAACGAAAGACACATAAAACCGACAGAGATGTAATGAGCTATGAGGATATGCCTCTTGACGATTATGAACAGGAAAAAACCGAAATGTCGCCCCAAGCTGTCAAGAAAATCGTACTCGGTGCGTGTATTGCCATTGCGGCAGGACTTATAGTTTTTGCCTTTGCAAACCGTGACAAGCTCACATGGGAGAACATCTCAAACTGGTGGACTTATGATGTACTCGGAAATGCAGGTCACGGCTATCCCGTTGACATTATCGGTTCCGAGGTTTCATCGGGCAACTTTGCAGTGTCACAGGGACATGCCGTGTATGCGTCGGACACCTCGTTCGTAACCCCTTACAAATTCGGGTACAGAGGTTGCACGACTTCAGCTTACACATTCAAATCCCGTAATGAAAAACAATGAAAACAGATTTCTCACATACGGAATCGGCAGTTCAAGCTATGAGATAAGCAGTTTTGACGAAACGCTTTACTCAGGCAATGCCGAAAATAAAATATACACAGGTGATGTTGCCTCAAACGGTACATACTGTCTTGTTACCGAGGACAACGGTTATCTTACAACGCTGTATGCATACAGCAAAAATAATAACAGAATTTACAAATATTCTTTTTCGGAGTATTATATAACATCGGTAGCAATTAACAAGGACGGCTCCGGTTGCGTTGCCACAGGTGTGTCAAGTGACAAGGGTTCAGCGGTAACGGGCGTTTATGTGCTTGATTTTTCACAGGAAAAGCCTGTTTCAACCTACAAAATTTCGGGTGACAGCGTGCTTGATTGCAAGTATCTGACCTCAGATACGGCGGTTCTTGTGGGCTCACAGGCAAGCTATATTGTTAAAAAAGGTGAAAAGAATTACAAAACAGTAAGCTATGAGGACAAAACTCTTTCAAATTACTGCTTTAACACAGATACATCAACCTATACAATGGCTCTTTCAAGGAGCGGTGACGGAAGAAGTGTTGCTCTCATAAGCTATAACAGCAACGGTGAGGCACAGTACACAATAAATACCGAGCACAAAGCCGATTCGCTTTCTGTCTACAAGGGTACGGTTGCAATCCTTGACGGAAATGTCGTTTACGGTTATAATCAAAATGGTGATTTGCTTTATTCGACAAATTCGGGAACCGGTTCAAAAAAGATTGTGCTTGCCTCGGACTACACCGCTTACATTCTCAGCGTAAATCAAATTAGGTTTATTGACCTTGACAGTGTATCGAGCGACGATACCGCTCAAACTTCAAAACAGGAGTAATAAATTTGGTTGCAGATATAATTATTATTGCTGTGTTTGCGCTTTTTTTTTTATTGATTTCAAGCGAGGCATAGCAATTACAATTCTCAATGTTGCAGGTTTGGCTCTCACGGGCTTTCTTGCATATCACATTTCAAATTT
>VOFB01002596.1_pt1 | contig 39293 bp, 62 predicted proteins | sample 5384141 | NCBI WGS metagenome assembly VOFB01 (sample SAMN12384721, study PRJNA508395) | human gut metagenome | isolation source: healthy gut A | host: Homo sapiens
ATATCTTGCATAGTAAAACCTCAAAAAGCAGGCCGGCGAAGCAAATCGCCGGCCTGCTCAGCTTTCAAAAAAAAATCTTGTTGGGGCTGCGGGAATAAATTGAGAAAAATCAGCCCACATACTTCATGCCGGAGCCTTCCGTGATGGTGTAGTCCTGCTGCAGGGATTCCAGCCACGTGTTCATGGCGTTGTTTTTCATGGTGTTGGTGACGCGAACCTGCCAATAGGGGAGATCCTGGCCTATAAAGTATATGATGTGATAGCCGTAGCTGGTTTCCACGATGTCGGTATCGCCGGCCTTGCGGGCGGCGTCAAAGCACCAGTCATTGAAGGCGGTAACCATCTGGCCCCTTATAGACCTGCTCATACAGGCCGCCCTTGGGAGAATCGGCGGAATACTTGTCAGCCAGCTCCGCAAAGGAGGCCTCGGTGGCGGCGCCGTCCTTCCACTCCTGATAGACCTTTTCCGCCTCAGCCTTCTTCTGGCTCTTCAGGTCGGCCAGGTCCTGCTCATAGGAGTCGGACTTGGAATCCAGGGTGGAGCTATCCACCCGAATCAGAATGTGGCGCACGTCTACAGTGTTATACTCCTGGCGGCCGACGCTGTGGAACTGCACCATATAGTAGTTGGTGCCATCGTTCAGCACGGCGGTCTCTCCGGCGGTGCGGGCCTCGTCAAAGGCCCAGGCGGAAAGAGTGTTGCCGTTGTTGGCGCCGTCGGTGACGGAGGAATAGGAGGCGATGTCATAGTCCTTGGCGATAGCCTCCAGGCTTTCGCCGTTTTGGAAGCGGGTCAGAGCGGCATCAGCGCCGTCCTTGGCGGCGGCAATGGCAGCGTCCATCTGCTCCTGGGTGGCGTCTACGGTGTTGCCGTTTCATCCTTGGTGGCGGAGGTGGTGCCGCTGAAGCGGATATAGTCATAGGCGGCAACATTGAAGGTGGATTGGTTATCCTGGTAATACTGCTCGATCTGCTCATCGGTATAGTTCAGGCTATTGAGATGATTGTTCTGGAAGGCGGAGAGCAGAACGGAATTCTTGGCCATTGCCTCGAAAAACACCCGGGGTCACCAAGGTGCCGTACATGGCCTTGATATAATTCTTATAGGAGTAACCGGCCTTTTGGCGGCCTCCCTTGAAGGTCTTGATAAGATCGTCATAGTCGGCCTGCATATCGTCCGTCCAGGTGAAGCCGTCCTTTTCGGCGGCGGCCAGCAGGGATTGGCTGGACGCCAGGTTAGACTTCGCCTTGTCAAGCAGGTACTTATCCCAGGTGATGCCCTCATCGGTGATGCCTAAAAGGGCTTTGGCCGTATCGGACATGGTCTGGCCGGCCAGCCTCTTACTGGTGTCAATACCCATATAGCTATAATAATTGGAGGAACGGACCTCGGTATAAGCGGCGTAGTAGCTGTACTGCACCTGAGCGGCGGAATAATTCTCGTCCCCGATGGTCAGGGCGGTCTTGCCGCGCTGAATCACATTGAGTTCCACAGCAGGACCAAAACGGCTACCACTACGAAAGCCACGGCAACGGCGCCATAGAGCAGCGTAGACTTGCGCTGCTTGGCCTTTTCCTCCGCGGCACGGACGGCCTTGGGGTCTGCAGCACCGCTGGCGGCGAAGACCCGGCGGTTCTTTTTTTTTCTGATGCACTCATGGATGGTTCATTCCTCTCGTTTGTGATATATCATTCGGGTAAATAGGAGTAACATTCCGTCATTATATAGGCTTTGCACTGCTTTTGCAAGAGAAAAAAAAAGTGGGAGAAAAAGTAGTGTAGGAAAGAATCGATAGGTGCCGCCGTATGGGCAGCTGCCGGCACCTATGAAAAAAAAAAAGGAGCGGACAGAATCGTCCGCCCCTGCAGGGCTTGCAAAAAGATCCCGTCCAGGGGCAGCAGCCAGTTATAACCTGCACCGAACAGCAGGTGGTTGTCTCCCAACATGCTTCGTTGTTCCAACTTCCAGCCGCAGACGGCAGCCGGGAGGCCTGCAGTTCACATATTGATCCGACATCCCCCTATAACAAAAATGTGAGGATAAACAGACTGCTGCCCACCGGACGGGATCGGTCGGAGGCCAGGGCCGCCGGCAAGCTTATTGTAGCATATGCCCCGGGAAAAGAAAGGGGTTTTCGGCGGAATGGTCAGGAAATTTCAGGGGCGGGGGAAAAGCTGTCATTGCGAAGCCGGTGCGCACACAGGCTGTGGCAATCCGCATCCAAATCGATAAAATCCAATATTTTGAAGCGGATCAGGGCCGAAAGAGCGGATTCCACGGTCGCTGCGCTCCCTCGGAATGACAGGGGAATGAATGCCAGATTTATTCCTCGTCCTCCAAAAGCTGCTGAGTGAACAGGTCAAAGACCTGTTCAATTCTTCATCGGTATCGGGGGTGGCCAGCAGCTCCTCACCGTTTTCCATTACGGACTTTAGAATCACCAGGCCAAAATCCTGGGCGCTCTCTGCTTCCTCCTCCGTGTCTGCTGGGGAAAAAGGCCATACATAGGTCACACCGTTATGCTCCAGGGCGTCCACATATTCCAGCTCGATGTCGTTGCCCTCCTCGTCGGTAATGGTGATGAAATTGGGGCCGAATTCGTCGCTCATAGGGGAATACCTCCTGCTTATGATAGGAAACACTATAATGTATTTTGCTCCGGATTGCAAGAACGGTTTCAGACAAAAAAATGGCAAATCAGAAACATTTAACGTGTAAAAAAATAATTGTAATTATGTGATTTGCAAGTATAATCGCATATTTTAAACAAAAAAGTTCTTTATTCCAGGTTGACAGCCATGGTAAAAATAAAATTTATAGTGGATTTTACCATCGTTTGCCCTTGTTGACCGATGGTATTAAAATGATTTGAATTTAAAAGAATACACAAAAATTCCGAAAGAAAGGAAGGTGCCCCGTTATGAGCCAACACAAGCGAAGCGAACATCGCCTGGGAAACGAGCTGAAGCAGAGCGCCGAAAAATAAAAAAATCCGCTGAGAATCAGCTGCATAAGATCCAGGGGAGAGGGCCATACCAAGAGATCCCGGCCCGGGAGGTCAGACCAGGCGGCGCAAGGCGTGGTTCATTGTGGGGGACCATCTTTGCAGTGCTGCTGCTGACGATAATCTTTTTCTCCATTCTGTTCTCCATGTACATTAACCGCACTATGAAGAACAAGGTGGAGGTGGATTTGGCTGCCTATGACATGTCCCTGGCCACCGAGATGTACGCCAAGGATTCCGACACGGAGGAATACAAGCTGTATCAGACCCTGTATGATGGCGAGAACCGCATCCTCCTTACAAGCGACCAAATCCCTCAGAGCCTGCGGGATGCGGCGGTGGCCATCGAGGACAAGCGCTTTTACAAGCACAAGGGCGTGGATTGAAGGGCACCGCCCGGGCTGTGCTCAGCACCATCACCGGCAGCGGCGTACAGGGCGGGTCCACCATCACCCAGCAGCTTATCAAGAACATCACCGGCAACGACGAGACCACCGTCAAACGCAAGGTGACGGAGATCTACCGGGCGCTGCAGTTGGAAAAGCAGTACGACAAGGACGTGATTCTCGACACCTATCTCAATACGGTGTATTTCGGCGAGTCCTGCTACGGTGCGCAGACGGCGTCCCGGATGTATTTCGGCAAGGATGCTCAGGATCTGTCCGTGGCGGAGTGCGCCAGCCTCATTGCCATTACCAACAATCCCTCCCGCTATGATCCTCTCATCAGCGATTGGACCCTGGAGAACAACCGCAGCCGCCAGCTGATGGTGCTGGAGAATATGTATAAGCAGGGCATGATCAAGGAGAAGGAGGACTATGAGGCCGCCTGCAACGAGGAGGTGGTCCTTACCAACGGCTATAACTGCCTTGGCCAACAGGTGGAGGGCTATGTGGCACCGACCGTCGAGGAGGAGACCGGCGAAAAGGTGACAAAGGCCAACAACTCCTATTTCACCGACCAGGTGTTCGAGGATGTGGCGAAGAAATTCGTGGAGATCTATGACCTGCAGGACAGCAAGCCCGACAGCGAGGGCAAGGTCATCAGCGCCTATGAGAGGGCCGTTGGTATGGTGTACAGCGGCGGCTATAAGATTTACACCACCCAGAACCTGGCGTACCAGAAGATCGCCGAGGAGGAGTTTGAGACCACGGAGTATCAGCAGCAGACCGACTCCTACGATCAGCCCCTGCAAATCGCCATGACGGTGATGGATCCGTATACCGGTGATGTGGTAGCCATGGTGGGCGGCACGGGCGTAAAGACTGCGGACCGGGCCTGGAACTGGGCTACGGAGGTGCGTCCCTGCGGCTCGGCGGCCAAGCCTGTCAGCACCTATGCCCCGGCACTGGACAACGGCACCATTACGGCGGCCGCCATCATTGACGACTATCCCATTTACCTTAACGGCAGCGCCTGGCCCAGAAACGTCACCAGGGTTTACAGCGGTCTGACCAGCATGCGCGAGGCCGTTGTGCAATCCCTGAATACCTGCGCCGTGCGGACAAATCTGATGTACGGCACCTACAATTTTATAAATTCATGACCGAGAAGCTGGGCTTTACCACCCCTGACGGATACCGATTCTCAGCAGGTGGGTAACATGGCTCTGGGCGGATTTGAAAACGGAGTGACTACCCTGGAAATGGCTGCGGCCTACAGCGCCTTTGTAAACGATGGTATCTACACCACCCCCCAGGACCTATTCGCGGGTGGAGGACTCCAAAGGGCAATGTTATTATCGATAATAACACGGAGTCCCATGTGGCCATGAAGAAGACCACGGCTTACCTGATGCGCAGCATCCTGCAGGATGTTGTGCGCCGCGGCTCCGGCGGCGGTGCGTACTTCTCCGGTATGTCCATCGGCGGCAAGACCGGTACCACCGATGATGCAAGAGACCGCTACTTCGCGGGCTTTACGCCCTACTACTGCGCGGCAGCCTGGGTGGATATAAATCTAATGAGGTGGTGTATTCCGATACCAACCCATGTTCGGCTATGTTCAAGAGAGTCATGAGCCGGATTCATGAGGGGTTGGAGGACCCCGGCTTCCACAGCTGCGACGGTCTGGTGGATGTTACAGTGTGCGCCGACAGCGGCCTGCTGGCTACGGAGGCCTGCGCGGCAGATTTCCGGGGCAGCCGGGTCAAGACGGTGCAGGTGGCAGCGGATACCGCACCCACCCAGAGCTGCACCATGCACAAGATGGTGTCCTACTGCAAGGACGGGAAGCATATTGCTACCGCCAGCTGCCCGGCATCCTCTGTAATGCAGGTGGCCGTTTTGGACTATGCACGTGAGACGATATTTGACATTAAGGTGCCGGATGACGCTTATCGGCTGCAGGTGCTGTCAGAGGGGATTGCCCCGTCCACGGCGGCGCAGCGCAAAAACCGAATGAAAAGCCGACAAAGGACCCGGAAAAAGGAACCGGAGGAAGAGCCGGAGGAGGATCTGGAGGATGAAGATGTGTTCGGTGCGTGGGGAGAAAGAAGACTGTTCGCGCGATGAAATATGAGATGAAATCGGAGAGAGCCGCAGGAGCGGCTCTCTCTTTGCTAATACACTGCTGAAAAATGATTGACAGAATGGCACGGATATGGGATAATACCCGAATAATATTCTAACGGAGCGCGGGTGCACTCCGGCGCGACGGTGAGGGAGAAGAATGGGGTTTATTGAGTTGCTGCTCGTTGCGGTGGGCCTATCTATGGATGCCTTCGCAGTGGCTGTCTGCAAGGGCTTGTCCGTGCAAAAAGCTGAGGTGGAAGCACTACCTGGCGGTGGGCCTTTGGTTCGGCGGCTTTCAGGCACTGATGCCCATGGTGGGGTATCTGCTGGGCACTACCTTTGAAAAGTACATCACCTCGGTGGACCACTGGGTGGCTTTTGTGCTGCTGTGCCTGATCGGCGGGAACATGCTCAAAGAGGGCCTGTCCCGGGATGAGGAGAGAGAGGGACAGGCGGAGAACGTGTCCTTCGGCTTCAAGGCCATGCTTATGCTGGCGGTGGCCACCAGTATTGACGCCCTGGCGGTAGGCATTACCTTTGCACTGCTGCCGGATGTGGACATTTTCAGCGCCGTGGGACTCATCGGCTGCACCACCTTCTGCCTGTCGGTCTTGGGCTTGAGGGTGGGCAATATCTTCGGCCTGAAATATAAAAGCAAGGCAGAGGTGGCCGGAGGCATCATTCTGATCCTCATGGGTCTGAAGATCCTACTGAGCATCTGGGTGTTATCAATTTCTGAAACGATTTTGACGGAGGAGAAGGGCATGGCGGATATTCGGGAAATCACGGATTTTTCTGCGCCGGAACTGGATATTTTTGCCCGGCTTCGGGAAAACCAGCTGGCTAACTGGGAGTGCGCGGAGAAGGGGATCTTCATCGCCGAGAGTCCCAAGGTCATCGGCCGGGCGCTGGCGGCCGGTTACGAGCCCATTTCGTTTCTGATGGAGCGTCGCCATGTGGAGAGCCAGGGAAGGAGCTGCTGGAGCGCTGCGGCCCAGTGCCGGTTTTTCACAGCGGAGGAGGTTGTGCTGGCGCAGATGACGGGCTTTCATCTGACCCGGGGATGCTGTGCGCCATGAAGCGCAGGGAGCTGCGAAGGCAGAGGAGGTTTGTGCCGGCGCCCGGCGTGTGGCGGTGCTGGAGCGGGTGATGAACCCCACCAATGTGGGGGCGATCTTCCGCTCGGCGGCGGCGTTGGGCATGGACGCGGTGCTCTTGACGCCGGAGTGCAGCGATCCGCTGTACCGGCGCTGTACCCGGGTGAGCATGGGAACGGTGTTTCAGATTCCCTGGACCTATCTGCCAGATGGCAGCTGGACGGGCAAAAAATGCATCAGTTGGGCTTTCAAACGGCGGCAATGGCCCTGCGGGAGGATTCCCTGCGGCTGGATGATCCGCGCCTGTTGGCGGCGGAGCGGCTGGCTATTGCCTTGGGCACCGAGGGGGACGGCCTGGCGGATGGCAGCATTGAGAACTGCGACTATACCGTATGCATCCCTATGGCCCACGGAGTGGACTCGCTGAACGTGGCGGCGGCCAGCGCCGTGGCGTTCTATCAGCTGGGGCAGGTACGAAAATAAAAAGCGAAGTTTTGTGAAAAAAGTGTTGACAAATGCTCAAGAGTATACTATACTAAACAAGTCGGCAGCCGGAGGGCTGCGGGACAAATATGACTTGGGGTATAGCTCAGCTGGGAGAGCGCTTGAATGGCATTCAAGAGGTCAGCGGTTCGATCCCGCTTATCTCCACCAAGTGAAAAACACCGAGGGAAATTCCCCGGTGTTTTTTATTTTGCGCAGCACATAGGCGAACCGCTGATCTCTTTGCATTTGAATTTTGGACAGCGGATCAATCCCGCTTATCTACACCAAATAAGGTTTGGACGAACACCTATTTTTTCAGCGGCGGCTTCACCGTGAAGTGTTCGCTCTGATCCACAACGGAAAAGCGCCGTCTTGGGAGTGATTCCGATACCGTTATGGCTGCTGTGGATAAGACTCTGGAGGCATTTTCCGCCATGTAGCGCCCGGACGACGGCTTTGGCAGCTGGGGGCACTGTGAACAGCGAAAGCTGCGCCCAGGCCATCGTGGCCCTGACGGCCCCGGTCATTGACCTTGCCACAGACAGCGACTTTGTGAAGAAAGGCTCCACTGCTTTGGGCGCCCTGGCCGCGGCGCTTTTCACCGCAGCCTTTCGAACTGAAGTGTAAGGAGCGGGAGGCATAAGCCCATCGGCCACAGCTGAAGATGGTAAAGCCCACGGCCTTTTTGTTTGCGAAGGGCCGGGCTTTTTACTATCATATGGGTGTATTCCCCCCAATAGGCAATATTGCCGGAGTAAAAAGAAAATTCCATACAAATCCCATCACGTTTGCATTGATTAATGTGGAGCGAATATAGAACGTGGAAAAAAGAGCGCTTTGGAGCATGTGCCCAAAGCGCTCTTTATGTTCCTGCGGGATTACAGATTCTTCTCGTAGGACTCGATCATCTTCTTGACCATCTGGCCGCCCACGCTGCCGGCCTCGCGGCTGGTCAGGTCGCCGTTGTAGCCGTTCTTCAGGTTGACGCCCACCTCGTTGGCGGCTTCCATCTTGAACTTATCCATAGCGGCACGAGCCTGGGGCACGTTCAGCTTGTTGGTATTCTTACTGGACATAGTCACGATCTCCTTTCTTTGGGTACTCGGCTTTCGCCTGTTTGGGTATCGCAAGCATAGTTTGGGCGAATAAGTACTGATTATGCGTTTTTTCTGCTGGAAAAAATGCTCCTTCATGTAGCTTTTGCTTAATTATACACATGCTATATAGGGCACCGCCCATACTGGCTTTTTAATTGAGCCTGCGATGCGAAAAGATCAAATTTTTATTGCGCGTCCTTATCTGACATTCTGTAAATGTCATTTGTATAATGGCTTTACCGTATAATAAAAATGTCAAATAATATCGGGAGCGTTGCAAAGTGTATAAAAACAAAGCCGCTGACGGATTGAATAACATTTGCGGGGCAAGGAGCTGGATATTCCTGAGACAGTGCAGGGGCATGTTGTGACCAGAACTGCGCCCTTTGCATTCTCCAGACAGTGGCAGATCACGGCGGTCAGCATTCCGAATACCGTGGACAGCATTGGACAGGAGGCTTTTTACATCTGTCCGAGCCTGCAGCAGCTAAAGCTGCCTGCAAGGCTGAAGATCATCGGGAAAAATACGTTTAATTACTGCAGAGCGCTGAAATCGGTGATCGTCCCCACCGGAACGATCCACATTGACCGCCATGCTTTTTATGACTGCACAGCCTTGAAAACGATCTCCATCCCCGATACAGTTGGCTTTATGGGAGAAAAAAGTGTTTGGCGCTGACGGAGACGCCAAGGTAGAATGCACCATTGTTTGTAGGCAGGATTCCTATGTGGAGCACTACGCAAAGGAAAACGGAATCCTCTGCTCCTTTGTGTGAGGCATGGCACTGCTTTAGATCACAAGGCAATGCCATAAGGGCTAAAGACTATGTGTCAAAACTGGCACCGCAAATCATGCAGTGCCAGTTTTGCTTTTTAGGTATGTTGAAGACGGCAGCAGAAACAAAACGCCGCTCCGCCCGCTCACCCCGCCTGCCGGCAGGCGGGATCCGGCTTTGTAAAGCGCACCAGCTTCGTCCGATCCAGCAGCACCATCACCGCCGGGATCAGCACCAGCTGCAGGGCGATGCCCGGCAGGGCATTGAGCAGGGCGCCGCCCAGGAACAGCTCCCAGGTAAAAGGCGCTGCCGCCCAGCCCCATCAGCACGACCATCACGGCGCCCCACACTATGCGCCCGGCGATCATGGCGGGGATCAGGCACTTATACAGCGCCTTGACGCACCGCCATTTGCTCCGGGCGTACAGATACCCGATGACCGCGCCATACGCTGCCAGCTCAAAGGCCATAGCCGTGGCCGTGGGGTACATAACGGGCATGCTGAATAGTGCCGAGCGCAGTACCGGCAGCACGAAGCCTACGCCCAGGCCCCACTGCCAGCCGCAGATCAGGCCGCACAGCAGCACAGGGATGTGCATGGGCAGCAGCATTTTGCCAACAGCGGGATTTGGCCGGTGAAGAAGGGGAGCACCAGCCCAATGGCCAGAAACAGAGCCGCCAGTGCCATGTTTTTCAAAAAATTGTGATTCATTTCGGTTTTTCCTCCATTGGGTGATTCAGTGAAAAGACTCCGTTACAGGTTTTCCAGTAAAATTTGACAGGGGACTACCCCCCTCCAGCAGCTGCCGGAACTGCCGGGCGGCCGCAGCGTGGCTGTAGTGGGTGGGGGACGACCACCCGGGGCGGATGGAGGGCCAGATCCGCCGCCCGGCGTCCATAGTGTAGGTGCCGCCGATGGGCAGCAGCGCCACGTCACACCAGACGGCTCGAGCCTCCGGCGTGGCGTCTGTATCCCCCGGCGATATAGTAGATGCCACCGCCGAACTCCGCTGCATATCCCACCCAACCTTGGCTCGGGGATGGAATTTTTGTTTGTTGTAGGCCGGCACGGTGCGGAAGCTTACCCCCGGCAGGGCGGCGGATTGCCCCACCTGCACCGGCAGCACGGCCAGGCCCACAGCCTCCGCTGCGGCCCGGGCACTCTCCGGAACGACCAAGGTGGTGCCTGCCTTGACACCCGCCCGATGTCCTCCGGGGAAAAATGATCATAATGATCGGGTGACGAAGATGTAATCGGCATCGTGTGGCGCACCCTGCACGCCGTAGGGATCAAAGTACAGCACTCTCCCGTCTGCCTCTATACGGATGGCATTTTGGTGCAGTACCCGTATGCCGCGGATCAGATTGTCCATTGCACTCACACTCCTTTGTGCGCAGTATAACAGATTTTTTTCCGTTTGTCGATGCCCTTGTGTGGGGGCGCCTCCGCGGAAAAGGCCGTGGCTTGGGCTTTTGCTATTTTTCTGCTGGCTGCCTCTGTCCTTTTGCCGCAAATTGTGATATGATAGCAGTATCTTTCCGTGGGAGGGCCAAGGATGCATATTCGAGAGCATTTGAAAACCGTCAATCGCCATCGCCGGCTGGTGCGGCACTATTGCTTCAAGTTGGGTCTGGTGTGGCAGGGCCTGACCCACGACCTGAGCAAATACAGCCCCACGGAGTTTTGGCGGGGCGCCAAATACTACCAGGGCTGGCGCAGCCCCAACGACCAGGAGCGCCGGGAAACCGGCGTGAGCCTGGCGGGCTGGCACCAAAAGGGGCCGCAACCGCCACCACTTTGAATACTGGATCGATTACCGTATCGCCCGGGACGGCACGGTATCCATGGGCGGCTGCAAAATGCCGAAAAAGTATGTGGCGGAGATGTTCTGCGACCGGATCGCCGCCTGCCGGGTCTATCAGGGCGATCAGTATACCGGATGCCTCGGCCTATGATTATTTTCAGCGCACCAAGGGACGGCGGACGGATGCCAGCTTTTGTCCATGAGGAGACCTCCGCTCTCCTGGGCCGCTGGCTGCTGCTGCTGAAGGAGGGGGGGAGGAGGCGGCCTTCCGCCATATTCGCGCCGAATTGGCGGACGCGCCTGCAAAACCGGCTGAGAGCGCAGGCGGCTTTGTCAAGAAAATTACGACCGATTTTTTGGATGTTTTCCTTGCTTTTCGGTGTTATTCGTTGTAAGATATATGGGAGCTTTTTTTGAGAGGTAGATTCGTTCCATGGCCCATCCCTATAAAACCGGGAAGGCGGCGCCACCGTGACGGTTTTGTTCCGTATGATTGCGCCAACCACCGCCCGTTTTGCATCAACAAAAAAGGAATACGCCGATTGCAGCGGCTTTAGCTTGAGGCGATTCTGCGCAGCATCCGGGTGATGGACGCCATCACGCCCCGGTGTGACTTTGTGTTCACCGGCGGCGAGCCGCTGGCCGATCTGAACGCACTGCAGCAGATGCTGGATGCTATTCCCGCCACCCACAAGATCTATATCAACACCACCTTCGCCCTGACCCACACTGCCCGGCGGAGGAAATGCTGGCCTTCACAGAGAAAAACAAGGACAAGATCACCTGCATGAACATCTCCCGCCACTTGGTGAAGTATGTGGAGGAGAGCCCTGACCAGGTGCTGGGGAAGCATCGCCTGCCCCACGCGCATCAACTGCGTGCTGTACAAGAATTATCCCGCCGCTAAGCTGGTGGATTATGTGGAGCGCTTCCTGCCTTATAAGATCCCCATCCAGTTCCGGTATGACTATACCGAGACCACGCCGGAGAACCTGTATGAGGAGAAGAGTGACCCCATTCTGCAGGACCTGAAGAAGTCTTCACCTACATGGGGCTGGACGGCTGCCGTATGCGCAACGGCTTCCATTTTGCCTACAAGGGCCTCCACATGACCTACCATAAGACCCTGCCCTATTCCACCATTACAGAGAAGGGGCGGATGGCGTTACCTACGACATTCTCTATGACATCCTTATTAAGCAGAACGGCGAGATCCATTCTGATTGGACCGGCGTAAGGATGGATGTGGATGCCACCGCAAGGTAGTGTTCGAGCCCTATGACCTGAAGAGTGCTGGACGGCACCGTGGATTTTAATTAAAAATAATGCACAGCACACTCTACGGCGTGCTGTGCATTATTTTACCAGTATGAAAAGCCACGCAGAGCACATGCCCGCAGATGAGAAAACAAAATTATTTTTACCGCTGCATGAGCGTGGGGAAAATACCGCCCAGACTGCCGGCGCAAAAAATGATGCGTGCAGCAGGCTGCAATTCCTTTCGCCGGTTATTCAGTCAGCAGCTGCGCGATCTGCACGGCGTTGGTGGCTGCGCCCTTTGCGCACCTGGTCGCCGCAGCACCAAATGTTCAGGCCGTTGTCAGAGGTTAGGTCATCCCGTATCCGCCCCACGAACACCGTATCTGGTCGCTGGTATCCAGAGGCATGGGGTATTTCTTATTCTTCAGGTCGTCCACCAGCCGGCAGCCGGGAGCGGCGGCGATGAGCTCCCGGGCCCGCTCCACGGAGATCTTCTCCCTTGGTCCGCACCACGATGGACACACTGTGGCTGCGCACCACCGGCACCCGCACACAGGTGCAGCTGACCTTCAGTCCGGCAGATGCATAATCTTGCGCCCCTCGTTCTGCATCTTCATCTCCTCGGAGGTGTAGCCCCGAAGGCCTCACCGCCGATCTGGGGAATGACATTGTAGGCGATCTGATACTGGAACACCTTTGGGCTCGTAGCTTTTTGCCCTCCCGCAGGGCCTCCACCTCGTTCATCAGCTCAATAGGGCCCGCCTGCACCTGCGCCGGAGGTGGCCTGGTAGCTGCTTGCCACAATGCTCTCGATGGGGCTGTCCTGATTCAGGGCGTTGATGGCCACCAGGGACACGATGGTGGTGCAGTTGGGGTTTGCGATGATGCCCCTTGTGCTTCTTGGCGTCCTGGGATTGATCTCGGGGATGACCAGGGCATCGGTCCAGCCGGAAGGCGCTGGAGTTGTCCACGAATACCGCCCCCGCTTTTTACGATGGCCGGTGCAAACCTCTTGGCAATGTCATTTTTCCCCGCCGCACCCAGGACAATGTCCATGCCCTGAAGGCTTCTGTCGCAGGCCAGCTCCACCGTGAGCTCCCGGCCCCTGCCAATCTATCTTCTGCCCCACGGACCGCTCTGACGCCAGCAGGTGCAGCTCCTCCACAGGGAAATCCTGCCTGCCAAAATTTTCATCATTTCCCGGCCCACAGCGCCCGTTGCGCCCAGAATCGCTACTTTATACTTTTTCATGATAAAATCCTCCTTTATTATTTCACAAAGCTGTCATACAGCACCCGGATGGCTCGGCAAAGTCCTTATTGTCCACGCCCACGATGATGTTCAGCTCGTCGGGGCCTTGGGTGATCATGCGGATGTTGATGCCGTTTTCACCCAGGGCGGCGAAGATCTTGCCGGATGTACCGGGCTTAAAAGGCCATCTTCCGGCCCACCGCCGCCACAATGGCCATGTCATCGGTGACATGGATGCTGTCAGGCTTCAGCATTTTCTGTATGTCACCCAGCAGCTGATACTGGCAGGGCCGCAACGTCCGCTGCCACCACCAGAGACACGCTGTCAATGCCCGAGGGCAGGTACTCCAGCACCAGCTGATATTTCTCCAGCACCCTCAATATCCGCCCGCAGCACACCCACCTCATTGCTCATGCCGTTTTTGGTGATGGTGATAACGGAGAAATTCTTCCGCCCGGCGATACCGGTGATGAAGTTGCCGTCCTTGGCCTCCTCCGTCTCATCGAAGGACTCCATGATCATAGTGCCGGGATGGTCGGGCTGGTTGGTGTTGGATATTCAGGGGATGTTCTTCTCCCGCACCGGGAAGATGGTCCCCTCGTGGAGCACCTGGGCGCCGATATAGCTCAGCTCCCGCAGCTCCGAGTAGGTGATGCGCTCAATGGGCAGCGGGTCCTTCACGATGCGGGATCTGCCATGAGGAAGCCCGACACATCCGTCCAGTTTTCATAGACATCCGCATCCAGCGCCGCCGCGGCGAGGGCGCCGGTGATGTCGCTGCCGCCCGGGTAAAGGTCCGGATGCTCCCATCGGGCATGGCGCCGTAAAAGCCCGGGATCACCCCTCGCCGCCCGGAGGCCATCCGCCAGGATCTCAGCTCTTTTCCTGGTCCACCGTGCCGTCCAGGTTAAACTTCAGCCACAGCTCACTGTCCAGGAAGTCATAGCCCAGATAGTCCGCCATAAGCTTTGCCGCGAAGTATTCGCCCCGGCTTACCAGCTCGTCCTGGCTGATGCCCGCGTCCATTTTCCTGCGCAGGGCGTCAAATTCCGACCCAGGTCGGTCTTCAGCTCCCAGGTGGTCCCGGATCTCTATGTACCGGGAACGGATCATGTGAAACACGCTGTCGCAGGACACGCCGTATTTCAGATGTGCGTAGCACAGATACAGCAGATCTGTCAGCTTGTGGTCGTCGGAAAACCGTTTTCCCGCAGCGGAAACGATGACCACCCGCCGGGCTGGGTCTGCCTGCACAATGCGCTTTACCTTTTCAAACTGTTTGGCGTCCGCCATGGAGGAACCACCGAATTTCAGCACCTTTAACATATTTTCAGCTCGCTTTCCTTTGAAATTAATGCAAGTTTTCAATCACGCTGACAAAAAGTTGATTTTGTCCGCAAACAAAAACACTTGCTTTTTTCTTTGGGGACAGTGTATCATATCATTATGCAAATTGCAAGAAAAAAGATTGGAGAAACTTGTATGAAATATCAAAGCACCCGCAACCACGCCCTCACGGCCTCCTGCGGCCGCCGTACTTCGTGGCATTGCGCCGGATGGGGACTCTATATGCCCGAAGCTATCCCCTGTTCTGGATTGGCAATCTCTTATGAAAGAGGACACCCTCACCATGTCCGCCCGGATCCTTTCGGCCCTGCTGCCGGATTACGAGGATATGCCTGCCTTGGTGCGCCGGGGCTACGCCGGAAAGTTTGAGACAGAGGACTTGACTCCTCTGGTATCCGTGGTGACCGCTATGTGCTGGAGCTGTTCCGGGGCCCTACCAGCGCCTTTAAGGACGTAGCCTTGAGCCTGTTGCCCCAGCTGATTAGTCAGGCCGGGACATGGAGGGTATTGAGGACGAGATGCTCATTCTCACCGCCACCTCCGGTGACACCGGCAAGGCGGCGCTGGAGGGCTTTCGGGATGTGCCCGGCACCAAGATCATCGTCTTCTACCCCACGGGGCGTATCCGCCGTGCAGCAGGCGCAGATGGTCACCCAGGAGGGCGGCAATGTGAAGGTCTGCGCCGTCCGTGGCAATTTCGATGATACCCAAACCGGCGTCAAGCGTATCTTCGCCTCCTGTGACGAGGAGGACCTGCCCGGCGTGCGTCTCTCCTCCGCCAATTCCATTAACATTGGCCGCCTGGCGCCGCAGATCGTGTACTATTTCAAGGCCTACGCCGACTTGGTGCGCTCCGGCCGCATCCGTGTGGGGGATAAGGTGCATTTCTGCGTACCCACCGGCAACTTCGGCGACATTTTAGCAGGCTACTTTGCCAAACGTATGGGCCTGCCCGTGGGCCGGCTCATCTGTGCCTCCAACCGCAACGACGTCCTTACGGACTTTCTCTCCACCGGCGTCTACGACAAGCGCCGCACCTTCTATAAGACCACCTCACCTTCTATGGACATCCTGGTTTCCAGCAACTTAGAGCGGCTTTTGAGCCTCCTCACCGGGGACGATGCCTATGTTTCGGGACTTATGAAGGACCTCAATGAGGTGGGCCACTATAAGGTGACGGATGAGCTGATGCAGAAGCTCCAGGCGGAGTTCTCCTGCGGCTGCTGCGATGATAACGCCGCCGCTCGCACCATAGGCAGGGTCTGGGCCCGGGAAAAATACCTCTGTGATCCACATACTGCCGTGGCCTGGACTGTGGCTGACCAGTTTATCCACATGCATCGGGACGGTGTGCCGGTGGTGGTCCTCTCCACCGCCAGCCCCTATAAATTCCCCCACGGCTGTTCTATCTGCTCTGGGGCAGCGGGTGGCGGACGATGAATTTGCCGTCATGGAAGATCTACGCGCCTGCACCGGCGTGCCTGTGCCTAAAAATCTCGCCTCTCTGCGGCAAAAGCCCGTGCGGCATACCGACGTTATCGACCGGTAGGACATGCTGGATTATGTCCTGCAGAAGGCAGGTGAGGCACAATGGTAACCGTCCGCGTTCCCGCTACCACCGCCAATTTGGGCCCCGGCTTTGATACCCTGGGTCTGGCCCTGGCCCTTTATAATACCCTCACCTTTGAGGAACTGGCCGAGGGGCTGTATTTCGAGGGTGTTGACCCGGAATATGCTACGGCGGGAGAACCTGGCCGTGGTCGCCTACAAGGCCGTGCTTTCCAAGCTGGGCCTGCCCATGCCGGGCCTGCGCATCTCTGTGCAGGCGGAGATCCCCATCTGCCGGGGCCTGGGCAGCAGCGCCGCCCTTTATCGCTGCCGGTGCCGCCGGAGCCAATGCAAACCACGGCTCCCCTTGACCCGGGCGGAGCTGCTGGCCGTGCAATGACATTGAGGGCCACCCGGATAACCTGGCCCCAGCCATCTTCGGCGGATTGGTCGCCTCCTTTGTGGAAAATGAACGGCCCTATATCGCCCGGTACAGTCTGCACAAGCGCCTGCGCTGTACGGCCCTCATCCCGGATTTTCAGCTTTCCACCCACCTGGCCCGAGGTGTCCTGCCGAAGGAGGTTCCCCTACGGAGACGCTATTTTAACGTCTCCCGTACGGCCGTGCTGCTGCGGGCCCTGGAGGAGGGTGACACGGAGACCATTTCCGTCTCTCTCCGGGATAAGCTCCATCAGCCCTTCCGCCGCACCCCTGATCCCCGGGTTTGACGAGGCCGAGGCCCTGGCTAATAGCTGCGGCTGCGTGGCGTTCTTTATCTCCGGCGCGGGACCCACCCTTCTGTGCCTGTCCGCAGACCCGATTTTGATGCAAGGCTTGCCGCCCGTCCCGAGCTTTCCCGGCCATTGGCGCCAGCTCCTCTGCCTGTAGACCACGAGGGCATCATAGTAAGTTGACCCTTGCAGGTGATGATTCGTCCACCCCCTGCTTTTTGCGCCATGAAACAGTATATCCCCACGCCCTTCGGCGTGGGGGGATACATCCATTATTCTTATTTTTGAAGCTGTCCTTCAGGGAGACGCTGCGGTTAAAGACCAGGTGGTCTGCTGTGCAGTGGCGGTTATCCATGCAGAAATAGCCGGTGCGCATAAACTGGAAGGTGGGGCGTTGGTGCCGGTGCGATTTTCCCCGCTTATCATTCGGCGGCCACGGCAGCCATTCCCTTTTCCACCTTGCATCCGGTGAGGATGGAGAGAGATTCGGGTTCAGGCAATCCAGGAAGTTTTATCCGGCCCGTCGGGCTGAGCATCGGAGAAAAGGTTATCATAGAGGCGCACCTCGGCGTCCAGGCAGTTTTCCGCATCTACCCAGTGGAGCGTTGCACCCTTTGACCTTGCGGCCGTCGGCGGGTCGCCGCCCCCGAGAGTTGGGGTCGTATTCGCAGAGAACCTCGGTGATATGGGCTTTCATCCTTGACACAGCCGGTACACTTCACCAGATACGCGCCCTTCAGGCGGCACCGGGGCCATCAGGGAACAGACGCTTATACTTGGGGGATGGGCTGCTCCAGGAAGTCGTCGGCCTCCATCCACAGGTGGCGGCTAAAGGTGATCTCGTGCGGGCCCTGAGGGGTCAGTGGGATTGTTTTCCACCTGGAAAACCTCGCCCGGCCCTCGGGATAGTTGGTAACGGTGAGCTTAATGGGGCGCAGCACAGCCATGGTGCGCTCGGCGGTAGCATTCAGATCCTCCCGCAGGCAGTGCTCCAAAAGCCGTACTCCACCACGTTGGCGGATTTTGCCACGCCGATGCGTTCACAGAAATTACGGATAGAGGCGGCGCAGGCCGCAGAGGGTGGGCATACGGGGTCGTCCCAGCCGGAGACCCGGCCCTCCTCTACCAAAGCACGCAGCTTGCGTTTGACATGACTGTGGTCGATGCCCAGGCGAGCGAACTCGATCTGGGGGGGATGGCAGGTCACAATGCTCCACAACCCAGTTATAGAGGGGCGATGATCCTCAAACTCCAAGAGAGCAGAGGCTGTGGGTGATATGGCCCTCCAGGGCATCCTGAATGGGATGGGCGAAGTCGTACATGGGATAGATGCACCACTTGTCCCCCTGGCGGTGATGGTGCATGTGGTTGATGCGGTAGATAACCGGGTCCCGCATATTGAAGTTGCCGGTCAAGGTCGATCTTAGCACGGAGGGTCATGGCGCCGTTGGGGAACTCCCCTCGGCGCGCATACGCCGGAAGAGGTCCAGGCTCTCCTCAATGGGACGGTCCCGGTAGGGAGAGGTGGCGGGGATGCCGATGTCGCCCCGGTGGGCCTTGAACTCCTCGGGAGACAGCTGGCACACATAGGTCCCCCTTTTGATGAGCCCACCGCCTGGCGGTAATCCTCCTCAAAATAGTCGTGCCGTGAAGAAGAAACGGTCGCCCCAATCGTAGCCCAGCCAGTGAATGTCCTGCTGGATGGCGTCCACGAACTCGTGTCCTCCTTGGGGGTTGGTGTCGTCCATCCGCAGGTTGCACAGTCCACCGAAACTTTTCCGCGGTGCCGAAGTCGATGGTCAGAGCCTTGCAGTGGCCGATATGCAGGTAAGCCGTTGGGCTGGGCCCGGGAAAACGGGTGTGGACGGTCATGCCTCGTACTGGAAGCCGCCGGGGGGCCAGGTCCCGGTGATGAAATTGTCAATAGTTGCTGCCCTCGGCGCGCCGGGCTCGTTAGCGGCGATGACTTTGTTTTCCTCGCTCATATTGTTTTACCCTATAGTAAATTACTGCAAAATATTATACTACAAGACCTGTCTCCATATTAGCTCACTTTCCGCGGGTATATGCCGGATAGGCTGCGTTGCTGAAGCGCCGGTCTCCGGTGAGCTCCCGCACCACGGTGATGCCATCCGAAAACGGAAGGGCATCCTCGCAGCTGATTCCATGACGGCGCAGTGGGACCAGAAGGGATAGAAATCGATCTCAAAGGTGTATGGCCTCCGGCAGGCAGTAACGGGTCTTGCGGATGGTCTCGGTCATGGGATCCCGGCGGGTGAGGTAGGCGTCGTATGCCTCGGGGTGATCTCCTCCTGCTCCAGGCGGGTGATGGCGCTGCGGTCAATTTTCACAGTGTGGAAAAAGACCACGCCGTCAGCCCCTTCCCGGCGGCGGACGCGCTCCGTTTGGTGAGGCGGGAGAGGAGATAGGTCTGCTCCATGTGATAGACGTGGCTGCACCGGGCAGCCAGCTCCGGCTCCGGCGGGCGGAGGATGAAAGCGGCGCTCAATCTCCAAAGAATGTCTGTTCATAAAATTCCTCCCGGCTCATCAGCAGATTCAGTGTTTCCAGCAGGGCATTGGGGGTCAGGTGTTCCGGCAGCTCCAGATTTTTCAGCAGCTGCTGTCGTTTTTGAGCACTGCCGGGACCGATGAGGCCCCGGTCCAGCAGGTCGGCCTTTGGTGATGGGGACTGCGGCTGAGGAGCGGCCTCCCCCAAAGGTAGCGCCGCCCCGGCGCAGGGCCTGCAGGAGAATTTCCGGGGTCATGCCCTCCACGCCCAGCTTGCCCCTCTTTTCCCGGCCTTGCGCTTGCGGCGCTCCTTGCCGGGGATGTCGGGATGTAGGCCTTTTACCTGCTCCGTTGGAATAGCCCCTTGAGATAATTGCGGATGACAAAGCTCCCGCCCCATCGGAATCCGTCCAGCAGGATCAGGCCCCGCTTTTGGGCCATTTCCGAAGAAAGGCCAGCTTCTCCCGGTCGTTGAACACGGAGAAGCCGCCGGTCCTCCACAACGGTGGCGTCCACACCTGTAAAAGCATATTTCTGTCGTAGCGGCCCTCCACCACGATGACTTCTTCAATGCGCGGCTTGCTCATTGCTCCGCCAGCTCCATAACAAATCGCACCAGCTCACCCTCCCGGTCAATGTTTTTCACTTTTCATGCGCCGATCCAACAGCTGGCAGGCGGCCAGGGAGCGCTTGCACCACGCATGATCCACCCGTCGGGCCGCCTGGAGGAGGAGCCTTGCGGGATAGTCGCTGCGCATCTGCCACAGGTCCATGAGCCAAAAAACGGTCCTTGCCACTGTCTAAAGCCATGCGGGCGGTATACAGCCGCCGCAGCTCCCTGCCAATGGCTCCCAGGATGACGATGGGCTCCGTCTGCATCCGCAGCAGGTCTCCCAGCACGGCGGCGGCCTTGTTATAATCCCGGGCGGAGATGTGGTTGGTCATGTCGAAGATCCGGGCGTCCAGCACCGGCTCCGCCACGGCGGCAATATCGGCAGCGGTGACCTGCTCGGCCTTGGCAAAGGCCGCCACCTTGTTCACCTCGCCGATGAGGTTATCCATCATGGAGCCGCAGTAAAAGAGTATATAGTCCGCCGTTTGCTGGTCGATGCTGCGGCCCAGGGCACGGAAGCGCTTTTGCAGCCAACGGACCAGTGCGTCCGGGATTGCCCTGGAACTCCACCACCTCCACATTTTTATCTATGGCGGCGGTGAGGCTTTTTCGTTTTCGGTCCGGCTTGTAGGGAACTGTGTCATAGATAAACACCACTGTGCAGTAGTCCGGCAGATCCTCTAAAAGCTCCGTGAGCTGGCTGCGCTGACTTTCATCGAGCCTGAAAATATCCCAATCCGTCACTGTTACCAGGGTGCTGGGCGCCATCATGGGCATGGACTCCACGGCGTCGGCCACGTCCTGGGTTGTGACACGGCTGCCGGAGAGCCGGTGGAGATTAAAATCCTCGCTGCCCTGGGAATGAGAAGTCCTGCAGCTGCTGGACATAGGTCTGGCGCAGGTAGCTCTCCCCGTAAAAACAGATAGGCCCGGGCAGGCGCTTTTTTCCTTTATGGCCTTGCGCAGGCGGTCGTATGCGGCATTTTTTGCCTGAGGCTTTGCTCTTTCCGCTGCCATAGCGTGTGGCTCCCTTGTTAGTGATAGTGTACGGTCACGGTGATACAGCCCTGGGTATCGGTGCGGTAGACCTCTGCGCCCACGGCCTCCAGCCGGGAAATGGCCGCGTCTGTGGGGGTGACCGTAGCTGTTGTCTCCCACGCTGATGATGGCCGCCTCCGGGGTAAGGGCGGACAGGAAATCCTGCTGGGAGCTGTATTTGGATCCGTGATGGCCCACCATAAGGACCTCCAGATCCGGCAGGTCGTACTGCCCGATCAGCGCCAGCTCCGTCTGCCCGGACATATCGCCCGTAATAAGCAGGTCAAAATCGCCGCTGCTGCACAGGTATGTCAGTCCCCTGCTCGTTGGGATCGCCCGAGCCCACGGGCGGGAAACCGTGAGGCTGCACTGCCCCAGGGAATGGATTGTTTTTCTGTGACGAACAGCACCTGAGTGCCGTGCTCCTGAGCCAGAGCCACCAGTTTATCCCGCACGCCGTAGTCGTCCCTCTATTTGCGGCAGATAGAGCCGTTCAATTTCCACCCGGCTGAACAGCTCCGCCAGGCCGTTGGTGTGGTCAGCATGGAAGTGGGTTACGGCCACCGCCGACAGGCGGCGCACCTCCATACTGCCCAGCTGCGAGAGCACCTGTTGGGCCGGATGCTTGTAGCGGTTGCTGCCGCTGCCGCAATCCACCAGGATAGCATCATCGCCGGACAGCAGCAGGGTGCTGGCCCCTTGTCCCACATCCACGGCGACCGCTGTCAGCTTACCGTGTGGAAACTCTGCTGCGCAGGTTGACGCACAGCATCAGGGCCAGGAGGGACAGCACGGCGGCCAGGGCATATTTCCGGGGCCGGTCTCGGGTCAGGACGCACAAAATGAAAAGAGCGTATACAAACACCAGCCAGTAAACCAGGAATGGATTGGTTTCGTGTAGAGCGCGTGGTGGGGAATGAGACGGCCAGGTCCACCGCCAGCAGAAACAGCTTGCTCAGGCCCAGCTGGCATATCCCAGGAATTCGGGCGGCGGGCAGCCAAACAAAGCCCGCCAGCACCGTCAAAAAAGCCGACCATGAAATTACCGGAGGCCAAGGGAATACACACCAGGCTTGTCAGCGGCGACACTGTGGAAAATACGCCGAAATAGTAGGCCGTCAGCGGTACGGTGAAGACCATAGCCCCCAGGGTGGGAGGAGAGTGTACCGGTCAAAAAGTGCATGCCTTGGCCGCAAGCCTTGCCCGGGCTGCTTCCTTGCCCGGAAACCCGTAGACCCGGGGCGTGACCAGGATCAGCCCCAGCATGGCGCCAAAGCTGAGCTGCAGGCTCACGCTGGCTGCGGCATAGGTTGACCAGCAGAATGAGCCATAGAGCCGCCGCCAGGGAGGTGATGGGATCGGCATCCGCTTGAGCAGGGGCGCCAGCAGCAGGAAAAACTGCATGATACATGCCCGAACCACCGAGGGCGTTAGCCCCACCATAAACATATAAAATATCAGCACTGCCGTGCCCACTGCCGCCAAAAGCCGGCGCCGATGCCCCTACAAGCAGACTCAGCAGCGTCAGCAAAAAGGCGCAGTGCAGCCCGGAAACGGCAAACAGATGGCTCACACCCGCCTCGGAAAAGCGGACGGACAGTTCTTCCGGAGATGCCGCTGCGCTCTCCCAGAACTCCGCCTGCAGGAGACCGGCCACAGTGCCGTCACGCTCCCATATCCGGGCGATTTTGTCCCGGAAGGCCTTTTCCATCCGCTGGGCAGATACCGCAGGGGAGCCGGCCCTGACCTTGGGCCACCGTGGGCATCTCCTCGCAGTACAACAGGACAAAAGATACCCCGGGAGGTGAAGGTGGACAGCTCTGTGCCCTTGATAACGGAGGCATCCTGCCAGTAGGCACTTCCCAAAAGGGTCTGCCCGGCTCCAAAAGAGCGGGCCGCTTCATCGCTGAGATAGCACGCGGCCTTGGCGCCCCGGGCATCTGCCAGGCGCACCGTGACCCGCCAGCCAGAATCCCGCTGCTCCGGCCAATCACACACCGTGGCGGAAAACAGATGGCTGCTGCCGCACTTATCCTGCACAGGCTGCGCCACCAGGGCGCTCCAGCCACGGCTATACAGCAGCCCCGCCGCCGGGGATAGGGGGTGATGAGGGCCAGGTGGAGACCCGAAGCCGCCCGAGGGCCCGCAGTCTGGGCAGCAGTAAGACGACTCCACCGGCCGCTACCAGAATACCTGCCGCCCAAAAGACCCAATGCCCCACCGGCAGCAGGCACAGGGACAGGATGGCCGCCGCAAAGCGAAAAATGCGATAGCCGCCAATGAACGCATGGCCCTGCCCCCTTTCAATCTGCTTCAATTATACCAAAGTCGGCCGCTGATAACAAGAGCCGTGGTCGATGGCGGTAAAAAACTGCTCCCTCCGCTTTGGCATAAGAAGGAGTTGATGCATCAAAAAGTCTCGCAGAGTTTGCCGCCCGCAGCAGATTACGAGGCTTTTGCCGGAAAACCCAAAGGAATTTTCGACAGTAGAACGTCCCTCCGCCGGAGCGGAGAGGGACGGGGAAGGATGGATCAATCCTCCGTGGGAAAGTCCACGTTGGTATAGCCGGAGAGCTGGTTGAAAACGGACAGCTTGCCCTCCTCCACAGCGTGGTGCAGCATCTTCATATCCGGCTGCACGTTATCCTGGCACACCAGGAGCCGCAGGCCATGTCCATCTCGTAATTCTCCAAAATAGTACGGGCGGCGGTGACCCGGGAGCGCAGGGAGCAGTGGCAGTGGGCGGTGAACATCTGCAGCAGGGAGTACCAGGGGCTGCCGTGGCGGCCGGCCATGAGATACAGCATTTCCCGCTTTTCTACGGAGGTCATGTTCTTCACCAAAACAGCAGGGCCTGCTCGATCTCCTGGTCATCATCCTCGGGCTTGATGCCGTCGAACAGCCAGGGGTACAAAAACGCCAGGTAGTAGGGCATGGGATTGGTACCCAACACGCGAAACCACTCCGACCCCTCATACAGATCCGGGGCGCTGGCGCCCTTTTCCCAGTTTTGAATGGTTTTTTACTGACGCCCAGGCCGTTGGCCATGAACTCCTGGGTCTTGCCCGCGTCAGAGCGGGACAGGCTCAGATCCGCGCAAAGCGCTTGTTTCTATCCGATTTGATTCCTTGTGCAGCATACGATCACCTGCTTACTGAAAAATCTATTTATTTGCCGTTTTTTGCAAAAAAAAAAAAAAAATATTTTATCAGCATAAGAGAGAAATGTCAACAGAAAAGGCAAAAAATTTAGCGCTTAAATGGGCCTGGCGGATAAAATATCTACCACGGACCCGGACGCCGCGGCAAAGGCGGTTTTTGCCCAGGCCGCCGGGCGTACTTTTTTTATCTGTATAGGGACTGCCCATGGGGGCATAGGATGGCAGGGAAAGGGGAGATGCATATGCTGTCTGCAGCGCTGTTTCTGCTGGCTAACAGCCTGTTCCTGACTCTGCGCCTTACGGGGATACCGGGTCCTTTCCCAAGCCGCTGAGCGCCGGAGAGGAGCGAATGTGACTTAGAGCGCAGTCTGGCCGGGGATCTGGAGGCCCGAACATCCTGGTGGAGATAATCTGCGCCTGGTGGCGCACATTATTAAAAAATACTACACCCAGGCGGCGGAGCAGGAGGATCTGATTTCCATCGGCACCATCGGGCTTATCAAGGCCGTGGATACCTTCCGCCCGGAGCGGAAGATCCGCCTGGCTACCTACGCCTCCCGCTGTGTGGAGAATGAGGTGCTCATGTACTTCCGCAGCCGCAAAAGCTGCGGGAGGTGTCTGTCCGATACCATCGAGCCGACGCCGCCGGGGGCGCCCTCAGCCTCATGGACGTGGTGGGCTGCGACGACGCCATGCTCTCGGATATGGCCGACCGGGAGGAGCGCCTGCGCATCCGGGAGCTGGTGGGCCGCTGCCTTTACGGACCGGGAGGCGGAGGTGATCCGCCGCCGGTACGGGCTATCCGGCCGCCTGCCGCAAACCCAGCGCCAGGTGGCTGCGGCCTTCGGCATCAGCCGCAGCTATGTATCCCGCCGCGCTTACTGTAAGCACCCGGAGAGACTCGGTTTGATGCTGAAAATCGTTTTTTGCTACAAAAAACGATCGACAGATAAAAATTCTATCTGCCCCTATTTTGGGTATATAAAATTTCCGGCATCTTTGCAATATTTGTCAAAATATTGCCTTTTTTGCTGTCAAAAAGGAAAAATCTTTCAAATTTTTATTCAAAATTTCGTTTTTAGCTATTGCATTTTGATGTACATTGTGCTATAGATTGTCTTGACATCGAATTGTGCATTGTGCTTATCACACAGGAGATAAGCTTTTTGCGGTTTTTACGGCTGTCCGTCCGGCCAACGCAGAATAATCCCCGAGTACATATTATAATGAGTCATTCGTTAAAAAAATTTGGAATGTAGTCAGCACGGTGCTGGTGGCGCTGGTGGTGCTGCTGGCCGTGGCCCTGGTGGGCGTCCGGCTGGTGGGCTGGATACATATGTCGTCCTTTCCGGCTCCATGGAGCCTACTTATCACACCGGCCCCTGCTCTATGTCAAGAGCGTGGACCCTGCCGACCTGCAGGTGGGGGACCCCATCACCTTCATGCTCAATGAGGACACCGTGGCTACCCACCGGATCATTCGAGATCCTGCCCGACGAGGAGGACAGCCCGTCCTTCGCTTCCGCACCCAGGGGACGCCAACGACGCCCCGGACGGCACCCCCGTATACTATAAGAACATCATCGGAAAAAACCTGTGTTCCCTCCCCTATCTGGGGTTTTTCGCCAACTTCGTGCAGAACCCGCCGGGGTATTTGCCATCGGCTTTGCCGTGGTGCTGGGTGCTGCTGGTCTTTTTGCCCGACCTGCTGGACGATAAAAAGGGAAGGGCAGGATGGGCAGCCCCCACCGCCCAGACTGAGGGGTAACGCCGCAAGGCTCTATATATACATATTCTTTATCAGGAGGTTTTTGTGATGAAAAGCAAAAACAAAGACCAGTGCTGCTGATGTCTTCTGTGGGTGTTAGCCAGGTTGCTTCTGTGTTGGGCACCATGGCGTATTGACGGACAGCGATGTCAAGAACACCTTACTGTCGGCAACGTCATTGACTCTGGACGAGGCCAAGGTGAACACGACGGCAACTGTGGTTACAGGCGCTGACCGCGTGAAGACCAACAGCTACAAAGCTGCCCCGGCCACACTCTATGAAGGATCCTTACCGTCACGGTGCTGGCACCCGCGAGTGAGTCCTATGTCCGCATGAAGGTCACCTTCAACAAGCCAGATCATTGCTGGGCGTGCACGGATCCTGGGCATGCTGGAGGACGGCCCTACCGGTGTTGAGAATGCATACCCCCTGATCCGCATGGTCAAGTTTGTGGAGACCAATGCTGCCAAGTGGGGACTGGCTCATTCCTGACAATATGGTGGAGACCGATGAGATGCTGGCCCAGACTAAGTATTTCGTTGAGGATAAGACCAACAACACCCTGACTTACTACTTCTATTACAATAAGGCCGTTGCTGCTCCCACCGAGAAATGTCGTGCTGCCTACTCTGTTCATTACTCTAGTGGGTGACCGGCGATCAGTTGAGAAGACACTGCAGGGCTTTTGAGATCAACGTCCAGAGGCCATCAGGCGGACGGCTTTGCCAATGCCGACGCTGCTTGGGCTGCCTTTGCTGCGCAGAAATAAGACACACCCCTGACTTCGATTCCGACAGGCAAAGGGGCGAGGGACCCGGCGCCTGTTGAAATAAAATAACCCCCAAAATCAATTCGGGGAAAGGAAGAAAAACATAGAAGAAGAAAGTAATTTCCATCGTGGCAGTTGTCAATTGGTGCTCTGCTGCGCCATCGGAGGGACCCTGGCCTGGCTGACGGCGAAGTCTGATGTGGTAACGAATACCTTCACTCCCAGCAACATTAAGATCGAGCTGAAGAAACCACTGGTGCCCAGTATAAGATGGTTCCTGGTTATACTATCGAGAAAGACCCTGCGGCTAAGGTTCTCGCTGGCAGCGAGGAGTGCTGGCTGTTCGTGAAAAATCGAGAAGTCCGGTAATTTTGACCAGTATCTGACGTATGAACCGGCCAATGGTTGGGAGCCTGTTGCCGAAGAGACCAACGTCTATGCACGCAAGGTTACTACCGCTGAAATCGGTACTGCTTACAGTGTCCTGCTGAATAACCAGGTCACCGTTAAGAGTGATGTTACTGAGGCGATGATGGAAGGCCTGAACACTGCAATTATCCCTCTGACCATCACCGCTTATGCTTCTCGCTGTACAAGAGTGCTGGCGTAGAGTTCACCGCCGCCGAAGCCTGGGCCAATGCTCCCAAAGGCCTAACCCCCTTTGTTTCCCCAAATTTATTTAAATACATAAATGAAAGGAAAAAGAGTCATGACTAAGAAGAAAATCGTATCCCTGTGCCTGGCGGCCGTGCTGGTCGTTATGGCCATCGCCGGCGCCACCGTGGCGTATTTCACCGACACCAAGACCGAGACGAACACCTTTACACTCGGTAATGTGAAGATCGCTCTGAACGAGCAGCAGAAGGGCGATAATGGCCTCGAGGCCTTTGAACAGAACAAGGTTTTGGTTCCCGGCAAGAGCAACGACGGCAATGCCGTGTCTAAGATCGTGACCGTCACCAACACCGGCGATAACGATGCCTGGGTGTGGGTTGACCTCAAGATTCCTGCCTACCTTGTGAGCAAAGAATACCCCCACCGATGAGAGCAAGAACGCCCTGCATTGGAACAGCTATGGCTGCTTCAACGTGGAGTATAACGCTGGCAACTACTGGAACCTGGCTACCAGTGACGGAATCGTTGATGCTAACCACAAGGTTATCGATGCCAACATGGTTGCTGTTGCAGACGGCCTTTGGAATGACTACAAGCTACGTTGGCACCGAGAAAATTGATGGCGTTGATTATGTTGTGATTCGCACTACCATGGCGAAGACTTTGGCTGCTGGCAAGACCTCTCTGCCCTGCCTGGCCCAGGTTTATATGGATTGGCGCGTGACCACCAATGAGGATGGTACCCAGTTTATCCTGCCTGCTGGTGATCCGATCTCCACGGATGCCTCTTGGCAGATTCTTGTGAATGCCTATGCGATTCAGGCGGACGGCTTTGACAGTGTTGATGCTGCAATTGCTGGTTACACCAACAACGGCAAATAAGACCTATTGATTTCCCGACCTGCGCCCCCGGGGCGCAGGCCCTGGCACCGAAAGCCCTGTCATTGCGAGCCAATCCGCAGACTGGTGTGGCAATCCGTTTCCTAAACGCTGCATGGCGCATTCTTCCCTGGCATTCCGCCGAGGGGAGTTGGAGTTACTGGATTCCCACGTCGCTCCGCTCCTCGGAATGACAAAATGGGCCGATTCACAAGCCAACCTGACCTGCGCCCTGGGGGCGCAGGTCATAGAGGAGAGTACCCGGCACAGTGCGCCGGATATTCTCCTATGACCTCAATACTGGAGAATGAGGAGTGTAATTATGAAGAAAAGAAGCCTGAAAACCAAGCTGCTGGCGCTGTCCGTGGTGCTGATCCTGGCGGCGCTGTCGGTCTACGGCACCCTGGCCTATTTCACGGCCCAGGGCACCGCCCGGAACGCCGTCACCACCGGCGATATCAAGATCGCCCTGGAGGAGCGGATGCTCACCCGGACGGTGGAAAAGACCGTGCCCTTTGAGAATCAGCTGGGCGTTATGCCCGGCAGCGATGTCTCCAAGATCGTCACGGTGAGCAACACCGGCGGCCAGCCCGCCTGGGTGCGTGTCTCCCTGGACAAGGCCATTGAGCTGGCCCGGGGCGTGGAGGGGGAGGCGGACCTTTCCCTGGTCACCTGCGACCTGAACACGGAGAGCTGGACGGAAAGGACGGCTATTACTATTATAACGCCGCCCTGGAGCCGGGCCATACCACGGAGCCGCTGTTCACTGCGGTCCACTTCGCCAAGACCATGAGCAATATGTACCAGGAGAGCCGTGCCATTCTGCAGGTGAACGCCTTCGCCACGCAGACCGCGCACAACGGTGCCTCTGCCCTGGAGGCCGCCGGCTGGCCTGAAGCCTGAGAAGGAGGAAATGCATATGAAACTGAAAAATTCCTATCCCTGCTGCTGGCACTGGTCATGATCACCAGCCTGCTGATCCTGCCCGCTCATGCGGAGAATGCTGCCTCTGAGCAGGCGGACACCAATAGTACGGTAGACTATTCTGATGTTGCATTGTTCCGTGAGCTTTTGGCAGCGAAGCAGAGCGGCTCTCGGCTGCTCCGTGCCCCCCGTGCTGCAGCAGCTCAAAACAATCCGGAGGGACTGGAGCTGACCAAGTCTGTGACGGACAATGGGGACGGAACATACGATCAATCTGGAAGCCTATACCACTGGCGAGATTACGACCAGCACTGGTGTGAAGCCGGTTGACATTGTGCTGCTTGTAGATATGTCAAGCAGTATGAAGAGTAGTTTCTCTGAAGGCGGCTGGGTATATACGGAGGTTTATGAATTAAACAAGAATAGTACATACTATGTCAAAATGGAAACAGATATAACGAAGTTACATGGTGCGGTAACTGTCAAGCTTGGACTGACGGTTGTTCTTGGTTTTTAGACACGTGTCCGGAACTAAATACACGCCAAAGACGTCCGCAGATGACACTACCAGCGGCAGTGTGCAGTTTTATGCAGGCGAATACCAACAGAGTATGACCCGCCTGCAGGCTTTGCAGCAGGCTGCAAACACCTTTATTACGAATGTTGCGGATAAGGGCGGCAACCGCATGGCAATTGTGGGGTTCCATGACAACGCCGTCCCACTTACCAATGGTTTTCTTGATGCAACTGAAAATGAGGCTGCATTGAAAAAAGGCCATCAACGACATAGATATTGGCACGCATGATAGATTTTATGCGACCGATCATGACGGTGCTTTTGAGTCAAGCGGAAGAATTGTTTAAGACTTCGGATGCAAGCGCTGAGGAACGGGAGCGTGTCGTTGTTCTGTTTACAGATGGCGAACCGGAACCGAGCGGTGAAACTGACTGGAGCAGCACGACGGTAAAGAATGCGGTTGAATCGGCTTACCGGTTGAAAAACGACTATGAAGCAGCTGTATACTGCATTTCTGTTGCGCCCGGAACGGATGCCGAGAGCATGTCTTCTCCGATGGATCAGTATATGAGCTATGTGTCTTCCAATTACCCGAGCGCACGTTATACAGGGCAGACGATTGAGAGGAACCGGCATGAAAATGAGATTGAGTACGAGCAGCGTGTGGTGAATCAGATTACTCCGGGCACACCGGCGGACATCTCGAAGGGCAGCTTTTACTTGTCGGCCGGCAGCGTGAGTGCATTGGAGAACATCTTCAAGCAAATCGCTGACCAGACGGGTGGTTCCAGTATTTCGCTTGGAAGCAACGCCGTGGTCAAAGACGTTGTTACACCCTACTTTGACATGCCTGATAACGTGAGTGATGTCACAGTGCAGGCAGTTGACTGCCTGAGTTACAATACGGCTATCGGAGATGCTACATGGGAAGCGACTGGTACAAAGCTGACAGACGCAGTAACAATTGAAGGATCGCAGGTTAACGTAAAGCAAATTCGACTTCAACCGGAATTTTGTTTCTGAAAAAGGTCGTGTTGAAGGCGATGTTACTCAGGCGGTAACTTCCATGGCAGAAAGCTTGTAATTTCCTTTACTGTAACTCCGAAGGATGGTTTCCTCGGCGGCAACGGTGTGCCCAACCAATGAAAGCGCTGGGGTTTATGTGGACCCGGATGCAAAAGAGCCTCTTGCTACGGCCACGGCGGACCCAGTGAATGTGAAAATTGGAGATGTTAAGGTTTCCGACATCCAATCCAATGTATATTTGGGCGGCTATTACAGTGAGACTGTACCTGCGGATCAGGTTAAGAAGCAAATGAATGTTACCTGTGGGGATGTAACGCTGGATTTGACGAAGGAAAACTTCGGCTTAGAGGATTGGCAGCACGAATACGTGGATATTGTCGTCACGGTGAAGGATGCGAATGGAAATGATCTGACCGACGGTATTGATTCATTGACGGAGGACGTTGCATATACAGTAAGCGTAACCGTGAAGCCCAAACAGCCTGCGGGAGACGCTAAGGAACAGTCTGGTTCCGGAACAGATACTATCCATGTATTTAAGCCGGAATTGACCTTCGCTGACGGTGAGGGCTACTATGGAGATACTGTGCCCGCAGCATTTGTCGGGAATCTGACAAACACGAGATGGGTTCACTACACCAGTGGTTCGGTTGACAAGGTTGCGGGCGATGAGGGCGTTTCTATGTTGAATAAACAACCCAACTTGGCCCTGACCTACACACCGGACAGCAACAATATTGCTGAAGGTAAGTACACCAAGGAGGATGTTTCTGTTGATGTGACCGTGAAGATCGGCAACAGGGATGTGACTGACTACACTACATTCCTGCACACAAATTGTGACGGTAAGACTTGCAATGTTCCCGAGGGTAAGGCGTTCTGATCCACATTAAGACCTGCACGCTGAACATCACCAAGGCCGGCGGTGCGAGCGATGAGACCTATGTGTTCGATGTTTACAAGGACAACGTAAAGTATTCCGAAGTGACCATCCAAGGCAATGGCACCGAGAATCTGGTGGAGCTGCCCGTGGGTACCTACACCATCCAGGAGGACACCAACTGGAGCTGGCGATATGGTACCCCCACTTACCCGTTAAAGACGCTAACTTGAATTCGACAACGCCTACCGGCACTATCACCTGCACCAATACGAAGACTGTGGACAGCTGGCTTAACGGCTTCAGCGCTGTGGTCCGCAACATCTTCAGCATTAAGCACTGAGAAAGGAGGGGACGATGATGTATAGAGACAAACATGAAGCCTGGCGCAGCGAAAAAACGGCTCGCAAGGGTCGGCTGAACGCTACGATCATTTCTGTGGTGCTGATTTTGACATTGGCTGTCGGCGGTACTATCGCTTTCTCTCAGCACAAAGACAGATCCAGTCGTCAACACCTTCAATCCCTCCCAGGTGACTTGTAGTGTTGTAGAGGATTTTGACGGTACGACCAAAACCAACGTGAACGTGAAGAACACCGGCGATATCCCCGCGTTTATCCGCCTCAAGCTGGTGGCCTACCGCACCAATGACGCAGGCCAGCACATCGGCGGCGTGTCGGAGGTCCCTGCTTTCAACCTTGGCAAGGATTGGGGCCAAGTGTGGCGACTATTACTACTACCTGCCCGGTTGCCCCGGGGCAACGCCTGCAGATAGTTTGGCTGAGGTCATTAAGCTTACTGAGAATTACACGGATGTGGATGGCGGCCATCAGTCTATCGACGTCATCGCGGAGGCCATTCAGGCCGGCCCCGAAGCGGCCGTTAAGGCAGCATGGGGTGATAACTTCTCCATGAGTGGCGACAATTTGGTCGTGCCTGCTGGTAATTAAGGGGTGGCGAGATATGAAGAAAACATGTAAAGGAATTCTTTCACTGGCCCTGACGCTGCTCATGCTTATGGGCCTCGCGACCACCGCTTTTTGCTGACGGGCGGGTCACCTATGACGGCAGCGCCCGGGAGTTCATCTTTGCCCCCGACAGCGAGTATTCTCCCACCGACCTGTTTACGGATTTCAAGAATGTCATGCCCGGTGACTCCATCACCCAGAAGGTCACCATTGACAACAAGGTGGGAAAAGAACGTCAAGATCAAGGTCTACATGCGCGCTTTGGGCGCGGTGGAGGGCTCGGAGGAGTTCCTGTCTCAGATGAACCTGACCGTGAAGCTGGATGGTAACTCAAAGCTGTTCGCCGCTCCCGCCCATGAGACCGCGCAGCTGACCGATTGGGTCTGCCTGGGGAACCATCTATTCCGGCGGCAAGATCGACCTGGATGTGACGCTGAATGTGCCCATCACCATGGAGAATGATTTCCAGGCTTCCGTGGGTTATTTGATTGGCAGTTCAAGGTCGACGAGCTTCCAATAGAGCCTCCAGTGATCCCACCCCGCCTCCCACGGGTGATTCCTTCAATGCGGCCCTGTGGGTGATCGTGATGGTGGCCAGCCTGGCCGTGATCGTGTTCCTGTTTGTGAGCCGCAAGCGGAAGAATAAGGCCGACAATTAAACAAAATAGTGCAGCAACAGGCTGCAGCAGAAAGCATCCGCATGGAACTCCATGCGGATGCTTTTTGGGCAAGTGGACAATCTCTCGATCATACTATAGGATTCGGGAGGTGGCATATGAAAAATAAAAGTATTCTGGTTCACTGCAGCTACTCGGATACCGGCCCGGCGCTGGAGGAGTTGGTCAGGGAATCCTTTCGGGTCTATCTGAAAAAGGAGCTGCCGCCATATGGGCAGGCACAAAAAGCCGGATGAGGCAGAGCGGGGATCTGACCTGGGGAGAATGTATGCTTCAGGAAATAAGCAGCCCCGCAAGTTACCGCGCAGCGCTGTATATCCGGCTGTCCAAGGAGGACGAAAGCGAGGGGCCGTCCCAAAGCGTGACCAATCAGCGGTCCCTGCTGGAGGAATTTGTGAGAGAGCATCATTTGCAGATCTATGACACTTATATCGACGACGGTTGGAGCGGCACAAGCTTTGACCGCCCGGCTTTTCGGCGCATGATCGATGACATCGAGGCCAAAAAGGTTAACATGGTCATCACCAAAGATCTCTCCGGCTGGGGCGCGACTACATTATGACTGGCCATTACATGGAGAGATATTTCCCGGAGCATCGTGTGCGATACATCTCGCTTTTTGGACGGGATTGACACGGGCGTTGAATCCAGCGCCAATGGCATTACGCCTTTCAGGGCTATCATGAATGACATGTACGCCAAGGATATTTCAAAAAATAAAGTCCGTCAAACGGGATAAGCAGCGCAAGGGACAGTTTATCGGAGGGAAGCCGGTTTACGGATACAAAATGCACCCCACGGAGAAGAATCGGATCGTCATCGACGAGGAGGCCGCATCCACGGTGCGGCGGATTTTTTCCATGGCGCTGGAGGGCATTAGCTGCCGAAAGATCGCTGCGGCCTTGAATGAGGAAGGCGTGGCTGCGCCCTCTGTCTACTGTGGTCGGGTTGCAGGGTGCAAAGGCCCCTACGAGGGATTATGGAGCGGCGAGCGCATTTCTGAAATGCTGCGCAATGAAACCTATATCGGCAGTATGGTGCAGGGGCGGCAGGTGAAGATCAGCTATAAATCGAAAAAATGCTTCCACCAGGATCGGGAAAAACTGGATCGTGGTGCCCCATACCCACGCACCGCTTATTGATGAGGAGACCTTCCGCAAGGTGGGGCTGCTGGTCAGCAGCCGCAGGCACACCCGTTGCCGCACCTATGATTTTCTGCTGAAGGGCTTGATATTCTGCCGTGAGTGGCTACCCGCTGGCCGTGTGCTGAACCGGCCTAACGCCAAGGGGGGGAGGATGTGCTGTACTTCGTTTGCCGCACTTATCAGCGATTTACCAGGAACGGCGCCTGCGCCACACATTATATCAAGGAAAAGACAGTGACAGATGCGGTGATTTCAAGGATGCAGGAGGTTTGCAAAGATTTCTTGGATGGACAGGTGCTATTGCCGATGGCACAGGAGGCGGTTCGGGAGACATCCAGGCAGAGCAGATGCTCTGCTAAAATGGATGCGCTGCAAGAAAAAATAGATAGCTTGACGAAAAATATCGACCGGATGTATACGGACCGGCTCTCGGGACTTTCTGCCGGAGGCGGACTTTCAGCGAATCTTTATCCGGTTGAAGGACCAACGGGGACGGCTGGAGGAACGCCTTCAAGAGTTGGAGCAGTGGCAGAAATATCCCATCAATCAAAGGGACAGGGCGCTGGAGTTGACACAGCGATACAGGGACACTGCCTGCGCCAGCCGGGAGCTGCTGGTGAGCCTGATCGAGCGGATCGAGTTGACGGAAAATAGAGAAGTCCTCATTCAGCTTCGCTTTGCGCAGCCGCATATAATGAAAAAACCACAAATGCGGCAAGCCGCGATCAGCTTTCTGCGCCACAGCCTGAGGCGGGAGGCACCTTACAATAGCTGCGGCGCTATGTATCCCGCATTGAAAAGCGGGCACTGCAAAAGCTGGAGGCGGCGCTGAAGGAGGAGATGCCAACAAGAAACAATAAATAATTACAACCGTGCGAAGCAAGTTCGCATATACCCCTTGCACAGAATGGACAAAATGGTATAATATCATGGCAAAGTATACAAAGAACAAGGAAGGTACACGCATGAGAAACATTTACTGTGGATTGCTGATATTCGCAAGCGGGTTTTGCGGAAGTGGCAAAGCTTGCCTACGAAGGCGGCGACTACCCTGCGGCATGAATGCCATTGGTCAGGATGAGTACGGCCACGCCAAGATCGACCACGACAAGTGCGTCAGCTGCGGTATGTGTCTGGTGAATTGCCCCTTCGGCGCGATCGTGGATAAGGGCCAGCTGTTCCAGCTGATCCACGCCATCCGTCGGGGCGACGAGGTGGTGGCGGTGATCGCACCGGCATTCTGGGGCCAGTTCGGAGACAATGTAACGCCGGGACAGATCAAGGCCGCCATGCAGCAGCTGGGCTTTGCCGCGTTGGAGGAGGTGGCCGTGGGCGCCGATCTGTGCGCGGTGGAGGAGGCCGAGGAATTTTTGCGTATGGTGCCGGAGAAGCAGCCGTTTATGGCGACCTCCTGCTGCCCGGCATGGTCTGTGATGGCCAAAAAGGAGTTTCCTGGCTTTGCACCATATATCTCCATGACCATGACGCCTATGGTGCTGACGGCGCGGCTGCAGAAGCGCCGCCGGCCTGGGTGCCGCGTCGTCTTTATTGGTCCCTGCGCCGCCAAAAAGCTGGAGGCCAGCCGCCGCACCGTCCGCAGTGACCCTCGGCGTGGGTTTTGCCGCTTCCGGAGGCGTGGCCAAGGCGGTGGAGGAGGTGATCCACCGGCTGGACCCCGACCGAGAGGTAAAGACGGCGTATGCCGAGGGGCTGGGAGTGCCGCAAGATGCTGCGTATCGCCCGGACGGGCAAGTATGACGGCTATCTGCTGGAGGGTATGGCCTGTCCGGTGGATGCATTGCCGGCGCAGGCACAATCCAGCCGCCGGAGAAGTCCCGGCGGGTGCTGGAACAGTACAAGGCCAGCGCACCCAAGGATAATCCGCTGGATTCGGACTATAAGGACGACCTGTATCTGCTCCACGATGGAGAGGATGATTGGAGCTTTGTAGGCAGACATTGAGAGGATACTAATGAACGAACTGATCCTGTTGTGTATGGAGATGGTGGGTACCGTGGCCTTTGCCCTGTCGGTGCCATGACGGCGCTTCGGAGGCAGATGGATTTGCTGGGCGTTATGATCCTGGGCCTTATTACCGCCGTGGGCGGCGGCGTGCTGCGGGATTTGCTGCTGGGCATCACACCGCCCAAGGTATTTGACGACCCGCTGACGGTATGTGTAGCGTTGGTTTCCTCCGCAGCTGCGTTTTTGCCGCCGCTGCGCGGCCTGCTGCTCAGGAGCACGCTGCTATTTGAGCGGCTGCTGCTGTGGGCAGATTCCCTGGGCCTGGCGGCATTTACCGTGGTGGGCGAACAGATTGCCTATAGCCATCTACCGGAGGAAGCTGGTTTGCCGTGGCCCTGCTGGGACCATTACCGGCGTGGGCGGCGGTGTGGTGCGGGATTCCCTGGCGGGTAACGTGCCGTACATATTCCGCAAGCATATCTATGCCCTGGCGGCCCCTGGCGGGCGCCGCTGTGTGGGTGGTATGCCACCTGTATTGGGACGACTACGGCTGCGCTGCTGATGGGCAGCACGGTGGTGGTGGCCATCCGATTGCTGGCGGCTCACTTCCGTTGGAGCCTGCCGAAGGCCAAGGTCCCGGAGGGATAAGAGGTTTGCTTCAAAAGCGTTTCGATACGGAAAAGAAAAAGCTCCCCCTGCCGTGATGAACAGGACCAGTAAAAAACAGACAATAGATAAAACACCCCTGATGTAGTTATTATCCTACATCAGGGGAATTGCATGTCAGGAAGTGCCGTGAGGCGGGGGAGTTTTTGACGCTTTTATCTATGGAACAGGCCGTGCTTTTCATAGGGCTTGGATTCTACAGCCTTGACCTCATAGCCTGTTTCGGTGATGGCCCTGCGCAGGGCCTCCTCGTCCAGGGGCTCCGGGAAATAACGGTGGCCGTACCCTTGGAATGGGACGCGCTGACCTTCTTCACGGCGAACCTGTTGCGAATTACATCACACGTGGCTCTCGCACATGCTGCACATCATGCCGTCGATCTTCAAAATGGTTTCTGTCATATACTTATGCCTCCTTAGCAGATTTATCTTTTTTTTCTTGAGAGGAAGATCCAGCTGCGCCAGCACCACCGCAATGAGCATCAGCACGCAGCCAATCAGCTCCTTGCCGGTCATGGTTTCATGAAGGAAGATGGCACCGGACACTGCGCCGAACACGCTCTCCAGGCTCAAAAAGCAGAGCCACGATGGTGGGGTTGGAGTCCTTTTTGCGCCAAAATCTGCAGGGTGTAGGCCACGCCGCTGGAGAAAACACCCACATACGAGGACTGAGCCCATACAGGGGACAATGTCCGCCCAGGTGGGGTTTTCAAAGATCAGCATGGTATAGCCGAAAGGATAGCGCATGTCAAGAACTGGATGCAGCCTCATTTTCACGCCGTCCACCTTTTGGGTGAAGTAATCGATGACCAGGATGTGCAGCGTATAGCCGAAGGCACAGCATCACCAGCAGGTCGCTGGGGGCAATGGTGAAATTTTCCTTAATGCACAGGCAGTAAAGGCCGGCCACAGCCAGCAGGACACTGATCCAAACGGTGGGGGAGACTTTTTCTTGAGAAACAGGCCGCAGATGGGCACCAGCACCACATAAAGCGTAGTGATAAAGCTGGTCTTGCCGGCGCTGGCACCTGGCCACCATACCCAGCTGCTGCAGGTTGCAGGCCAGAGCCAAGGCGATGCCGCAGCAGATGCCGCCTAAAATCAGGTCCCTCCGCCCGGCCTTTTTTCCGCAGCGGTCTGCTCCGCCGGGGCTCCTTGCGCAGCATTTTAAAGATTTGTACCACCACCAGCAGGCCAAAAAGCCCACGAAGGAACGGGCGGCGTTGAAGGTGTACGCGCCCACGTGCTCGGTGCTGGTGCTTTGGGCAACGAAGGAGGAGCCCCAGATCATGGCGGTGATGATGGGGAATACCACCCTGACGAACCTGATTGTGTTTCATAGTGCTTTCCTTTCTGTATTCTGCCTTCTCGCAGCTAATGATTTTCACCTGTATCGATGGGATTCACATGCCACTTGAATTTATTTTCTGTGCCGTGCAGCAGACGGCGGATGTTCTCCCGGTGGCAGAAGATAACAAGGCCGCCACCACTGCGCACAGAGCGGTCAGCAGTGGGTCATGGCCAAAGACAAAGAACGCCGACACCGGCATGCTGGCTGTGGCCACGATAGACCCCAGGGACACATAGCGGGTCAGAAGCCACAGGAGACGAAGAGCCCCAGGCGATAAGACCCATGCGCCAATCCAGCATCCACACCAGCACTCCCCCGGAGAGAATGCCCTTGCCGCCCTTTGAGCCCGTAGTAGGCCGGGAACATATGCCCCAGCTCAGCCGATGCCGCCCAGCAGCACACCCAGGGTCCAGCTGCCGTTGGTGCAGAGCATCAGATACCCGCCTATGAGGCAGGAGCAGGGTCTTGCCAACGGTCAGAGAATCACGATGAGGGGAAATTTGGCCCCATAGGTGCGGTAGAGAATTGGTAAGCCCGGCATTGCGCTGCCGTGCTTGCGTACATCATCCCGGATGATGAAGGGAGGTGACCACCTGAGCCGTTGAAAAGCAGCCCAGCAGGTACGACGCCAGCAGCGTCAATCCCACCACAAAATAGATGGACAGCTTAATTGTCATCGTCTCCCTTCTGCCCGGATGGAGAGGATAATGGGGGGGGTACCCTCCAGGCCGAATACGCTGCGGATCTGATTTTCCAGGTATCGCTGATAGGAGAAGTGGAAGAGCTTCTTGTCGTTGCAGAAAATGACGAAGTGAGGGGGCTTGATGCCCACCTGGGTCATGTAATAGATTTTAGGTGCGCCCCTGTCCGTGGAGGAGCACACGTAACTGAAACGAAGTACATCA
>VOFB01003963.1_pt1 | contig 39256 bp, 69 predicted proteins | sample 5384141 | NCBI WGS metagenome assembly VOFB01 (sample SAMN12384721, study PRJNA508395) | human gut metagenome | isolation source: healthy gut A | host: Homo sapiens
GTGCTCTGGCAGGCGTTGGCCCGAGGTTATGGGTCTGGGTCCCATCGCTGCTACCAAGAAGGTCATGGCTAAGACCGGCCTGACCGTTGCTGATATGGACCTGGTCGAGGCCAACGAGGCATTCGCAGCACAGTCCATCGCAGTCGGCGAGGCTCTGGGCTTCGATAAGGACAAGCTGAACGTCAACGGCGGCGCAATCGCTCTGGGCCACCCGGTCGGCGCTTCCGGTGCTCGTATCCTCGTCACCCTGCTGTATGCTATGAAGCATCGTGGTGCTCACAAGGGTCTGGCTACCCTGTGCATCGGCGGCGGCATGGGCTGCGCATCGTTGAGATGGACCATCGTTGAGAATGGACCCGGGCGCCGGAAGAACCGGAGAGCCTCCCTGCGTCCCGGGGCTGTTTTTGAAAAAAAACTATGAAATGGGTTTTTCACAATGGCATTTTAAACCGAGGTGCAGGGCGCAGTTGAGATCATTACCATCGACCGTCCCAAGGCACGGGCTGAGAATGGTCTGGCAAAGATCAAGAAGGGCTACGAGAAGCTGGTTGCCAAGGGAAAGATGACGCAGGAAAAGGCAGACGCTATTGTTGCTGCTATCACCCCGGGCCTGAAGGAAGACCTGTGCGCTGACTGCGATCTGGTCGTTGAGGCTGCTTTTGAGGATATGAAGGTCAAGCAGACCACCTTCGGCGAACTGGATAAGATCTGCAATTTCGCTTCCAACACTTCTTCTCTGTCCATTACCGAGATCGGCAAGGGCCTGAGCCGCCCCATGATCGGTATGCACTTCTTCAACCCCGCAGACCGCATGAAGCTGATCGAGGTCATCGCAGGCTGCAACACTCCCCGCTGAGACGGTTGAGAAGATCAAGGAGATCTCCGTTGCCATCGGCAAGCAGCCCGGTCCAGGTCAACGAGGCTGCCGGCTTCGTCGTCAACCGCATCCTGATCCCGATGATCAATGAGGCCGCATTCATCAAGATGGAGGGCGTCTCCAACATTGCTGGCATCGACACCGCTATGAAGCTGGGTGCTAACCACCCCATGGGACCCCTGGAACTGGGCGACTTCATCGGTCTGGACATCTGCTTGGCCATCATGGACGTGCTGTACAACGAGACCGGCGACAGCAAGTACCGTGCCTGCCCGCTGATCCGCAAGATGGTGCGTGGCGGCAATCTGGGCTGCAAGACCGGTAAGGGCTTCTACGTTTACAACGCAGACCGCACCAAGACCCCTGTTGACCAGCTGTAAATTCTGATAAACATTTCTCCCGGCTGCGGGGAAAGCGGTCGGGAGGAATTTGTTTGCACCGGACTATTCCGGTAAATGAAAAAAAGACCGTTAGGAGGATATAGCGATGGATTTTACTCTGTCCAAGCAGCAGCAGATGGTGCAGAAGATGTACCGCGAGTTTGCTGAAAACGAAGTCAAGCCTCTGGCAAAGAAAGTCGATGCCGAAGAGTATTTCCCCAAGGAGACCGTCGAGAAGATGGGCAAGCTGGGTATGATGGGCATTTACTTCCCCACCTCCGTTGGTGGCGCAGGCGGCGACGTCCTGTCCTACGTCATGGCTGTTGAGGAGCTGAGCAAGGTCTGCGGCACCACTGGTGTTATCGTTTCCGCACACACCAGCCTGTGCGCAGCACCTATTTATGAGAACGGCACTCCCGAGCAGAAGGAAAAGTATCTGCCCAAGCTGTGCAGCGGCGAATGGCTGGGTGCTTTCGGTCTGACTGAGCCCGGCGCCGGTACTGATGCTCAGGGCCAGCAGACCACTGCTGTGGAAGATGGCGATTACTGGGTGCTGAACGGCTCCAAGATCTTCATCACCAACGCAGGCTACGCTGACGTGTTCATCGTCATTGCTGTCACCGACAAGGTCCTCGACAAGAAGGGCCGTCCCACCAAGCTGTGCTCTGCCTTCATTGTGGAGCGTACCGACCCGGGCTTCTCCGTCGGCAAGGCTGAGGATAAGATGGGCATTCGTGGTTCTTCTACCTGTGAGCTGATCTTTGAGGACTGCCGCATCCCGAAGGACCGTATGCTGGGCGTGCGTGGCAAGGGCTTCCAGCTGGCTATGGCTACTCTGGACGGCGGCCGTATCGGTATCGCTTCCCAGGCGCTGGGCATCGCCGAGGGCGCTCTGCAGGAGACCGTCGCTTACGTCAAGGAGCGTAAGCAGTTCGGCCGCAGCATCTCCGCATTCCAGAACACCCAGTTCGAGCTGGCCGAGATGAAGGCCCGTATCGAAGCTGCAAGTATCTGGTCTACGCTGCCGCTCTGAAGAAGCAGGAAGCTATGAACGGCGCAAAGGTCCGCTACAGCGTGGAGGCCGCTCAGGCCAAGCTCATCGCAGCCCGCACCGCAAGTGACGTGACCCGCCGCTGCCTGCAGCTGTTCGGCGGCTACGGCTACACCCGTGATTACCCCATCGAGCGCATGATGCGTGATGCCAAGATCACTGAGATCTATGAGGGCACCAGCGAAGTGCAGATGATGGTCATTTCCGGCGCGCTGCTGAAGTAAGGGAGGCAAGATTTACAATGAAAGCAATCGTTTGTGTAAAGCAGGTTCCTGATACCTCCGGTAAGGTGGCTGTCAAGGCGGATGGTACCCTGGACCGTGCCTCTATGGCTACCATCACCAACCCCGATGACCTGAACGCTTTGGAGGCTGCTCTGAAGCTCAAGGATGAGACCGGCTGCGAAGTCGTTGTGGTCACCATGGGTCCCCCGCCGGCCGAAGGTATGCTCCGTGAGCTGCTGGCCCGCGGCGCTGACAAGGCGGTTCTGGTTTCTGGCCGTGAGTTCGGTGGTTCTGATACCTTCGCGACCAGCCAGATCCTCGCTGCTGCTGTCAATAAGATCGGTGTCGGCCCCGAGGACGTCGTCTTCTGCGGCCGTCAGGCAATCGACGGTGATACCGCTCAGGTTGGTCCTCAGATCGCAGAGAAGCTGCATCTGCCGCAGGTCACCTACGTTGCTGATATCCAGAAGGACGGCAACACCCTGACCGTGAAGCGTATGCTGGAGGATGGCTACATGATGGTCAAGGTGCAGACTCCCTGCCTGCTGACCTGCATCAAGGAGCTGAACCAGCCCCGTTACATGAGCGTGAACGGCATCTTCACCTGCTACGACAAGCCGATGGAAGTGTTCGATTACAACGCACTGAAGGACGATCCGCTGATCGAGGTCGATACCATTGGTCTGAAGGGTTCTCCGACGAACGTCTTTAAGTCCTTCACTCCTCCGCAGAAGGGCGCAGGCACCATGCTCACGGGCGGCGATGTGGCCGCTCAGCTGGCTGGCGCTCTGGCCAAGAAGCACCTGATCTGATGAAAGGAGCATAGGATTACAATGGCTGATTTTAACGAATACAAAGGCGTATGGGTCTTCTGCGAGCAGCGCCAGGGCGCATTGATGCCCACTGATTTCGAGCTGGTGAGCGAGGCCCGCAAGCTGGCTGATGAGCTGGGCTGCGAGGTCACCGGCCTGCTGCTGGGCGACACTCCACCATCGACCTGTCCAAGCAGAAGTTCGATATGGAAGACCGCAACCTGAAGATGACCCGTCCCGCATTCGGCGGCCATCTGATGGCCACCATCATCTGCCCCCGGTTCCGGCCACAGATGTCCACGGTCCGTCCCGGCGTGATGAAGAGGCTCCCTTCGATCAGGCCAAGGCCGATGCCTGCCAGATCGTGAAGCCCGCCTTCAGCCCGGACCGCTGAGGGACATCAAGACTGAAGCCCTGAGCGTGGAGAAGGCCGCTGAGAAGCTGGTCGATCTGCCTGTGCAGACGTCATCGCCCCTGTTGGGCCGGTATCAGCAAGGACGTCAACAGCGGGCATCGAGCTGGCTGAGCGATGCTGGCAGCCGCAAACAGTTGGAATCTGCGTAAATCATATTTTCTCCGGCGCATACTGCATATTTGGGGCTGCATGGGAAAATCTGTTGTTGCGAACTTCATACGGAGTCTCAGCGCATTCAAGCGTATGACGATATGGTATGGTGGAAAGAAGGACAAGATGGGGAATGTTGTTAAACTTTTAAAATCTGCCGGCATCTATTTTTAGGAAATGTGCTGACCCGTATTATTTCCTTCTTTTTATTGCCGATTTATACTGCCTATATCGCCAAACAGGATATGGGCTATTTTGACTTGACCACATCTTATTTGCAGTTTATTGTTCCTGTGGTTTGCCTGGTGATTTGGTCCGGTATGATGCGCTTTATGTTTGACTTTGATAATGCAAAGGGCAAATATCAGGTTATTTTAAACGGCATGACTATATTTGGCGGATCACTGCTGGTATATACGGTGCTGTTTGTTGTATTGGGCATTGTCAAGGATGTTCAAAGTATTGTGTTGATATTTTTTTTACGGTGTTTTTCTGATGCTTCAGAACATCTACACCTACTTAGCACGAGGAATGGGATTCAACCGTATTTTGCTCTTTCCGGTATCATCAGCAGCTTAGTGAATTCTCTATCTAATATTTTCATGATCCTTGTTTTAAAAATGCGGCTCAATTCCTGTTTATTGCCATGATTTTAGGTTTGCTGGTGCAAGTGGTGATTTTGGAATCTAAAGTCAAGGTGCTTCGCAATGTTTCTTTTCGCATGTTTGATTTAAAACTGATTAAATCTATGATAAGATTTTCTCTGCCTCTTTGTTTGAACGAGGCGTGTTTTTGGTTTTTTGTCGGGGTATAACAAAATCGGGGATATCCAACACATTAGGTCTGGAAGCCAATGGTATCTATACGATTGCCGGCAAATTTACAATGATGGTGGCGATCGTCGCAAACTGCTTTTCTCTGGCATGGCAGGAATTGGTATATTCTCTGGGAAATGACAAGGACAACAAGGACAAGCTGTATACAACAGCATCCAACATTTATTTGATTTTGCTGTTATTCGGCGCATTGCTGATTATACCGGCTGTAAAGGTCGTCTTTCCTTTTTTTGTTGATCAGGCGTATCAGGAGGCTTTTGGACTGATACCTATGTACATGGTCGCTACTGTGCTCAGTACATTCAGCAGTTTTCTGGGTAATATTTTTGGCGCAGAAAAAAAGACAAAAGCGGTTTTTTATTCAACAGTAGCGGCGGCTGCAGTGAATGTGGGGAGTTTCCACTTGCTGGTGAATATTATCGGTATTCATGCTGCCAATATTGGATTGGCGCTGGGATATTGCACGATTATTGTGATGCGTTTATTATTTTAAAAAGATCGTTTGAGATTCGGCTGGAATATCCGAAAATTATATTAGCAGTATTATTGAATATACCAGTGTTTTACTTGTATTATACGCAAAATACTCTGATCAATATTTTGGGTGCATGTGTATCCTTAGGTATATTGCTGTTTTTATATCGGGATATGATACGGTCATTCCTGTTTAAAATAAAGAATAGGAAACAAAAAATATCATAAAAAGCACCGCCGGCAGTTAAAGCCGGCGGTGCTTTTTAGAGCATCTTACGAAATTTTATTCCAGGAATAACGTACGATACTACATTAGAAATCAATCAGGACAAAAATTTTGTTTACAGTCAGTCCGACCATACTGATTTTTAAAACTGTATTAGAAATAAAAACTGCAATTACACACAATTCCAGCTTAAGGTAAATGTACTGCCTGCTCCGGCGGTGCTTTCCAGCTTCAGCTCCGCGCCCAAATAAGCTGCCCCATGCTTAACAATCGCTAATCCCAAACCAGTTCCGCCGATTTCTTTGGAGTGGCTTTTTCTCTACCCTGTAAAAGCGCTCAAAAATTCGCTGCTGGTGTGCCTGCGGGATACCAATACGGTATCAGCAACAGAGACGGTGATTTGACCATTATTTTCTTCTGCTTTTACTGTGACGTTTCCACCAAAACAGTTATATTTAACGGCATTGTCACAGAGATTATACAGTACCTCGTCCAGAATAGGTTTCACTGTATCAAGTATGACAGGCTTTTCTGCTTCGAGGTGAAGGGAGACTCCGGATTTTTTCGGCTACAACAGCCAGTCTGTCAAAAGATATCCTGGATTAAACTGCAAACATCAACTGGTTCCATGCTATAGGGAAGAGATCCTTCGTCCAGCTGAGAAATTTTAATGATATCATTTACAAGCGTAATCAGACGCTGAGACTCATTAAAAATTCGACCGGCAAATTTTGGGGCGTCCTCTGGCTTGGCAAGACCTGTCTGTATCAATTCTGCAAAACCAGAAATGGAAGTCAGCGGTGTTTTGAGTTCATGGGAAACGTTTGCCGTAAACTCCCGCCGCAGCGTTTCCCGCTGTATGGCTTCGGTCACATCGGTTAAAAGCAAGACTACACCTGCTACTTGTTCCTCACGCAATACAGGGTCGGCGGTTATTTGGCAGCTCAATTCTCCGATCGGCAGCAGGCTGGTTTGACTTTGCCCGGCAAGAGCTGATTCAACGGTTTTGCAAAAGAGCTCACTTCGGTTCAGGTTTAATATATTTTGCCCATTGTTAATATGCTGTGCATTTAATAGTTGTAATGCACTGTTGTTAAATGCGAGCAGATTCCCATCAGCATCTATCACCAGCAGGCCCTCGCTCATATGCTCTGTGATAAAAGTGAATTCCTCCTGTTGGCGTTTGGCTTCTGCCAGCTGTTCTCTGATAATTACTTGCTGCCGCTCAATTTGAACAATAAGGGTTCCACCTCATCGTAAATCTTGCTTTTATCAGGGCTTTCCAGATTCAGCTGGTTTAATGGTTCTACAATCTTTTGGAGGCCGGGAAGCAAAAAAAACGCCAGCCAAAATCAGCATGGCAATCACAACCCATGCAATCGGCTGAATCAGATTCAAAATTAATACCCATGCGGTATATTGGGAACTGGAGACCCGGAGGACTTTTCCGTCCGATAGGCGAAGCGCATAATACAGGGTGTTTTGCCCTAATGTATCTGAGGTACGCACAGCCTGTCCCGAACCTTTTTTCTGGGCCTCTATAATCTCCTCGCGGTCAGCGTGATTATTCATAGTTCCGCTTTCTGCTTTATTATCAAACAGCACGGTTCCGTTTTGATCAATCAGTGTAATTCGTTCCGCGCCGTCCGGCAGTTTTTGAGAGCCTCTGTCCCTTGTGCTTTACTGCAACGGACAGATAGGCGGCCTCATTCTGCAGTTCCTTTTCCAATTGTCCGCGATAATGCTGGTAAAGGATTCCGATAATAAAAATCAATCCCACCAACAAGACAGAAGAAGAAACCAAAAGGATAGAGCTGAATATACGTTTTACCATGGCGGCAAACTTCCTTTCTAACCGTTTCAATCAAGTGATCTGGAGGCTCAGAGGCCGACAGGCGTCAGGCAGGCCATTGCCCCTGTGATCATAACAGACATTTTATAAAAAATGAGGAAATATGCTTTTGGGGCAATTTTTTTTAGCTTCTGTTTTCGAATTCTATATCCAATGCCGCGGACGGTTTCAATACAGTCTCCAGCTGCTCCCAGTTTTTGGCGGAGAGTTCGGATGTGGACATCGACTGTTCGGCTTTCGCCATCGAAGTCATACCCCCAGACTTGGTTTAAAAGTTGGTTCCTTGTTAAAACGGTACCGCGTTCTGTAAGAAGCAGACAGAGTAACTCAAATTCTTTCAGCGTCAGGGTAACGTCGTTATTTCCGACTCTTACAATATGTCGGGAAGGGCAGACATATAAATCATCCACACGGTATTCCAGAGCCGGTTTGGCGTCAGAGGTACGCCGCAGAAGAGCACGGATTCTCGATAAAAGTTCCATCATCCGGAACGGTTTTGGAATATAATCGTCTGCACCGCAGTCAAGCCCAAGAATGGTGTCATATTCGCTGCCTTTTGCTGTCAGCATGATCACCGGCAGCATTTTGGTGCTGGCAGAGGTGCGCAGCTTTTTTCAAAATGGTGATGCCATCCTCATCGGGCAGCATAATATCAAGCAGTAACAGATCAGGGGTGCGTTTTTCATTGCGTTCCAGAAATCAGCGGGATGCGGGAATCCTTCCGTCTCCATCCCTTGGCTGTTCAGCATATAGATGACCAGCTCCCCGGATATTTTCATCATCTTCCAACAGATAAATCAAAACAGCCCACTCCTTTCACTGGCCTTATTTTATCATAAATCTGAATAAATGCATCTTTTTTTTTCTGATGCCTGTCACAGAATATTCCACAGCCTCGGCTAAATTAACAGCATGGTCTCCGATTCGTTCAAAATATTTTGCTGCCATCAAAAGGTCAAGTGCTGCCTCCGCGTTGATTTCATTCTGCCGGATGAGTTTGAAGTTCATTTTTGGACCTGGTTGAATAAATTATCAACAGTATCATCTGCTTTGATGACCTTTTTTGCAAGTGCAATATCGTTTCTGACAAACGCTTCCACACTGTCGGTCACCATAGAAACGGCAGAATAGGGCCATGTCCATGATGTGGCTTTTGCTTTGCAGAGTGTGTTCTGCCACATATGGCGCCAAATCGGCAATGTGGCCGCCTGGTCTCCAATTCGTTCCATATCGGAGATCATCTTAAGTGCGGCAGACACGGTACGCAAATCGCTGGCAACCGGCTGTTGCTGTAATAGCAGCCGCATGCAGCGGGTTTCAATATCATGCTCCAGTTGATCGATTTCCCGTTCCAGGGACGCCGTTTTTTGTTCTGTATCCTCCTGTTCGCCCCAGAAGTACACGTGCGGAAATAGAAATTGCTTCTTCACATAAACCGCCCATTTTAATCAGTTCCACATGAAGCTGGTCCAGTTGTTTGTCAAAATTGTTACGCATTATCCAAACCTCCCGGTAATATAGTCTTCTGTCCGTTTGTCACTTGGCATAGAAAACATTTTTCTGTCTGATCATATTCCACCACTTCCCCTAAAAAGAAAAAAGGCGGTTCTGTCTGAAATACGTGCGGCCTGCTGCATGTTATGGGTGACAATGATGATGGTATAATTCTTTTTCAGTTCTGCACAGAGGTCTTCAATTTTAGATGTGAAGATCGGGTCCAGCACTGGTGTGCTCATCCATCAGTAAAACGTCAGGCTCTACCGCCAGTGCGCGGGCAATGCAAATCCGCTGCTGCTGTCCGCCGGACAGACCAAGGGCGCTTTTTTCAGACGATCTTTTACCTCTTCCCAAATTGCGGCATCGCGCAAACTTTTTTTCCACAATTTCATCCAGCAGCGCCCTGCGGTGGATACCATGCAGTCTGGGACCATAAGCGATATTATCGTAAATGCTCATCGGAAAAGGATTTGGGCTTTGAAAGACCATTCCCACCTTTTTCTCAGCAAAGTGACATCAACATTCTTGGCGTAAATATCTTCTCCGTCCAGCACAACATTTCCTGTAATCCTGACATTGGGAACCAAGTCGTTCATTCGGTTTAGTGTTTTCAAAAACGTGGACTTTCCGCATCCGCTCGGCCCGATTAGGGCTGTAATTTCCTTTTTATGCAGAGCTAAGTTAATATTTTTCAGAGCATGATTTTCTCCATAGAAAAGGTCAAGATTTTTTTGCATATAGTTTCATTTGGGTATTGGCCGTGATTTTTTTATCCATTGTTGTGATCCCTTTCTGTGTGTTTGTTATAGGAGGTTCCGATATATTTGGCAGGCAGTCTATGGTTTTGTGTTCCATTGTCTGACAGGACGGCAGCAGAAACCGTGGTAGATTTATCTTTCCTTCCTTTTTTCCAGATAGCGGCTGATCAGCCTGGTGGCTAGGTTTAGCACCAACACAATAATTAGAAGCACTGCAGCAATACCGAAACCCACATCATTTAAACCACGGGAATAAGCATACCGGTACAATTCAACAGAAAGGGTTGCACCGGAACCCAACAGCTGCTGTCCGATATTCCCCGCGGCATATAAATGGCGCTGCCGCCCGATACCAGAATGAGAGCGGCTGACTCGCCGACAATCCGTCCGATAGCCAAAATAACAGAGGTGATCAGTCCCGGCATGGCAGAGGGCAGCAGGATGGTACGAATTGTATGCCATTTGGTGGTACCGAGTCCCGCGGCGCCTTCCCGATAGCTTTTGGGAACGGCTTTTAATGCTTCCTGCATGGTGCGTACAATGGTTGGCAAAACCATTAAGGTCAAGGTCAGCGCACCGGAGAGCAACGAAACCTTTAAATTCAATACCGTACAGAAAAAACATAGCCGAACACACCGAATATAATAGAGGGAATCCCAGCCAGGGTCTCGGTGGTAAATTCAATGATTCGGATCAGTGTTTTATTGTTGGCATATTCGTTCAAATATACGGCGCCGCCAACGCCTAAAGGAACAGAGATGAGAATAGAAAGGAGAATAATATAAAGGGTATTGATGATAGCAGGCAAGATGCCGATTGTGTTTTCAATGGGGTTGGGGGGCAGTGAGAGAAAACTCCATTTCAGCATAGGCAACCCTTTCCAAAAGAATATAGCCGATAAAATAAATGACCATGGCGAGGATTGCTGCCGAAAAGAAGAATATCAGGCCATACAGCAATTTTTCTTTTTGGACGGTGTTTTTCCCCTAATAGAAAAGGTAGGAGTCATGCGTTTTCCTCCCTTTTTCAAAATCCTGTTAATCGTGAAATTGATGATCATAATAAAGATAAAAAGAACAAGTCCAATACCGAAAAGAGCGTCCCTATGCAAACCACTGGAGTAGGCCCATTCAAAGGGAATGCTGACAGTCAGCAGCGGACTGGTTTTAACAGTTCCGCAGAATGACAGCATTTCCTGCTACCATCATCACTGCCATGGTTTCCCCGATTGCGCGGCGGTACCTAATACCATACCCGCAATAATGCCGCTTTGGCAGCCGGAACAACGACTCGGAAAATCCCTTGCAGCTGGGAACCGCCCAGTCCGGTTGAGGCCTCATAATAAGAGGAAGGTACAGCACGCAGCGCCGTTTCACTTACGCTGATGATCGTGGGCAGAATCATAATGACCAGTACGATAATGGCAGAAAGCAGACAGCCGCTGGTTGGCATAGACAGAGCCTCCTGAATTTTAAAGACTGCCGGTACAATCAGAATGGCGCCTAACAATCCATATACCACAGAAGGAATGCCGGACAAGAGATCAACCATTGGCCGAATCAAATTTGCAATTTTTTAGGTGCAATATGAGACAAAAATACAGCAACCAGAATCCCGATCGGCAGGGCAATCAAAACCGCGGTAACTGTTGCAACAATCGAGGCTAAAATCATCGGCAAAATGCCGAATTGGCTATTATCCGGGTTCCAGATGGTTCCAAACAAAAAATCTGTGATGCCGATTTTAAAAATTGCCGGACCTCGGACAAAATCATATACAGTGAAATAAAGGCAACGCTTACCACTGCGGCAATGCCGCAGATAAAGAACAAAATATACATGACTACCTCAGTTGTTGTCTGACCGTTCCCTCTGCCCTTTACTGAACCATGGGACCGGAAAGTAGAGGCTTTTTTTCATGATTGCTCCGCCTTTCTTTTGCGAATTCTTGAGATATAAGTGCAAGACTCGAACAGACTTTACGCCTTTCCGAGTCCTGCCTATCATTCAGGAGCCATTTTTATTTTACTGAAATCAGCTTATTGTCAGTCACCAGCTTTTGTCCGTCTGTTCCGAGGATAAAATCTACAAAAGCTTTTGCTGCTTCTGAAAGCTGTTTTTTTTTTTGGTTACCAGCAAGAAGAACGCTGCAGTTTGTAACTGCCATTTTTAAGGTGTCTGTGCTGATGGCTACACCTTCATATTTTACAGGGGCGACAACACTGGAATCCATGTCGGAAAAGGACATATAGCCGATTGCATTTGCGTTTTGGGAAACGGTTGTTTGCACCGCTCCGGTATCCTTACATTCGGTAGCACCTGTAACCAGATCTTCATCCTCAATTCCCACAATTTCACCAAAAGCGCTGCGCGTACCGGAACGGATTCCCGAACGACTACAGTGATAGGCGCATCTTTTCCGCCAACCTCTTTCCAGTTCTTGATTTTTCCGGTATAAATGTCCTTGACCTGTGCCTGAGTCAGTTCGGCAGCCGCATTATTTTTGTTTACCACAAGAGCGATACCATCAATTGCATAAGAAGTTCCTTCTAAGCCCTGGGCGGTTTCTTCGTCTTTCAGGCTACGGCTGGCATGACCGATTTCATATTTTCCGGAGGCCACTCCTTTAATACCGTCACCGGAACCGTTCATTTCATAGTCTATTGTGACATTTTGATTGCTTTCCTGGAATTTGTAAATTAGTGCAGTCATCACTTTTTCTACAGAAGTGGAGCCGCCTGTCTTTACATTTCCGTTCAACTCGGCTGCAACGCTGCCGGTACCCTGAGTGCTGCTGTTGCTTGTACTGTCTCCGCAGGCCGCCAGACTCAAAGCCATCACGCCTGACAATGCTAACGCTAAAAATTTTTTCATCATAATTTCTCCTTTGTTTTTCAATTACAGCTTTAGTATAAAACTGCAAAGTAAAATACAAAATCATAGTATTGTTAAATCCAGGTAAAATGAAAAGAAACTGTGAAAAGAGGGAAAAATCTGTTACTATGTGATAAAATAAAATAATCGTGATAAATATGCAATAAATTGCAGGAATTCTGCGTTAATAGAATGAAGCGGCAGGAAAGGCGGTTGGCAATGGTATGAATAAGACAAAACAATCTCATGTCTGCGCAGACAATGAAAGAATGACCGCTCAAGAATTAGAGCTTTTGCTTAAACTGATTGGAACCGGTGACCGAGAGGCACTGAAGACGCTGTATGAAAGCACAAGTACTGCTGTTTATGGATTTTCTTTCTCTATTTGTAAAGATGCAGAAATTGCTGAAGATGTCATGCAGGACGTTTTTTAAAAATTATTGCATCTGCCGCTGGATATCAGCCCAGGCAAAACCAATGGCATGGATATTGACTATTACACGGAATCTTTCACTCAGCAGATGGCGTGCAGACCAAAAGAAGGCAGATCTTCCACCGGAGGAATATCAATTTGTATCTGCAGAAAACATTTCCGATCAGGTTGGTGACAAAATGATACTGAATCAAGCGCTTCGCATATTGGGGGAAGAAGAAAGACAGATTGTCATGCTATTTGCCGTGACCGGCTGAAACATCGTGAAATTGCGACCTTACTGGATATACCTCTTGCTACGGTTTTATCCAAATACCGGCGGGCATTGCAGAAGCTAAAAAAAGCAGATAGAAGGTGGAACAAAAGGAGGTCATAGCAATGAAGAAAAAGAGCTGTTGCATCAGATTGCAAAATGAAGTCAGACAAAATAAGCCGAATAAACTAGAACAAATTTTAGAAAATTGGGAACAGCCAAAGGAGAAAATTATGATGATAGAAGCAGAAAAAATCTATACAAAAAGGAACCGAAATGGATTCCGGCGCTGGCAGCAACAGCTGCCGCCGTATTGTTGGTTGCCGGAGGTGGAGCATTTGGCTACCAGGCGTTTATGGCGGTGGATTCTACAGTGGGATTGACGTCAATCCCAGCATAGAATTAAAAGTGAACAGGCAGGAAAAATTTTGGAGGCAAACGCCAGAAACAATGATGCAAAACAGGTGTTGGAGGGTATGCAGCTGGATGGCACGACGCTGGAAACCGCTGTAAATGCAATTATTGGGTCAATGGTAAAAACGGATATATCAGCGAAATCAAAAATTCCATCCTGATTTCTGTAGATAACCGGGACGGAGTCAGGGGCAGGAACTTCAGAACAAGCTGACCGAAGAAATTGATGCCTTGCTGCAGCAAAATTCTGTGAACGGAGCCGTGATGGGGCAGGTTTTAAAAGAGGATGAGGAACTGAAAAAGCTCGCAGATCAGTATCGCATTTCAGCCGGAAAGGCGGCCCTGATACAGGAAATCTGCAAACAGGATAAAACTGCTACTTTCCTTTGCAGGTGCTCTAAAAGGAGATATGAAGTTAAATTTTATGCTGCTCTATGATAAAGCTGCCCTGACTTTTCTAGTTGGTAAATAACCCTGACCAGTTTCTTGGCAGCATGGGATATGGCAACATTATAGTGTTTGCCTTCGGAACGCTTCTTTGCAAGATAAGCAGAGAACTGATTATCCCAAATGCAGACAAATTTTGTCGCATTAAACAGCGCATAGCGGAGGTAACGGGAACCACGCTTTTCCATGTGAGAATAACAGCCGTCAAGCTGACCTGATTGGTAAGTAGAGGGAGAAAGTCCTGCATAGGCAAGTATCTTGTCAGGGGAACTAAAACGGTTGAAGTCGCCAATCTCAGCAATGATCATCGCACCCATTCGGTAATTGATACCAGGGATGGAAAGAATTGGAGAGCGGATTTCGTCCATAATGGATTTAATGAAGCATTCTATTTCATCAATCTCAGAAGTTAGTTCCTGAATAAGCCGAATTGTGTGCTTTAGTTCAAGAGATTTTGCAGGCATATTTGAACCGATGGAATGTTGGCGGCATTTCGGATTTCTATGGCTTTTTCCTTATTGTAGTGTCCCTTAGAAGCATTCGCCAGCAGATTTGTGAGGCGAGTCAGATGGCATGAAGCAATCTGAGCAGAAGAAGGAAACTCGGCTAAGAGTGCGTATATATAGAAACCATGTAAAGACTAGGAACAAGTTTTTCCAGTTCAGGGAAAAAGGATGTTAACAAGGCGTGAGATAGAAGTTTTCAGTTTTGCTCGTTCTTGTACTTTATCAAACCTGTATCTGGTTAATGACTTAAGCTCTTCGTTGTGATAAGATGTGTTTGAGTAGGACTGTAAGTTTACCCAGACATCATCATAAAAACCTAACAGATTGTAATTGTAGTGTCCGGTAGCTTCCAGTCCTACTTTTACGTTAGAAAAATCATTTGTTAAGGAAGAAATCTTTTGAAAGAGGTCATGGAAACCATCCGCATTGTTTGAATAGTAATGCGTTAAAAAGCACTTCTCCTTCTGAGTTTGTGAAAAAACAATCGTGTTTGTCTTTTGCAACATCAATTCCAACACAAATCATTTAAGTACCTCCTTTGATAGATATATTAGTGATGCTGTTTTATCCACAGGGCACTTTGCTCTTGTAACCTCGTTCTAAATAAACCGTCGGGCGGTATCTAACTGATTAACAATACTGCAAAGGTCTGGTGGTTGGAGCCTTTCATAAACCGTCTATCCGGTAGGAAAAAAAATACCAATCCACAGCACCATTTACAGTGTAGCATATGTCCTTGGAGAGGGACAATAAAAAACTACTACTTTATTATACGAGGAAATATAGAATACGAATATGAGATTAGCGCGGAAATGGAAAATCCTCAAAAGCGAAACAGAACAGGCAGACTGATTGTCAGATCAAGTTATTTTAAAGAATATTTCCGTGGTTATTTTTGAAACAGGTTCGGTAAAATGCCGGGCCTGTTTTTTCAGAATAAGGATGAAGATAGGGACATGCGGACCGGGTTACAGGAATGTTAGTTGCTTTCGACATTCAAAACGGTATAATAAAACGAAATATGGATATCCAGTTGAAAAGGGCTGATGACGTTTGAAAGAAAATGCACCGCATTCCTTTCAAACCCGTTTTTGTGACTTTTGACAAGCGGCAAGCCAAAATTTTGGTCTGCACGGTGTTGTTCGACCTGCATCTCGCAGTGGTTTCCGCGGTGAGCGGGAAAGCGGCACACATATTTCCCGTGAGAAAAAGGTGTCGTCATTGACAGTCCAACAGGCTGTCAATGACATAAAACCGCACAAAAGCTCAGAAAGGAATGGTCATAGACGTGAAAAAAATATTGATTGTCGAGGACGATCTTGCGCTCAGTGAAGAACTGAAAATTATGCTGGAGAATAATGGATTTGAGGCTTGCGCACTTTCCTCTTTTGGAAGAATCAAGGAGGATATTTTACAGAATGCGCCGGATTTGGTTCTGCTGGATATCATGCTGCCCGGAACCAGCGGTCAGGCTGTGTTAAAGGAGCTTCGTAAGGTTTCGGACCTTTCCGGTTATTATGCTGACAAGCAGAGATACTGAGATTGATGAAGTTTTAAGTATGAGTTATGGCGCGGATGATTATGTCACCAAACCATATAATCCCACCTTGCTGCTGCTTCATATTGACGCGCTGTTCAAGCGAATGGAAAAGAAAACAGGGACCTTGGTTTATCGGGATGTGACGGTAAATTTGTTAAAAAGCACGCTGGAAACAGACAACAAAGAACTGTTGCTATCCAAAAACGAGATGGCAATTTTTCATTATTTAGTCAGCAATCAGGGCAGAATTGTTTCCAGAGATGAATTGATGGATTATTTATGGGACACCAACAAATTTATCGATGATAATACCTTGACGGTCAACATTAATCGGCTTCGGAAACGGCTGGAAGAAATCGGACTGCAGGACGCTGTGGAGACCCGGGCGGGCAGGGCTATCTGCTGCGTTAAGCGATTCGGAAAGGAGTAATCATACAATGAAGCTATCAGAATATACAGCCGATCATGTTGTTTATATTCTTTTGTATACCTTGCTGATTGGAACGGTGTCTTTCTTTTTGGCCATGTTTCGGGTAACCTTTCCGCTTGCCGCGTCAGTCACTATTGTTTTGCTGTTGTTTGGTGCAGTAAGCTATTTCTATGGATATTTTCGAAAGAAGAATTTTTATGACCGTTTTTTGTCCAGTCTGGAACAACTGGATCAGAAATATTTGATTACCGAAATCGTAAGCCGCCCGGCTTTTATGAAGGAAAATTGCTCGTGGATTCCTGTATGAAATTGATAAATCTATGAATGAGCGGATTCAGGAATATGAGGAGGATATCACGGGCTTCAAAGAATATATCGAAATGTGGGTGCATGAAGTCAAACTGCCGATCGCCAGCGCTGTTTTGATGATGCACAACAATCCGTCTGATACCAGTAAAAGCTCAGGAACAGCTGTACCGCATTGAGAACTATGTGGAACAGGTGTTGTATTATGGGAGAAGCGAAAACACGGAAAAGGATTATTTAATCCGGGAAACCTCCCTGAATGATATTATCCGCAATGTCATACGGAAAATAAAGATAGTTTGCTGCTGCGGCGGATTGCTATAAAATTTGATGCGTCAGAAGCAATGGTCTGCACTGACGCCAAATGGCTGGAATTTATTATCAGCCAGATTGTCAGCAATGCAATTAAATACAGCAAACAAGAAGATGCCGAAATCCGTTTTGATATTTCTGGCGGAGATCAAACTGTTCTCTTATCCATTCGGGACAACGGGATTGGGATTGCATCAAGCGATATCACGCGGGTGTTCGAGCACTCTTTACTGGAGAAAACGGCCGGTGCGTCAGCAGCTCTACAGGAATGGGACTTTATCTGTGCAAAAGCTTTGTGACAAATTAGGACATGATATCCGCATCCAATCCAAAGAGGGGGAATATACTAAAGTGTCCCTTGCCTTTGCAAAGGACAGGTATTTTGAAGTGGTGAAACGGTAAATTGATATCTTACAGCATTGTAAGATACTGTAAGATAAAACAATGGCTCAAATGTAAGCCCCTGTTTATAATAAAAGACAAGAAAGGAATGATTGAGCGATGTCAACTGTATTGGATATTCAAAAATCGTCAAATATTATGGGAACAAGTCAACCTGACAAAAGCAATCGACAACATCTCTTTTTCTGTCTTACAGGAGAGTTCGTTGCTATTATGGGAGCGCAGCGGGTCGGGAAAACCACCCTGCTCAATTGTATTTCTACGATCGACCGGGTGACAAGCGGGCATATTTTGTGAACGGAACGGATATCACTGCATTAAAGGGCAATGCACTCAATAAATTCCGGCGGGAAGAGCTGGGCTTTATCTTTCAGGACTTTAACCTGCTGGATACCCTGACTGCCTATGAGAACATTGCGCTTGCCCTGCAGATACTGGGGATAAAGGTAAAAGAAATCAAACAACGGATCGCGACCATTGCTGCCCGGCTGGACATCAGCGAAGTCCTGCCCAAATATCCCTATCAAATGTCCGCGGACAGAAGCAGCGGGTTGCCAGCGCCCGGCTATTATTACGGAACCGAAAATGATTTTGGCCGATGAGCCGACCGCGCTGGATTCTAAAAAGCTCCAAAATGCTGCTGGACTGTATGGAAAAGCCTGAATACTGATTTTGGCGCCACGATATTAATGGTTACCCACGACGCTTTTACTGCCAGCTATGCTTCCCGGTTATTTTTATCAAAGACGGGAACGTATTTAATGAATTTTATAGGGGCGACCGGACGAGAAAAACAGTTTTTTGATCAGATCATTGACGTAGTTTCTCTGCTTGGGGGCGATGTAAATGATGTCATTTAAATTGTCTTTACGAAATATTCGCCGCAGCTTTAAGGACTATACGATTTATTTCTTTACCTTGATTCTCGGCGTAGCCATTTTTTATGTTTTCAACGCACTGGATAGTCAGACAGTGTTGCTGGAGGTCTCCAAATCAACCTATAAAATTATTGAATTAATGAACAATATGCTGTCTGCTGTCAGCGTATTTGTTTCCTTTATTTTGGGATTCCTAATCATTTATGCGAATAGTTTTCTGATGAAACGCAGACATAAGGAATTTGGTATCTACATGCTGCTTGGCATGAGCAAACGCAGAATTTCATGGCAGCTGTTGATTGAAACTTTGATGATCGGTACTGTTTCATTAGGCATAGGGCTTGCAGCAGGTGTTGCCTTGTCACAAGTTATGTCCATTGTTGTGGCAAATATGTTTGAAGCGGATATGTCCAGATTTGAGTTCGTTTTTTCACCCGGGGCAGCTGGCAAAACAGTTTTATATTTTGGTATCATGTATTTGCTGATCATGGTATTTAATGCAGTGAGGGTAGGAAAATGTAAACTGATCGACCTGCTGAATGCCGGAAAGCGTTCCCAACGATAATGGTACGGATCAAGAATCCTGGCTTTGTATTCTCGTCTTTACTGCTGCGGCCGGAATGCTCGGTTATGCATATTACCTTGTTTCAGGCGGCTCTGCCTTTAACGAGGCACAGGAAATTTTTATTCCGATTATTTTAGAATTGTCGCTACTTTTATGATTTTCTGGTCGCTGTCGGGCCTGATACTGAAAATCTTTATGTCCATGAAGCGGTTGTATTACAAAACCTGAACAGTTTTACCCTGCGGCAGCTCAGCAGTAAAATCAATACGATGGTGGCCTCTGTGTCTTTAATCTGTCTGATGCTGTTTGTGACGATTTGTGTACTGTCCAGTTCCCTTTCTATCAAGAATTCTATGACAGCCAATTTGCAGGAACTTGCGCCTGTGGATATCGTGCTTTCCAAACAAATGGATGTTTCCGGCGACTATTACGGCGTACCTTTTACCAAGGAGCAGATAGCTGATTCCAAGCTTTCTGTTCAGGAAACGCTGAAAAAGCTGGATTTTGATTCAGAAAAATACTTAAAGGATCAAATCAGTCTGCGGGTCTATGCAACCAATGAACTGACCTTTGCGCATACGCTTGGCAGTGTCAAAGAAGAGGTACAAAAGCAGTTCACTATGCTGACTTTCAACACAGCGGAAGATATTATGAAATTGAGCGACTATAATAAGGTGGCGGCGCTTTATGGGAACGAAGCCATTGAGCTTGCCGCAGACGAATATGCAGTTGTTGCTGATTTTGACAACATGGTGGAAATCCGAAATCGGGCGCTCTCAGCAGGCGAATCCATTACGCTGCTTGGAAAAACCTATAAGCCAAAATACAGAACCTGCAAGGATGGATTTCTGTATCTTTCCTCCAATCATATCAACAGCGGTATTTTTTATCTTACCGGACGACGCAGTAGATGAAAGCCTCCGCGCCAAAGATGTTTTTGATTGCTAATTACCGGGCGGCGGATGAAACGGGCAAAAAGGAAACAGAAGCATTACTGCTCGACTGGATAAACACCCTTATGCACCGCATGCCCTGCTGGACGCCAGCACCAGGCTGTCCATTTATGAGGCAAGCATTGGTCTGGGGGCTCTGGTGACCTTTATCGGGCTTTACCTGGGCATTATATTTATGATCTGCAGCGCCGCTATTCTTGCTTTGAAGGAACTGTCCGAAAGTACAGATAATGTGGAAAGATATACGATGCTGCGCCGCCTCGAGTGGATGAGAAAATGATTAACCGTTCCCTGTTCCGTCAGATCGGCATCTTTTTTCTGTTTCCGCTTGTTTTGGCAGCAATTCATGCTGTTTTCGGCATTCAGTTTTGCAAATTTGTGCTCTCAACCTTTGGAAACGAGCAGATGCTTGGCCCGTTGCCTGACAGCAGGCTTCTTAATTGTCATTTACGGTGGATATTTTATCATCACTTATTTATGCAGCAGAAACATCATCAAAGGAGAAGCCTGATCATACCAGTCCATTTCGGGACAAACATAACCAGCCGGAGGTCATTTGACATCCGCTGGTTTAATCTGTTGGACAAAGTATCAATGTTTTAGAAAGTCCCCTTTGAAATGGAGCAACCGGGTGACTTGCGTCGCGGCTTAGGGCAAAACGACGGCCCCGATGGCCTGTTCAGAGTCCGGCTATGCTTTAGGACTGCTTGAAAAATGATTACTCAGAAAGAAATTTAATGATACCATTTGTGCATCTTTTTCATACAATCAATTGGATATTTTGCAAAGGTATAAAATCGGCCCGCGGCGTTTATGCTAACAATAAAAATCAAACAGACGGGATTTTTTGTTTTCTTTTCCGCCGGTTTGTGGTATGATGAGGAAAAAAGACTGCATCATTATTGCAGAAAGGGACGTTTATGAAAGAAAATAAAAGTCAAATCCTAAATTATATTAAGCGGACAGGGAAAAAAAGGAATTTCTTATCGGGAACTTCTGAGAAAGCTGCGAGTAAAACCGAAACAACAGCAACGGTTGTCTGAGCAATTGGAAGAATTGCAAAAAGCGGGAGAGATTGTACAGCGGAAAGGGAAACTGTTTACGGCGAAGCGAGCCGGACTGCATGAGGCTGTTATCGACCGTATTCATAAACTTTCGGTTTTGCACGCCAAACAGATAATGAACAGGAAGTTTTTATTCCCGGAAATATTTAAAGGGAGCATTACCGGGGGATACCGTTCAAATCCGCTATATTCCATCTCGAAAAGAAGGCGGTCTGGAAGGCGAGGTTGTAAATGTTTTGTCATACGGCAACGGGGAGTTTTCAGGCGTGATGGTAACTTCTGAAGACGGCCGATGGGCGGTTTTGCCCGATCGATTTGCCAGATTTCCTATTCCTGTCATGAAAGGTCAGAAAGGTGAATTTGCGGCCGGTGATAAAGTGATAGCACGGGTGACTCTGCGTGGATTAAAGCATGGTGACCACCGATGCAAAATTTTGGAGTGCTTTGGAGACAGTCAGGAGGCGGAGGCCTGCGCTGATGCGATATTAAAATAAACGGTATTCCGCAGGAGTTTTCTCCTGAGGCGGATGCGGAGGCGGAAACAGATAGCGGCGCGCGGTGTTCGGGGGCGGCGATTACAAGAATCGCTTGGATTTTGCGTAATGAAGTCATATTCACAATTGACTCTGCTGATTCCAAAGATTTGGATGATGCTGTATCCCTTTGCAAAATGGGGGATTGCTATCAGTTGGGGGGTTCATATTGCAGATGTATCTCATTATGTAACAACCGGAACCCATCTGGATCAAGAGGCATTTGAGCGGGGAACCAGTATTTATTACGCAGACAGGGTCATACCCATGCTTCCCGAAAGAACTGTCAAACGGTATCTGTTCTCTGAATCCCGGGAAGACAGATTGAGCTTTTCTGCCATACTTACAATCAGTGAAAAAGGCGAATTGCTTGATTACGATTTTAAAAATCAGTGATTTGCTCTCGAGTAAAAGGAGTGTACGCTGAAATCAACCAACTGCTGGAGCGTACTGCCGAGCCGGAAATTCAGAAAAAAATATGCCGGACTGGAGGATGTGCTTGCCATGATGGAACAGCTTGCCGACAGATTAAATCAGAACAGACAACAACGGGGGGCTCCGCAAATAGAAACCACAGAAAGTAAAATTGTGGTTGGCAGCAATGGAGAAATATTGGATATTTGTCCAAGGGAGCGCGGCAAGTCAGAACGTATTATTGAAGAGTTTATGCTGATAGCAAATGAGGCGGCTGCATCTTTGGGCAGAAAGCTTGGTCTACCATTTGTTTATCGGGTTCATGAAGCACCGGACAGCGAAAAATAGAAAGTCTAAAAAGAAATTCTGCATGCACTGGGACAGCCGGTGCCGGCGCTGAAAGGAGAAGTACAGCCCGGACAGCTTGCTTCTGTTTTAGAGCAGGCACGCGGCGGAAAATACGATACCCTGGTGAACACTTATGTACTGCGCTCTATGGCAAAAGCAAAATATAGTGAAGAACCACTGGGACATTTCGGACTGGTTTTACAGGACTACGCCCATTTTACCTCTCCGATCCGGCGTTATCCTGACCTGGCAATCCATCGGATTTTATCCGGATTGGTTTCAGGTGAAAAGGTGGCGTCAGTCCAGAAAAAATACGCCAGATTTGCCCGGCGGCAGCGCTGCAGTCTACTCGCACCGAACTGCGTGCCATGCAGGTAGAACGGGATTGCGAGGACTGTTATAAGGCGGCTTATATGGCAAACCACCTGAACGAGCCTATGGACGGCGTTATTTCCTCGGTTGCAGGACAAGGAGTCTATGTAGAACTTCCTAATACTGTCGAAGGATTGGTGCGTACAGAAAGCCTGGGAGAAGATTTTTCTTTTGACGGCCTGATGGAAATGAGAAACCGAGAAGGCAAACGCTATCGGATCGGAGACAGTCTGCGGGTGGTATGTGTCCGTGCTGATGTCAACAGTGGTCAGATCGACTTTGCATTGGCACAATAATATGAAAAGCACAGCGTCACAGCAGTATTTGAGGAGAAGTAAAATTCACGCTCTGCTAACAATGAAAAATAATTCACTATACAAATAGCAGTTCACATTTGGCAGTATTCCAATGTGCTGCTATTTATCATTTTCCAGTGGCTGATTGTTTCGATGTGTTCCTCGTATCAAGACACCCATAAGGCAAGCTGACTTCATGTGGCTCTTTTTTATTGCCTTGCAACGACAAACGCTATATCACTACTATTTTTTCGGTATAATCTCGATTACAGGGGGCCGGCGGATAGACTGCAAGTCCCCATAAATCAGTGGCTCGTTTTTTCCAAGATGGCCTGTCGCGGAGCAAGCTGTTCTAACATCACAAAGGAACTGACAATGGGCAGTACTGCCGACCGTTTGGCCTTTTGTAAAATCTCTATGCCGCGGTTATTCATGCCAAGCACCCGCAAATAGGCAGGCGGTGCGATAGCGTCCTCTTTCAGAAGCCCCAAAACCGCAGACCACAAAATGCGCCGCAGCCTTGCATGAGTGTATCGCCTGGTTTTGACTTTTTTTGAGAAATTCGTTTACGGTTTGCGCTGTTTGTGCTGCTGCATACAAGCGGTTTTCCAGCCCCTCGGTTACATCGGGCAAAGAGAGCGAGGTGTTCTTTTGTGAGATTACGAAGCTGCCATAGAATAATCTGTTCCAGTCGGTCTGTATCTGCTCTTTCCAAGTGATTGACATTCTCCGGCAGATAAGCGGTAATATCTTCTCCGGCAGATAATGCCTTTCGCAGCCAGGAAGCGCTGGCAATCCCCTTTTTGAGGGATGCCGTCATGTTTAGCACCATAACGCTTTATCGTAAAATCCCAAAGCTGCATTGCTGTTTTTGGACAGCTTTGAGATATTCAATAGCAAGGGTATTGTTTGGTCCTGATAGCAGGTCAGCCAGTTCAGCGTTTGCGCATTCTGCCACAGCATGTTCCCGCGCGGCTGGATAGGGTAATCCTTCTTTAGATACCGCTGGATTTGTTCGCTTTTTTTCCGCTATTGTACAGGCTTTTGCAGCGTTTTGCAGCAGTATCGGGTCTCCGGCTTCGCTGCCGAATGCCAGCATATCTACGCAACCCAGAGCGTGCAGCAGGGAAACTCCGCCTGTCGCAAAACGTTCCGCCGAACTGAGCGCATAGGCAACAGGAAGCTCCAGAACCAAGTCGACCCCGTGTTCCAGCGCCATTTTGGTACGACTCCATTTCGAAAAAACAGCCGGTTCGCCTCGCTGGACAAAGCTGCCGCTCATTACGGCGACAATATGAGTGCCGCCCGCTATACGTACTTGTTCCGTCAAATAACGGTGTCCGTTGTGGTAGGGATTAAATTCCGCGATAATACCGACAGTTTTCATAGGTACATTCCTCTTTTAATAATCGTGTATTACATCCTTTGATAAATCAACAAGTCAAATCCAATCTCAGTCTGAAGAGATAATTGCTGTTTTAAACGCCCGGCGCCGCTCACCGGCGTTTTCCAATAATAAGGGGTCATCGAAAACAGATTTTGAATCTGCTTTTGGGTCCTCCAGCAAAATGTTATCCCTAATTGGAATCCGCCGTTCAAACCGAAAGCCGTCATAGGTTGTATCAATCTCTTGGTTTTCGTAAGGGGTTTTATATAAAACCTCTTTTAACCCATACAGATGCCGCTTACTGGGGACGGCAATCATCCAATAGCCGCCTTTGCGGAGCACCCGCCTGACCTCCGCCGGGACAATAGGGAAAACACATTCAGCAAAAAAAATCGCAGCGTCCATCACCAACCGGAATATCAAAGCTGCTGGCAACTGCATACATAATCTCCCGATCTGTTTTGGCAGCTGCTTTGACAGCAAACTTTGAAATGTCAAAACCAAATACAGACGGAAAAGACCCTTTACTGCTGAAATAGTTTTTTAAATTTGATGTATAGTATCCCTCGCCGCATCCGGCATCCAGAATTACCGGATGCGGATTATGACGGAGCAAGGAGAAGGCAGTCCGGCTGATATTGTCGCTAAAGACTTGATAGTATCCTGCATTTAAGAATTGGCGGCGTGCGGCAACCATTTCTTTATTATCCCCAGGAATTTTAGCATGCATTTTATGAGAGGGAAGCAGATGAAAATATCCTTCCGCACCACGGTCATAGCAATGATGATTGCGGCAGGATAATATTTTCCGTCGGAAGAAGCAGAAAGCGGCAGTTTACAAACCGGACAGCAAAAATCATAGTAATCGTTCCTTTGTTTTAAAATGAAATGCGAGGTTCTCTGCCAAACAAAACCATCAGTGTCAGCAGGGCTACAAATGAATTGACGGAAAGCAGCAGATAGGATATTTTTTGTATGATGCCGCAGTCGGTATTTTGGGGATTCGGATTTGCAGAATACCGGAAACAGTACCGCAAATCAAAGCCGGGATGCTGTCGACAGCAATTAGCAGCCATACTGTGATATGGGTGTTTAGAATAAAAACATACCAATCGAAAGCAGGCCAAGCAAAGCTGACGTAAAATGCAAAATTACTGCTGTTGTCTTAGACATATTCTTCACCTCATTTGTTATAAAACTATCCCGGCAGACGCTTTTATAACAGGCTGTCATCATATGCGGCACGAATGCCGCCGATAAATTTCGGTCGGGTGCGCGCGCAAAGAATACTTGCTTCTCCGATTTTTGAATTGACAGCGGACCGGAACTGCAACCTTTTTAAATGCATACCGATCAGCGTGCCGCCAATGTCAATGCCGCAGGCGGCTTTCACCTCTTCTACAGCAACAGGAGAGGAAAAATGTCTCCATGCCGTTGTGGCAAACGAACCGCCTGCTTTGGGCTGCGGCATGACATTGACTTGCTCCAGGCCATATTTTACTGCTGTTTCCCGCTCAACAATCAATGCACGGTTGAGATGCTCGCAGCACTGTGCTGCAAGATAAAGTCCGTTTTTTTTGATTGCCGGAAAAAGTCCTTCAAAGACAGCTTCGGCAACTTCCAGACTGGAGTCGGTTCCGATTCTATGACCGGCCGCCTCGCTGCTGGAACAGCCAATGACAACAATATCACCCGGCTGGGGTTTGGCAGCCTCTAATAACTCTCTGATTGCCTGTGCGGCCTGACTTCTGATTTGGTTCAAATCCATGAAAATGTCTCCTTTCAAACAACAGGCTCTAGTGCTGCCTGCCCCTGTTTTGCCGTACTATATCTTTTAATCCGCTCGTGAGCGCTGTTTGGAGAACAGCAGTATAGTCGGCATATTTTCCGTTGCTTTCTCTGATAATTTTATCCAGCACCTGCTGAAATACACCATCAATAATCACAGTGATTCCATCAACGGCTTTGCCTGTTTGACTGTTTTCAAAGGTTTCTTTTATGAATGTAATTTTATTTTCCATAGCGTTGTCCTCTTTGGGGATCTCTTTATTGTTGTGAAATATCATTTGTATCAGCCAATTTTTTATTTGACGGCAAAGCGCTGCCTTTGTGCAGTTTTTTTCGACACACCAAAACAGAAAGGCCAGAAACGACGCCATAGCAAGCCTGAAAGCTATTTCTGCAGGGATTGACAAAAACGATTGAAAAAACACAGTCTGCCGGTAGTCCTCCAAGTGAGTGACAAGCGTGTGCGTAGAGTAATCAGCACCCGGAATCCCCTGCAGCTGCGTTAATATTCGGACGGAGAGCCGGTAAGCAGAAATGCCAAAAAGATGCCGCCGATTCTTGCAGTATGTTTGACAATCCCGTTTAACCGATTGAGCCGAATAAAGGTTAGCACAAGATTCACAATGCCAAATGCAATACAAAATACAAGGTTTTGATAAAACGCTGTTATGATGCTAGTCATTTTTATATCCAAAAAACCAATGGGAGCGTCAATGATATGCAGCTTTAGCAATATTCCGTTGACATATCCGTAAAGATCTCCACTTTTGTAAAGCCGAAAAACGCATATCAGCGCTGCAACCGCCAAAATGACTGAGAGGACAGCAATGATATCAAACGGGTTTTCTTTCTTGAACAAAAAGAACAAGACACCGCTTAATAAAACGGCGGCATAAGCGGGCCATAGCATCCAGATATGATCGTGAAACAGCATTTTCAGGAAAAGCGCAGCAGTTGGTGCTTCTGCTGTGCTGCCGGTTGAGGAATTAAAACCCAAAAATACAAACAGCAACAACACAATTCCAATCAACAGTGCGCCGGAAAACAGGACGCCAAACAGAAGCAGTTCTTTTTTAAACTTTTTTCGTCAAATGAATCGCTCTCCTTTGCAATGTACAGCGTCATAATCTCGTCATGAAAAATATGAAAACGCCGGATTGCTATTGAATGAAAATCTCAAGCGGAACAGGACAAAATCCATTAAATTTCTTTTAGCTTTATTATACCGCAGCAAGACAAATGCCGCAACAAAATTTTTTCACGAAAACAGAGGCAAATCTTTTGATACGGCAAAAAATAGATACTGTTTCCTTTATTTCAGCTTAAATGGATATTTTTTAAAACTGCTTCAGAGTCACCAGGAACAGGAAAACGGTATATGATGGAATAGACGTTGCTGCGGTTCAGATGCAATGATTGAAAACGCCTGTTTTTACTCCCCGAAAAAATTTGCGGCGTTTTGATTAAAAGCAAAAATTTTAGGCAAAAATAGAATTGAGCACAGAAATTGGAAAGATTGGAGCGTGGACAGGATGTCTGTAAAACGGGGAGAAATTTATTATGCTGATTTAAGCCCGGTAGTCGGTTCAGAGCAGGGCGGGGTTCGTCCGGTGTTGATTGTGCAAAACGATGTCGGGAACAAATACAGTCCAACTGTGATTGCCGCAGCAATCACCAGTCAGAGGGAAAAGGCCAAGCTGCCGACCCATATTGAAATTAATGCGCAAAGCTGTGGATTGGCTAAAAATTCAGTTGTGCTGCTCGAACAAATCCGTACCATTGACAAGCGCCGGTTAAAAGAAAAAATGGGAATGCTGGATAACGGCTCTATGTACCGGGTAAACTCTGCATTGTCTATCAGTTTTGGACTTGGCAGCGATTCTAATGACAGACCGCTATGCTACATAAAAGCCGGATATAGCGGAATATTTCTTTTCTTTTTTTCATAGATATGGATACAAGACCGGAGTGATCCTAATGTTATGGAAAAGGAGAAAAGAAGATGCCGAGACGAAGAAAAAGACCACGTATCAAAAGATTTCTTTCGGTTATTGCAGTTTTGGCTGCAATTCCGGTTTCTATAAGGCTGATGATTCTTTCGATTCCTTATATGAATGCTGCCGCGTCCAGGGCAGCACTGATTTCTGCCGGAATTAACCTGCCGGGCGGCGGACAGGCTAATCCTGCTGATGCCGGCGCCTCATCCGCAGAAGATGTTTCCTCGGTCCGACCGCCGACAGTCCAAGCAGCAAACCTGAAACTTCCGGAAAAACTTCTTCGCAAAACACACTCAGCACCATCAGCGTGCCGTCCGAAATTGTGGTATCTGCTCCGGCGGTTGCAGCGGCAAACCGCGGTAAGATTTTGCGGCAGACCTATAACGGCGGGTATGCCGGCGATCTGATCCAACTCGCAAGGGTGGAATCCGCAATAGTACCTCAATTGCAACAGCAACAGTAAAAAGGAACTGGAGAAAAAGTTGGATTTTGGTTTAAAAAAGACAGCAGAGCCGCAGGTGCTTATTTATCACACCCATGCAACCGAGAGCTACGAACCGGTAACCCGCGACTATTATGATAAGACATACAACTCCCGCACCAGGGATAACACCAAAAACATGATTATGGTGGGAGATCAGATTGAGGCCCAGCTGTTAAAAGCAGGAATCGGTGTGATACACGACACAACACAGCATGATTATCCCTCTTATACAGGTGCGTATGGACTGTCAATGAAGACAATTCAAAAAGCATTTAAAGGCACACCCGACAATCAAGGTGGTTTTAGATGTCCATAGGGATGCGATTCAACGACAGAACGGAGATCGAATTGCACCAATGGTAAAATAAACGGCAAAAACGCGGCTCAGATTATGATTGTGGCGGGCGGAAAAGCAGGGCGACATTACGCATGACTTTTATAAAAACCTGCGCTTTGCCGCCTATCTCCAAACACAGTTGGAAACCGACTATCGGGACTGATGCGGCGGTCTCCTTTGCCTACCGCAAATATAATCAGAGTGCTTCGCCAGGGGCGCTGCTGCTGGAGGTGGGCGGCCACGGCAACAGTCTGGAGGAAGCGCGTTACACCGGCGAGCTTGCGGAAAATCAATTGCAAAGGCTCTGCTGAAAATGCAAAGCTGATAGAAAAATGGAAGTTTGAAAGGAATGGTCGTAACAATGAAAAAAACAAAAGAGGAAACAATAAAAACAAAAGCGAACATTTTTGACTGGATTTTGATGACGTTAATCTGTTGTTCTTTTGTGCTGTTTTCCACTCTTGCCATCTGGAACACAGCCATGGATATGTATGGTACCGATGTCACATTATTTGATGTGGAAACAGAGCGGGAACTGCCGCAGTTAAATATAACAGTGCTGGACACAGAGTACGAGGTGGAACTGTCGCTTAAACAGAGACGGCCCGCCTCGGGCAGAAGTATTATCCTTTTCTGCCACAGAATCTCCGCGCGGCGGGATATCTGCTGGAGGGCTGGAGACAGGGAAGGGATTATCTGACAAGCCCAAAGCCCGGAATCGGAGACAAAATATTTATCAGTAAGGAAAAGGAGAAAAGAGACGACTTATTAAAGTACAGACTGTGGAAACAGAATAATGAAAATGGGATGATTTCCCATGGCAATTTACGCTGAACAAATTTTTCTTCAAATCTTTTTAAACCAATTGTTGGTTTATTGTTGGGTACTTCCTGTTAATATAAAAAGCAGGAGTTACGTTTAAAAATAAGTAGTCATCGAAGTTGTGAACTTGTACAAAACAGAATAGAATAAGGGATATCAGACTTTTTACAAAACACGTGCATAACAGAGCGGATTTGATAAAAGAGAGTTAACATCGTAAAGTGCGTAACAAGCACATTTTCTATGGAATTTTTGTAAAAAGGATTTGATACATATGAGAAGCGACAGAATTACTAAGGGCGTTAATGCGGCTCCCCAGCGCGCGCTGCTGTATGCGCTTGGACTGACGGATGAAGAAATCGGAAAGCCTCTGATTGGGATTGTCAGTTCCAAAAAACGATATTGTCCCCGGACACATGAACATTGACAAGGTTGTGGAGGCAGTGAAACAGGGCGTTTCACTGGCGGCGGCGTGCCAATCGTGTTTCCGGCAATTGCGGTCTGCGACGGCATTGCTATGGGGCACGAGGGCATGAAATACTCTTTGGTGACCCGGGAACTGATTGCTGACTCTACAGAAGCCATGGCAACCGCCCATCCGTTTGACGGTCTGGTCATGGTGCCAAACTGTGATAAAAATGTACCGGGACCTTTTAATGGCTGCGGCCAGACTGAATGTTCCATCTATTTTTTGTCAGCGGAGGTCCCATGCTGGCGGTATCCTGCATGGGCAGAAAATCAGCTATTCTAACGTGTCTGAGGCCGTCAGCCGGTATAAGGTGGGTGACCTCGATGATAACGGTCTTGCGGAATGTACCGCCAAAGCATGCCCGACCTGCGGTTCCTGCTCCGGCATGTTTACAGCTAACAGCATGAACTGTCTGACTGAGGTGCTGGGTATGGGACTCCCGGGAAACGGCACAATCCCGGCAGTTTATTCTGAACGTCTGCGTCTGGCCAAACAAGCCGGCATGCAGATTATGGAACTGGTGAAGAAAGATATTAAACCGCGGGATATTATGGTAAAGAGGCCTTTTAAATGCTTTAACCATTGACATGGCATTGGGATGCAGCACCAACAGTATGCTTCATATTCCGGCGATTGCACACGAATGCGGTATTGACCTCGATTTGGCATTGGCAAACAGTATTTCAGAAAAAACACCAAATCTTTGCCATCTGGCTCCGGCAGGTGACCGCTATATAGAAGAACTGAATGAGGGCGGCGGTATTTTGGCTGTGATGAACGAAATCAGCAAGCTCGGCCTGTTACATACAGAACTGATGACCTGCACCGAAAAACGGTTGCGGAGAATATTCAGGGACATGAAATTAGGGACACGGAGATTATTCGCCCGGTTACCGATCCATACAGCAAGACCGGCGGCATCGCAGTGCTCAAAGGCAACTTGGCTCCGGATGGCAGCGTTGTGAAAGCGTTCTGCAGTTGCGCCGGAGATGCTTCACCACAAAGGCAAAGGCAAGGGTGTTTGACTGCGAGGAGGACGCACTGGATGCGATCTACAACGGAAAAATCAATGCAGGTGAAGTTGTCGTCATCCGATATGAGGGGCCGAAGGGCGGACCTGGAATGCGTGAAATGCTGAATCCGACTTCAGCAATTATGGGGAGCGGACTTGGCAACTGCGTGGCACTGATCACAGACGGTCGTTTTTCCGGCGCGACCCGCGGCGCTGCAATTGGCCATGTATCCCCTGAGGCGGCAGTCGGCGGCCCAATTGCATTGGTAAAAGAAGGGGATATGATAGAAATAGATATCCCGGCCAACACCATCAACGTGTTGGTGCCTGATGAAGAACTTGCCAGGAGAAAAGCGGACTGGAAACCGAGACAGCCGCGGATCACTACCGGCTATCTGGCGCGGTATGCCAAACTGGTAACCTCTGGCGCGACCGGCGCTGTACTGGAATAAGAGAAATTGAACCAAAGGATTACCCCTAAAAAAGACAGTATCCATCTGTAAGGCGGTAATCCTTTTGCGTTATGAAAGAGAATATGCAGACAGAACGGAAAGGCAGGAATGAATCTAAAGATTATTCGGATCATGGTGATCGCTTTTATCATGATTTCATTGCCACTGTATGTTTTTTTATAAGGATACCGAATATGTTTTTGGGTCTCCAAACTGAGCATGTTTCTGGCAGCGTTTTTTTTCTGAAAGTGAGATTCCTTTATGGCATTCTTATTTACGTATAAGTTATGATAGACAGTTGCTTAGAAAATACCAGATTTTTGGGCATCAAAAAACTATTATATGGAAGAATTCTGTCATCTGTCTGAAACCAGCCGCATCTGAAACTATTTGAAACCAAACGGCTTGTTACAATAAGGAGGGAATATAACCATGAATTATCAGGAAACAATAGAAAGAATGCACAGCGGCAGGCTATATTATTGTGATAATGAAGAATTAGTGCAGGAACAGCTGCGGTGTCTGGAGCTTTGTATGATTTTAACCAGACTCGTCCATTAGAGCAGGAAAAGCGACAGGATCTCATGAAAAAAATGTTTGCAGAGGTTGGAAGAAACTGTTATATAGAACCGCCCTTTCACACAAATTGGGGAAGTCATGTTCACTTTGGAAACCAGGTTTATGCAAATTTTAATCTAACCTTAGTGGACGATACAGATATTTATGTTGGGGACTTTGTCATGTTTGGTCCCAACGTTGTGATCGATACTGCGGCGCACCCGATTCACCCGGACTGCGGGAAAAGGTGGCGCAGTACAACCTGCCGGTTTTCATTGGCAATAATGTCTGGATTGGTGCGGGAGCCATCATCCTGCCAGGTGTTCGTATCGGTGATAACAGCGTTATCGGCGCCGGCAGTGTGGTTACAAAGGATATTCAGCGGAAAATGTGGTTGCGGTTGGATCGCCTTGCCGTGTGATGCGGGAGATTAATGAACACGATATGGAATATTATCAGCATGACAGGAAAATTGACATTTAGTAAAAAGCAGTCCGCAGAGTAATCTCTGTGGACTGCTTTTGGTGAATAAAACTTCATTTTTTAAATGCTGTAAATGGATGCCGATATGTCCGACGCCAAGGATAACAACAGAAGGTATCATCCATACTACCTTACCATATATACCGAGACAAAGAAAAAGACAGGCAAAACGGCAAGCGGAACCGGGATACCAAACAGACTTCGATAAAAATTGGCAGCACCATGTTCTCCGGAAAACAACAAAACCGGCAAAATTTTGTAAAACAGCATAGCAAGGAGGGCGAAAAAGCTGAATTGACCGCGGTGAAGTTAATTGCGGATTAAAAACAGAAAATATCAGAGCCACAGGGACAGACGATACCTGTCCGATTCGCTCAAAAGCCAGCAGCAACTTGTTTTCATCTGAATCATCATAATCGGCAGGCTTTTGCCTTATCCAAAACAGGTTCGGGATAAAGAGCATCAGCAAAGCTATCAGCCCGATATAGGAAAAACCGAAATGTCCCACTTGACAACTCCTTTTCAGAAAGAAATACGCTTTCTATTTGGTTTGGCCAATATCCGTCCGGTAATGTGCACCATCAAATGTAATTTTTTCACAGCAGCATAAGAGCTTTGTAAAGCGTTGTCTAAGTTGTCACCAATTGCCGTAACACCAAGCACACGACCGCCCGGCAGTGTAGTATTTTCCGTTCTCCTGTTTGGTTCCCTGCATGATAAACAGTTGCGCCTTTGACCTGTCCTTCGATTCAGACCGGAAATCAACAGACCTGTCGGATACTTTTTGGGGTATCCGCCTGACGCCATCACAACACAAGCAGCGGCTCCCTGTTTCCATTTGATATCAAGGTCTGCAAGACGTTCTTCGTAAACGGCAAGAAAGATATCCATCAAATCGGTTTCCAGCAGCGGAAGCACCACTTGAGTTTCCGGATCACCAAACCGGCAGTTGTACTCAATCACTTTTGGTCCCTTGGGCGTAATCATCAGGCCAAAGTAAAGACAGCCTTTAAAGGGGCGGCCCTCTTTTTTACCATAGCGTTGATGGTTGGAAGGAAAATTTCCTCCATACATTGCGCCGCAATCTCGTCTGTATAATATGGGTTGGGCGCAACCGTGCCCATACCGCCGGTATTTGGACCTTTATCATCGTCATAAACGCGCTTGTGGTCTTTAGAAGAAATCATCGGCTTTACCACTTTGGAGTCTGTGAAAGCGAGGACCGAAACTTCAGGTCCGGTCAAAACTCTTCCACAACAATATGGCTGCCGCTTTCTCCAAAAATTTTATCTTCCATCATGGATTTCACAGCTTCTTCGGCCTGTGCAAAATTCTCGGCTATGACAACACCTTTGCCTAGTGCAAGTCCATCCGCTTTTATGACGGTAGGATAGCTGTTTTCCTCTTTGATGTAGGCGATTGCTTTTTCCGATGTGTCGAAAGCTTCATATTTTGCAGTCGGAATATGATATTTTTTCATCAAATTTTTGGAGAACACTTTGCTGCCCTCTAAAAATAGCCGCCGCTTGATTGGGACCAAAGGTTTTGATGCCGACTTTTTCAAATGCGTCTACCATGCCGAGAACCAGCGGGTCATCGGGTGCGACAACTACAAAATCAATTTGATTTTTGACAGCAAAGCTCACCATACCGTCAATATCTGTTGCTTTGATCGGAACACACTCGGCATCAGCGGCAATTCCGCCGTTGCCCGGTGCTGCGTACAGTTTGCCTGCGTGCTTACTTTCTTTTAATTTCCGAATGATTGCGTGTTCCCCGACCACCGCCGCCAACTACTAATATATCCATAGCTATTACCCCTTTCCTGATACAGAAAAGCTTCCTGTCCGCAAAACAGGCAGGAAGGAAACTTCATTTTGATTAATGGTGGAACAGGCGAATGCCGGTAAAGACCATTGCAATTCCATATTTATTACAGGTATCAATCACATTATCATCCCGAATCGAACCTCCAGGCTGCGCAATATACCGAACTCCGCTGCGGTTGGCACGCTCAATGTTGTCGCCAAATGGGAAAAAAGCATCTGAGCCGAGGGAGACATCAGTCAGTGTGTTGAGCCACTCCCGCTTTTCCTCCCGGGTGAGCGGTTCCGGCTTTCAGTAAAGAAATTTTCCCAAATGCCGTCTGCCAAGACATCCATATAATCGTCGGAGATATAGACATCAATGGTGTTATCGCGATCAGGACGGCGGATATCGGATTTGAATGGGAGATTCAACACCTTGGGATTTTGGCGCAGAAACCAGATGTCCGCTTTGTTTCCGGCAAGACGAGTGCAGTGAATACGGGATTGCTGTCCGCACCGACACCGATGGTTTGTCCGTCTTTTGCATAGCAGACAGAGTTTGACTGGGTATATTTTAAGGTGATGAGTGCAAGTATCAAATCCTGTTTTGCCCGCTCAGGCAGTTCTTTGTTTTCTGTGACGAAATTACTGAGCATTTCGGCATTGATTTCCAGATCGTTTCTGCCCTGTTCAAAGGTAATGCCGTAAATGCTGCGTCTTTCAATCGGCGCCGGCTGATAGGTTTCATCCACTTTAATTACCGTATAGCTGCCTTTGCGTTTGCCTCTGAGGATTTCCAGCGCCTTTCCGGTATAACCGGGGCAATGATACCGTCAGAAACTTCCCGGGCAATCAGGGTTGCGGTTTCTTCGTCACATTCATCGGATAAAGCGATAAAATCACCATAAGAGGACATACGATCTGCACCACGTGCTTTTGCATACGCCATGGCAAGCGGAGTCAATTTTAAGTCATCTACAAAGCAGATTTTTTCTGAATTTCGGTCATGGGTGTCCCAAGTGCGGCACCCGCCGGGCTGACATGCTTAAAAAGAAGCGGCACAGGGCAGACCTGTTGCCTGTTTCAGTTCTCTTACTAGTTGCCAGCTATTAAATGCATCCATAAAGTTGATATAACCGGGACGGCCGTTCAGTACCTCAATCGGCAGTTCGCTGCCGTCTGCCATAAAGATTTTTGAAGGCTTCTGGTTGGGATTGCAGCCATATTTCAGTTCCAATTCTTTCATGGGAAAGACTCCTTCTTATTTATTTTTATTGATAATCCGTGTTTCGGTTTTTCGGTTTTAACATGGATAAACCGTGTGAACAGCGAAACCTTGTTATCCTCATTGAGGTTGTTCCAAATCATATCGGTAAAGGTGTCGATATCGCCTTCTATTTGAACGCCGGCAGGCTCACCCTCGTAAGAAGGAATCGGATTGCCGTCACAGCGATAGGTATGAATGAAATGCCCTTCGCCTGCGACCGATTCTTGTAATCGTAAAAAGAAACGACGGGTAGAATGCGGATTGCCGTTGGCACTTTTGAGAATAGACAACGTATAGTCATAGCCATCTACAATACCGAAATGCGAGGGTGTAGTTTGGTTCATCCGGTTCGAAGGTGCGTGTTTGCAGTGCATTTTCAAAGCTGTCACCCTTAGCGATAAAATCATAAATCGTATCGGTCTGGTCGCCATTGGTCACAATTGTTTTGCCGTCAATCACCCGAACCGGAGAATAAATAATCAGAGAGGGATCCACGAGCTTAGCAGGATCAAATGCCTCTGTCCGTATTCCGTCGCCGTCCTCTAAAAACACACGGTTGCGGCTGTTTTCACTGCGGCCCATAATAAAATAGGCAATTACAGCATGTTCCCCGTCAGCACTGCGGCCGATGACAATGCCGCGTCCGGGATAGCTGTTTTCACGTAAATCTTTTGCTAAATCAAGCATCAGACAAACCTCTTTTCTTATTTTGTAATATGTACTTTGTTTCCTGTTACAGCGATTTTTCCGTTGCAGAACAAATCAATAGCGCGGGGAGAATTTCCCATTCGGCCTGCTCCATTACTCTGCGCTGTAGTGATTCCGTGTGTCATGTTCCTCTACCAAAACCGGCTTTTTGCAGGATAATTGCACCGGCATCTGCTTCTTCATTGACAAAATGAACAGTTGCACCGGTTACTTTTACACCATAATTCAGAGCGGCTTCATGCACCTTCAGGCCATAAAACCGGGACCGCAAAAACTCGGGATCAAAGCCGGATGGATATTGATGATTTTGTAGGCATAAGCATCCGTAACTTTTTTGCCAAGAATCGAGAGATAACCGCCAGAACAATCAGGTCGGCCTGATAGCGCTGGAAAGCTTCTAACAAAAGCAAGGTCAAAATCATTTGCATCGGCATAGCTCCTGCGGCTGATAACTTCGGCAGGAATATGATGCATTTTTTCGCACGCTCCAGCGCATAAGCGCCGGGCTTGCTTGCAATCACGCCGGCAAGTCTTGCGTTAGTAACCGTGCCGTTTTCTACCGCGTCAATAATAGCCTGCAGGTTGGTTCCGCCGCCCGAAACCATAACAACGACATTTAGCATATCGAAACCCCCGCTGTCGCCGTCAGCCAGTTCACCCATGACATAAGCGTCAATACCGCTTGTCTGTAAAGAAGCCAAAGCTTTATCAACATCGTTTTATCTACACTGACGCACATGCCGACTCCCATATTAAAGGTGTTGAACATATCCCGCTCCGAATATTGCCAACCTTTGCGATAACGTTAAAAATCGGGAGAACCCGAACAGCTTTACGGTCGATTTTGGCCATGATGCCCTCCGGCAGGGAACGAGGAATATTTTCATAGAAGCCGCCGCCGGTAATATGAGAAATAGACTTCACATTTACTGTATTTAAAAGCTCTGTAATTGGTTTCACATAAATCTTTGTTGGAGTCAGCAAAGCTTCCCCTAAAAGTTTTGCCGAGCTCGTCATAATGTTTGTCCAAAGCTACATTTTCCACATCAAAAACCTTGCGGACCAAAGAAAAACCGTTAGAATGAACGCCGCTGGACGGAAGTGCGATTAATACGTCGCCGGCCTTTTGAGCGGTCGGGTCCAGAATTTTGCATTTATCCACAATACCCACGCTGAAGCCTGCGAGATCATATTCATCCACTGGATAAAAGCCAGGCATTTCTGCGGTTTCACCGCCGATTAATGCGCATCCGGACTGTATACAGCCCTCCGCTACACCGGAAACAATGGTTGCCACCTTTTCGGGAACATTTTTTCCGACTGCAATATAATCCAGGAAAAACAGCGGCTTTGCACCGCAGCAAATAACGTCGTTTACGCACATGGCAACACAGTCAATCCCGACCGTATCATGCTTGTCCAATAAAAACGCGATTTTTAGTTTGGTACCAACACCGTCCGTACCGGAAACCAGGACCGGCTCTTTGATACCAGACAAACCGGTGCAAACAGACCGCCGAATCCGCCGAGTCCGGAAAGGACATTGGCATTCATTGTTTTTGCCACATGGCTTTTCATCAGTTCCACTGCTTTGTAACCGGCGGTAACATCAACGCCCGCGGCTTTATAACTGTCGCTGAAGCTTTTCATAGGGGAAGATCCTGCCTCTCTTTATGTATTAATTTTGCTGCCGCATCACACGGCATATATTAGCAATGCGGAATGCATTTGTCCATTTATTCTTTACCAGTCCAGCAATAAGTGCATATTTTGCAGGGGTCAATCCCGATAGCCTCGATCATCTCCGGGAGGGTTTGATACCGCAAAGAAGTAAAATTCAGTTTCTTACAAATCCGGTCGGTCATCTTTTTATGCCGCTCGGAATGGCAATCGCTATATTCCTCCAGGATTTCCCGAAACTTGCTCAGTCCCCTCCAACTCCGCGATGGTACAGCGGGTAATCAAATCCATCTCGGTGGTGGAACGGGAAAAGTTTAAATATTTTACAGCCATACATAATAGGCGGACAAGCCGGTCGGATATGTACTTCCTTTGCACCGCTCTGATATAAAAACTCAACTGTTTCGCGCATTTGTGTACCGCGGACAATAGAATCGTCAATAAATAACAGCCGTTTGCCGCGAATCAGCGCATCTACGGAATCAGCTTCATATGTGCTACCAGATTTCGCATCGACTGGTTTTGCGGCATAAAACTTCTGGGCCAAGTTGGTGTATATTTAATAAACGGACGCGCAAAGGGATAACCGGATTGATTTGAGCAGCCAATAGCGTGAGCAATACCGAACTGAACTCCCGCAACATAATCTACCTCAACATTATCATCCTTGGCCAGCAGTTTACCGCAGTTTAACCTCATCTGTATAACCAAGATTGAGATAGGCAAAGGACTCAAATGAGGCGCAATGGGCGTCCGCTTTTTACCGAGCACCAGCGGGGTGCGGCCCATCCGTCGCGTGCTGCATATAGACCGTCGCCGGTCATTACCAGCAGAGTCATGGAACCGTCAATTATCTCCTGCGCATAGGTGATCCCTTCTACAATAGAATTTTTCTGATTGATCAGCGAGGCAACCAGTTCGGTAGCATTGATCCTGCCCCCCGCTCATCTCCAGAAAGTGGGAACTTCCGCAATGAAAAAGCGCGTTCTACCAACTCGGTCTCATTATTAATCCGCCAACTGTTGTAATGGCGTAATTTCAAGATGAGAACGGACAATTAACGGCTGCGGTTCACTGTCACTGATACAGCAGCAATACGTAACCGGAACGAAG